>Ga0335085_10009815_pt1 | contig 14385 bp, 11 predicted proteins | sample Lox_Sample_45_FD_206712 | JGI IMG/M metagenome (GOLD analysis project Ga0335085, IMG submission 206712) | Soil microbial communities from Loxahatchee National Wildlife Refuge, Florida, United States - Lox_Sample_4.5 | ecosystem: Environmental > Terrestrial > Soil > Wetlands | place: USA...
TCGAAGGTCTCGAATCCCGTCGCCATGATGATGGTTCCGACTTCGATGTGTTCTTCTGTGGGCTTGGTCTGGAGATCGATGGCATGCCGGTCCCCGCAGGCCTCCACACAGGTCTTTTTGCATTTTCCGGATTTGAATTGGATGCAGGTTTCCGGGTCGATCACGGGCACTTGCGGAACCGCTTGCGGGAACGGGATGTAAATCGGGCGGCGCTTGCTCAACGCCATGTTGAACTCGTCGGGCACCTTGGCCTGTTTGTAGACGCAGGCCTCGATGCACTCCAGGCAACCCACACAGAGATCTTCGTTGATATAGCGCGGCCGCCGTGCAACCGTCACCTTGTAGTTACCGACATAGCCTTCCACCGCGGTTACATCGGAGTAGCTCCACAGGGTAATATTCGGGTGGTTCTTGACCGCCGACATTTTGGGAGTCAGGATACAGGCGGCGCAATCGAGCGTGGGAAAGGTCTTGTCGAACTGCGCCATGTGCCCGCCGATGGTGGGTTCGCGCTCCACCAGATACACGTGCTTACCGGCGTTGGCCAGGGTGAGAGCCGCGTGAATGCCGGCAATCCCGCCGCCAACGATCAGCGTTCCGGGATGGATGGAGGCCCGGCCATTCTCCAAGGGGCGGTGTTTCGCCACCCGCCGCACCGCGGCTCTCACGAGGTCGATGGCTTTTCTGGTGGCCTCCCGCCGATCCTCATGAACCCACGAGACGTGCTCGCGAATGTTGACCATGTGGCAGTAAAAGGGATTCAGACCGCCCTTTCCGGTGGCGAGTCGAAACGTGTGCTCATGCAGATGGGGCGAGCAGGAAGCCACCACGACGCGGTTCAGGGTGTGATCGGCGATATCGTGGGCGATCAGGTCCTGGCCCGGATCCGAGCACATGTACTTGTACTCGCGCGAAACCACCACATTGGGGAGCGAACCAGCGGACTCGGCCACCGCGCGCACGTCCACGACCCCCGCTATGTTCGTGCCGCAGTGGCACGTGTAGACACCAATGCGAATCGCGCCGTTATTCTGCGACATGCGACTTCTCCTGCGCGGGTCTCTTCGGAAACCATTGCTTGATCCGCGCGCCGCCGGAAATCGAGCGTTTGAAACCAAGCGATTCCCGATCGCCGCCCAGTGCCCACCCGAGGAGCTGTGTGAAAAAAAAGACCGGCATGTCCAGCCGTTCGCTCGTCTTGCGGCCCATCTCGCGCTGATAGGCATCCAGGTTGTACTGGCAGAGAGGGCATACCGTCACCATGGCTTGGGCGCCCCGCCGTGCAGCCTCTTTCAGCAGGAGGTAATTCAGACGCACTCCCACGGAATGGGTTGTGCCTGTGAGCGAGCCGCCGCAACACTTGGTCTTCAGCGGATAAGTTACGGTGGGGATGCCGGCCGCCTCGAGCAACTGGTCCATCCGCATGGGGTTGTGATCGCGATCGACCTCACTAAAGGGGCGCACGATCTGGCAGCCGTAGTAGCAGGCCACAGGCCCGGCCTTCCAATGGCGTACCACCTTCGTCTTAATGCGCTCGGGACCGACCTCAGTGAAGAGCACATCGAGAGGATGCCGCACGCGAACCTGGTTGTGGTTGAGAACGGGTAAGCTCGCCGCCGTCAGCGAATCGTTCACGCGCTTGCCGAGCTCGCAGTGCCGCGCGACATATTCCTGGGTCTTCCGCAGTGCCAGGTAACAACCGCTACAGGGTACGACCAGATCTTTCGAGTTGGTCCGGACGGCGAGGGCCAGGTTGCGCGCCGAAAGCAGGAATGCGGCGTTTTCGTCTATCGCCATGTAGGAGGTGGCCCCACAGCAGTTCCAGTCGCGCAGTTCCTGGAGGGGCAAGTCGAGGAGACGGAACAGCGTTAAGAGGCTTTCTTCGTAGGCCACGCCCGTGCCGCGCAGCGAACAGCCGGGAAAATATCCATAAGCCGTCATCGGGCTGCTCCCGCAAACATGGCGCGGATCTCTTCCCGGTTTTCCACGCGCTCGACCTTCAACGAGAGGCGCCCGGTGCGCCACAGGTCCCAACCGTTTCGCGCCATGCCGAAGAGGGACAGCGGGTTGGAGCGGAGCACCATCCGCAATACCAGCCAGAACTCAGAATTGCGGCCGCGATTCTGAATCATGCGATAGAATTCGCGGGCCAGAACCGGGATCGGAAAACGGCCGGGGTAGAGATGGTCGCGCATAGCCTCGCGTTTCAGGCTGTACATCAGGTCTGTGATGGGGATCTGCCGCGGGCAGTGTGCGGCGCAGGAATAGCAGGACGCGCAGAGCCAGATGGTTTGGGAACTCAACACGTCCCGGCGAAAGCCTTCGCGGACGAGGGCGATCAGGCGGCGCGGCGTGACATCCATATAAATGGATAGTGGACACGCTCCGGAACAGGTGCCGCACTGAAGGCAGGAGAACAGGCCCTCGCCTCCGGGACCCCCGCTAACCCGGCGGGCCCATGCCGGGTCTGCGTCGCGTTGATACCTCAACTTCCGTGTCATCGTTCTTCCCTTGCCGGCGAAGCCGCCGCTGCTGGTACTGGCATTCGGCACTTCCCGCTTCCCGCACCAGGCAGCGCTTTTGCAGGTAGATTCCACATTGCAGACAGATCTCCTCCGGATTGGCGGCGTTACTGATCAGCTTCCGGGTGAGTTGCTCCAATTGCTCGGTTGTGCGCCGCATCTCTTCCACGGCGCCGTCGCGAAAAATGGACGCCAGTTTCTTTTCCTTGGCGGCGTCATACTCGGCCAGCAGCTTCCGCCCGGCTGCGGCGAGCGAAAGTGTGCTGCTGCGCCGGTCCGATTGGAAAACCGACCGCCGCAACAGCTTGCGCCGGACGAGATGATCCACGGTCTTGCTGGCCGCTGCGTCGCTGACGCCGAGAAAGGCGGCCACGTCGCCCACGTGGTGCGCTTCGGTCAGGTCGATCAGCTTCAAAATTTTGAGCTGCGCCAAAGTCACCTGCTTGCCGGCCACCTCCACCAGCAACGACCGCTCCATCACTCCACTGAGCGCCGCCACGAAGAGGTGCGCGCTCCCTAACAACTCGTTGATTGCCTGTCGCGATTCCCTACGGTCCATCGTGTACTCCTCGCCACCTTGAGTTAGAAGAAAACATGGTAGCGAAGAAACCGTCCACGGCGAGGACCAAACCAGATGCGGACCTCTCTCCATAGCGCTCCTCCGCGGGAATCCAAGTCTTATTAAACGCTCGAATTTTTCGATAGTCAAGCAGATTAATATTTAACTTAGTTAAGCATTCGTGTAGACTAGAGGCGGGACGGATTTCCGGCCGATGCACGAGGCTTCGATCATGACCGACTTGCTCGCTGCCGTGGACCGGCACGCCGGCGCGCGGCGCGTCAGGACGGTCGATATCCGCGTGGGACTGCTGGCCGGCGCCAGCCCCGAAGCCATGCAATTCTACTTCGAGGCCCTGCGCGGCGGTACCGCGGCTTGCCAGGCGGAACTGCGGATCCAACGGGAGCCGTTGCGCGCCGCCTGCACCGGTTGCGCGCTCGAATTTCAGGCTTGCGAGTTGCTGTTTGCCTGCCCCGGGTGCGGGTCCGCCCTGCGTTTCGCTAACGGGTTCGAACTGGATCTCGTTTCGTTAGAAGTGGAGGAACATGGAAAGCATTCGGATTGGAGAGAAGATCCTGGCCAAGAACGCCGAAATGGCGGCTCGCAACCGGGAGCGTTTTGAGGCGTGCGGCATCTGTGTCGTGATGTTAGCCGGCTCGCCGGGATCCGGCAAGACCAGCCTGCTGGAACAGTCCGTTCCGGTGCTGGGAGCGCATTTCCGCGTGGGTGTGATCGAAGGCGACATCGAGACCGACCGCGACGGTCAGCGGATCGCCAAGCTAGGCGTCCCTGTGGTGCAGATCGTCACCGGGGGAACGTGCCATTTGAACGCCGCGATGGTGAACCAGGTGCTCGACCGGCTTCCGCTCGACTGCCTCGACCTGTTGCTGGTGGAAAATGTCGGCAACCTGGTCTGCCCGGCGGCTTACGACCTGGGAGAGCACCTCTATGTGGTTGTGGGTAGTGTCACGGAGGGCGAAGACAAGCCCGTCAAGTATCCAGCGATGTTCCGGCGGGCTCACGCGATGGTGCTGAACAAAATGGACCTGCTGCCGCACCTCAACTTCAGCGTGCAAGAGGCCATCGGCTACGCGCAATTGGCGAATCCACTCCTGCGGATTTTCCCGGCATCCTGCCGGACTGGCGAAGGAATCGCCGCATGGATGGAATGGCTCATCTGGTGGAGCCAGCACAAGCGCGTCGTCGAACTCGAAGCCGTCGAGATTTAGAGCGCGGCCGCGAGCGGAGAAGCAGCGTGACACAGAAGCAACGGTTACGCATCCAACTTTCCGGCGCAGTGCAGGGAGTCGGGTTCCGGCCGCGCGTCTACCGCCTCGCCACCGAGCTCGACCTGAAAGGTTGGGTGCTGAATTCGACCGCCGGGCTGGCACTCGAAGTGGAAGGCCCTCCCGCCAAGTTGGAAGAGTTCGCTACGCGCCTGGAGCGGGAGCAACCCGCGGCTGCCGTGGTGCTCGGCCGGCGCCGGTTGCGCCTGGCGGCGGTGGGCTACACGCAGTTTCAGATCCGTCCGAGCAGTGGCACGAGACCTAAGACCGCCGCCATCCTGCCCGATCTGGCCACCTGCGCCGAGTGCCGCCGCGAGTTGCTGGACCCTACCGATCGCCGCTTCGGCTACGCCTTCACCAATTGCACGAATTGCGGCCCGCGTTACACCATTGTCGAGGACCTTCCGTATGACCGGCCGAATACGACCCTGCGAGGATTCGCGATGTGTCCGGAGTGCCTCAGTGAATACACGGACCCGCGCAACCGCCGCTTCCATGCGCAGCCAAACGCCTGTCCCCGATGCGGCCCGTGCATCGAAAGCGCCGGTATTGAGAGTGCGGCGCGCGCCTTGCGGGAGGGCCGGATTGTCGCGCTGAAAGGCATGGGCGGTTTTCAACTGCTGGCGGATGCTACTCAGATCGAGGCGGTGGCGCGCCTGCGCGAGCGCAAAGCGCGCGAACAGAAGCCCTTCGGCATGATGATGCGGGACATAGAAACCGTGCGGCGCTTTTGCCACGTTTCACCGGCCGATCAAGAATTGCTGGAATCGCGCGCGGCTCCGATCGTCCTTCTGAAACCGAACGGCACGCCCGGCATCGCCCCGAACGTTGCGGGAGGATCGCCATATTACGGCGTGATGCTGCCGTGCTCGCCACTGCACCACTTGCTGCTGCGCGAGTGCGGCTTGCCGCTGGTCGCGACCAGTGGGAATCGCAGCGACGAGACTATCGCTTTCGAGGACCAGGAAGCGCGGGAACGCCTCGGCGGGATCGCCGATGGTTTTTTGACGCACAACCGGCCGATCGCCCGACCCTGCGACGATTCCGTAGTACGGCTCACGCGGGGGCGCGAGACGATCCTGCGGCGGGCGCGCGGCTATGCGCCGCTGCCGGTCCGGGTTACCAAGAGTCTGCCGGCGGTCCTGGCGGTTGGGGGTCACCTCAAGAACACTGTGGCGATTGCGCGCGGGACCGAGGTCTATTTGAGCCAGCACATCGGCGATCTCGAGGCCATCGAGGCCCGCCAGGCGTTCGAGCGGGCCATCGCGGATCTTTGCCGGCTGTATGATTTCACACCCGAACTGGTGGCCTGCGATCTTCATCCCGATTACGCTTCCACCCAGTGGGCCCAGCGCTGCGGCATGCCCGTGATTCGAGTACAACACCACCAGGCGCACGTGGCCGCCTGTGCCGCAGAAAACGGAGTTGAGGGTCCCTACCTCGGTGTTGCATGGGACGGGAGCGGCTACGGAACCGACGGCACGGTCTGGGGCGGCGAGTTCTTCCTGGTGGAGCAAAACCGATTCGAACGCGTGGCGCACCTCCGGCCCTTCCGGCTGATCGGCAGCCAAGCCGCTGTGCGCGAAGGATGCCGGGTTGCCGCGGCGTTTCTCGGGGAGGTCCTCGGGGCAGCCGAAATCGAACCGGCTTGGCGGCGCATGCTCGAACGGGGAATTCATTCGCCCTGGACCACCAGCGTCGGACGCCTGTTCGATGGCGTCGCCTCGATTGCCGGGGTCGCCCAGCGAAATTGCTTCGAGGGCCAGGCGGCCATGGCGCTGGAGTGGGCCATCGGCCCGGTAGTCACAGATGAGACTTACCCGCTTCCAGACGGCGATTGGGAGCCTCTGATTCGTGAAGTTTTGGCAGACCTCCGAAACCGCGCGCCCGCCGCTCTGATTGCGGCCCGATTTCACAATGCCCTGGTCGATTGGATCGTGTCGGTCGCGGAACACTCCGGTGTCCGGCAAGTGGCCCTGAGTGGGGGAGTCTTCCAGAACCGCTACCTGGTGGAACGCGCGGCCGCCCGGCTGGAAGCGCGCGGCTTGACGGTGTACACGCATCGGCAAGTGCCGCCGAACGACGGCGGTATTGCCTTAGGACAGGCTGTGCTCGCGGGAGCCTCCTTATGTGCTTAGCTGTACCTGGAAAACTACTCGAAGTGGTCGAAGACGCAAGCCCCGAACTGCGCAGGGGCAAGGTCGAGTTCGGCGACATTCGGAAGGAAGTGTCCCTGGCCTTTGCGCCCGAAGCCGCGGCCGGAGATTACGTCCTGGTGCATGTGGGGTTCGCGCTCAGTGTCATCGATGAGGACGAAGCCCGGCGCATTTTCGCCACGCTGCAGGAGATGGAAATGGGAGAGTCGGACGGTGCAATACGTCGATGAGTATCGCGGACGTGCCGAGGCCTTGCGGCTCGCCGGGGCGATTCGCCGCCTCGTCACCAAGCCCTGGACCATCATGGAGGTCTGCGGCGGACAGACCCACACCATCGTGAAAAACGGGCTGGGGGATTTGCTGCCGCCCGCCATTTCGCTGGTGCACGGACCCGGATGCCCTGTCTGTGTAACTTCGACAGAGTTGATTGACCAGGCAATCTCCGTCGCCCGACTTCCCCAAGTTACCTTTTGCTCTTTCGGCGACATGCTGCGCGTACCGGGATCGGACGGCAGCCTGTTGGATGCGAAGGCTTCCGGCGCCGATGTCCGCATGGTCTACTCGCCCTTGGATGCGCTCCGCCTGGCGCGGGCAAACCCGCGGCGCGAAATCGTATTCTTCGCGGTAGGATTCGAGACCACGGCTCCCGCCAACGCCGAAACGGTGTGGCTGGCGCAGCGCGAAGGCATGCGGAATTTCTCCGAACTGGTCGCTCAGGTGCTGGTCCCTCCCGCAATGAAGGCGATTCTCGAATCGGACCATTGCCGTGTTCAGGGTTTCCTCGCGGCCGGACACGTTTGCGCCGTCATGGGGTATTGGGAGTACGAACCAATCGCCGCCCGGTATCGCGTACCCATCGTGGTCACGGGCTTTGAGCCTCTGGACCTGCTGGAGGGGATTTATCGAGTCGTTGCTCAACTGGAAAGCGGGCGCGTCGAAGTGGAGAACCAGTATGTCCGGGTGGTGCGGCGCAACGGCAATCGTGCCGCGCAGGATCGGATCGCCGAAGTGTTCGAAGTGGTGCCGCGCGCCTGGCGCGGTTTGGGGTTGATCCCCGCCAGCGGATTGGCCTTGCGGCCCGCATATCGCGCTTTCGACGCCGCGGAGCGTTTTGGCTGCTATCCCCGCCCCGCCACCGAGAACCCCATCTGCCGGGCGGGTCTGGTTTTGCAAGGCATCCTCAAACCGCAACACTGCCCGGCGTTCGGCAACACATGCACGCCCGAAACCCCTCTAGGCGCGCCGATGGTCAGTTCCGAGGGAGCTTGCGCGGCCTACTATCGGTACCGCGGAGGTAGCCATGAATGAAATTCAACTCGAATGCCCGATGCCCCGAAATGCGGACGATCGGGTGCTGCTGGCGCACGGCGGAGGAGGCCGGCTCACTAATCGTCTCTTCGAAAACCTGTTTCTTCCGGCCTTTCGCAACCCCCTGCTGGCGGCGCGACACGATGGGGCCGTGTTTGCCCTGAACGGCGGACGCCTGGCTTTTACCACCGACAGCTTTGTGGTAGAGCCGATCGTCTTTCCGGGAGGCACCATCGGGGACCTGGCGGTGAATGGAACCGTCAACGACCTTGCCATGTGCGGCGCGCGTCCTTTGTATCTAAGTGCCGGGTTCATTCTGGAAGAAGGCCTGCCCATGGAACTGCTCCGAACCGTGGTCAATTCCATGGCCGCGGCGGCCCGGCAAGCCGAAGTCAGCTTGGTGACTGGCGATACAAAGGTTGTCGACAGAGGCAAAGCGGACAGCATTTTCATCAACACGGCGGGCGTAGGGGTGGTTGAGAGCGATGCAGAAATCGGTCCCCATGCGGTCCAGCCGGACGATGCCGTGTTAGTTTCGGGGAACCTCGGCGCTCACGGCCTGAGCGTACTTTCGGTACGGGAGGGATTCGAGTTTGAGAGCTCCATTGTTAGTGACACGGCCCCGCTGTGGGGTGCTGTCCATGCTTTAATCGCGGGGCACATCGAAGTACATTGTTTGCGCGACCTGACACGCGGCGGTCTGGCCAGCGCGCTGAACGAAATTGCGGTTACCAGGGGGGTGGCGATCCGCGTGGAACAAGACGCCATTCCCATTGATCCCGGCGTTCGCGGTGCTTGCGAGATTCTCGGTCTGGACCCGCTGTATGTCGCCAATGAGGGACGTTTCGCGGCGTTCGTGCCTGCACGCCAGGCGGAACGCGCTTTGGAACTGCTTCGCGCTGTACCGGTTGCCTCGAAGGCAGCCTGTATCGGAACCGTTACCCGCGGTCCCAGAGGTGGTGTCGTGCTCCACACGGCGGCGGGAGGGAATCGCGTATTAGATATGCTCAGCGGCGAACAGTTGCCGCGCATCTGCTAAGCGTTCCAAGCCTCCAACGCACGCATTGGTCGCCGCACTTATTTGCTGATATCCTCCAGCCGTTCCAACACGTTCTTAATTGCCGCCGGACTGCGATCTCCAAAGGGTTCTATCCAGCGAGGCTTTCCTAGCTGACCATCTGGCAAAACGTCAAACTCCATGGTCCAGCCATTTTCCAGGCTCAGCCGGATCATGCGCCCATGAACACTGGCTTCCAGAATCTTCGCTCCATAGGTTTCGTAGAGAACCTCGTCCCGGCGCTCGATCTGCGTGGGCGCCGGCCCTCTCCACCAGCGGACTAGGAAATTCCACAGCGTGGTCATGCCAGGCACTACCGTAGCACCCATCGCGGATCGTTGTGCGGGCCCGCGCTCTCGCCGGGACTTACGAAAACCCAGACGGAGAAGTACAGTCCAGGTGAAGCGCGGTCCTCTACCTCCGCCACCGAGCCGCGGGTTCGAGGATCCCTCAGCGGCTCCGGTAGTATTGGTTCGGAGCACCAGGCGTCGGAAGGCTGGCGGCGATCTGCGCCCCGCTGGCATGCGCCTTGCTTATTGCCGCGTTCAGGGTGATGCCGGATCCGGATACCTGGGTGCCGGCCGCGTGCGCGGAAGCGAGCGGCGCGGTGACGGTGATGGTGGCGCCACCTGGACCGCCGCGGCCGCCTCCCCTGCCGCCACCAGTGATGGATGCGACCACCGCCGTCTCACGGTTCGCGCCGCTGTCAATGGTGATGGTTTGGCCGGCGCTAAACCCAAACGCGCTGGCGACCGGGATCACAGTCGCGCCCGTGCTCGTGGCGGTGCCGGCCGTGGTGGCGCCTGCCGAGCCGACCGTCGCAATGACGGCGCTCTCGAGGTTCGCGCCGGTATCGATCGTAATCGTCTGCCCCACGGCAAAATCCGCTACGCTGGCGACCTTGATGTTGTTCGCGCCCTCTGCCGAAGCGGCCGCCAGCGTGGTGGCAGGCTGCAACAGGAAATCGGTGCAGTTGCTGTCGCTATCCATGCCGTCCGGGAAGCGGCCCGCGCTCCGATTGGTGGTGGGGGCAGTCTGGGCGTTGGGTCCGAAACCGAATCCGGCCGGACCGGGCGCAGGCACGCGACAGCCACCCTGCCCCGTACCCGACATCGCCTGGTAACCCTCGGAGGCCCATGGGTCGACGAGGAGGCCGTAATTGAGGCTGTCGACGACCAAGCCGGCCGCGTCGCGCAGCAGCATGCTGCCGGCAGCGGCAGAAAGCGCCGGCCCGCCGAACCACTGGTTGGGCGCGGGCGTCCCCTGGTAGCCCGCAGTGGTGACTGAGGCGTCACGCACTACCGCGTCGACTGCGTGATCTTTGGCCAGGGGACTGTCGAGCGTGATGCCGGTACCGAGCGGCTGGATGGGCTCGTTGCTCGAGTGGGCGAAGGCCGTCGCGGGCTTGACGCTGAGCCCGGTTCCCCGATCGCTGAACGGGAGGTTGGCCGCATGGTTGAACTTGAGCGGGGCCGCCAGGTCGAGACCCGTACCCGGCTCGACCACCCCCTCGCGGATGATATGCGCATGCGTGAGCGCGGGTGTGAATTCGATGCTCATGCCGGCCGGGCTGCCGCCGCCGAGGGCGGTGATGGTTACCGTTTCTCTGCTCGCGGGCGTGCCGACCGTCAGTTTGTCTCCCACAGCCAGGCCGTTCACGCCGCGGACTTGGATCTGCTTCGTGCCGGCGCTCGCATTGGCCGTCAGCGCCGTGCGAGTCGCCTGCGTGCCGACGCGCGTGACCGTGACGGTCTCGATTCCATGGCCGACGGTGTCCACGTCCAACCGGATCTTGTCGCCGGCCGAGATGTTGGTGACGGAGGTCACCTTGATGTTCCTATCCCCGGTGTGCGCGTCCGCTCCCAGGAAGGCTTGCGTGCCTGCCTTGCCGACCGCAGTCACCGTGACCACTTCATAGTGCTCCGTGGATCTTGAAACTGCGGGATACGTAGCGCCGTAGCCGAGGGCGATCTTCTCGCCGGCCGCGAAGCCGGTCAAATCCGTGGACCCCCGCCCGCCCGCGGGTGTGGCCGGCACACTGGTCGAGCCAGCCGGGATCGTGATTACCGGACCCTCGGGCAGGGGTTGCCATAGCGTTGTATTGTTGCCGGCCGCCGTTCCGACGCTTACGATCTTACGGGTCTCCACGCCGGAGCCGGTGTCGATGCTGATGCTGTCGCCGGCCGACATCCCAGCCGTGCTCCTGACATAGATGGTGGTATCGCCTTTGCGCACAGGGGCGGCCAGCCCGGAATTGGAAAGTCCCAGCAGGTAGAAGCCGTGCGCCGCCAACTTGGTCCCGGCCGGAATCTTCACCGACGAAAAGATGGCCTGCTGGGTCGGGTGCTCGGTCAGAGTCCAGTTGGAGAGATCGACGTCACCGCTGCCGGCGTTGTAGAGTTCGATGAACGAGTTCGTCGAGTTATTCGGGGCGCTGACACGGAACTCGTTAATCTTGACCGGGCTGACATTCCGCACCTTTTCGGCCGTGGTCTCGGCTTGCATCTTGCCGGTTGCCTGGTTGGTCCACCGGGCGTTGCCGACCAGGTCGCCATTGAAGGCGGCCGGTCCGGAGGTGACCTTGAACGTCGCGCTCACGCTGGCACCCGGCGCGACCGGGCCGGCGTTCGTCACGGATGTGTTCGTCGCGCCAGATGCTACAGCAGTCCAACCCCGCGGCGCGGAGATGCTCAACTGGACTCCCGTCGCCGGCGCCCCGGTCGTATTCATGAAGGTCAGAGTTGTGTCCTGCGTGGACCCGGGTGAGAACGTCTGGAGTCCCGGAGGCGTGTCTTTAGCGGAGGCCGGCGCGAGAGTCAGCCGCGGGCCATCGTACCTGGCAGCCACGACATTGGCGTGTACTAACTGATCGGTCGCGTTCGTCGGGAATGTACCTGCGGCGGTCATGGCGCCTTCGTAGAAGGTGCCTTGCGAGCCGACGCTGTTGTCGCCGCCGTTGCCGAGAAGGATGGCGCCCTGCTTGCGCATCGGGTCGTAGGTGGCATCGACACGCGGTCCGTCGAACATGACCCCCAGGTCGCCGTGCTGCGCATCGCCGCCCATGGAAGTCCAGTGGTGCGGTTCGCCCTTGGCCATCCCGGTCACGAAGCGCCAGTTGATATTCGGCAAGCTGGTGCAGAGCTTGTTGGTTCCATCCGGGTTGACGCAACCCACCAGGTTATTCTCCTGGTCGGTCATGATCCAGGGGCCGGGTTGGTTCCCGTGATACCAGGCGGTGGCGTTTCCGAAGTAGGTGGTTTCCATGGTACCGTTGTCGTCGTCGCGGCTGTCAATCTCGGCGTTGCCGTAGTCGAAGCAGCAGCCGTTGTTGTAATGGTGGCCGTTGATGACCCAGTACTGCCCCTCGGCCTGATCGTCCACAGCGGTGCCCTTCACGTTGTTCTGGCGCAGGCCCATGCCAGGCATGATAAAGACGCCGTAGGCCTTGTGGCCCATGATCGTAATCGGCGCCATGTCGGCGATCGGGAGGTTGTTGAACCCACCCATGGCCGGGCCGCTAAATCCGCCACGGGGCGCTTGGGTGAGGTTGTTGTGCTTGGGCGATTGGTCGTAGATGGTGGTGATCCAACAGTAGGTATTGGCGCAAAACGCATCCTGCGCCGCGGCGTTGGCGTATCCGCCCCCATCCGGGGCGCCCCCGGGGCCCGGCGACGCAGCTGGCTGGACGACGCCGATGTCCAAGGTCTGACCGTCAGACTGGCGGAGGACTTGGTAGAGCGGGCCGTTGTAGGAGGCGTACAGCGCGCGCGTGGTGCTGTGCGCGGCCACGCAGGGATCGCCGGCGGCGCCGTAGATGTCGCATGGACCTTTGGGCCTGGACGGAGCACGGTTGGGTCCCGCCCCGCCCTGTTGCGCCAGGGTCAACGCGGCGCCAATCAGCACGAGCGCCAGCCCGAGTAAGAGCTTTAAACCCGCGGGAGCGCTCCATAACCCGCTGAGCCGAGACGCGGCCGGTCGCTGGAAATTTTCTCGCATGGTTTTCATTTTGGCCTCCTGACCTGCAAACCTGATAGCGTTTACATTGCTGTCCAGCCTATCACAACCGAACGCCTCCGCAACTCTGGGTCCGACAATAAATTCTTCGTAGCCGGCCCACTCGGCGCCCTGAGTGCCGCGGACATCGACACCTGCCGAAAGATCGAGGCCGGCACACCGCATCTGCTGTTTCGGATTCTGCCCCGGATTACCCAGGTCTTCTATTCCCCGACCGGTGACGGGCAGCGATTCCTGGTTATCGACAATAACCCGAATCAGCGCGCGCAAACGACCGTCGCAGTGAATTGGACAGCAGATCTGAAGTAGGTGGTACCGTAAACCATGCCACTGGATGCCGAGGTCGCCGCGTTGCTGGAGCGGCAGAGACATCTCCCACCGCGATCCTCCCTGGATGTGGCGGCCACCCGTGAGATGGTGCGGCGTGCCAATGCACTGGCCGGTGAACCGCCGGCGCTTCCGAAGATCGAGGACGTGACGCTGCTGGGACGCGTGCCTGCGCGCCAGTATTGGCCCTCCACGACCAAAGACCTGCCCATCGTGATGTACTTCCACGGAGGCCGGTTTTTCAGCGGCGATCTGGAAAGCCACGACACACTTTGCCGGGTGGTGGCTCTGGCCACGGGATGCCGCGTCGTGGCGGTCGATTATCGACTGGCTCCGGAGCACCGCTTTCCGGCCGCGCTTGAAGATACGCGCATCGCCGTGGATTGGGCTTCGCAACAGCGGGTACCGTTTGGATTGGCCGGCGATAGTGCGGGCGCCAACCTGGCCGCAGTCGCCGCTCAATCCCACCGAGAGCCGGACTTGCGCTGCCAGGTGTTGATCTACCCGATGATCGACGCCACGTGTAGTTCGACGGCGTTCACCACCTACGCCGATGGTTTCGGGCCCGCCGCTCTTGACATGAAACGCGGCTGGGCCGAATATCTGCCGCAAGGGACCGATCCGTGCGATCCGCTGGTCTCCCCGATCTATGCCGGCGACGTTGCCGGGCTGGCGCCGGCATTCGTCGTGACCGCCGAGTTCGACACGCTTTGCGATGAGGGCGAAGCCTACGCGCGAAAGCTAATCGAGGCAGGCAACCTGGTGCAGGTGCGCCGGTATCTGGGCGCGATCCACGGATTCTTCGTCATGCCCGGCACGCTGCGTCTGGGCCGCGAAGTCCTTCACGACGTGGTTGCGTTTCTCAAACTGCACCTGGGAGTGTAGCCGCGGCGCTCCTGATTATTTGGCCTGTGCCTTCACCGCGTCCGGGTTCGGTTCGGCATTTTCGATCTTTAACACGATCGGGTCCGGCCAGCGGCGATCGGTGTAAAGACGCTGCGCGCGATACGCGGTGATGTGCAGGCCGGATTCATCCTGTTTCCAGGTGGTCTTGGGAACCGTCTCGGGGTGGTATTCCACGATCTCATCGGACTGGCCGAGAACCGAGATGCGCGTGGCCGGAGTGGTTCGCAAAGATCGCAGCGTTACCGTTTGC
>Ga0335085_10009816_pt1 | contig 14385 bp, 11 predicted proteins | sample Lox_Sample_45_FD_206712 | JGI IMG/M metagenome (GOLD analysis project Ga0335085, IMG submission 206712) | Soil microbial communities from Loxahatchee National Wildlife Refuge, Florida, United States - Lox_Sample_4.5 | ecosystem: Environmental > Terrestrial > Soil > Wetlands | place: USA...
CCGCCCTCTCACCGTGCCGTCCGAAGTGTCCACCACGCCGTTGGTGCCGATCTGCATCAGCAGTTTGCCGTCGTGGCTGTATTTCTGAATGATCCCGTCGCCGCTGCCGGCAGTCCAGAAATTATTTTGGTAATCGATGAAACAGCCGTGAGTCGTGTTGGGGACCGTCTTCCAGTCGCCAAAGCTGTTCAGGAATTTACCGTCAGGGGCAAACTCGATATAGGGCGGAGCCTGCTGAGCGACTTCCGCTTCTTTGTCGGTGATGTTATTGCGGTTGACGATGAAAACATTATCCTGCGCATCGACACAAACGCCGCTGACTTGTCCCACGGCCCAATTCTCAGGAAGCGGTCCGGGGAAAGTGGGGTCCACTTGGAATTTCGGCCCGTTACTTTGCGCCAGCGCGTAGCGGAAGCTCCCCAGTAGCACCACACTACACAAAAGCAGAAAAATGTTGGTTAGGATTGCTTTTTTCATTTTGTCCCCTGATTCGCCTTGTCAGACTCGCTCCCAGCCTCGCCCTCTGATGAAAGATTCATTCGCTGCTCCTGCTTCACCGCGGGCTATCGCGTCGCCGCAGGCACCGCAAATTTCGGTGCCGTTTTCACAAGGTAATCCAATGCCGCCGCTACTCCGCCCTTTTTATGCGGCACTCCCGCAACTTGCAATCCCATTTCCACGCCGCTCAGTGTTCCCGCGAGCATCAGGTCGTTGAAGCTGCCAAGATGGCCAATACGAAAGACTTTCCCGGCCAGTTTGGAAAGGCCTGCGCCCAATGACATGTCGAAATTCTCCAGAATCACGGCGCGCAACTGATCCGCGTCAAAACCCGCTGGCATGAACACGGCAGTTACCACATTCGAGTATTCGCGGGGCTCCTCACAAACAATTTCCAGGCCCCAGGTCTGCACGGCGGCACGCGTCGCCTCCGCATGCCGTGCGTGGCGCCGGAACACATTCGGCAGCCCTTCTTCCTGCAGCATTTGTAACGCTTCACGCAATGCGTACAGCAAATTAATGTTCGGCGTATAGGGAAAAAAGCCGCTGCTGTTTGGCTTCAGCATTTCCTGCCAATCCCAATACGACCGCGGCAGCCGCGCGGTTTTGTTTGCTGCCAGCGCCTTTTCGGAGATGGCATTGAAGCCCATTCCTGGTGGCAGCATCAGGCCCTTCTGCGATCCTGCGATGGTGACATCCACGTCCCACTCATCGTGCCGGTAATCGATGGAACCAAGCGAGGAAACCGTGTCGACCAACAACAGAGCAGGATGACCGGCGCGATTCATCGCTTGGCGAATTTCGGCCACATTACTGGTGACCCCCGTGGACGTTTCGTTATGAACAACCAGCACCGCTTTCAGCACATGTTCGTTATCCGCTTTAAGCCGAGCTTCCAATTCTGTCGCATCCGCGCCTCGCCGCCAGTTTCCCGGCACATAATCTACCTGCAGGCCAAATCTTTCGGCCACCTGCCGCCAAAGCAGCGAGAAGTGGCCCGTTTCAAAGAGCAGGACACGATCGCCAGGGGATAGCGTGTTGACGATCGCCGCTTCCCAGGCTCCCGTTCCTGACCCGGGGTAGATAATTACCGGGCCACTCGTTTGAAAAACGGGACGCAGGGCTGCGAGCACCTCTTTCCCGAGCGCCGCGAATTCTGCGCCGCGATGGTCGATTACCGGGCGATCCATTGCGCGCAGCACCCGGTCGGGCACATTCGTAGGACCCGGTATTTGCAGGAAATGACGGCCTGTGTGCATGATTCAATCCTTAATGACTCGCTCGCGCGCAAACACCACAGCCCGGAGCAGCCCAATTCCAATTTTTCAAAACATCCGTCCGCCGGTATTGATCGGCTTTGCGCTACCGTTCCGAAGCATTCCGGACTGTGACTAAGGGCCACGAGTGTATCAATCCGTGCTGCGAACAAACAATCCTTCTGCCTCGGTGGAATTGTTCCAGGAACGCCTTGACGCTGTATGAATGCCGGGCGAAAGCTACCCCGGGCAGGGAACTCGCATGCTGAGCGCTCGCGACTCTATGGTATAAGCAGGCGAACACATCCGCGAGTATTCCCAGCATCTTTATAATTTGTCCGGGAAGCGGGATTTTCTTGGGGAGAGATCGTGGCGGCACAACCGAGCTCGACAACCCGCATGTCCCGAATTTTTTCGACGACAAATGTGGTCCTTCTTTTGATTTGCCTCATGTACGGAATCACCTATGTCGATCGCGTGAACGTCAGCACCGCCGCATCCGTCTTCAAGCAGGAACTGCATCTTTCGAATACTCAAGTGGGCTTCGTATTTTCAGCTTTTGCCTGGCCATATCTGGTGTTTCAAGTCATCGGCGGCTGGGTAAGCGATCGCTTTGGCGCGCGTCGCGCGCTTACCATTTGCGCGGTGATCTGGGGCGGAGCCACGCTGCTTACGGGGCTCGCTGGCAGTTTCTTGACGATCGTCGCCGCCCGTGTGCTGCTGGGCTTCGGGGAGGGAGCCACTTTCCCGACGGCCACGCGCGCCATGAGCGATTGGTTTCCGCAAGACAAGCGCGCTTTCAGCCAGGGCATCACGCACTCGAGCGCTCGATTGGGAAACGCCCTCACGCCGCCGCTGGTGGCTTGGCTCATCACGCTGGTCACCTGGCGCGGTTCTTTCATGATCCTGGGGATCATCAGCATCGGGTGGGCCATCTGGTGGGGGATGTATTTCCGGGACGACCCGCGCAGCCACAAAGAAATCACCCCGCAGGAGCTCGAGGGCATACCCGATTACGGCTTGCGCGCGCAGCACAAAAAGGAAGCTGTGCCGTGGCTAGCGCTGTGCCGGCGGATGGCTCCGGTGACCATTGTTTATTTTTGCTATGGCTGGACGCTCTGGCTCTATCTCGCCTGGATTCCGCAGTTCTTTCTTCACAGTTACAACCTCAAACTGGCCAAATCGGCCCTTTTCGCGGCTGGCGTTTTCCTGGCTGGTGTCATCGGCGACACCGCTGGGGGTGTGCTGAGCGATCGCATCCTGCGCAAGACCGGCGACCGGAATAAGGCGCGTCGAAATTTGGTGGTGCTCGGGTTTCTCTGCTCGCTCGCCTGCATGCTGCCGATCTTGTTCCTGCACAGCCTTGGCTGGGCCGCGATTTGCCTCAGTGGCGCGTTTTTCTTCTCCGAATTCACGATTGGGCCAATGTGGGCGATTCCCATGGATATCACGCCCCGGTTTGCGGGCTCCGCGAGCGGCCTGATGAACGTAGGTTCCGCATTTGCCGCGATTGTCTCGCCTGTGATCGGCGGCTTGATTATCGACAAGACCGGGAACTGGGAGTTGCCCTTCCTCGGCAGCATCTTGCTGCTGTTGTTAGGCTCGGTGCTGGCTTTCTGGATGAAGCCGAATGAGGAACTGGAAGTTGCGCCGCCGATGGAAGCGGATCCCACGGTCAAAGTACCGGCGTGAAGAACCGATTTCAGACGAACGGGTAATTGCAGTACGGCAACTGGGTGACCGGCCCTCTACTATGGCGGCTATTATTTTGAAGGCGCCGGAGCGGCCGGCGTAAGCATCAGAGGCAACAGAAAATCCTGCAGTTGTTTGCTTTCCCTCCAGCCGATGCTGTCGAAATGAATGCCCATCGAATCCGGTGCGGCCACTCGCGCGACAACTCCAGGAATCGCGAGCGCGCCTTTTCCCGGGAAAAGCTCTAGGCGGACCATAATGCGCGAGCCGGATGGAAAGGTGCGGGTCGAGCGAACCAGCAGGCCGTTCAAGCTCAAATCGACCGTCTGTGCTTCGAGTGCGTCCTGTCCCCAAATGATCCAGGCTTTTTGGCGAGCTATTACGCGATGAAACCGCCTTTTTTCCACCCGATTTACACTGTGGGTTATGCGCACGAGGTTCAAAAGCCGGTCCTTCACAATGGGCTTGTACAAAAAGAAATTGATCCCCGCCTGAAAGCCGCGTGTCACCACGGAATGATCTTCGTGGCCGGTAATCATAATGACCGGAGTCTTCCCATTGGTTTCCGAGGTGCGAATCTGCCTGGTGACCTCCATCCCATCGGGCGATGGCATGTTGACGTCGACAAAAATGGCGTCAAAGGTTTGCTTGCGGACGATCTCGAGAGCCTGGCGGCTGTCCGTCAAAGTAAGAGCTTGTATCTCCGCTGCGTGCAGGGTTCTTTGGAGCAGTTGGCACTCCAGCAGATCATCGTCCACCACCAACACGTGTTGCGTCACCGTCTATCCCCTTTTGGCGTATGCCTCACCAATGAGCCCGGAACGCGATCACATCAGTCCAGTCTTTCCAATGAACTGAAACCCGTAGCGGGGATTTGCCGAGCCAGTCTCTACAATCCGGACGACGCGGGCATTCCCCAAGTTGTAGTCATTTTCTCCGCGCAAGAGGACTTCGACTGTCGCGTTTTCTTCCAAACGGGTAGTGCAGGTACAAAGAAAGCCACCTCTGCTGATATTTTCGGTTTCGCCGCGTACCTCGAACGAAGTGCCATCCTCCTTAGTGCCTTTGAGTTTCAGCATGAGCCGGAGTTGGAATCGCGGATCGGCTCGGCGGTCCGTCTGCGTCGAATTCAAAATGAAGGAAAGATCGGTTTTCAACCTTGTGAAATCGATTGGTTTCGAGAAATAGCGGGCCGCGCCAAGATTCTTGCAGAAAGCCTTGTTGCGCTCGTCTTCGCCGCTGACGATAAAAATCGGGATCTTTCGAGTGACCGGCAGAGAGGAAAGCACGCGGCATAGTTCAAAACCGGAAAGGCCCGGCATCGACAAATCCAGCAGAATCGCATCTGGTTTGTGCTCGAGAGTTAGGGCCAGCGCCGTTTCCGGCGCGCCCGTATCGAACACCTCGTAGGCCGTGGAAAGATGGTCCTTGATGACGCTCCTCATGGAGATATCGTCGTCAATGACCAATATGCGCGGTGCAGGCATAGGCGCTCGTCAGAACATTTAGTTTCGGCTCTGATCTATTTGACCTTGGTCCATTCGATGCTGGTCCAGGAGTTCCCTGATTTTGTGCGCCAGCACTTTTGGGCCGTACGGTTTCTGCAGGAGCAAAGCCCCTTGCGACAGCAGCGGGCCAAGCCAGGAAGTGTGGTCGGTGTGGCCCGAGGTGAATATCACCGGGACGGGCGATTTTCCCTGGCTCATTTGCGCGTAAGCATCCGGCCCGGTCAGTCGAGGCATCACCACATCCAGAAGAACCAGAGCGATATCGCCGGGGTGCGTTTCGAATTTCTCCACGGCGTCCATGCCATCGCGCGCGAGAATCACGCGATAGCCCAGTTTTTCCAGCAGTTCCCGGGTCGTGTCACGGATGCCTTCGTGGTCGTCCGCCACAAGAATTGTTTCCGTGCCGCCCGCTACTGGGGAATCAGAAAGCTTGGCTTGATTGTCGGCTTCGGCCTTGACCACCGGCATATAGACGTAGAAGGTCGTGCCTTGACCAAGTTCGCTTTCGACGCGAATCGAGCCTCCATGCTGGTTGACAACGCCGAGCGCCGTGGCTAAGCCCAGGCCCGTGCCTTTGCCAACCTCCTTCGTTGTAAAAAACGGCTCAAAAATCCGCTCCTTCGTCTGTGCGTCCATGCCCACGCCAGTATCGGAGACAGACAGTTGCACGTAGCTGCCTGGGCGTGCGTATACGTGTTGACGGCAATATTCTTCGTCCAATTCCGCATTGGCCGTTTCAATCTTGAGGGTGCCGCCTCTCGGCATGGCATCGCGCGCGTTCACGCACAGGTTCATAAACACTTGCTCGATCTGCGACGGATCGGCCCGGATGGCACGAACCGACGGGGCCAGCGCGATTTGCATGTCGATGTGTTCGCCAACCAGCTTTTCCAGGAGGCCTCTCGTTTCGATTATCAATTGATTCAGGTCGATGTTGCGTGGCTCGAGGATTTGCCGGCGGGCATAAGCCAGAAGCTGTCGTGTAAGGCCGGCGGCTCGCTCCGAATGATTGCGAATTTGATGGAAGAACCTTGCGGCGCGGCTGCCTTCGGGAACTTCGCTTTCGCCGAGCTCCGCCCAGCCCATAATCGCGCCGATCACGTTGTTGAAATCGTGGGCAATACCTCCAGCCAATCTGCCGATGGCTTCGAACTTCTCCAGTTGACGCATTCGCTGTTCGGCGTTTTTGTGTTGCCGGCGGGTCTGCGCATCCTGTAATTCCCTGTGAATGGCGGGGAGCAACCTCTTCAGGTTGCCCTTCATGATGTAATCCTGCGCGCCATCCCGCATCGCATTTACGGCGATTTCTTCGCCGATGGTGCCGGACACGAAGACAAAAGGCGTGTCCACGCCTTTTTCGCGCAATAGTGCCAATGCCGCGGTTCCACTGAAGCCGGGCATCGAATAGTCGGAAAGCACAACATCCCAAGGCTCCGCTTCGATGCTCTGCAACAGCGTTGCCGCAGAATCGACGCGTTTGTGCTGCACGTCGAAGCCGCCCTGGCGAAGAATACGTACCAGCAATGCGCAGTCGTCTTCGTTATCTTCGACGATCAGCGCGCGAAGAGGCACCATCATAGCGCCCGCTCCAACACTGGCGGACGCTCATTGAGCAGCAACCAATACAGTCCGAGCTGCCGCACGGCAGTGATGAATTGATCGAAATCCACGGGCTTGCGCACGTAGCTATTGGCGCCGAGTCCGTACCCCTTCAACCGGTCCTGTTCCTCGTTCGAGGATGTGAGAATCACGATTGGAGCGAGCTTTGTGCGTTCATCCGCCCGCAATCGGCGAAGAACTTCCAGACCGTCGACCTTTGGAAGCTTCAAGTCTAGCAACGTGACTTGAGGCAGTTCGGAAGTGTCGCGCCCGGCGAAGGCCCCCGTAGCGAAGAAATAGTCCAGAGCTTCGGCGCCATCGCGTACCACCACGACTTCATTGGTAATGTTGTTTTTCTTGAGGGCGCGAAGCGTCAGGGCCTCGTCGTCCGGATTGTCTTCGACCAACAGGATGATCTGCTGTTGCACGAGTAGTTCCCCTCTCATTTGTCGTTTTCTCCTACAGGCTTACACGCTGAAATAAAATGTCGCCCCTTTTTCCACTTCTGCTTCGGCCCAGACTTCTCCGCCGTGCCGCCGGATAATCCTTTGCACGGTGGCCAAGCCAATACCTGTGCCTGGGAATTCGCTAACGCCATGAAGGCGCTGGAACGCCCCAAATAGCCTGTCGGCGTAGCGTGGATCGAATCCGGCGCCGTCGTCCCGCACGTAAAAAATCGATTTTCCATTCTCCTTGCTTCGTCCGAATTCAATGCGCGCGTGATCGTGCCGCGAAGTGTATTTCCAGGCGTTGCGCAACAGATTTTCCAGCGCCACACGGAGCAGCCGCGGATCCCCATCTGCTGCCAGTCCATCCTCGATTTTGAAATCCACTTTGCGTTCCGGTTCTGCTTCCTCCAGGCTCTGGGCGATGGATTTGGCAATTGCGCTCAAGTCCGACTTCTCGCGCCGCATTTCGGCGCGGGTCACCCGCGACAATTTGAGGAGATCGTCGATCAGCATCCCCATCCGGCTCGCCGCGGCACGCACGCGTTGCAGGTTCTGTTTCCCGAAGTCATCCAATTTGTCGCCGTAGTCTTCAAGGAGGGCCTGGGCAAAACCATCGACGCTGCGCAGCGGAGCACGCAAATCGTGAGAAACCGAATAGCTGAATGCCTCCAGTTCCTTGTTCGCCGCTTCCAGTTCCGCCGTCCTTTCCTCCACTTTTCGTTCCAGAGTTCCTCTGGCGGCCAGCAACTCGGCGTCGCGTTTTTGAATGGCGAACAGCATTTCGTTGAATGCTTCCACCAGTGTGGCCACTTCCTCCATGTCTGGCGTTGCCGGCGCGCGCACCGTGTAGTTTTTGTCGCGCGCTACCACCTTTGCCACGTCCGCTAATTTCACAATGGGAGCCGAAACGGATCGACGGAAGACGGTGGATCCCAAGCGCGCTGCGACCAGGCTGATCACAAACACAATCGTAGCGATACCCACGTAGCGGGCCAGCCGGGAATAGAGCGCCTGGGAATCCGATTCGATGTACACCGTGCCAATGGATCTATTTTCCGAAAGAATAGGCACTACCACGATGATTCGGCGGCTCCGAAATGCATGCGCCGTCGGTTGGCTCGCCGGAAGATCAGGTAGCCTCGGAGCTTCGGTTGTACCAGGCCGGAAGTAGCTGGCAAATGCCTTCTGATCGGTCGTATGGATACCTGCGGAAAGGATGTTGGGAGAAAATCGCAGTACATCCAGGCTCTTTCGCGCCGACTCTGGATCGTCGAAAATCATGGCGGATGCTGTATTGGCCGCGATGACCTCGGCTTGGATGGAAAGGTTACGGGCAGTATTGTTCCGGAACGTTATCCAGTCATATCCGATAAATGCCATGCACGCCAACACCAGCGCCATGCCGCTGACCGCCATATTCATCCAAGTCAGCTTTTCACTAAGTGAGCTGTGACGAGTTTCCATGGCTGTCTACATTCCACGCCGCGGCGTTCGCGTGACGCGCACGGCTACCTTGAGCAATTCCGAACTTAGACTCAATCCTGCGTCTTCTGCGTTTGTCACGTTGATTTCGAACCGAATCTTGTTCCGGTCGGAAACGAACTGAATCATTCCACCACGCTGGGAAAATTGTGGGATGTCGCTCACCGTGAGCACGCTCGTTTTCTCGATCGCGGCAAGCACCTCCGGCAACCGCTCCATTTCTGAGCTGCTGATGAATAGAATCCGGCAACCATCAATCTCGTCCGCCTTGCCGATCCTTTTCGCCACCACGCCGCTTCCATGAATCGTCGCCCCCGCCACCGCGGAATCGAGAGCCGAGCCGAACGGATCCTCTCCCAGCACACAGATCGCGAACGGACGACTTGCGCGCTCATCCGGCGTTTCCGGCCACGCAACAAATTTCCCAAAGTTGAAGAGATAGGCAGCCTTGACCTGGTATTCGGTTGCGTCCGCCGGCCGCGCTTCAACCGTGGGCGCGATCATTAAGATGGCAGACACGGCGAACGACAAACTCAGGAAAGCGAAACAGGACGGCCATTGCACACGTGACGGAGTGTCCGGAAATGGACCACCAGATGAGCGTGAATGCGACGATGCAAACCGGTACTGCATGCAAGGACACCATATCCCCTGCGCGACGTTCAGCTTGGAAAAGCGTAGCACCGGACGATGCTACAGTTGTAGCATTGCGAAAGTTGCATACCAAAATGGTAATCAGGTAAATACCCTAGAAAGCGGGGAGTAACTTGTTGGCAATTCAGGCAATACGGCTTCAACTTGGCCTTGTACCTGCGCGAAACACTCCACTAGCCTTGATTTCACAACGGTCATAAACCCAATGCCAATGTCGCTTGCTGAACCGCAGTCAGAATCCGCCGCCAAGGAGAGCGCCCGTGCTGGATTAACCGTCTTGGTGCTTGATGACGACGCTGCGCTTGTGGACATAACAGTTGAGATGTTGCGAAAAGCGGGTTTTCAGGCTTCTGGAACCTCCAATCCCCAGGAGGCGCTCAAATCCGTCGCCAGCGGCGAAGCAGGTGCGGTGATCTCAGATATTCAGATGCCGCTGATGGATGGTTTCCAGTTTCTCGAAAACGCCTTGCAGGTCGAAAAAAACGCGCGCGTGATCCTCGTGACCGGTCATTACTCCCTCGATTCCGCTATCGAAGCTATCAAGCGCGGCGCGTATGACTATCTTCCCAAACCTGTTGAATACAAGCGCTTGTTGAAGACTTTGGACGAACTGGCGCGCACCAACGAGCGTCGCAACCAGATTCACGACCTCGAGGACAAACTTCTCGCCAATTCGGAATTCGAAGGAATCGTGGGCCGCAGCCCCGCAATATCCGAGGTATTCGATCTCCTGCGGAAGGTTTCCAAGCACTATTACACCGCCTTGCTGACGGGTCCAACCGGCGCAGGCAAGGAGCTTTTCGCCCATGCTCTACACTCGCTAAGTCCCGTGGCTGGGGAACGTTTTGTCGTTTGCAACTGCTCGGCCCTCGTGGACACCCTGCTCGAAAGCCAGCTTTTCGGTCACGTTCGCGGTGCTTTTACCGGAGCATTTGACACCCGCCCGGGCCTTTTCGAATACGCGCATGGCGGCACTGTTTTTCTGGACGAGATCGGCGAAACTTCGTTGCAGATGCAGGCAAAGCTGCTACGTGTGATACAGAATCGCGAAATTCAGCGCGTCGGTTCCCCGGAGGTTAAAAAAGTAGATGTTCACGTGATCGCCGCGACGAATCGCGATCTCCGGGCGGAAGTCTCGGCGGGCAGATTCCGCGAAGATCTTTTCTATCGCTTGAGCACCATCGAAATTCGAGTGCCGGGACTGTTCGAGCGCGCCGACGATGTTCCCTTGTTGGTCCGTTATTTCCTGAAGCGTAGCAACGAGCAATATGGAAAGCACCTCCAGGGACTCACCCGGCGCGCGGAGGCGGCGCTCGCTCGCTATTCCTGGCCCGGAAATGTGCGGGAGCTGGAAAACGCGATTTCCTCGGCGGCCATCACCAGCAGCGGGGATTTCCTCGATCTCGAGGACCTGCCCAAGCATATTCAGAGCGGCTCGGTGCAGGCGAATTCAGCTCCAGAATCCTGGCGTCCTGTGACGCTGGAAGAGGTTGAGCGAGTTCACGTTCAGCGCGTTCTCGATCTCTGCGAAGGCAATCAGGTCCGCGCGGCTGAAATATTGGGGATTGGCCGCACCAGCCTCTACCGGCACCTGAAACGAACCTCCGCGCGCGTCGTCAAGAAATAGCCTTCCGCTTCTCACACCTGCTCGTAAGAACTTAACAGCAGCGGCAGGGTCTCCGTTATGGCAGGTTGGCGATCGAACGGGCCTCTCCAGAAAGCTCCAGGATGTCCATGCCGGTATTCGCGCGATCCACAATATAAATATATCCGCGGTCGTCCACTTCCACGTTGTTGGTTTGAATGGCCACTTTGCATTTCTGCGCCGCGCCGGTGCCCACGCAGCGCTTGTCCGTCTTATCGGTTATCGCCGGAATAAAATACGCGATCTCTTTCGGATTGTATGGATCGCGAACATCGATGGCCCGAACTCCCGCGTTGAAATGCGCGATGAAAAGCACTCGCTTGTAATAGATGGGCGTCATGTTCTCGTTAGAAGAGTGCGTGCCAAACCGTCCGCCGTCTTTGCAAAAATCGTGCGTGCTGTCATTGACGGTCCATGTCGAAACGCCCAGCGGATCCGCCTCGTCGGTGATATCGAAAAAGCGCACCATCTGTCGCGGCTGCTGGCATTCGTTGTCCGTTGTCTCGGCCGTCACAGCAACGAAGTCGCGCACCTTACCCACTTTGAAATTCGCATACTCGGGCGGCGTCATGCCCAGCAGCGGAAATGCCGTGTGCGCGCCCACGTCCGGGGGCAGATCTACGCGGCTTATCTGCGGGAAGTTCAGATTCGCATCCGTCGGCTCCGTGGGACCTGTGAGAAGTTTTTCCCGGTCCACGATCTGCAGCACTCCGCTTCGCGTGGTTCCATACGCCAGGTAAAGTCGATTGCCTTTCGGCCCCGTCGAAATAGCGCCATGGAGTGCGCTGGGCGCTGTGCCGGTCGCACCAGGCTGCTGCCCTGGCAACCCAAAATTCCGGATGAAGCGTGGATGTACGGGATCGCTCAAATCGTAGACCTGCATCATGCGCGTCACGCGCCAGCCCGGAACACCCGAAACCAGGTAACCGATTCCCGTATCGCATTCCCACCAGCTCTTGTGCGTGTCGAGCAGGCCCCCCGTGATCACTGTTACCCGCACCGGCTTGGCGGGGTCTGTGACATCCCAAATTTCATGGGCGGAAGTTCCGAAGCTGCGTAGCAAGTAGAACTTGCCCTTGGGCGCGTGCGGCAGGTCCGTGCATACGCGCGCCATCTGCGCGCCGCCGGATTCGCCTTGGATTTTTGGATCGCGCGGCTCGCCGGGAATGTGCGCCAGCAGTTTGGGATTGCCCGGGTTGGTCACATCCAGGATGGACGTCCCGTTCGGCTCCATCTTTCCGGTAAGCGTGTTCATCGACTCGCCGCCGTGATGCCCGATGTAGGCGATGTAACGGTCGCCCTGCTTCTCAATGGTCGGCTGATACGCGCTGCGCGCCTGCAAATCGTTGTATCCCAGAAGCTTCATATCCTTCGAGTCGGCCGCCTTTTGCGCTTGTGCGGTAATTTGCGGTATCGCAAGGGCAGCCATGACGAGGGCGAACATCAATAACAACTGTGGGCGCGAGTTCGCAGCCCACCTAAGACTCCTTCCAATTGCTTTCATAAGTCCTCCGAAATGAATCTGCGGGAGAAAGAGGCTTTTCTATATCACAACGGTTAAGACATTTTCTAACTATTCGTGGTCGAATTCAGCGGCAACGTTTGCCATTGGAAATGAGTCGGGAAAATGAACGGAAGATCCACGTCATTTCAGATGTCGCTTCGATCGCAAATGGTTTGAAACCGTTTGATGGATCGAGGAGTCAAAAATTAGCATTCCAAATTTTTCAATTACATTCACGAGCCGAACCGTGCGCAAATCCATTGCAATTGCATTTGTTTGCCTGTTTTCGTTAGCCTGTCTGGGAACAATCGCCGCTGGCCGAGCTAAAAAATCTGCCGGCCCGCCCACTTATCAGGTCGACCCCTTCTGGCCCAAGCAATTGCCCAACAATTGGGTCATGGCCCAGGTAGGCGGACTCACAGTCGACCGGCAAAACCACATTTGGGTCTTGCAGCGCCCCCGCTCCAATACGCCCGGTGACATCCCCGCAGCCCAGAATCCGCCGCGCTCGGAGTGCTGTGTTCCAGCTCCTCCCGTGCTCGAATTCGACCAGCAGGGAAACCTCCTGAAGTCTTGGGGTGGCCCAGGCGCAGGATATGACTGGCCCTTGCAGGAGCACAGTATCCACGTGGATGCCGACGGCGACATCTGGATCGGCGGCAACGGCGCCACAGACCGCCAGGTTCTGAAATTTTCAAACGACGGCAAATTCATCATGCAAATCGGCCACGCCTCGAACGCTCCAGCCGATAGCAATGACACCAGTCTGCTCGGCCGCCCCGCCGGAATCGAGGTCGACGATGCCGCCCATGAGGTTTACATCGCCGATGGATACCTCAACCGCCGCGTCATCGTTTATGACTCTCAAACCGGAGCCTTCAAACGTCTCTGGGGCGCCTATGGCCACACACCGAATGACGTCGACCCAGGTCCCTACAATCCCGCGGACCCGCCGGACCAGCAATTTCGCACCGCTGTGCACTGCCTCCACTTTTCGAACGACGGCAGCGTATACGTGTGCGACCGTGGCAATGATCGCGTGCAGGTGTTTACCAAGCAGGGCAAATTCCTCAGCGAATTCACGCTGAAACCCGCCACTCTCGGACTCGGCAGCTTTTGGGACTTTGCCTTCTCCCACGATCCTGGCCAGGAATACATGCTGGTTGCCGACGGAGAGAACAACGTTATCTGGACCGTGAAGCGCAGCGATGGCACCGTCGTCGGTTCCACCGGCCATGGCGGACGCAACGCCGGCCAGTTTCACTGGGTGCACCAAATCGCGTCCGATTCGGATGGGAATCTTTATACCGGCGAAGTAGACACTGGCAAGCGCATCCAGAAATTTGTGTTAGTTCACAATTGATTGCCTGCTTGTTTGTCGCTGTGTCTCGCCGTTTTGGCCCTTTCGATCTGCCAAGTCCAAGTGGTTCGTCCCTCAAAAGGGGGGAAGCCCATCGGTTCCCGAACGAGCGTGCGCGGTCCTCAAACCGGATGGCAGGCGTCTACAGCGTTTCCTGTAGGTCATTAAGCTTCACCTTCACTGAATTCGTTAGTTTTCCACAGTTATTAGAGATTTACCTGTTGTGAACCGAATAGTAATACCCTATAAATCTAATCCCGGAATTGCACGTCGCTGGCGCTGCTGCTCCAGAGTTAATGGCTTAGCTCCGCGTCTGGTGAGTGGCGGCGCGTGAATCCCGGCTTAGTACTATCGGTACTGTAAGATCCTCCGCGAGGATTTGCTTTCATGTCAGCGACCGCTTTCCCGACCCATGCCAACACGAGCCAGCGGCTTCCCTGGGTTCTGGTTAAGATATCCGCTGAACGAGCTTTGTTATTTACCGCAGTAGCCCTCCGGATTCTCGTCTACATATTCTTGAGCCCTCTGAACAATGATAAGGAGCATTTCGACGTCATCAAGTACATCGCCGAACATCATGCTTTGCCTCCACTCGGCGCAATTTCCCTGGCCTTCCATCCGCCTCTGTACTACCTCCTGGCGGTTCCATTCTATTGGACTTCTCCGAACCCGAAGTTTGTACAATTGCTTTCGCTGATTTTTTCATTGATCACCCTCTGCCTGGGCTATCAGTTGGTG
>Ga0335085_10009817_pt1 | contig 14384 bp, 12 predicted proteins | sample Lox_Sample_45_FD_206712 | JGI IMG/M metagenome (GOLD analysis project Ga0335085, IMG submission 206712) | Soil microbial communities from Loxahatchee National Wildlife Refuge, Florida, United States - Lox_Sample_4.5 | ecosystem: Environmental > Terrestrial > Soil > Wetlands | place: USA...
CATCACCAGCAGCGACGTGCCGAGTCTAATGCGGGTTGTCGCCTGCCCGACCATCGCAAGCGTGATCAGCACGTCATAAAAATTCGGCGGGGCGGGGAAAATCTCGCGTACATAGTGCTGCGTCGTGATGTGATCGTTGCCGAACACCGCATCGTAGCCGAGTTGCTCGCACAGGACCGCGTGCCTGATCAGCGCCTGTGGCGCGCAAAACGGAATGGGGTAGACGAGGCCCTCGTATCCAGTCGCCAGGCACACCGAGAATCTCATGTGTGTCTCCTACGTGCGTTACACGATCCGGAGCGCGGTTTTCAGAGCCATTAGCGATTCCGCGCCGTCTTTTGTCACCCGGACCATGTCCTCGACCTGTAGTCCCGCGAAGCCGAGCTCGTAATACGGCGTCTCGACGCAGACGACCATGTTTTCTTCGAACACGCTATCGGTGCTTCCGGCGATGTTGGGAGGGTCGTAGCCGTCGACGCCGATTCCATGTCCGACATGACTGCGCTTGAAATGCGTGATTCCCTCGCGCCGTACCGTCTCCACGACGTGGTTGAAGAGCTCGGAAACCTTCAACCCCGGCTTCAAGATTTCGTAGGCGGCGAGCACACCCTTTTCGACGGCGCGATAGTAGTCGGCGATCTTCTTCGCCGGCTCGCCGAGCACTGCGCCGCGCGACATATCGGAGCGGTAATGTTTATGCCGCGCACCGACATCAAATCGAATCAAATTGCCACGTTTAAGCTTACGGTCCGACGGCTGCACGTTGATCATCGCGCTGCGCGTGCCAAAGCCGATGCAACCAACAACCGGAGTGGCATCGTGGCGCGCGAGACAGACGTTAAATTCCCGCAGCATCTCTCGCTCGGTGACGCCTTCTTTGGCGATCGCCAAAGCGGCATCGATCGCATGCTCGGTGGCACGCGCGGCGTCACGGAGAATTTCGATTTCACCGGGTGTCTTCACCGAGCGTACGCGTTCAAACAGCGCAAACGACCGAACGAAGGTCGCGTCCGGCAGCAGCGATTTCAGTTGGTCCATGCATTGCGGCGTGATCCCCATTTCATCGAGGCCGATCTTACCGCGCGTCAGGCCCTTTTCTTTCATGGCCGTAACCAGCGCCTCGACCGAGCCTTTGTAGGCTTCACTCTCGAACAGCTGTTTCTGCATGCGATCGGTGGCGTCGAGCGTTGCGGACGGATCGATGTCCATCTGGAAATAGCCGTAGCGTCTGATCTCGCTGATCCAGATGTCCTGGTCGGCGACGAGATCGAGAACCCCCGAGTTTGCGACGATGCACGGCTGTTCGTTGCCCTTCGGAAACAGCACGTAGGCCTGCGGGCCGCGCCGCACCCACTGCGACATCGCCCAGAAACCACTGAGGTAGGTGACATTCTCTGGACAGGTTGCGATGACGGCGTCGAATCGCTCGCGTTCCATCACTTCGCGTAAGCGCGGAATATTCGCCAGCATTTGGACTCCGCTCTGTAAAAAAGTGTTGCATTAATGTGCCGATTAACGGCACGCTGTATCGCAGTTTAGTTTGGGCGCTCGGCAAACGCAGTGTCAACTGAAATGGCATCGATAAATCGCGAGAAAATTGCGGCCGCAAACGTCTGGATCGGCAGCGCGGTCGAACGTGTCGAGGACGAGCGCTTCTTGCGCGGCAACGGATGCTATGTGGCTGACGTGCAGGCCGACGGCTTGCTGCACGCATGTATCCTGCGCAGCCCCATCGCGCACGGGCTGGTCGTGAAGATCGATACCGCTGCGGCGAAGAAACTGCCTGCTGTCGTTGCCGTGATTACGGCCGCCGAGATCGGGGCGGTTCCGCGCATTCCGATCCGGCAACATGGCGTGCCGGAGGCCGAGCTCTATCGTCAACCCGTCATTGCCGCCGACAAGGTTCGCTATGTCGGCGAACCGGTCGCGATCGCCGTGGCAGAGACGGCAGCGGCGGCGGAAGATGCCGTTGCGGCCATCGATTTGCAGATCGCCGGGCTGCCTGTCGTCGCGGATTATCACCGCGCGGCGGCCGACGATGTCTTGTTATTTGAAGAAACTCGTACCAATCGAGTTCGCGTACTCTGTGCGCGTGTGGGCGACGCCGAGAAAGCGTTTGACGACGCGGCTTATCGCCGTCGCGAGCGGTTCAGCGTGCAGCGTCACACCGCGTTTCCGATGGAGCCGCGCGGACTGTTGGCGGTATGGGACGCGGGCCGCATGGTCGTGCATGGCGCCGCGAAGGTGGCGTTCTTCAACCGCCGCACGCTTGCCGAGATGCTTGCGCTGCCTGAATCCGCCGTCGACTTGATCGAAGTCGACGTCGGTGGCGGCTTCGGCGCACGCGGGGAGTTCTATCCCGAAGATTTTCTCATTCCCTTTGCCGCCCGGCATGTGGGCGGATCGGTGCGCTGGGTCGAGGGTCGCCGTGAACATCTCATGGCGATGAATCACGCGCGAGAAATGTATGCAGACATCGAGATCGCCTGCCGGCGCGACGGCACCGTGCTCGCCCTGCGCGGGACCGTCGACATCGATCTTGGCGCCTATGTTCGCACCAACGGCATTACGCCGCCGCGCAACGTAGTGCAGTTCATGGCCGGACCATATTACGTTCCGAATATCGCGCTCGATGCGGTTGTGTATGCCACGAACAAGACGCCCACCGGCACTTATCGTGGCCCGGGTCGCTTTGAAGGAAGTTTTTTCGGCGAACGTCTGTTCGACATGGCCGCGTATGATCTTGGCATCGACCCGGCCGAATTCCGCCGGCGCAATATCTTGCGTGAAGAGCAAATGCCGTATCCGCTGCCGGCGATCTTGGATGTCGAGGACGGTGGAAAGACCGAGTGCGATACCGGCGCTTATGGTGTGCTGCTCGACCGCTGCTTGGATGAATTTGGCTGGCCCGAGAAGTCGGCGCTGAATGGCAAGTTGATTGATGGCCGCTATCACGGCTGCGCCGTCGGTTGCTTTATAGAAGGCGGCGCAGGCGGGCCGCGCGAAAACGCGCACATGCAGATCCAGAGCGACGGGTCGATTTCTGTTTCGGTCGGATCGTCTGCGATAGGGCAGGCTCTCGAAACTGTACTCAGCCAGATCGCCGCCGATGCGTTGGCTTTGCCTATGCGACAGATCAAGCTGCTGCACGGCTCTACGACGTTGGTGCAAGAGGGTTTTGGCTCGTTTCATTCGCGCTCGACCGTGATGGGCGGCTCCGCGATCCTCGTTGCGGCAGAGGGTTTGCTGAACGAAATTCGCCGCAGCGCTGCAGGTAGATTTGGATGCGGGCCCGCCGACGTGAGGGTCGCGGACGGCTTGGTCGAGCATGGGGCGGCCCGGCTGCTTCTCGCTGAATTCGCAGGACTTTCGGTTGAGCGCACTTATCACAACAAAAAGCACACCTACAGCTACGGCAGTCACGCGGCGCATGTCGCCGTTGATCCGGAGACAGGCACCGTTGAAATCTTGGATTACCTGACCGTCGAAGACGTCGGCCGGATTATCAATCCTGATACGCTCCATGGCCAGGTTCTCGGGGCGGTCGTGCAGGGGCTCGGGAGCGTTTTTCTAGAACATTTGCAATATGACGAAAATGGCCAACTATTGACGGGGTCGTTGATGGACTACGGCTTGCCGCGCGCGGCGGACTTTCCGCGCATTCGCGGCTTTTCGTTGGCGTTGCGGCCTTCGCCGAACAATCCGCTCGGCGCAAAGGGAGCTGGAGAGGGTGGACTTATCGCTGTTGGCGGCGTGATCGTAAATGCAATTGCGGCTGCGCTGCGCCCGCTCAGCGTCGAGCCGCGCGATCTGCCGCTCTCGTCGCCGCGACTGTGGGAATTGATCGAGAACACAAAACGCGTCCGAACGTCGGCAGACGCTCGTGGAGCCACGCAGTGAGCCGCTTGCCGAACCTCAGCCTTCGTCTGCATGGCGGTATGCGGCCTGCCGAGTGTATCGAACTCGCGCGGGCGGCCGAAGCGGCCGGATTTTCTGGCATCTGGTTTGCCGAAAATGCCTTCGGCCGCGGCATTTTGCCGGCTGCAGCCGCTTGCGCGCTGGCTACGAAGCGAATTGCGATTAACGCCGGTGTGTTCAACCCCTTCAGTCGCCATCCAACGATGATGGCGATGGAAATTGGCGCGCTCGACGACTTGTCGAACGGTCGCGCAACCTTGAGCATCGGCTCTGGTATCGCTTCCGCTACGGAGAAGCTCGGGATCGAGCCGAGCAAGCCGGTACCCGGGCTGCGGGACACTTTGACGATCGTCCGGGCCCTCTTGCGGGGCCAGGAAATCTACCATGCGGGCGCGGCCTTCTCTGCACGCAAAGTGAAGCTCGACTACGAGCCGCGCGCTGCTATCCCGATTTATCTCGCCGGCCGTGGCGATTTGACAACAAAGCTCGCCGGCGAACTCGCAGATGGACTACTTGTGTCCAACATGGTCTCGATAGCCTTTGCCGCCCGTCTCGGAGAATTGATGCAGGCACGCCGAAAAGCGGCGGCTCGCGAGGGCTCCGGTCTCGTGGTCCAATTCATGCCGTGTGCCGTTGACCTTGATTCAAGATCGGCAATGACGGCTGGAAAGCGGGCAGTTGCTAGCATGCTTCCCAGTTTCTGGTCCCTGGGCCAGAAAATCGCGTCGGCAAAACAGGCCTTGCTGACCGGCACCGGCATCGACGAACAACAGTTTGCCGTAACAGCGACACGTCTGCGCGCGGGTGAAAATGCGACGGACGTCGTTGATGAGCGCATGGTTCGCGCTTTTGCATTGACCGGCACGCCTGAGGAATGCCTCGCGGCAGCTTCACGCTTTGCGGGCGCCGGCATCACTGAGCTTGCGTTGACCTTCACCGGCCTAAGCGCCGCCCAGGAAATCGCGCTCATTGGCGAGGCGGTGAAAGGTGCTTAGAAACGAGAAGCCAACAAATGGGAACCAGTCGGTCGCGCGCGCGCTGGCGATCCTGAATTTGCTCGCAAGCCGGGCAGAGCCATTGGGCGTCCGTGAAATCGCGCGTCAACTTGGTCTCGCGCCGAGCATCGCGCAACGGCTGATCAAGACGCTCGCACGTAACGGCTTTCTAGAGCAGACCGGTACGACGCTGCGATACACGATCGGATACAAAGCGTTCCAGGTCGGCAACGCCTTCGTTGCGCAGACAAATCTGCACTCGGCCGTGTTGCCGGAGCTCTACGCGCTTGCCGATCAGCAGATCAACGCTTTTCTTGGCGTAATGCGCGATGCAAGCGTCGTTTATCTTGCAACAGTGCAAAGCAGCGGCCCGGTCGCGATCAACCACCGCCCCGGGGCACAGACTCATCTGCACTCGACCGCGATGGGCAAAGCCTTGCTTGCCGAAATGTCGAACAACGACGTTCGCACGCTGCTTAGCCGCTTGCCATTGCCACAACTGACGCCGAAGACGAAAATCAGCGTTGTGCAGATGCTGGCGGACCTCGAAATCATTCGACAGCGGGGCTATTCGATCAGCGAGGAAGAGAACCGGCTTGGCTTCTTTTCGATCGGAGCGGTTATCCGCGACGCGAGCAGCGCGGCAGTTGCGGTGATCAGCGGTGCGGTGCCGACAGCCGGACTGAAGAATCAAGACCGCACCCGCATTGCGCGGCTCGTTGTGCAAGCTGCGCAGGATGCATCACGCCGTCTCGGCGCTCCGGTGTTTTCAAAACCGATAGTTTCGCTCTCGCGCGGTGCTGCGCGGAATCATATCGGAGCCGTGCTGCGAGCGAAGGGCTCTACGCGCTTGCTCGTCAAGAAGTGACCCGGGAAAGAAGACAACTTCGTCCACCGAGCACGGAAGATCGATCGGAAGAACAGCGATGCGGCTTGGCTCGTGGCCAAGTCCGCGGCGCGCGCAGGTGAGGGCTGCGTTCAACCCGCCGTCGAACATCTGGCAAAGTCGATGCCGAGTAAGAAGCGGCGGCTGCGATTGCCGCGGGATCGGACGTGACGACACGAACGCGGTCCCCGCCGGCAAGCGCGATTGCAAGTTCGACCGTCCGCGCGAGGAGGTGCTGGCAAAATAGTCGACGTCGCGTCGCGTCGAGAGAAGCCGACAGGCGCGATTCGCCCGCGCTCAGGCTCTTGCAGAGGATCAGAACGATCATGGACTCATTTACACCGCAGCTCTTTGGCGAGCGCAAGGCATTCGCGCGCGAGCATCACCCGGTCGGCCTGCGTACGCATCACACTTTGCGTTATGCCAACGCGCAATCCTAACTGCATCATCCTGGGCGCGGCCCCCCGGTCTGCCTCGTCGACGACGATCCCATGCGCCAGACGTTGGTAATGTTGGGCCACGCTGAGCGCAGACGATGCGTGCCCGAGCTCCTGCATCATTTTTGCGGCAGGTCCTTTGATGGCTACGCCGCCAACGATAGGCGAGACGGCTACGACCGGCGCTCCGCTCCTGCCAATCCATTCCCGCAGTCCGGGCAGGGCGAGGATCGGGTCAATGCTGACGTAGGGATTGGACGGGCAAATGATGATGGCGAGCCGATGGCTTTCCCGAGACAAGTCGCCGAGCTTCGCATTGTATCTTGCGGACGCGGCCCCATTGAACGAAAAGGCCGAAACCTTGGGCTTACATTTAAGGCGCACAAAATAGTCTTGAAACGACAGGGTGCCGGCGTCGCTATGCACGATCGTGCGAACAGAATCATCGCTCATCGGCAGAACGCGCGGCCGAACGCCAAGCACGCAACAAAGATCGTCCGTGATAGCAGTCAGGCTATCGCCGCGTCTCAGCCGCTCCGTCCGTAGCGCATGCGTTGCGAGATCGCGGTCACCCAAACGGAACCAAGTCGGTCCGCCGAGCCGTTCCACTTCCGTCATGAACGACCATGTCTCATCGGCGACACCCCAGCCGGTCTGCTGATTGGCTATGCCGGCCAGCGTGTACATGACGGTGTCCAGGTCCGGTGAAATATGAAATCCAAGGTGAATGAAATCGTCTGCCGTATTGACAAGTACCGTCAGCCGCTCGCCGAGCAGCTCTGCCAAACCGGAAACGAGCTTGGCGCCGCCCACGCCGCCGGCCAGCGCGAGCACGCGTACAGAATTGAAATCGTGCCAATCGGGATCTTCACGGGTCATCTTGAGACCTGAGCTGCGCACCCCACGTTCATGCCTGCCGCCCGCTACCCCCGCCAACCCGACTGCCGTTCCGGATTTTGGCACAACGCCATAGCGCAAGCTTTGTGCTTGCCGAAAAGAATTCTCGGCAGCACACTGAGAACAAAAGAGCAAAAGTGAAGGAGGGTACTATGCGCGCTTGGCTCATCGTGAGCTTGATCCTAGCATTGGCAGCATGCGTCTCGCCTGTATCCGCGAGCGATTTTCCCACCCGGCCGCTGGAAATCGTGGTGCCATTTCCACCCGGCGGCAATACCGATCTACTTGCACGCTTATTGGCCGACGGATTGCAGAGAGAGTTAAAACAGCCGGTCGCCGTGCTCAATAAGCCCGGCGCGGGCACCAACATCGGTGCTCAGTATGTGGCCAGCAGCAAGCCGGATGGCTACACAATGCTGATCAGTGCGCCGGCCTCGTTCGTAGTCAACCAGTTTCTCTATCCGTCTTTGGCCTACAATCCGGACACCTCGTTCAGCCCAGTGTCGCTCGTGGCGCAATTCCCAAACGTCCTCGTCGTGCACCCTTCACTCGGCGTGCATTCAATCAAGGAATTGATTGCGAAAGCGAAGGCGGAGCCGGGTAAGATTTCATTTGCCTCTTCAGGGGTCGGAACCACTAGTCATCTAGCGGGAATGCAATTCGCTGAAATGGCCCACATCAACGTGTTGCACGTGCCGTACAAAGGGACGTCGCAGTCGCTGCAGGATCTGATTACGGGTCGTGTCGGGTACACAATTGATAATCTCGGCCCGATCCTGCCCTTTATTAAATCCAAGCAACTGGTCGCAATTGGCGTCTCCACGACAAAGCCGGTCGCGTTGCTCCCGGGCATCCCGCCGATCAGCACGGTACTACCTGGCTATTCTTTGAGCTCATGGAACGTGCTCGCTGTGCCGGCAGGCACGCCGAAGGAAATCGCCGACATTCTGAGTAAAGCAAGCGACAAGGTCCTCCATACACCGGCCGTGATGGAGAAGGCGCGCTCCTTCGGCTCGGAAGTGGTGGGCGGCACGCCGGACAATGTTGCCCAATTTTTGAAAGAAGAGCGGGTGCGCTGGGAGGCCGCGGTCAAAGCAGCGAAGCTGGATAAAAACACCTTCAGATAGCGCGCATCCGCCCAACGCGTGCTTGGCACGGGAAAGACGGATTTGCGCCGGATACATTCGGCCGGTCATAATTTAGAGTTGGCCCGCTCACGTGGTTAGCGGGCTCGGTGCGGATGGACGATAACTCGCCTGAGCAGGCTAGTCGTGAACTCGAGTGCGCAGTGCGGCGATATCGCTCTTGGCCCTCATGAGATATTTTGACTGACACCCGCATTTGGGGTTGAGCGGAGTACGCTAACCCAACATGTTTTAGAATAGTCTTATTTCTCATCGACTAATAGCTCATAGTTTTGGTTTTGCGCGTCTAAACTGATTTTGAATTGTAGTGAATACGAGGATCATGTCACTGAACCTGAATTTTGTGCTGTGAGCTAAGAGATTCATAAAATCGACCGACGACAGCAGATTGGTTCCCATTGAGGCAAGCGACAGCAAGCGTTAACCGCGCTAGGTCTGACCGCGTTCTCAGGGGCAGATAATGAGCATGCGATCGAAAATGTCTTCTAGTCCATCTGGGCACAACCGATACTCCCATCCCTCTTTCCACTAGGTTTATAATTGTCTGCATATGAAGAGCCTCAAACTCCACTTTTGGCGAAAATCCTATTTCTCCGCAAAGATTCACGACCTGCATTCGGTAACTAAATTGCTCCAATCCGGGCTGCAATCGAAGCGGCGGCAGGATGAACGGCTCCGACCGTAGATCGCTGATCGACGCTGATCGACCTTTAGCTAATGGATGCCTAGGCCCCACAATTGCAGCGAGAACGTCGTTACGTAAAGTAGTAACATTGATATTCTTATTCTCAAAGCGAGCGGGCAGACGGAGGAAGCTAATGTCAGTTTCGCGATTGACGAGCATGCGCATTTGCTCGGAAGAGCTTGTTTCATGCAGTTCAAGTTTTATTGCCGGATGAAGCGAATGAAATCGTCTCAGTGCAGTTGGCACGAATTCGTAGCCCCACGGCACAGTGAACCCGATACGGAGTTTTCCGGCCCTGCCTTGAGCGGTCTCTTTGGTATTCACGGCCGCCGATTGAATACTCGCAAGAATCTTAAGCGATTCTGCCAATAGAACTTTTCCTGGTTCTGTAATCTCCACATTGCGACTTGTCCGATTGAAAAGGCGAACCCCAAGCTGCTCCTCCAAGCGCCTAATGGCCTGGCTTAGCGGCGGCTGCGCCATCCGTAGGCGCTCGGCCGCGCGGCGAAAGTTACGAAGTTCGGCGACCGCGACGAATTGAACTAGCTGCCTCGTCTCCATGGTTGATACCTTTTGGATATTGATCGAGGCTAAAGTATATATTGGACATCTCAGCCCGTCACACCTAATCCGATATAAACTTTGCTGGTACGTCGACGGTTGGGCATGAGCCAGATACCCGTTTCGTTCAGTATTCGCTTGCCAAATTCTGGCCCGTACACGACCGCTTCATCAGTAGCGTCTGTCGCTATCCTGGCCGATGAGCTTGGGTTTGAGGCGCTGACCGTACACGACCATATTTCTCGTAGCCGTCGGCAAAATCGGCATTTCTCAGCGGGATCGGTCGAGCAAGTCAAAGATACCCAGGACCCAATACTTTATGAAGCGATGATAACGCTCGCATTTGCAGCGAGTCTGACAAAGAAGATACGGCTTTTCCCCACCGGGATTACACTCGGCACGCGCGACCCGAGGCTGCTGGCGAAACAAGTAGCCACACTGCACGAGCTTTCCGGCAAACGATTTATGTTGGGCGTTACGGTTGGCGCTGCGGCGGACGAATTTGAAATAATGCAGGTGCCTTTCACGGAGCGTGGACGACGTGCGGATGAATATTTAGCCGTAGTTCATCAGATTTTTGGCCCCGATCCGTTGACCACCGTCAATGGTGCGACGGTTCATTTCACGAATGGAGAATTCTATCCAAAGCCCGACAATCTGCCGATATGGATATGCGGCAAGGGAAAGGCCGCAATGCGTCGCGTAGCGCGTTACGGCTCCGGATTCCTCCCAGCAGGTTTTTCGCTCGACAACTATCGCGAAAAGATGCCCTTGCTGGACGAACAGATGGCCCTCGCATCCCGTCGCCGCTCAGACATCGTGTGCGGATTAGAAACATTCGTCCTCGTTCGGTCCGACAAGGAAAGGGCGGTCGACGATTCGAATGCCACGCTGATGTATTGGTATAAGGAAATGGAAAAAGGCCTAAACTGCAATCTTATTGGAACTCCGGAGTCAATTGCAGAACAAATTCATTCCTATATCGAAATCGGTGTTCGTCATTTTGAGCTCAAGTTTATCGCTAAGAGCGTGGAGGATCAGCTCGACATGATGCGAGCCGTCGCTGCGTATGTGGTCCCGAAATTTACATAACGAGGAAAAGCAATGGCCGATCGTGACATCGCTTCAGAGCTGGAGGAAGTTCGAGCGTACAGTATGGCCTATTACGGGGAGCTATTGCCCTCATATGAACGCCTCGCGAAGTATCGGCCGGAGGTTCTGGTAGACTGGATTAATTTAAGACGTTCAATTTTCGAAACAGAAAGCGATCAGGGATTAACTCTTCGTGAGCTTGAGCTGATATCCACAGCAATTGAAATTATTGCCCATAAGCCGAACCCCGATCGACACGCTCGGCTCGCTGTCGAGGCGGGAGCGACTGTGCGCCAGGTAGCCGATGTCGTCAGTCTATGCATTCTGCTCGGCGGAATGATGACGTACATGGTCTCTGGACAGCACGCGCTGAAAGCGGCCGAAGAACAGGCGAATGGAATCGTTGCAGCCAAAAGGCCTCCAAACAAATAGGACTCAAGCAGAAAATGCATTGATCGTTGATGGCGCAACGGAGAAGGGAAGACCGGTCCATGAAACGCTTTATTGTGACAATTACCACATTGGCCCTTAGCGCGTTAGCGAATCCGGCGTCCTCTCAAACGTATCCAGCGCGGCCCATCACTATCATTGTGCCTTTTGGTCCCGGTGGCACCGGCGATTTGGCTGCCCGCGTGCTGGCTTCGAGCGCTCAGAAATATCTTAATGAAACTGTTGTCGTAGAAAATAAGTCGGGCGCGGGAGGAGTCCTGGGATCAAAATATGTCGTCGATTCTCCGCCTGATGGCTATAAATTGCTGCTAGCCCGCGTCGGGCCGGAAGCTATCGCGCCAGCATTAGATCCATCAACAACCTACAAGTGGAACGACTTCACTTTCTTGGGAATGCTTGAGCAAGACCCTTTCGTTTGTATTGTCAGTGGCAAGTCACCAATTCGCACAGTCGCCGATCTTATTGAAAGATTGAAAAAAAGCCCCGGCAAGTTCAGTTATGCATCAACAGCGGTAATCGACGCGACCGTTGTCTTCCCAGAGGAAATATTTTCACATGCGGGTCTACGTCCCGACGTCGCGTTGAAAGTTCCTTACCGCAATGGGGTCGATACTGTCACGGCGATTTTGGGCGGCCAGGTCGATTTTGCCTGCAACGGGTTTTCACTCTACGCCGGTGGACTTAGCTCTGGGCAGCTGCATGGCTTAGTTGTTTCGACACCCACGCGGGTGCCACAAGCACCAGACATTCCGACCGGCCGCGAGCTCGGCATGAACGGCCTCGAAGAGGTCACCGGGTGGAGTGCGCTCTATGGGCCGCCTGGACTTCCACAAAACGTCATAAACAAATGGGCCACGGTATTGGAGAAGCTAAGAGATGATCCAGAATGGCAAGCGCGCGTTAAAGCGCATCTATCATTGCCGGCTATTATGACCGGCCCTGAAGCGCGATCGTTCGCTGAAAATCAGGTGAACCTATACAAAAAAATGGCGCCGACTTTGGGGATCAAGAACTGACAGCGCAGAAATAGGATGATTTATCACGCGTGTTCAATGCGGCACTTACACCCGCCGCGCGATCGCAAATAGGCTAGCAAGCTCAAAAAGGAGTATGATGATGGACGAAGTGGATGCTTTATTTGTTGGAGGTCAGATTTTTGCACGCAACGAACTAGTGAATGCGTCGCTTGGCGTTTCAAAAGGAAAAATTGCATTTATTTCATCGGCACAATGGACGCCACCTGCAAAAGAAACAATCGATATCACCGGAAAAATTCTCGTTCCGGGATTCATCGATACTCACGTGCACTTCCGTGATCCGGGGCTCACGTACAAGGAGGATTTCCTAACGGGCACGCGCGCAGCCGCGAACGGCGGGGTGACTTGCGTCGTAGATATGCCTAATAACAAGCCCGCACTTACGACCGAAGAGCGCTTCAAAGCTAAGCTTGCTGAAATACGGGGCAAAGCGGTTGTCGACTATGCGCTTTACGGCGGAGCGACGCAGTTGAAAGAGATTCCTGGCATGCTTCGTTCTGGAGCGATTGGCATCAAAATTTTTATGGTCACAGATCCGAAATCTCGTTACCCACATGATCCGGAACTTTATACGGGCGATGATGGCGTTCTGTACGATACGCTTAAGCTCGTCACGGAGCACGGCGCCTACTGCGCCATACACCCCACAAATCAGCAAATTTTTGAACACGAGTCGCGCAAGCGCTGGGCGGCCGGAACGACGACACCGCGAGAATTTATGGCGGCCTATTTCGGAGAAAACTATGTTTCCGATCACACCGCAGTGGCTACGCTGGTTGAAATGGCTCGGTCATCGCGGGCAAGAACCCACATTCTGCATCTCCGTTCGGAACCCGGAATCCGTATTATCCAGGCGGCGAAGGAAGACGGCGTCCCCGTCTCCCTGGAAGTCAATCCAAAGTACATGTTTACGAGTTTTGCCGACCTCGATGCTAAAGGGCCTCTGTGTGTTCCTTACGCAATGAGCCCAGAGGCGCAGCAAATGCTACTCGATTGCGCCAATAAGGGCTGGGTTGACGTCTATGGAACGGATCACGCGCCGCATACGCGCGAAGAAATGGAACCGGGTTGGCAGGACGCGTGGAGCATCCCTTTCGGCAATCCGCAGATTGAACACTACATCACTGCGTTACTCACCCTTGTCAGCGGCGGCAAAATGAAACTTGAGACCCTCATTCGCCTGTGCTCGGAAAACCCAGCGAAATTAATAGGCGTGTGGCCTCGCAAAGGATGTGTACAGGTCGACTCCGATGCCGATTTTGCAATACTCGATTTGAACGCACGCGGCACTGTCTCGGACAAAAAAGTCTATACCAAAGTTGGTTGGTCGCCATATGCGGGGATGCAGTACCATGGGCGACCCACAATGACTGTGGTACGGGGCCGTGTGGTGATGCGTGATGGCGATGTTGTCGGAGAGCCCGGTTTCGGTCAGCTTGTACGTCGAGAGACGCTGCAATGACCGGTTCGGAGCACGAGCTTCGTAGTCCAATTATTGACGAAGCGACGCGCCTTATTGCAGATACCCGTCGTCGTTGTGCCGATCTGGGCATTTCGCCTCAGGATTTCGGCCAACTCCTGCTCCCGGAAGCGCTATTAGCCTTCATGGTAAGCGGGCTGGGTAGGGAGCAGGTACACTCCCTATTTGCGTCGTTTGCACAATCAGAAATCGACGCGTGGTTCCGACAGGCCCATCGAGCCAGCACTGTTTGTGACTGTTGTGCACCGGGCGGGCTACTATCCAAATATAACAAGCGTTCAGGCTACCGTTTGACTGCGTCCGCGTCGCGGTTCGTCTGCGTAGCGAGTTAAAGGAGCCAAACAGAAGACATGGCATCATGAATCCACAGAGCCTGGTTATTTCATATATCCGTTAGAAATCGAGAGAGATGAAAATTTGTTGGCAGACGTGGCCGCCAGCGCTTTGCCCGAAGACCTTCGAGAAAATATTTTTTCAGTAACTAGCGCGTTCCATACATTCGGTCACCGACGTCGCCGAGGCCAGGCACGATATAACCTGTGTCGGTGATGTCATCGTCGATTGCGGCGGTGAATATCGGGACTTCCGGATGAACGGAACGAAGTCTGCCAACTGATTGTTCGGTTGCCAGGATGCACAGGATGCGCACAGTCTTTGCGCCACTCTCCTTGAGGCGGTCGACTGCGGCGACGGCCGAATTGCCGGTCGCCAACATCGGGTGCAGCACCAAAGCGATGCGTTCGGCCATGTCATCCGGCGCCTTGAAGAAATACTCGACGGCAACCAGCGTGCGCGGATCGC
>Ga0335085_10009819_pt1 | contig 14383 bp, 13 predicted proteins | sample Lox_Sample_45_FD_206712 | JGI IMG/M metagenome (GOLD analysis project Ga0335085, IMG submission 206712) | Soil microbial communities from Loxahatchee National Wildlife Refuge, Florida, United States - Lox_Sample_4.5 | ecosystem: Environmental > Terrestrial > Soil > Wetlands | place: USA...
AAACGCGGGGTTGCCCGTCATTTTGCGAATGTTAGACTGAAATTGATTCCGCTGTGAATCAATGCCGGTTCCGAATTGGGCCCCATCCCGGTCCGGAGCTGCTCGCGGAGTCTTTCGCGACGGGGGAGGAAGCCATGAACGACTCCGAACGCAACTCGATCAATCTTGCCGAAAAGGATGCAGCCCCCGGCTCCGGCGACCGCAAACCTTACAGCAAGCCCTCGTTCCGGTTCGAACAGGTGTTTGAAACCATGGCGCTGCAGTGCGGCAAGATTTCCGGGACCTCGGCGGCCTGCAACTCCTCGAAAATGGTCTCCTAGCGATTCTGCACGGGCTTGTGATGAACACTCTACCGGAAATGCAAGCGCGCCTCGAACTCTCCGCCGAGGTCCTCCAGAAGGGCGGGCGGCTGAGCCTGCGCGTGAACGGCTCGAGCATGCTGCCATCGCTGTTTCCGGGCGACCTGCTGACGTTTCGCCGGTGCGCACCGGAAGAAATTGTGGTGGGAGACATCGTGCTGTTCATGCGAGAGGGCCGGTGCTTCGTGCACCGTGTGGCGGAACGGATGGCGAACGGCGGGTCCGCGCGGCTGCGCACGCGCGGCGATGCCCTGCCTTCCTGTGACGCTCCACTGATCGAAACCGAGGTCCTGGGGCGGCTGGCCACGGTGGAACGGAACGGCCGGCGGCTGCCACCGCCGCGGCTGGGCCCCGTGCGGAGCCTGGTAGCGGGACTGGTGCGGCGGTCGCCGTGGGCCGCGCGGGCGCTGCTCGCCGCCCAGAAGAGATTTTGAGGCGCGACCGGAACGCGATGCGCACACACGCTTCATCCGCAGCCCCGAAACTGTGCAGCGTCGCTCGTCCTCAATCCGCTCCCGGCTCGCTGACCATCGAAATCGGGAGCCTGCCGGTGCGGCTGCATTCGGGTGACGACGCGTTCCTTGCAGCGCTGGCTGCGCGCTACTCCAACTTCCTCCGTCCGGAATCGTCCCCCGCGCTGGAATTCGACCTGGAAGCCGCCGAGCCTGGGCCGCAATCCGCCGATGAAGCGCTCGATGTGCGTTGCGAGGAGAACGTGTGGCAACTGGCGCGCAACGACTTCCGCGCTTCGTTCGACCTGGGGACGGGGCGCGGGCGGGTGGCCTTCGTTCCGAATCCCTACGCGGTGGACACCCTGTTGCGCGTGGTCCATTCCCTGCTGCTGGCTCCCGCGCAGGGATTGCTGCTGCACGCTTCGGGGGGGATTCGGCGGGGCCGCGGCTTCCTCTTCTCCGGAGTCTCGGGGGCGGGCAAAACCACGATGGCGCGGCTGGCGCCTCCCGATGTGCGCCTGCTGACCGATGAAATCTCGTATCTGCGGCGGACGGACGGCGGATTCCGGGTGTTCGGCACGCCGTTTTCGGGCGAGCTGGGCATTCAGGGGGAGAACGTGTCCGCGCCGCTCGCCGCCATCTATCTGCTGGAGCACGGCACGGAGAACCGGATGACGCTGGTGCAGGAATCGGAGGCCGCGCGGAAGCTGATGCGCAACACGCTGTTCTTCGCGCGCGAATCGCAGCTGGTGGACGGGGTTTTCTCCACGGTGTGCGAGCTGGCAGATCAGGTGCCGGTGTTCCGCCTGGAATTCGTGCCCCAGCCACGGGTATGGGAGCTCATCCAATGAACACGACGTACATCGCGCGCAGTTCCGCCGTAGCCGCCCGCCGGCTGGGCGACGAAATGGTGGTCATGTCCGCGCTCGACTCCACACTGTTCTCGCTGAGCGAAGTGGCGGCGATTCTCTGGGAGGCCGCCGACGGCCGCACCCCGCTCGAGCACATTGTGCGCGAGCGGGTGTGCTCCGCGTTCGATGTGGATGAAGGAACGGCGCTCGACGATGCCGAGCACTTCGTCCAAACGCTGGCCAAGCACGGAATCCTGCTGGTCTCCCACCAACCCATCGAGCCGCCGACGGCACTCGGAGCGGAGCGCCCGTGAGCTTGATGGAACATGTCGTCAGGAAGGCGCTGCGTCTGGGCGTACCGTTCACGGTGCATGTGGACCTGACCTACCGCTGCAACGAACGCTGCGAGCACTGCTACCTGGAGCACGACGACAAAGGCGAGATGACGTCCGCGGAATTCGCGCGGCTGTTCGGGGAGATGGCCGATGCCGGAGTGTTCTTCCTGACCATCAGCGGCGGCGAGCCCACGCTCCGGCGGGATTTTTTCGACATCATCGCCAGCGCCCGTTCCCACCAGTTCAACGTGAAGCTGAAGACGAACGCGGTGCTGATCCGCGAGGCGGAAGCGCGGCGGCTGCGTGCGCTCGGCGTGGAACAGACGCAGGTGAGCGTCTATTCCCACCGCGCGGAAGTGCACGACGCGGTGACGAAACTTCCGGGCTCGTTCCGGCGGACAATTGACGGCATTCGCGCGCTGCGCGCCGCGGGTCTGAAGGTCGCGATCAACTGCGTGATGATGCGCAGCACGCTGGCCGACCGCAAAGAAGTTGCCGCGCTCGCACGCGAATTCGGCGCCACCTTCACCGCGGACCCCACGATCACTCCCATGATGAGCGGAGACCGCGGCGTGCTGGACCTGCGCATTCCGGGCTCAGAGCTGCCGGGGCTGTTCCAGGACGCGGAGCTGGTGGGCGACGTGGATTCGTTCTGCGCGCCGCCCGCGCCGGTGGGCGACGACGACCGCAACGCGGTGCCGTGCAGCGCGGGGAATTCGGCCTGCTACGTTTCGCCGTACGGCGACGTGTATCCATGCGTGCAGTTCCCGCTGCCATCGGGGAACGTGCGGGGGCAGAAATTTCTGGATATCTGGCGAAATTCGCCGCAGATGAATGAGGTGCGTTCGATCCGGCTGAGCGACCTGCCGGTGTGCACGTCGTGCGCGCACGTGGGAACCTGCACGCGCTGCCCGGGGCTGGCCTGGACCGAGGGGAACATGCGCGGGCCATCTTCGGCCGACTGCGAAAAATCGTTCTACCGAACGGGAGTGCCGAGTGCGAATATGTTGGCGAGAGGACTGGTGAAGTTTCCGACCGGCATCGCGGAGAGCGCGCTCGGAGCATTTGCTCCCGGCGGGCGTGCCTCGCTGGGACTGGTCCAGATCGCTCCGCTGCCTCTCACCCCCGCGTGACGCGAGCCGCCGAGCCCGAATCCGCACGAGAGCTGCTCACTCTGTGTCTTCCAACGGGGCAACCGGCGCGCGCGTCTACCCTTGCGGCTCCGGCTGACGCCACGACACCGGACTGGGACGCGCTGATCCGCCTGGCCATCGAGCAGGGAGTCGCGCCGCTGCTTGCGGTCCGGACGCGGCACCTGCGGCTGCCCGTCGCGGCGCGAGAACGCCTGGAATCCATTTACAGCTCGAACAGCATCCGGAATCTGCGGCTGGCCGCGGAGGAATCGCGCATCTGCGCCGCACTCGGCGCCGCGGGGCTGCGGCACTGGCCGCTGAAAGGGCCCGGGCTGAGCGAACGGCTGTACGGCGACATTGGCGTGCGGCAGGTGGCCGACCTGGATGTGCTGGTGGAACCGGAGGGCCTTGCCCGCGCGGACGCGCTGCTGGCCGGACTCGGTTATGCGAGACAAACGACGGGCCCCATCGAGAATCTACGTCGCGCGCAGGAACTGATCTACGTGCGCGATTGCTCCTTTCCCACTTCGCCGGGCACTCGCCAGCGGCCACTCGCCACCGCATTTTATCTGGACTTGCACCAGCGGCTGCTGCCGTATGTGCGGCGGGACCCGCTGGCGGCGAGCGTCATTGCCTCCGGAATGACGAGGGAGAATCTGCTGCTGTATCTGTGCGCGAACCAGATCACGCACCGGTTCGCGCGGCTGCGGTATTTGTGTGACGTAGCGGCGTTCGTGACGCGCGAAGGCGCCCGTGTGGAGTGGGACTTGTTTCTGACCCTGGCGAGGAGGATGCCCTGGGGACCGGGCATCGGATTCGCGCTCGACTGGGCGGGGCAATACGCGCCGGATGCAGTGCCCGGGCACGTGTTGCACGCGCTGCGGCCAAATCCGCTGGGAGACTTGCTGCTGCGGCGGTCACTCGGGACCGGCGCAGCCGATGCCGCGTCGCGCACGCGATTGCTGGACGGGCCGGGGGGCGCGAGCGTGAGCCTGGGCGCGGCGTATCTGGGGCGTCCCGCGGCGGCGAGGATTGCCTGGCAAATGATGTTTCCGTCGCGGGCGTATCTGCGGGAGCAGACGGGAGCGGCGGAAGGGCAGCCGCTGGCCGGAGCGTATGCCGCGCGGCTGCTGCGGAAAATTCCCGGGGCACTGCGGCAGTTCCTCCGACCGGCTCGCTGAGACGGCGACGTACTCCCCCTGACGTTCACATCTTGACAATCAAGAGTACGCGCGGTATGGTTCGGGTGCGCCGAGAGCGGGAGGGCGGATGGACGACCCGAATCGAGACGTGATCCAAGGCACGCTGGACATGCTCATCCTGAAGACGCTGAGCCTGGAGCCGATGCACGGATTCGGAATCGCGCGGCGCGTGGAACAGATTTCGCGCGGCGTCTTCAAGGTGAATCCGGGCTCGCTGCTCACGGCGCTGCAGAGGCTGGAACGCGCGGGGTGGCTCGACTCCGAATGGCGGCAGACGGAAAATTCGCGGCGCGCGAAGTTCTATGCGCTCACGCGTGCCGGCCGCAAACAGCTCGAGGTGGAAACGGCGGAGTGGACGCGGCGCGCGGGGGCAATTGCGCGGCTGCTGAAGGCGGAGGGCTGAGCACGTGTCGCTGTGGCGGCAATTGACCCGCGGGCTTCGCGCGCTCGCCCGGCGCACCGGCGCCGACCGCGAGGTGGCGGAGGAACTCGAAGTGTTTCTCGAGCAGGATGCCGCGGAACGCGTGGCGGCGGGCCTCTCGCCGGAAGCCGCGCGCCGCGCGGCCCAGCTCGAATACGGGAACCGCACGCAGATGCGCGAAGAGGTGCGCTCCTCCGGCTGGGAGAACGCGGTTGCGGCGTTCTTCGGCGATCTCCGCTACGCGGGGCGACGGCTGCGGCGCAGCCCGGGATTCACCGCCGTTGCCGCGATTACGCTGGCGCTTGGGCTGGGGGCGTCGACCGCCATTTTCAGCGCCGTCTACCCGATCCTGTTTGCCCCGCTGCCCTATCCGCAGCCCGGCCGCATCCTGATGGTCTGGGACTCAAACGGGGGCGAACGCTCCGACGTGACGTTCCATACCTGGCGGGAGGTGGCGCAACGCAATCATTCCTTCGATGGGGTTGCCGCGGCAGACGCGCCGCTGTGGCAGCCGACCATTACCAGCGACACACAGCCGGAGCGGCTGGACGGACAGCGCGTGACCGCCGGATATTTCCGCGTGCTCGGCGTGCAGCCCGCAATCGGCCGCGACTTCCAGCCTCCGGACGATGCGCTGAACGGGCCGAAAGTGGTGATCCTGAGCGACGCGCTGTGGCGCCGGCGGTTCGGGGCCGACCCGGCCATCGTGGGCACCGAAATCACTCTGAACGGCGAGCTGTGGACCGTGATCGGCATCCTGCCGCGGAATTTCGAAAACGTGACGGCGCCGAGGGCGCGCATCTGGCGGCCGATGCAGTACGACACGGAGCACGCGAGCGACTTCAGCACGCGGGAGTGGGGGCATCACCTGGAGATGATCGGGCGGCTGCGGCCGGGCGTTTCCTCCGAGCAGGCGCGGCGCGACCTGAATGAAATCGCGCGGAATCCCCGGCCCGAATTCCCGAGGCCGCCGTGGGCCAATTTGAAATTCGGATTCATCGCCAACCCGCTGCGGGGCGAAGTGACGCGAACGGTGCGGCCCGCGCTGCTGGCGATACTGGGAGCGGTGCTGCTGGTGCTGGCCATCGCGTGCGTGAACGTGACGAATCTGCTGCTCGCCCGCGGGGTGCAGCGGCAGGGCGAAATGGCGGTGCGCGTGGCGCTGGGAGCCGCGCGGGAACGGCTGGTGCGGCAACTGCTGACGGAGAGCCTGCTGCTGGCGGCAGCGGGAGGAGCGCTGGGGATGCTCGTCGCGCAGTTCGCCGAGCGCACGCTTGCGGCTATCGCTCCGGTGAATTTGCCGCGCGCGGCGGCCATTTCCGTCAACGGCGCCGCGTTCGGCTTCGCACTGGCGGTCACGACGCTCATCGGATTGGCGGTCGGCGCGATTCCCGCCATGCACGCCACGCGCACGAATCTCCAGAGCCGGCTGCGGCAGAGTTCGCGACAGTCCATCGGGGGCCATCAGTTCACGCGGCGCATGCTGGTGGTGGCGGAAGTTTCTCTGGCACTTGTACTGCTGGTAGGCGCGGGACTGCTCCTGCGCAGCCTGGAAACGCTGCTGGAGATTCCGACGGGATTCCATCCCGAACACCTGCTGACGATGCAGGTGCAGGAATCCGGCCAGAGATACAAGGCGGACGCGGCGCGCTATCAATTCTTCGAGCGGGCGCGGGAAGCTGCGGAACGCGTCCCCGGCGTCACGTCGGTGGCGTTCACCAGCCAGTTGCCGCTGAGCGGCGACATGGACGGCTACGGAATCGAGTTCCAGGACGATCCCAATCCCAACGATGACAGCAGCGCGTATCGCTACGCGGTGAGCCCAAGTTATTTCGCGACCATGGGAATTCCATTGGTCCGCGGGCGACTGCTCAATGACCACGACGGGGCGGGCAATACGGCGGCTGTGGTGATCAGCGAATCGCTGGCCAAACGAAAATTTCCGGGCCGCGATCCCATCGGACAGGGGATTCGCATCGGTCCCGCCGCGGGCAGCAAGGACCAGCCGTGGGCCACGATCGTGGGCGTGGTAGGCAACGTGAAACAATCGTCGCTCGGCCTGGGCCACACGGATGCCGTGTACACAACGGCCACGCAGTGGTTCTGGGTGGATAATCCGATGTCGCTGGTGGTGCGCACGTCGGGAGACGCGGCGGCGCTGGCGCCGGCGGCGAGGCGGGCCATCTGGTCGGTGGACAAAGACCAGCCGATCGTGCGCGTGGCGACGATGGAAGAGCTGGTGGCGTCCTCGGAAGCGCAGCGGCGGTTCGCGCTATTCCTGTTTGAGGCCTTCGCCGTGCTGGCACTCGTGCTTGCCGCCGTGGGGATCTACGGAGTGATTTCCGGAAGCGTGACGGAGCGGGCGCGGGAAATCGGGGTGCGGACGGCGCTGGGGGCCACACGCGGCGCGATTGTGGGCATGGTGCTCCGCCAGGGACTGCTGCTGACTGCCATTGCGCTGCTGCTGGGGCTGGGCGGAGCGATGGTGGCGAGCCGCGCGCTGGTTTCGCTGCTCTACGGCGTGTCGCGGCTGGATCCGGCCACGTATCTGGGCGTGGTGGTACTGCTACTGGCCGTCTCCGCCGCAGCGTGCTGGGCACCGGCGTGGCGCGCAGCGCGGATCGATCCGGCGGTGACGCTGCGAACCGAGTGAGGCGTCCGCAGCGGGCCTTGGAGCGCTTCGCTAGTTCAGGTACTTCACGAAGAGCACTTCGTTTTGCGCTTCGTTGTAGACGAGGTCGTCGACGAGTTCGCGGGTCATGAAAATGCCGAGGCCGCCCGGGCGCAATCCTTTCTTCTCCCGCTCTTCCATGTGCACGGTGGGATCGTCGCCCTGGTAACCGACGGCGGCGTGGGTCAACCCCTCGAACTTGAAACCGGGGCCGGGATCGGCGATGCGGTAGAGCAGCATGCGGGGAGTGCGCACGAAGGCGACGCGGACCTTGCGGTTGGGATCGAGCTTGCCGCCCCATTCGACGGCGTTGGTGAGGAGTTCCCGGAAGGCCTGAGCCAGGCGGTCGCGGGCCTCCTGCGTGAGTTCCAATTTCAACTGGTCGAGGAAGAGCTGGATGCGGCGCGCGCAATCGAGGTCGCAGGGAACCAGCAGCTCGACCCAGGTGGGCTTGGCGGAGATGACCTCGATGGGAGGCGCCTGCGGCCGCTCCTCGAGCGCGTCCTCGACCACGTCGAGCAGCGTCTCTGGCTGGACGGGCTTGGTGAGATAGCGATAGGCCTGCTCGCGAACGGCACGGAGCATCGCTTCCGGCGTTTCGTCCGAGGTCATCACCACCACGCGCGGCGTGCGCGGCTGCTGGCGAATGAGCGCCAGAACCTCGAAACCGTTCAGCTTCGGCATCCACAAATCAAGCAGCACGAGATCGAACTTCTTCTTTTTAAGGTGCGCGAGAGCGGCCTGGCCGTCCGCCGCCGTGGAGACGCCGTACTTCTTTTTCTTGAGCAGACGGCTGACGAACGTCCGAAGGATCCGATCATCGTCCGCCACGAGAATGTGTTTCACGCTCCCTCCTTCGCCGCAATCGACCTGTGCGGGCGCGTCTACCGCTCTCGAGCCTTGCCCCTGTCGGCGCGCCGCGCCGATTTGCGGCCACCGGCAAGATCGGCCAGCACGTTGCGCAGAGCATGCACGGCCGGCGCCAGTTGGGCGAGGGCATGTTTTACATCTTTTTCTTCCCCTCGTCTTCCCAAGTCTTCCAGGCGCGCCGCGGCCGCCCGCGCATCCAGGGCGCCGAAGTGGCCTACGGCGCTTTTCAGGGCGTGCGCCGCATGCGCCAGCGCTTCCATGTCGTTCTGCTTCGCCGCCTGCTCGACGGCACGCACCAGTTGGGGAGAATCCTTCAAAAACATCCCGGCGAGCTGCCTGGCGAGCCGCTTGTCGCCCCCGAAGCGGGCGACGATGGATGCTGCGGTGAACGGTGGGGCAGGCGCGGCCGGTGACGGCGCATCTTCTCCTGAATTCACCTCGAGTTCTTGAGCCTTAGTGCTGCCGCTCCCTGCAGCTTCCTCCACCGCGCGGAAGAGCTCGTCTCGCGCGAACGGCTTGTGGACATACCCATCCATACCCGCGCGGCGAAATTGTTCGCGGTGCTCCTGAGAGGAGTGGGCCGTGACCGCGAGGATGGGCACTCTTTCTGTTTGCCCGGCTTCCGAGGCGCGAATGGTTCGTGCCGCTTCGATGCCGTCCATGCCGGGCATCTCGACGTCCATCAGGATGACGTCAAACTTGCCTTGACGCGCGGCGGCAACCGCTGCCTGGCCGCTCTCGACGGCCTCCACGGTGTGCCCGCGCCCGCGCAACATCTCCTTGAGCAACGTGCAATTGATCTCAAGGTCGTCCGCGAGCAGAATCCGCAACGGGCGCACAGGCTTGCCGGCGATCTCTGCGGCGGGATCGGAAGACGGGGCCGACGCTTCCGTTGCCGCGGCGGCAACCACGGCCGCCGCCGGCGGTTCCGCGGATTGTGCTCCACCACTCGCGCGGGGCAACTGGAACCAGAATCTGGTGCCTCCGCCCGAGCGCCGCTCGCAGCCTACATGGCCGCCCCATCGTTCCGCGGTGATTTTGCAAAAATACAGGCCCAGCCCCGCTTTTCCGCCGCTTTCTTTCCCTTTGCCGAACAGACGGAACAGGTCTGCGGCCGTCATTCCTTCGGGCAGTCCGGGGCCCTGGTCGTCCACAAAGGCGCGCAAGAATGCGCCGTCCTCCTCGACGCCCACGGTGGTTGTGGATCCCGGCGGGCTATACCGCAACGCGTTCTCCAGATAATTGGTGAACATCCGCCGCAGCCGATCCGGCTCGGCAGTGGCGCGCCAATCCCCGGGCGCATCGAGGCGCGGAGCGAGCGCCAAACGGATGCCCTGATTTCCGAACGCCGCCGAATATTCGGCCACCACTTCGCGCGCAGCCTGGGCCAAGTCCGCTGTCCGCCCCGCACCGGCGGACTGGAGCGCTTCCATTTCGCTGGAGAACGCCTTCAGGACGTCGCGGATCATCTCTTCCTGTTTTCGCGTCTGCCGGTCGGCGATATCCGCAACCTCGCGCACCTTTTCCGGCGGCAGCCCCATGGTGAGAAGCGAAAGGCATCCGCGAATCGCCGTGAGCGGCTGGGAGAGATCGTGGACGATGCAGTGGAGAAGAATTTCCTTGGTCTGGATTTCGCGGCGGAGCCGCTCGTGCGCGAGTTTTTCCTCGCGCGCGGTCTGGAGGCGGCTGCTGGTCTCCACGAAGCGCTCCTGCTGGTTCGCGATCAGCAGGATGCGCCGCCCGTCGAGGACACAGGCTTCGGCTTCGAGAGCCACCTCCGCGCCGCCCTCTCCGCGTTCGATCCACGCACCGGATTCCGCCCGCGCCCGGCCGCCCGCGTTCCAGGCACGCGCCGCATCGTCGAGGAAATTCTCAAGAAACGGCGAGCACTCCGCCGGCCGAAACGTGCCGCCTTCCGCCGCGGCGCCAAAGACGCGCGCGAACCACTCCGGCGGCGCGCCCACAGGGGAGAGCGCTCCGTTGCCGGCATCTTCGAACACAGCGTAGCCCAGCCGAGAAAGCAGCTTCTCCGGCAGAGACGCCGGCGTCATTGCTTCGGCCTCAACATCATTTCGGCCAGCGCCCGGAAGGCGTCCTCGACGCCCTGACCGGTCTTCGCGCTGCTCTCCAGCGGCTTCCAGCCGCGGGTGCGCAAGCCTTCGAGCATCTCCGGGGTGACTTCCCAATCGGCGGCAAGGTCCGCTTTGTTCACCACGAGGACAGCGGGAGCGGCGTCCGGTCCCGCCTGCACGCGATCGTTGATCTCGAGCGCCTTTTCGAGGGTGGCGCGGCGAGTTCCGTCCGCGACAAGCAGATATCCGTTGGCGCCGCGGAGATAGGACATGCGCAGCTTTTGAAAATCGTCCTCGCCGTAGATGTCCCACAGCATCATCACCACGGAGTCGCCGCCCGACTGAATTTGCTTCTTGTCGACCTTGACGCCCACGGTGGTCAGATACTTGTCATCGAAGATGCTCTGGACGTAGCGCCGCACCAGGCTGGTCTTGCCCACGGAAAAGGAACCGAGCATGCAGATCTTCTTCTTATATTCCACGGGAGATCCGCCTCATGGCTGGGCGCCGGCGGCCGGGCGCACGACGCGGAAGGTAACACAACGATTGATCTGGCGCTCGGCTTCGCTGTCCTCGCCGGCGAGGGGCTGGCTGCTGCCCACGCTGCGCGGCTGGAATATGGAAACGCGCAGACCGGCGCGGACCAGGCTTTGCATCACGCGCGCGGCGCGGTACTGGCCCAGCCGCTGGTTGGCCGAATCCGGGCCGGTACTGTCCGTGTGGCCCACCACTTCCACGGAGAGTTCGTCGCCCATCTCGTGAGCCAGCTGGTCCAGGGTCCTTAGTTCCGCGGCGACGGCATCGAACGGTTCGCGCTGATCAGGGCGGATTTCCGCGGAGCCCTCGTTGAAGAGGATGCGCGCACCGGCGAGCTGTCCACGCGCGCGAACGAATTCGCTCTGCCCCGGGAGCAGCAGGCCGCCGGTGTCCACGGCACGGACACCCGCAATCATGGGGGCGCGCGTCTCCAGCAGACGGATCCAGTCCGCCTGGGCCTCGCCGCGAACGCGGAGAACGCCGCCCTCCGCGACGATGGTTACTCCGGGGGGCGGCGCGAGCAAGGCGCGCGCGCGTTTTGCGACCAGCGCATCGTCCAGGGAGTAGTAGCGGCCCAACTGGAAATCAGCCAGCGCGGGATTCAAACCCTGTTTTTCGAGCAGGACGAACGGGTCTTCGCTCTGCGGATCGCGCATGCCGCGGAGTTCGTAGTAGCGGCTGAACCATCCGCGATGGAGCGAAGTGATGGTGTAGCCGGGCTGTTCGCGCAGCACGTCCACAAACCGCTCCCAACGCCAGTCCTGCACGCCCAAAAACAGGCGCCAGACCAGGAACACGGCCGCGACGGTGGCGAGCGACCAGGTGAAATACGGCCTCGGCGGGGGCATGGTGTATTGCCGGCGCTGGGAGGCAAACGATTCGGCCAGAAGGTCGGCTGCGGGATCGAAGGCGGAGACGTCGCCATTGAACTGGTCGAGGCGGCGACCGTAGATGGCGTGGACGCGCTCGAGCACTTCCCTCAATTTCACGCGGTAGGCCTGGGGGGCGTCGCCGCGGATGACCGCCACGAGCATCGCCTTGGGACCCTGCTCGACCCAGCAATTGAGGGACTCCCCGACGCGAAAACTTTCCAGTGCGTCACTTTTTTCAGCATGGAGGGAGTCGCGCGCGTAGTCCTGAAGAGCGGACATGAGGCCGGACATCATGTCCGCGTCCATGGCCGCGATTTCGGGCGCCACCACGCGATGAAGCAGAAGGCTGGTCTGCCGGTGAATCAAAAGCACCTGTTCCACGCGGTACACCAGGCTGTGGAGGAGCGTGACTTCGCTGAACGACTTTCCCGTACGAAACGCTTCCATCCGCCAGCGGATTCCCTGGATCGAAAAGCTGTGCTGCATGGCCTGGTCGAACGACTGCACGAGGGTGCGGAAATATTCGGTGATGGCGCGGCGGATGGAAGGACCCATGGCCGGGAAGAGGGCTTCCGCGACAACCTGGGGGTCGCGCTCGACGGATTCTTTCAGCGTCCGCTCAACCGTAGGCCGCAGCGCTTCGGTGAGCTGTTCGTCCGCTCCTTCTTCGGCGCGAAGGCGCACGGCTTCCGGCAGCACCTCGCTGACGTCGTGGGCGCGCTGCCCGAAATCGTGGACGCGCTCGCGCAGCGCCAACAATTCGTCGCGCTCGGCGTGGAACAGGATTTCGCGCAGCTCGGCCAGGCCGCCGTCGTCTTCCGCAGCGGCAGCTTTGCGGGGAGGCTTGGGGTCGCGGGGTGGGATGGATTCCGGCATGGGATTCGCGAGGGGCGGGGCTGCGCCCCTAAAGCCAGAACCGATCCAGGCCGTTCGGCACTGGCAAATCTGTATCCGTGCGATGGGCCTCCGGCTTACTTCTCCGGCAGCTCGAATTCCTTCTTCAGCCGCAGCGAGACTTCCGAGAACAGGTCGGCGAGCGCCACGCGGTCCGTCAGGTCGGTGCGCAGGGTCTGCGACTCCTCGTTGAGCGCGGCGGTGAGGGCGCGGTGCGATTCCTTGATTTCCGTGGAGAGCGATTTGAACTGTTCCAGGATCTTCGCCCGCAGCTCGCCCTGGCCGGCGTTGAAGTCGTCGTCGAGCTGGGCGATTTTCTTTTCGATTCCCTTCGCGGTGTCGCGCAGCTCGCGGCCCAGGTCTTTGACGGCCTCGCCGCGCTCGCTTTTTTCCGTCTTCAGCCGCTGGCCGAGCGCTTCGGCTTCCTGCTTGACGAACGATTCGAGCGCGTCCAGGCGTTTGCGCATTTCTTCGCGGAGGGCCTCCGCGTCCTTGATGAGGCGGTCTTCTAGCCGCGCGAAGCGCTTGTCGTAGTCGCGCATCTGCGCACCGAACAGGATGTCGCGAATCTTGTCTACGTTTGCGCCTTCCCGCACCTCTTCCGCGGCCACTGCCTGTGATTCATTGTTGGAAGCCATGGTCCGTACCCTCTTCCCTCTCCGCCGGACAGCCGACCGAATTTTCCGTTTCGCCACTCTCCGCATCCCGAGAGCCTACTACGCCCCCCGTTTCCCGAGCAATCACTCTCCTGCGATTCCCCGGTTGATTCCTTCACTCCTTCTTCTCTGCCCGCGGACCACTGCTCTTAGATCGTCATCTCCATCATGTCCGCGCCCATGACGCACTCGAATGTCATTCCGTTCGTCTTCATGTATTCCCAGCACGCCGCCAGAATGCTGTCCAGCGCGATATCGTCGTGCATGGGATCGTGATGGTAGAGGCACAGGCGCTTTACTCCCGCGGCGTGGGCCGAGTCCACGGCGTCCTTCCAGGTGGAATGACCCCAGCCCCGCTTCCTGGCGTACTCCTCTTCGGTGTACTGCGCCTCGCGGATGTACAGGTCCGCCCCCTTCACAAACTCGTCCACTTCGCGGTCCATGCGGCGGTTCAATTCGTTTTCTCCCGCGAGCCGGCAATACGGCTCGTGGTCGGTCAGATACACGAGCGATTTGCCTGCCGCCTCGAACCGGAAGCCCACCGCCAATCCCGGGTGGTTCAACCCGAAATGAGTCACGCGCATGTCGCCCAGCTGCAGCGGCCCTTCCAACTCATGAAATTCCAGGCTGCTTTTCAGGTCGGCCAGCTCGACGGGGAAATAACTGCCATCCATCTGCCCCGTGAACACTTTTTCCAGGCTTTTGTCCGTGCCGCGCAGGCTGTGAACGCGGATGCGGGTCCCGCTCTGGTAGGCCGGCAGGAAGAACGGAAACCCCTGGATATGGTCCCAGTGCGTGTGGCTCACAAAGATGTCGATTTCGAGCGGTATTTCGCCGAACTCGCGCTGGATGGCCAGCCCCATTTCCCGCGCGCCGGTGCCGCAATCGAGCATGAAGATGCGGTTGTTGTGCCGCATCTCCACGCACGAGGTGTTGCCGCCGTACCGCAGCGTCTTCGGCCCGGGCGTGGCAATGGACCCGCGCGTCCCCCAGAACCGGAGCAGGAATGTGAACGCGTTCTTCTCCGCCTCTTCGGCCAGCGTCTCGAGAGTGGTAAA
>Ga0335085_10009820_pt1 | contig 14383 bp, 13 predicted proteins | sample Lox_Sample_45_FD_206712 | JGI IMG/M metagenome (GOLD analysis project Ga0335085, IMG submission 206712) | Soil microbial communities from Loxahatchee National Wildlife Refuge, Florida, United States - Lox_Sample_4.5 | ecosystem: Environmental > Terrestrial > Soil > Wetlands | place: USA...
CCTGACCCCCAAGGGAGCATGGTCACCGTTCCCCGCCAGCACATCGGTGACGTCCTCCTCCGGCTGGAGGAGGTGAGCCTGGCCTTCGGCGGAGTGAAGGCTCTCAGCCAGGTCAGCTTCGAGGTTCGCGAGCGGGAGATCTGCGCCATCATCGGACCCAACGGCGCCGGGAAGAGCAGCCTCCTGAACATCATCAACGGCGTCTACCACCCCAGCTCGGGGACGGTGTCCTTCGCCGGCGTGGCGCGGCGCTCGATGCGGCCCCACCAGGCGGCGGCCAGCGGCATCGCCCGCACTTTCCAGAACATCGCCCTCTTCAAGGGAATGACCGTCCTGGACAACATCATGACCGGACGGAATCTGAAGATGCGCTCCCCGCTCCTGGCCCAGGCCCTCTACTGGGGCCTGGCGGAGCGCGAGGAGATCGCCCACCGCCGCAAGGTGGAGGAGATCATCGACTTCCTGCAGATCGAGGCCATCCGCAAGACGCCGGTGGGGCGGCTGCCCTACGGGCTGCAGAAGCGGGTGGAGCTGGCCCGCGCCCTGGCCGCGGAGCCTCGCCTCCTGCTCCTCGACGAGCCGATGGCCGGGATGAACGTCGAGGAGAAGCAGGACATGTGCCGCTTCATCCTCGACGTGAACGACGAGCTGGGGGTGACGGTGGTGCTCATCGAGCACGACATGGCGGTGGTGATGGACATCGCCGACCGGGTCGTGGTCCTGGACTACGGCCGGAAGATCGCGGACGGCCCGCCGGACGAGGTCCGGAGGAATCCGGAGGTCATTGCCGCCTACCTCGGCGTGGCCACCGAGGCGGATCGTCGGGCAGTCCAGTCGGAGGCGGGCTGACCATGCAATTCTTCTTCGAGGTCCTCATCGGAGGCCTGCTCGCCGGGGTGATGTACTCGCTCGTCGCCCTGGGATTCGTCCTCATCTTCAAGGCGTCGGGAGTGTTCAACTTCGCCCAGGGGGCGATGGTCCTCTTCGCCGCCCTGACCTTCGTCTCTCTCGAGGAGCGAGGGCTTCCACGCTGGGCGGCGCTGGCCGCCACCCTTCTGGTGATGCTCCTCCTGGCGCTGGTCATCGAGCGGGCCGTCCTCCGCCCCCTGGTGAACCAGCCGGCGATCAGCCTGTTCATGGCCACCATCGGGCTCACCTTCTGCATCGAGGGGATGGCCCAGGGCGTCTGGGGGAGCGTGGTCAAGGGGCTGGACCTGGGAATCCCGGACACACCGCTCGAGGTGAGGGGCACGCTGGTCAGCCAGTTCGACCTCCTGGCGGCGCTCGCCGCCGGGCTGCTGGTGGCGGTGCTGGCCTTCTTCTTCCAGGTCACGCGCACCGGGCGCGCCCTCCGCGCCGTGGCCGACGATCACCAGGCGGCCCTGAGCGTGGGCATCCCGCTGCGCCACATCTGGGGGGTGGTGTGGGCGGTGGCCGGGGCGGTGGCCCTGGTGGCCGGGCTGCTGTGGGGCGCGCGGCTGGGGGTGCAGTTCGCTCTGTCGGTCATCGCCCTCAAGGCGCTCCCGGTGATGTTCCTGGGAGGGCTGACCTCCATCGCCGGGGCCATCGTGGGAGGGCTCCTCATCGGGGCGTCGGAGAAGCTGGCCGAGGTGTACATCGGACCGGCGCTGGGGGGCGGCATCGAGAACTGGTTCCCCTACGTCCTGGTCCTGCTCTTCCTCCTCTTCCGGCCGGAGGGAATGTTCGGCGAGAAGCGGATCGACCGGGTGTGAAGAGATGATCTACCGCGAGGCGGGTCAGTTCCGGACCAGCTACCGGGCCGACCAGCGCATCTTCCCCATCGTCCAGGACCGGGTGGTGGTGGGAGCATTGCTCCTCGTCGCCTTCGCCGGGGTGCCGCTCTTCGCCCCGGAGTACCTGATCACCGCGCTCCTCATCCAGTGGCTCATCCTCTCGCTGGCCACGCTCGGGCTGAACCTCCTCACCGGGTATGCCGGGCAGTTCAGCCTCGGGACGGGCGGCTTCATGGCCGTGGGAGCCTTCGCCACCTACGCCTTCCAGCTCCGGGCGCCGAGCATCCCGCTGCTGGCCGCCTTCGCCCTGGCCGGCCTGTGTGCCGCCGCGGTGGGGGTGGTCTTCGGGCTGCCCAGCCTGCGCATCCGCGGCCTGTACCTGTCGGTGACCACGCTCGCCGCGCAGTTCTTCATCGAGTGGCTCCTCACCCGGGTGGGCTGGTTCACCAACTACAGCGCCAGCGGGGTGATCAGCGCGCAGAGGATGGTCATTGCCGGCGTCCCCATCGACACGCCGGCCCGCCGCTACCTGCTCGTCCTGAGCATCGTCGCCCTCCTCGCCCTGGCGGCGAAGAACCTGGTCCGGAGCCGGACGGGGCGGGCGTGGATGGCGGTGCGGGACATGGACATTGCCGCCGAGGTGATCGGCATCCCCATGCTGCGCACCAAGCTCTCCGCGTTCGCGGTCAGCTCCTTCTACTGCGGCGTGGCCGGAGCGCTGTGGGCCTACGCCTTCCTGGGCACGGTGGAGCCACAGGCCTTCGACCTGGACCGCTCCTTCCGCGTGCTGACCATGGTCATCATCGGCGGGGCGGGCAGCGTGCTGGGGAGCTTCCTCGGGGCGGCCTTCATCGTGCTCTTCCCCATCTTCCTCAATCAGCTCCTGCACGGGCTGTTCGGGGACACCCTGCGGCCCGGGCTGCTCCCCAACATCGAGCTCTTCGTCTTCGGCTCGCTGATCATCTTCTTCCTCATCGTCGAGCCGAACGGGCTGGCCCGCCTGTGGCAGATCGCCAAGGAGAAGCTTCGCCTGTGGCCTTTTCCGCACTGAAGGAGCAGAAGGGGGTCCCATGACAGCGCTCCAGGAGGCACGCACATGAAGGCTCTCAGTCAGGCAGCGGCTGGAGGCGCCCTCGCGCTCGGACTCCTGCTCGCCCTCCCGGCCGCGGCGCAGAGCACCCCGGTCAACGAGCAGTTCATCCCCATGCCCAGCTACCGGGTCGGGCCGTACGCCGCCGGCGGCACGAGCCTGTACGGCGGGTTCATCGACTACGTGAACCTGGTCAACATCCGGGACGGCGGCATCAACGGAGTGAAGATCACCTGGGAGGAGTGTGAGACGGAATACAAGCCGGACAAGGGGGTGGAGTGCTACGAGCGGCTGAAGAAGAAGGGGCCCACCGGCGCCTCGATGTTCAACTTCTACAGCACCGGCATCGCCTACGCCGTGCTGGACCGCGCCGGGCAGGACAAGATCCCGCTGGTGACCATCGGCCACGGCCGCACCGATTCCGCCGACGGCAGGGTGTTCCCTTACGTCTTCCCGCTGGTGACCAACTACTGGAGCCTGAACACCGACATCGTGAAGTTCATCGGCATGCGGCTGGGAGGGATGGACAAGCTGAAGGGAAAGAAGATCGTCCACCTCTATCTCGACGTCCCCTACGGGAAGGAGCCGAACGAGATCTTCCAGAAGCAGGCGGGCATCTACGGCTTCGAGGCGAAGCTGGTTCCCGTCCCGGCCCCGGGCACCGAGCAGCAGGCGCAGTGGCTGGAGATCCGGCAGTTCCAGCCGGAGTGGGTCATCGTCACCGGCTGGGGGGTGATGAACCCGACCATGCTCAAGACCGCACAGCGCTTCGGCTTCCCCCGCGACCACATCGTCGGCAACTTCTGGACCGGCTCGGAGGAGGACACCGTTCCGGCCGGCGAGGCGGCGGTGGGCTATATCAGCGCGGCCATCAACCCCTCCGGGACGGAGTTCCCGGTCATCCAGGAGATCGAGAAGGTGGTCTACGGCAAGGGGGTGGGCAACATGACCGATCGCGCCCGGATCGGCTCCGTCTACTACAACCGCGGGGTGATGACCGGCATCGTCTCCGTGGAGGCGATCCGCACCGCGCAGGGCAAGTACGGTAAGAAGCCCCTCACCGGTGAGCAGATCCGCTGGGGCCTGGAGAACCTCAACCTCGACGAGAAGCGCATCGCCGAGCTGGGGGCCACCGGGCTCATCCAGCCGCTGCGGGTCACCTGCGCCGACCACGAGGGCGGAGGGGCGGCCAAGTTCCAGCAGTGGGACGGCAAGAAGTGGAAGGTGATCAGCGACTGGATCCAGCCGGATAGGAAGCTGGTGCGGGAGATGATCGAGGCCTCGTCGGGCAAGTACGCCCAGGAGAAGAGCATCCCCATCCGCGACTGCTCCAAGGGATCCGGCTGACGCCCCGGGGACCATGGCCACCGCCAGCGCCACGCCCGCCCGGGAGCTCACCGCGCTCCTGAGCGTGAACAACATCGAGGTCATCTACGATCACGTGATCCTCGTGCTGAAGGGCGTGTCGCTGGAGGTGGCCAAAGGCCGCATCGTGGCCCTGCTCGGGGCCAACGGAGCGGGGAAGACGACCACCCTCAAGGCCATCTCGAATCTCCTGCGCGCCGAGCGGGGCGAGGTGACCAAGGGGTCGATCGTCTACGACGGGCAGCCGGTCCACGCCCTGAGCCCCTCGGAGCTGGTGCGCCGCGGCGTGGTCCAGGTGATGGAGGGGCGCCACTGCTTCGGGCACCTCACCGTGGAGGAGAACCTCCTCACCGGCGCCTACACCCGGCGCGTGGGCCGGTCCCAGCTCCGGGCCGATCTGGAGAAGGTCTACACCTACTTCCCCCGGCTCAGGGACCGACGCTCGGCGATGGCCGGCTTCGCCTCCGGAGGTGAGCAGCAGATGACCGCGGTGGGCCGGGCCCTCATGGCGCGCCCGACGATGATCCTCCTCGACGAGCCGTCGATGGGGCTCGCGCCCCAGGTGGTGGAGGAGATATTGGGCATCGTGCGCCGGCTCAACGAGCAGGAGGGGGTGAGCTTCCTCCTCGCCGAGCAGAACACCTCGGCCGCCCTGCGCTTCGCCCATGCCGGCTACATCCTCGAGTCCGGCCGGGTGGTGATGGAGGGCGAGGCGGCCGAGCTGGCGGGGAACGAGGACGTCAAAGAATTCTACCTCGGCCTGGGCGTGGCCGGCCGGAAGAGCTTCCGCGACGCCAAGCACTACCGCCGGCGCAAGCGCTGGCTGGCCTGAGCCATGCCCTTCTACGACGCGCTGGAGCGGCGGGATGCGGAGCAGCGCGAGCGGGAGCTGTTCGCCGCCCTGCCCGCCCTCATCGCCCACGCCCGGGCCCGGGCCCCGGCCTTCGCCTCGCTCTACGGAGACCTGGATCCCGAGGCCGTCACCTCGCGGAGGGCCCTGGCCGCCCTCCCCGTCTTCCGCAAGAGCGGGCTGGCCGACCTGCAGAAGGCGGCGCCCCCCTTCGGCGGCGTGGCGGCGGTGGCCGCCGGCGAGGCGGCGCGCCTCTTCACCTCGCCCGGGGGAATCTACGAGCCGGAGGCGCGGCGGCCGGACTACTGGCGCGTGGCCCGTGCGCTCTTCGCCGCCGGCTTCCGCAAGGGCGACGTGGTGCACGTCGGCTTCAGCTTCCATCTCACCCCGGCCGGCTCGATGGTGGAGACGGCGGCGCACACCCTGGGATGCGCGGTCATCCCCGGCGGCACCGCGCCCACCGAGCACCAAGTGGCCGCCCTGGCGCACTTCGGCGCCACCGCCTACGGCGGGACGCCCTCCTTCCTGAAGGTCCTCCTCGACCGGGCCGCCGAGCTGGGGGTGGATGCCTCGCGCCTGAAGCGGGCCTCGGTGGCTGCCGAGCCGTTCCCCACCTCGCTGCGCACGCTCTTCGCCGAGCGTGGCGTGCTGGCGCTCCAGTGGTACGGGACGGCCGACGCCGGCCTGGTGGCCTACGAGTCGGAGGGCGGCGAGGGCCTCATCCTCGACGAGTCGGTGATCCTGGAAATCGTCCGGCCCGGCACTGACGTGCCCGTCCCCGACGGGGAGGTGGGCGAGGTGCTGGTCACCGTGCTCAACCCTGACTACCCGCTCCTGCGCTTCGGGCTCGGTGACCTGTCCGCCGTCCTCCCCGGGCCGAGCCCGTGCGGGCGGACCAACGTGCGCCTCCGCGGCTGGCTCGGGCGGGCCGACCAGCGGACCAAGGTGAAGGGGCTGTTCGTCGATCCGTCGCAGATCGCCGAGGTGCTCAAGCGCCACCCGGAGGTGAAGCGCGCCCGGCTGGTGGTCACTCGCGCCGACGAGCACGACCGGATGACGCTGCGCTGCGAGGTGGCCGGCGCCGGGGTGGCCGGCCTGGCCGAGGCCATCGCCGGGACGCTCCGTGAGATGACCCAGCTCCGGGGCGAGGTGGAGCTGGTGCCGGTGGGCTCGCTGCCCAACGATGGCAAGGTGGTCGAGGACACGCGCACCTACGGCTGACACGGCCCGTCGCCCGGACCGGCTAGGCCCGCGCGCGCCGCGTCCCGCGCCAGTCGAAATAGCTCCACACCGCCGGCCCAGCCGTGGCAGCAACGGTCACCACCACCGCCGCGACGTTGGCCGCTGACGGGGGGAGGAGGAGCGCGAGCGGCAGGAGGAGGAGCCCGCCGCACACCATGAGCCGCGCCGCCAGGCGATGGGTGCGCCGCCAGACGTCGTCCGAGGCCAGCGTCCACGGCGTGCGGATGCCGACGAACCAGTTCGGCCGCAGCCGGCCGACGAAGTTCCCGGGAAGGAGGAGGAAGAGGGCCAGGCCGAGAGCGATGGCTCGGTCCGTACCGGCCAGCCGTCCCGAGGCGGCGAGCAGGAGGCCGCCGTGGAGAAGGGCGAGCGCCACCACCACCAGGTGGATGACCGTCCAGTAGGAACCCTCCGCCTCTCCGGGGGCCGCACCCGGCTCCGCGGCGGGCTGCTCCACCCGCCTGGGGTCGATGCGCGAGAGGACGAGCATCAAGGCCCACAGCCCGCCGACGAGCAGCGGGCCGAGGAGCACCAGCTCCAGCCGGCTTCCCAGGCGGTCGGCGTGCCCGGCGGCGTTCCAGTGCACCGGGACGCGCTCGGGAAGGAGCGGATAGACCGCCACCGACAGCACCGCGTCGGCAGCGAACGCGACCAGGGCCAGCGTCCGTGTCACCTTCATTGACTTCTCCGGTTCTTGCCCAGCTCGAGCAGGGAGCGCACCACGTCCTGCATCACCGTGGTGTCCAGGGTGTAAACGACGCTTTGCCCCTCCCGCCGGGCGGCGACCAGCCCGGCCTGGCGGAGCACCGCCAGGTGCCGGGAGATGGCCGGCTGGGAGAGGGAGAAGCGCTCCACCACCTCCCCCACCGTCCTCGGGCGCTGGGCGAGCAGTCGGAGGATCTCCCGACGGGTGGCGTCGGAGAGAGCCTTGAAGGCGGAGTCGCGCATCAATGCGGCATCTTATAACAATATGCTTATATGATGTCAAACCCGCCCGATCAGGGCTCGAACGCCTCGCGTCCCTCGGCCGCTTCCGACTCCTCCATCTCGCCGCGCGTCTCGCCGCACCGGTCGAGGGCGGCCTTGAACAGCACCGGGCCCACCATCTCGTTCATGGCCACCGTGGCCACCGCCAGCGCTCCCAGGCCGGCCCCGAAGGCTGGGAATTCGCTCTGGATGGTGGCCGCGATTCCCAGCGCCAGCCCCGCCTGCGAGACCAGCCCTGCCCAGCCCCAGCTCCGGATGGCCGGCGGATCCGCGGCGTACCGGCTGGCCACCCGGCTGGCCAGCCAGGTGGTGATCCCCCGCGACGCGGCGAAGAGCAGCGCCACCGGCCACAGCGTCCGCAAGACAGGCAAGTCGAGGTGGGCGCCAGCCACCCCGAAGAAGATGACGTAGACGATCTCCCCCATCGAGTCGATGGACTCGACGAAGCGCTCGCCCTGCTTGGACAGGTTCTGCACCACGAAGCCGGCGGTCATGAAGATGAGCAGCCAGTCGAAGTGCAGGTAGTCGAACACCTCGGTGAACACCAGGCCGAGGGCGATGAGCAGGACCACCAGGCCGCCCCCCACCAGCCGCAGGTAGATGGCCAGGAACAGCCCGATGGTGGTCCCTACCGAGATGCTCCCCAGCACCTCCACCCCGAGCTCCTCGACGGCTGAGAGCGACAGCTCGGACCCGGGGAGGATGAGCGGCCGGGCGACGGTCATGGCCATGGCCAGGAGGACGACCACCACCACGTCGGAGGTCATCACGAAGTTCAGGGTGAACCTGGCCAAAGGGCCCTTGGCCCGGGTCTGGGAGAGGATGCCCAGCACCGCCGACGGGCTCCGGGTGACGGCCATCACCCCCCACACCAATCCCACCCCCACCACGCCGACGGTGGGCACGCCCCGGAGGAACGGCAGGAGGGGACGGGCGGCGACGAACACCGCCGCCAGCACCACCATGACCAGGAGGTTCTGCCACAGCGTTGCCCAGCCCAGGCTCCGCAGCCCGGTGCGCAGCGAGGCCAGGCGCAGCTCCGCTCCTCCGGCGAGCGCGATGAGCGAGAGCGCCAGGCTGTTCACCGGCGCCAGCTCCTCCACCGCGCGGTGGTTGACGAGGTTGAGCACGTAGGGGCCGGCGGCCACCCCGGCGAGGAGGTAGCCGGTGAGGTGCGGCAGCCCGACGAGCTCCAGGAGGTTGGCCACCACCGTCCCCCCGAGGAGGAGGATTCCCACCGAGGCGATGGTCCCTGCCCCGCCGCCGAGGCTGGGGAAGAGCCGGCGCGATGCCACGAGCAGGGCCAAGAGAGAGAGGACGAGGACCGCCTCGAGGAGCCGGTCCCCGAGCGGCCGGGGGGCGGCGCCACTCACGAGACGGCCTCCGCCGCTCCCACCGCCTCGGTCTCGGCGGTGGCGGCGGGCACCTCACCCACCCGGCGCAGCACGCCGCGGAGGCTCGGCGGCCCGACCAGCTCGCCCACCACCATGGCCAGCGACGCGGCGGCGAGGACCGCCCCGCCGACCGGGCCCGGGAAGTGGAGTGCGAAGGAGACGCCGAAGGCGAGGCTGAGCGTGCCCGAGGAGACGAGCCCCGCCCCGAGCAGCGGCCCGGCCGGCCGGGCCACGGACCAGGCGCCCCACAGCCCGAGGCCGGCGATGAGCTTGGCCACGAGGCGCGCCCCCACCGCCAGCGCCGCCAGCCAGGGGATGACGCCTCCCACCGGCGTCATCGCCCCGGCCAGGAAGAGGATGGGCACCACGACGTAGCGCTCGGCCGACACCGCCCTCCGGATGCGGCTGCGGTGCCGGGAGACGGCCACCAGCCCCAGGCCGAGGGCGAAGGGCACGGCGACCAGCGACAGCCGGAGCTGCACGGCGAACCCGATGCCGATCAGGCTCACGCCGAGCAGGGTTCCCCGGAAGACGCTGAGCCGGAAATCGCGGCCCAGGGTCAGCGCCCCGATTGCGCCCAGCGCGAAGCCGACCCCCAGCTGCGCCGCCGCCCCGGCGGCCACCGGCAGCGCTCCCATCGCGGTGCGCAGGGGGACGAGGGCGAAGGCCACCGCCGCCGCCACCACCGGGACCAGGTCATCGGCGGCGGAGAGGTCGAGGATGCGGTCGAAGAGCGGACCGCGCGCGTGGCACCGCTCCCGCGCCCAGCGGCCCACCGACCTCGTCGTCTCCGCCAGCGCCGCGCCCATGCCGAGCCCCAGCGCCCAGCGCTCGCGCTCTCCGAGCCCGAGGGCACGGAAGGGCGGCACCCAGGCCAGGGCCAGCGACACCGCCGAGGTCACGCCGACCAGGGTGAGGAGCCCCGCGGCGATGCCCCACAGGGCGCTCAGCGGACGGACGGATCGACCCTGAACGCGGCCGTAGATCAGCCCGGTGTTCATCGCCAGCCATCCCACGCCGACCTGGACGAGCGGGGTGAAGAGCTCGAGGGTCTCCTGGTTGAGGAGCGCGAGTGCCGAGGGACCGGAGACGAAGCCGAGCACCACCGCCCCTGCGCCGGAGGCGAGGCCGCGCGCCTTCTTGCCGGTGCTGCCCACCAGGAACCCACCCAGGTAGGAGCCGACGAGGAGGAGCCCGAGGACCGCCAGCCCCGTCACCGCTTCTCTCCGGGCGCGGCGAGCGAGGCGAGCCGGATGCCGGCGTCGTGGAGCGCAGCGGCCACGCGCAGCCCGACGTCGTCATGGCCCGAGGTGACCCGGTAGACGGCGGCCCGGGCGTCCATCGCGCAGAGCTCCACCCGGGCCCCGGAGGCGTGCGCTCCGGCGGCCTCGTTGAGCAGCGCCTGGACCCGCCGCTGGTCGGCCGCGGCGTCCACCGTCACCTCCACCGTCAGGAGCCGCGCCGGGCCGAGCACCCGGGTCGGCCGGAAGAGCGAGACCAGGTGGGGGACCCGCACCGGGCGGCCGCCGGCGTCCTCCAGCACCACCGAGAGCAGGTCGATCTCCTTCACCACCCCCACCTGTCCCCCCACGTCGACCACCTCACCCGGGCGCAGCGTGCGCCCGTAGACCACCGGGAGGCCGGCGATGACCGCGGCGAAGAGCGGGGCGCAGGCGATGGCCAGCCCGGCCAGCAGGGACCGGGCCAGCGCCTGGAAGGGTCCCGACTCGTCGCCACTGGTGACCGGGCCGGCGAGCATCACCGCCACCACCACCAGCGCTGCCTGGATGAGCATCCCGGTGGGGCGCGCCAGCTCCGCCGGAACCCAGGCCAGGCGCGTCTCGCGCCGGGCGACGCTGCCGAAGAAGAGCTGCACGGCGCGCATGACGAGGAAGACCACCAGGGCCAGGACGCCCAGGGCCAGAAGCTGCGGCACCGCACCCACCAGCCGTCCGACCAGCCGTCCCAGCGGCTCGAGCATCATCCGGGTGATGCGGGCTCCGGCGTCGGTGGTGGCGTCGAAGCGGGAGAGCGCGAAGAGCAGCCAGAGGTAGACCACCAGCGCCTGGAGGAAGCGCTTGGCGAAGCGGAGGACGACGTGCAGGCCCCCCCGCACCGCACGCTCGCTGGCCAGCTCGACGTTGCCCACCCGCACCGCCGGCGCGCCCTGGGGGCGGGCGTCCAGCCAGCGCTCCATCGCCCCCTCCAGGTCGCCCAGCTTCCGGACGGCGAGGAAGGCGACCAGCCCGGCGAAGACCACCAGCGAGATGGCCAGGACCATGCTCTGGATGGCCATCCTCCGGCGCTCGGCCTGCAGGGCGCGGTCGATCTCCGCCGCCGCCACCGCGGCATGGACGCGCACGCTGGCATCTCCGGCCGCCGCGGCATCGGCCAGCCCGAGCTGGATGACCGGCACCTCGCCGGCGTAGAGGGTGATCCGCTCGTCGCTCTCCTCGAGCCGGACGGGTGCCGGAGCGCGGCTCTCCAGCACCTTGGCCAGCGCGGCCGAGGCCTCGCGGGCGCGCTGCTGGGCGGACTGGCCCCCGCTGGGCACCTGCACCAGGTAGACCCGCTGGTCGCGGAGCCGCACCACGGCCTCCGGCGCCGCCTGCTCCGGCTCGGCGGTGCGAGCCAGAACAGGCGCGAGGAGGACCAGACCGCCGACCACTGCCAGCAGGGGAAGCCGCCCTCGAGCCCGGCGCGTGTGCATGGGGGCGGTGAGCGTCACCCCGCCCTCCGGCCGAGGTCAAGACTGCAAACCCCGACCTCCGGCCGGCCGAGGTGCGGGGCGGCGCGACTCCCCCCGCGTCGCGCCGTGGCTCCAGCGGTGCTTGACCCTTGCCTCGGCGGCGGCTCGCAGCCCATCCTCCCCGTGCCATCGAGAGGGGCCTACACCGTGCGAGGGAGCACCACGCTGGCGGTGGTCATCGGGACGGTGGTCGGCGCCACCGCCGGCCTGGGCATCTACACCTTCCTCTACGCCCGGGGCGCCTCCTACCTGGGAAGCGACCCCCGCGCCTGTGCCAACTGCCACATCATGCGCGACGAGTACGATGCCTGGAACCACTCCAGCCACCGGCTGGTGGCCGGCTGCAACGACTGCCACGCGCCGCACGCGCTGATCCCCAAGCTGTTCACCAAGGCGCTCAACGGCTTCAACCATTCCTTCGCCTTCACCACCGGCCGGTTCCACGAGCCGATCCAGATCGGCCCGCGCAACCGGCGCATCACCGAAGCCGCCTGCCGCAGCTGTCACGCCCGGCTGGTGGAGGAGATCGACCGGCATTCCATGGGCGACGAGCCGCGGGCGCTGCAATGCACCGGGTGCCACCGCGACGTGGGGCACCTCCACTGAGAGAAGGAGACCATCCATGACCGAGCCGAGCGAGTCGGAGCCCAGAAGGCAGCGCAGCCTGCGGGTGGTGGCCCTGGTGGCGCTGCTCAGCGCCGGCCTGGCCGCGCTGATCACCGGGGTCCTGGTCTCCGTCTTCGAGAAGAAGCAGGAGCAGAAGAACCCCTTCGTCCGGGTGGTGGAGATCACCGAGGACACGGACGATCCGGCGGTCTGGGGCAAGAACTTTCCCCAGGAGTACGACACCTACAAGCGCACGGTGGACCAGGTGCGCACTCGCTACGGCGGGAGCGAGGCCGTCCCCCACACCCCGAGCCAGGCCGACCCCCGCAGCGTGGTGGCGGAGTCCAAGCTGGAGGAGGACCCGCGGCTGAAGACGCTCTGGAACGGCTACGCCTTCGCCGTCGACTTCCGCGAGGACCGCGGGCACGCCTTCATGCTCAGCGATCAGACGTACACCGAGCGCCAGAAGGTGGTGAAGCAGCCGGGCACCTGCATCCACTGCCACGCCTCCACCACCGTGGCCATGCGCAAGCTGGGCCAGGGGGACCTGACCAAGGGATTCGAGGCGCTGAACACCATGCCCTACGCCGAGGCGCGCAAGCAGGTCACCCACCCCGTGTCGTGCATCGACTGCCACGATCCGCAGACGATGGGGCTCCGGGTGACGCGTCCGGCGTTCATGGAGGCGATCAAGAAGGTGAAGGCCCTCCAGGGCGTGGCGGACTTCGACGTCAACCGGGACGCCACCCGGCAGGAGCTCCGGACCTACGTCTGCGGCCAGTGCCACGTGGAGTACTACTTCAAGGGGCCGGAGAAGCGGCTCACCTACCCCTGGGACAAGGGGCTGAAGGCGGACGAGATCCTCGCCTACTACGATGCGGCCGGCTTCTCCGACTGGAAGCACAAGGACACCGGCGCCCCCTCGCTCAAGGCCCAGCACCCGGAGTTCGAGACCTACAACCAGGGTGCCCATGCCCGCGCCGGCGTGGCCTGCGCCGACTGCCACATGCCCTACATGCGGGTGGGGGCGACCAAGGTCAGCGACCACCACGTGCGGAGCCCGGTGCTGAACATCGCCAACGCCTGCCAGACCTGTCACCACGCCTCCGAGGCGGAGCTCAAGGCCCGGGTGGAGACCATCCAGGATCGGCACTACCAGCTCCGCAACCACGCCATGGATGCCTTCGGTGAGCTGGTGCATGGAATCGTCGAGGCCCGCGCCGCCGGGGCCACCGACGAGCAGCTCGCCCCCGCTCTCCAGGCTCAGCGCCGGGCCGGCTTCCTCCTCGATTTCGCCGAGGCGGAGAACTCCACCGGCTTCCACGCCCCGCAGGAGGGGGCCCGCATCCTCGGGCTCTCGCTGGACTACTCCCGCCAGGGGACGCAGGTCCTCGCCGCCCTGTGGAAGGCCAAGGCGGGCGGGGCACCGGCGCCGGCACCGGCCGCCAAGCCACCAGAGAAGAAGGCCGGCCGGCGCGCGGCCGCTCGCTAGCCGCCCGAGTGGCGGGCGTGGTGGGGCATGTTCGGGTGCTGGAGGAGGAGCGCCCTAACTTGCGGATTGTGCTTCACCACCGCCTCCTTGAGGAGGTGGGCGAGCACGCCCGGCGGCGTGGGGGCCCAGCGGGCGAGGTTCTGGACGAGGAGGAGCGAGGTGTAGGTCCGCGCGCCGAGGATGGCCCCCGTCTTCTGGTCCAGCGGCAGGCCGATGAGCAGCGCCAGCACCCGGCCCTCGGTGTGGAAGAGGAGCTCCACCTTGTCGTCCGGGGCGGCGGTGTTGGCGAACTTGTGGCGAAGCGCGTCCCGCGCCGCACGCTGGTTCTTCTCCGGAAGCTCGCGGCTGATGCACAGCTTGTAGACCTCGAGGAGCCGCTTCGGGGCGAGGATCCGCTGCAGCACGCCGGGGGGAAGCTGCACGTTGCGGAGGAGCAGCCGCTGCACCTCGCCATCCCGGAGGAACGCCTCGCGCGCGGCCAGGTTCTGCAGGCCGGAGGGGTGCGGGTGGTGGGCGGCGACGAGCCGCGCCTGGGTGAGCCCGAAGCGCTCGTTGCTCAGGAGCTTGGCCACCACCGCCGGCAGCGGGTCGAAGCAGAGCGCGGAGAGGACCGGCTCGGCGGCGGTGACCGCCATCGACTCGCGCGTCTCCACCGGGAGGTCATGGAGCTTTTGCGCGAAGAGCTGCCGCAGGCGCAGGCTCTCGGGCTCTGGCTCAGGCGGGGGGCTTTCGTCCATGGGCCGGTGAATCCGAGCCGGGATGCTAGTCCGGCCGGCCACGGCCCCGGGTGGCCCCATGTGACGCGATGCGGCGAACGTGTCCCATGAATTGCCCGCAACCGGCATCGTCCGACG
>Ga0335085_10009821_pt1 | contig 14383 bp, 15 predicted proteins | sample Lox_Sample_45_FD_206712 | JGI IMG/M metagenome (GOLD analysis project Ga0335085, IMG submission 206712) | Soil microbial communities from Loxahatchee National Wildlife Refuge, Florida, United States - Lox_Sample_4.5 | ecosystem: Environmental > Terrestrial > Soil > Wetlands | place: USA...
CGATTGTGATTCTGGTGGCGGTCCTGGCTGTAATCGTCTTCGTAGTGTTGTACTTCCAGGGCGGCCAGCCGCACGTGGTTCCTCAATAGGGTCGTACGGGTTCCTGGACTGTGGGTTGGCGGCCTGCCGGGGTCTTTGCCCTACGCCCAGGCAGCCAAGGATACCTCCGCCCTGATTCAGGCATGTATCGAAACCACACACGACACACGACGGCCACACGCACCTGGACCAGGTAGCTCAAGCCGTTCGCGGCATGCCCCAAAGTTCAATACAAGTGAAGGCTCTGGTTGATAAGTGAATTCAGGAAACCAGAAGCAGGCCCGTGGAATGAACCAAATCGCCCGCGTGATTATGGAAATGGAGAAGGTCACGCAAACCACGGCTTCCAGCGCCGATGCCAAAGCCGCCGCCGCCCAGGAGATCAACAAAAGAGGTCGACAGCCTGCAAGACATCGTACATGAAGTGCGGGCAATGTTTGGAGCGGAATACAAAGGGCCGGCCGGGCTTAGATGCCCGCTCTCGGCCCTTAAGTTCTTAATTTGTCTTTACGTTATCGACGCTGATGGTGTCGCCATCCATCTTGCCGGTGATCGTAACTTTTTTGCCGGCCGAGTCCTTCACTTTGTCCTGTTCCTTGATCTGGTAGATCTTGCCGTCTTCGGTTGCGAGCACCGCCGGCTGGCCACGTCCGATGCAGCGCTTCGCGCAGGCTTCGTTGCCCAACATCTCTTTGTTGGACGCGCAGCTCTTATCGACGATATATCCGGTCCAACTGTCCGCGGCGAACGAGCATACCGCCAGACTGGTAGTGAATGCGAACACAGCGACTAGCTTCCTCATGAAACCCTCCTTCAAAAATCCGGTTCCTACAAACTATACTCCAGGTACGGATTGCGAAGCAACTTTGGATGTCTCTGATTAATTAGCACTTGTGAACAGCCCTCGGCGCATCGAGGGGATCTGCCGCAGCCTTCCGACGCCGTGGTGGATCTAAGGCGTCCGGGAAGCCGCCGGGGAAAACGACCAGGTTGGGCGGTCTCGCCAGACTGCCCGTTTTGAATCAAAGGCTTGCAGGGTCAGACCGCCCAAGTCGGGCCGTTTTGGAAGTCCCGGCGGAGATGGGCGGCCCGCAAACGCGTCGAGGTCGGTGCCCCCGGATCGCATCAGCTCGGCGGCGTAGAAACGCGTCAGACCGGCGCGCCGGAACGCTTCAGCTTGGCGGCGCGGAATCGCATCAGTAAAAAAGATACTTGCGCCACTGTGCATCGCCCTTGCCGAGCATGCGCATCAGGTGCCGGCTGGTGTGCAGGCTGAACGGCCGCGGCTGGCGGGCCAGTTTCATCCCCGCCTCGTCGGGGGTGCGATTCCCCTTGCGGTTATTGCACGGATGGCAGCACGCCACGAGGTTTTCCCAGGCCGATTCGCCCGCCCGCGAGCGCGGAATCACATGGTCCAGGGTCAGTTCGGCGGACGGCAAAACGCGATGGCAATACTGGCAGGTGTAGCGATCGCGCATGAGGATGTTCTTGCGCGACAGCGCCCGCGTCTGGTGCGGGATGCGGCGGTATTCCAGCAGGCGGATGACGCTCGGCAGACGCACCGAATTGCGCGCCGAATGCACCGCGTGCAGGCACTCCTCTTCGGCCGACGCCACGCCCTTCAGCACCAGCACCAAAGCCCGGCGCGCAGCGCAGATATTGATCGGCTCGTAGCTGGCGTTGAGCACCAGCACGGGTTTTTGCAGTCGATCATTGGCCATTCAGAATCGTACCCCCCATTCCTCCTTGCCCGCCATTTCGGTTTCGGCCTCGGGAGCGGATACCGCCACCTCGGCCGCCTCGGGTTCCTCCTGCCGGGCGGCATGCCCCGGACGGACGTCCCACCTGCGATCCACGCGCGCCAGCGTCAGTATTCCCACCCGCTGTGCGCCGGCCTTCTTTAAAGCGGCTGCGCACGCCGAGGCGGTGGCCCCGGTGGTGAGCACATCATCGATCAGCAGAATCCGCTTGCCCTGGAGTCCTTCGCCGCGCAGTGCCATGCGCCGGCAGGCAAATGCCGCTGTCACGTTCCGCCGCCGTTTCTGGTTGCTCAACCCGGCCTGCGAAGGGGTCGCCCGCACGCGCCGCAGCAGCGACCGGTAGGGAATGCCCGACCGCCGCGCGAGGTTCCGCGCCAGCAGTTCCGACTGGTTGAAGCGCCGCTGCCAGCGCCGCCGCCAATGCAGCGGAACGGCCGCGATCATGTCCCAGGCTTCGTCGCGGGCCAGCGCGGTCCACAACATGTCGCCCAGAGGACCGGCCAGTGTTTGCACCCGGCCGTACTTGAAGACGTGGATCAGTTCCCGCAGCACGCCTTCATACGATCCGTAGCAATAAGCCGCGTCAAAACTGCGAAGGCCGCTGCGGCACAGAGCGCAGCGGCCTTCGGCATCCAACGGGAAGCCATTTTGGAATGGCGTCCGGCAACTGGTACAGAAAAACTCCGCGTCCAGCGGGGTGGATTCGGCCAAGCATCGCCGGCATACGGGAATCCGCGAGATTTCCGCCAGCGGCTGGCCGCAAATCCGGCAATCGTCGGGGAAGAGAAGGGAAAAAAGGGCGCGCGAGGCTGCTCGAACGAACGGAACGCGATTGCTGGCGGCTGCAGATCGGCTACTACTCGAGAAGACCCACCTCCGACTACCTGAACCCTTATTGTAGCCGATTTGGTTGGCCTTGTGGAAAATCGAAACAAACCGTGCCGTCGGCGATTGCCGTGCCGCAGTAAAATACAAAGCGTGGGTGGTTCGCGAAAGATGGCGGCCGGCGCCCTGCTAGCCGGTGCGGCCGCACTGTGCGGGCTTTACGCGCAAGTTTCCGTGGTTCCCCGGCCCACGCCCCCGCCGCCCGATTCCGGACGTCCACCCACCAATCTGCGGGTGGATTCGCGGCTGGTGCTGGTGCCGGTTTCCGTGTGCGACCCCCAGAACCGCCCCGTCACCGGCCTGGAAAAGGAGCATTTCAAGGTCTTCGACGATAAGGTCGAACAGACCGTCACCCAGTTCGGCATGGAGGACGAGCCGGTGGCGGTCGGCTTAGTCTTCGACATCAGCGGCAGCATGGGCGATAAGCTGCGCCTTTCGCGCATGGCGGCGGCCAAGTTTTTCGATACCGCCAATCCGGACGACGAATTCTTCCTGGTGGAGTTCAACGACCAGCCCAAGGTGGTCGTCCCGCTGACCCGCGATTTCGAAGAGATTCAGAACCAGCTCACTTTCGCGCAGTCGAAGGGCCGCACGGCGCTGCTCGATGCGATCTTCCTGGGCCTGCACGAGCTCAAGCGGTCCAAGAAGAACCGCAAGGCGCTGCTCATCATTTCCGATGGCGGCGATAACGCCAGCCGGTACACCGAGACGGAGATTCGCAACAGCGTGCGCGAATCCGATGTGCTGATCTACGCCATGGGCGTATATGAATCGCCGGGGGCACGCGGCCGTTCTCCGGAGGAGGCCGGGGGCCCCGGACTGCTCACCGAGCTTTCCGAACAGACCGGCGGCCGGCATTATCCGGTGAACGCCATGGAAATGCCCGATATCGCCGCCAAAATCGGCATCGAACTGCGCAACCGTTACGTGCTCGGCTATTCCCCCACCGATCAGCAGCGCGACGGGCGGTATCATCATGTCCTGGTGAAGCTGAACCCGCCGAAGGGTCTTCCGCCGCTGAAGGCCTACTGGCGCCTGGGCTACTACGCCCCGGCGGACTAGGGGGCGGACTGTGGCGTCACAAAACGGCGGGCCGCAACGTTCCTGTTGCATCAGCGTCCCTATCTAGGGGTGGAGGTTCAGAGCATGTTTCGAAGAATAGCGGTGTGCGGTCTGGCTGCTCTCGCGTCGACCGTCGCGGCGCTCGCACAGGAGGCCGTTGGGCCTACATTCGTAGTCGCGTCGATCAAGCCGGCAGCGCCTATGGAACCCGGCCGGATCATGATCGGCGTGCGCGGCGGACCGGGGACGCAGGATCCCGGCCAGATCACGGTCAGCAATATGAGCGTCCGGGACCTGATCATGTCGGCCTTCAACGTGAAGTCGTACCAGATCACCGGCCCGGCGTCCCTCGATTCCCCCCGCTGGGACGTCAGCGCCAAGGTTCCGCCCGGCGCCACCAAAGACGACGTCAACGTGATGATGCAGAACCTGCTGAAGGAGCGCTTCGGCCTGGCCGTGCATCGCGAGACGAAGGAGATGAGTATGTTGGCCCTGGTGGTCGGGAAGAACGGGCCGAAGCTGAAGGAGTCGGAGCCGGATCCTCCCCAGGCAACCGGAGATGGCCCGCCGCCGGACGGTCCGCCACCCATTCCGGCGGGTCCGCCCAAGATCGGTAAGGACGGCATGCCCGAATTTCCTCCCGGCATGCGCCGCCAGGGAATGATGATGATGATGATGCCGGGCAGGATGCGCCTGGTCGCGACCAAGATGCCGATCGCCCGTCTGGTAGACAACCTCGCACGGCAGTATGACAAGCCGGTGGTGGATCAGACCGGGCTGACCAAGAACTACGACTTTACGTTGGACTTCATCCCCGAACAGGGCATGATGAAGGGAATGCCGGCACCACCGCCAGGCGCGATGACCGCACCTCCGCCCGGAGGCGGCGATGGAATGATGCATGTACCCGAAGCCTCTGAAGTGGCCCCGCTGAGCTCGGCCATTCAGGAGCAACTCGGGTTGAAACTGGAGCCGAAGAAGGGGCCGGTCGAGATGGTCGTCATCGACCACATCGAAAAATCGCCTACTGAAAATTAGTCCCGCCGCGCGCACCGGAAACGCTGCGGCGGGCACCGCCTGCCGCAGACTTACCGGATCTCCAGAATTTCCTTTTCCTTGGTCCGCGAAGCCTGGTCGATCTTGCCCATGTAGTCGTCGGTCAGTTTCTGGACTTCCGCGAGCGCCCGCTTCTCCTCGTCCTCGGTGATCTTCTTGTCCTTCATCAGCTTCTTGACGGCTTCGTTGCCGTCGCGGCGGATGTTGCGTAGCGAGACGCGATGGTCCTCGGCCACCGAGTGCAGCCGCTTCACCATTTCCTTGCGGCGCTCCTCGGTCAGAGGCGGAATGGGCAGGCGGATGAGTTTGCCGTCGTTGGCAGGGTTCAGCCCGAGGTCGGAGGTGCGGATGGCCTTCTCGATGGCTCCGATCTGCGAGACATCCCAGGGCTGGATGGTGATCAGCGACGGCTCTGGAACGTGCAGGTTGGCCAACTGGTTCAGTGGCGTCGGAGTGCTATAGTAGTCCACCCGGATATGGTCCAGCAGGCTCAGGGAGGCTCGGCCGGTGCGGATCGTAGCCATGGCGTGCTGGAGATCCGAAAGGGCCTTCTCCATGCGCGATTTCATGTTGGCTTCCACCTCTTTGGCGGACTGAAACACGCTGACGGCGGGTGCTGTGTGCGGTTCTGTCTTCATACGTGGTGCTCTCTGCCAGTTGCTTTTGCAAAACTGGCTCTCAGTGGATTAACGTGCCGATTGGTTCACCCATCGACATACGCATTATATTTCCTGTTGTAGTCAAATTGAAAACCACAATGGGCATCTGGTTGTCGCGGCACATGGCGATCGCGGTGGCATCCATGACGCCGAGGGCTTTGGACAGCACTTCCAGATAGCTGACCTCGTGATACTGCACGGCATCCGGGAATTTCAGGGGGTCCTTATCGAAGACTCCGTCCACGCGGGTTGCCTTGGCGATCACATCGGCCTTGATCTCCAGCGCCCGCAGGGTGGCGGCCGTGTCGGTCGAGAAATACGGATTGGATGTGCCGGCGGCGAAGATGGCTATGCGACCCTTTTCCAGGTGGCGGATGGCGCGGCGGCGGATGTACGGCTCGGCCACCTCGTGCATCTCGATGGCGCTCATGACGCGCGTGGGGATGCCGATTTGTTCCAGGGCGTCGGAGAGGGCTAGAGAATTGATCACAGTGGCCAGCATGCCCATGTGATCGGCGGTGACGCGGTCCATATTCTGGGCCGCGGCGGCCACACCCCGAAAGATGTTGCCGCCACCCACCACGATACCGATCTGCACGCCTGCCTTGGCCACCTCGGCGATTTCGGCCGCCAGGCTCTTCACTCGCTCGGCGCTGATGCCGAAGGGAGCGCCGCCGGCCAACACTTCCCCCGATAGCTTCAGCAGGACGCGTTTGAAGCCGGGCATTTACGCCCCGGCCGCTTCGCCGCCAGCCTCGACCGCCGCTACGTCGCCAACCTTGAACCGGATGAAGCGGGCGACAGCGATGTTCTCGCCGAGCTTGGCGATCTTGGTCTTCACCAGTTGCTCGATGGTGAGGGTGGCTTCCTTCACGAAAGGTTGCTCGAGGAGGCAGACCTCCTCGTAGAACTTCGTCAGCCGGCCCTCCACGATGCGGTCCAGGATTTTCTCCGGCTTGCCCTCGTTGCGGGCGCGCTCGCGGGCGATTTCCTTTTCCTTCTCCAGCACGTCGGCGGGGACTTCTTCGCGCTTCAAGTACCTCGGGTCGGCCGCGGCGATGTGCATTGCCAAGTCGTGGACCAGTTCTTTGAAATCGTCCGTGCGGGCCACGAAGTCGCTTTCGCAATTGACTTCCACCAGCACGCCGAGTTGGCCGCCGGCGTGAATATAACTGCCGATCAGACCCTGCCGCGTCGCGCGCGTGGCCTTCTTGGCAGCGGACGCGATGCCGTGCTTGCGCAGCCACACTTCGGCCTCGCCGATGTCGCCATTGGTAGCCTGGAGGGCCTTCTTGCACTCCATCATCCCGGCGCCGGTGCGCTCACGCAAATCCTTCACTAATGCTGCGGTGATTTCCGCCATAAGAGTTATCTCGAATCTGTAACTGTGTATTCACCGCGAAGGTACGGAGTCCGCTGAGGAAGCGCGGAGACAATCGAGGATTTCTCTATTCCTCCGCGTTTTCTCTGCGCTCTCCGCGATTCCGCGGTGAGAACAGGGCCCGCCGATCCTAATGCGCGCTTTCCGTGACCGCCGGCTCAGGCGCGGGTTCGGCCGTTTCCGAGGACGGTCCCTTACGCGGCTGCTGCTGGGCCGGTTCTTCTTCCAGGCTCAGGCTCTCGGCCATGATCTTCTCGGCGTACTTGGGATCCACGTACTCGGTGTACGCGGCCATGCCCTCTTCTGCCGGAGTTTCGTCCTGCACGATCTTGTCGGCGGTAAAGTCCTGCTCGGAAGCCAGCGCGCGGCCTTCAATCACCGCGTCGGCAATCTTGCTGGCGAACAGGCGGATGGCCCGCAGCGCGTCGTCGTTGCCGGGAATCACGTAATCCACTTCGTCCGGATCGCAATTGGTGTCCACGATGGCCACCACCGGGATGCCCAAGCGCCGTGCTTCTTTCACAGCGATGGCTTCCTTGTTGGAATCGATCACGAACAGGACGTCCGGCAGCCCTGGCATATCCTTGATGCCCGCCAGGTTCTGATCCAGGTGCTTGCGCTCGCGTTCCAGCCGGATGACTTCCTTCTTGGGACGCCCGGCATAGCCGCCTTCGACCGACGCCATGCCCTCGAGTTCTTTCAATCGCTTGATCGACTTCTGCACCGTGGTCATGTTCGTCAGCAGGCCGCCCAGCCAGCGCTGGTTGACGTAGAACATCTGGGAGCGGTTGGCCTCTTCAGCGATGGCCTCCTGCGCCTGCCTCTTGGTTCCGACGAACAGGACGTTCTTGCCTTGCGCGGCCATTTCGCCCACGAACCGCGCGGCGTCTTTGAACATCTTGAGGGTTTTCTGCAGGTCGATGATGTAAATTCCGTTACGTTCGCCGAAGATGTATTCTTTCATCTTCGGATTCCAGCGCTTGGTCTGGTGCCCGAAGTGAACGCCGGCTTCGAGCAATTCCTTCATGGATATTGCGGGCAAACTACCTCCTCATACGTATTGGGAAGCGAACTTCCCGATCCAGCCTTCATAGGAATTCCGCCGCCGTGCGGCCCAAAGCGAAATTTGCCCGGCCGGCGGAACAGAAGGCATGCTGCACTACGGAAGCCGGACACCCGGCATCCTGAAAATTAGCGTTTGGAGAACTGGAACCGTTTGCGTGCGCCCTTCTGGCCGTACTTCTTCCGCTCGTGCGCACGTGGGTCGCGGGTCAGATACCCCAACTTCTTGAGCCGCGGCCGGAGTTCCGCGTTGAACTCCACCAAGGCTCGGGAAACTCCCAAGCGGGCCGCGCCTGCCTGGCCGGCCCAACCGCCGCCGTTCGCGAGAATCAGAATGTCGAACTTATCCACGGTCTCAGTCGCTGACAGCGGCTGTCGGACCATGGCCCGCGCGCTCTCGGTGGGAAAATAATTCTCGAAGGAACGGTGGTTCACCTGGATGTCGCCCTTGCCCGGCCGCAAAAACACCCGGGCGACCGAACATTTCCGGCGGCCTGTTCCCAAATATTGCACAATCGTCGCTGCCACTAAACTATTACTCCGTCACTTGATGGCCAAAGGGGCCGGCTGCTGGGCCGCATGCGGGTGCCGGTCGCCTGCATAGACTTTGAGCTTCCGGAACATCTGCTTGCCGAGCTTGGTCTTGGGAAGCATGCCCTGAATGGCTTCTTCCACCATGCGGGTGGGACGCTTTTCCCGTACCCGCTGAATATTGGTCGATACCAATCCGCCGGGGTAGCCGGTGAAATGGCGATAGACTTTGTCCTGCTCTTTCCGGCCGGTGAGCCGGACCTTGGCGGCATTGATCACGATCACGTGGTCGCCGGTATCCAGAAACGGCGTGAAGATGGGCTTATTTTTGCCCATCAGCAACATAGCGGCCTTGCTGGCCAGTTTGCCCAGCACCACGTCCTGTGCATCGATCACGTGCCACTGGCGCTTTACGCCATTCTTGGAAGGGAACTCGGTACTCATTGACACACACGTCTCCAACGTCCTGCGCAAAATACTAAGCGTAGCGGGCCGGAGGGGCCATTGTCAAATCGGGTGACAAACTCTTCGGGCCGCGGCTTGGGACGCTTCTTATACAACTATACTGAATCATGCAATCCTCACTCCACCCCTGGCGGCTTCTGCTGTGTGGCTTGGCCTTGGTTTTCCCCGCAATGGCACAGTTGGATTCGAACGCTCTGCGTGCCCGCTACGGTGAGCCGCTCGATCGCGAGACCTTCCGCCTGCCGGCAGGCTTCGACCTGATGGTGGATTACGGGGTAAATAAACAAGTCTGCCGGCTGGAAGTCCCGGCGTACATGCCGACGAAGGAGAATCCCTCGAATTCCGATGTGATGCGGCAGCGCATGTACGATTTCCTGGCCGACCTGGTGCCGATGTCGATGCGCGGCAAGGAGCTCGGCCGCGGAACCATGGCAATGGGCACCATGTCCATGTTTTACATCCACTACGAGCACGCTGCCCTGCACGAGGGCCGCTATGCCAACGACGAGTTCGGCCCCCGCAACACGATCGTCCTGACGCTGCAGAATGCCAATTGTGCCGCGCCGTCCGCGCCCTCCGGGCAATAGCGCGGCTACTGCTCCGCGACGACTGGATTCATCAACTCGCCCAGTCCTTCGATGCGGATCACCACCTGATCGCCGGGTTTCAAATAGACCGGCGGTTTGCGCGCGAAGCCCACGCCGGCGGGCGTCCCAGTGGCGATCAGATCGCCCGTTTCCAGGGTGAATACGCTCGACAGGTACTCGACCAGTTGCGGGATCTTGAAAATCAGGTTGCAGGTGTTGGAGTCCTGCATTACCTGCCCGTTCAATGCCAGCGAGATGTGCAGGTTGTGCGGATCTTCAATCTCGTCGGCGGTGACGATCGCCGGGCCGAACGGCGCGAAGGTGTCGAAGGTCTTGCCGATCACCCACTGCGAAGTAGCCATTTGGTAATCGCGCGCGCTCACGTCGTTGAGGATGGTGTAGCCGAAGACGTGCTCGCGCCAGCGATCAGCCGGGATGTATCGGCCGCCCTTTCCGATCACCACGCAAAGTTCGGCCTCGTAATCGGGACGCGAGGAGTGCTTCGGCAGCACGATCGGCTCGCGCGGCCCGATCACTGCCGTCGGGAATTTGCAGAAGATGGTGGGCACTTCGGGAAGTGCCAGGCCGGACTCCGCGGCGTGGTCGCGGTAGTTCAACCCGACGCAGATGATTTTCGGCGGACGCGCGATGGGCGCGGTGAGCGGGGCGGTGGCCGCGTCGGAATCCTCGCTCCACGGATGCCTCTCCACCCACCGGTTCACCGCGTCCAGAGCGTCGCTGCCGCCGGACATGATGGACAACAGATTGTGGAATCCCGCTTCTCCCAAGCCCACAGCCGTGCCGTCCACCAGCACACCGGGCTCGGTGCGGAACTCTCTTTGAATGGTCACGAATCGCAAGCGAACTCTCCGTACCGAGTGTAGCAGCCGTTCCGGCCCCGCTTAAATCCGAGCCGTGAGAGTAGGGCGGCGTTAGGCCTGGGTCGGGCCGCCAAAGTGCATGAAGATGCGGGTCCCGCTTGCTTTGGTCGCGGCTCGGAACGGTTTCTGTTCCACCTTTGATTTTGTGGAGGTCTAGTTCGCGCGCGTGACGATCGCTTCGATCTGGAAATGCCGCGTGCCGGTGGGGTCGTCGATTTCGGCCACTACGGTGGGCTTGCCCAAGTCGAGCGCGGTGTCTAACTCCACCTTCGTCTGGCCGACGGTCGGATTCGCGGGAGTACCTCCAGGAGTGGCGGGCTCGGGCGGGGTGATCGTGCTCATATCGAGATTGCCGTGCATGGCGATGCGGCCGCCCATCTCGCTGATGATGCACTCGATATTGACGCCGATATCGAGGTAGGTGTACTGCGTCGAGACCAGCGCGCCAGCCGTTCCCGGCTGAAACGACCCGGTCGCTACGGGGACGCGGTTGCCGACCCGGAGTACGGCTTTCCGGCTGGGCTCGAGACGCAGGCTGTAGTGCAGCGGCTTTCCTCCGCGGCTATCCCGAATGTTGAATTCGACTTTGTAGATGGGGAGTTCCGGCTTCTCCTGGGCGGGGAGTGCTGGAAGCGTGAGCAGCGCGGCGGCGGCGAGTCCAAAGAGTGTGCGCATGGTTTGCGAGTCTCCAGACTGTAAGACGAGCGCTCCCACCAAAGCGTGGAGCGGTCAGGGTGAACGTCGGCCCAGTGCAGCGTTGGCGTTGTCGAGGTTAAACTGCGCACTCGCCAGCCCGGGGTGGATACGCAGCGCGGTCCGGCAGTGCGGGATGGCTTCTTCGGGCCGGCCGAGGTGTGCCAACACGTAGCAGAGATTGCTTTCGTTGTCGGCCTCCCCGGGTGCGAGCGCCAGCGAGCGCTCCAGGTGGCTGCGCGCCGGTTCGAACTCGCCGCGCGCTGCCAACAGCACGCCGAGATCGGCTTGCGCCACCGCAAGATTGGGTTTGATCGATAAGGCCTTTTCGATGCTGGCGCGGGCTGTCTCCATCTGCCCTGACTTCAACAGTTCGTGGCCGAGATTGGCATGCGCTTCGGCATAATCGGGCACAGTGGAAAGCGCTGCGCGATACAGCGACAGAGCGCGTGCGGAATCGCCCTCGCCCGCCACGATCACGCCGAGGTTGTTCTCGATGATGTGGTTGTGAGCGGTGACTGCGAGCGTGTGCTCGAACAGCGTGCGGCTGTTTTTCCAATAGCCGGTCTGGCGCCAGGCCGCGACCGAGAAGGCCACCAGCGCGGTAATCGATGCGGCGGCCGTGACCGTGCGCCACTGGGGGCGGCCCTGGAGCCAATCGGCCGCGGTCCACACCAGCGCGATCGACAAGCCGACCATCGGGACGTAGGTGTAGCGGTCGGCCATCGACTGAATGCCGACCTGCACCAACCCGATCACTGGTACCAGCATACCGAGGTACCACAGCCAGCCGGCGGCAAGGTACGGGCGTGTGCGGATCCATACCCATGCCGCGGCGGTGATGGCGAGCACGATCAGAATGGCCAACGTGGCAGCGGCCGGATCGGGCAGATGGCCCGGATAGAGCACGGCCAGATCGGCCGGCCAGAACGCCTTCCCGGCATAGGCGACGTAGGCGATCGCGGCATTGGCAGCGCGTGCGGCGAACGGCAGGCTGCCGAGCGAGATGACGGCGCCGTAGTCACGCTGCGCCAGAAAAGTCAGGACCGAAGCGGCAGCGGCCATGGCCAGCAACGGAAGCTTTTCGAAAAACAAGCGGCGCAGCGCAGCGCTTGCGGGCTGCCATGTCAGGCGGCCGAGCGGCCAGTAATCCATCAGCAGCAGGACGAACGGAAAGGTCACCGCCATCGGCTTCGCCAGCAAGCTGAGCGCGTACGCAGCGGCCATCGCGAAGTAACGGCGCGTGGAGGGCTTGACCGCGTAGCGCGTGTACAGCAGCAGCGCCAGCATTTCGAAAAACGTGCTGAGCACGTCCTTGCGCTCCGAAATCCAGGCCACCGATTCTACGCGCAGCGGGTGCACCGCGAAGATCGCCGCCACCAGCGCCGCGCGCCACAACCGGCCCGTCATGGTCCACAGGCACCAGAACAGCAGCAGCGTGGACGCCAGGTGAAACGCCACGTTCACGAGATGTTGCGCGCCTGGGCTGGCGCCGAACAGGCTGTAGTCCAGCATGTAGGAAATCCAGGTGAGCGGGTGCCAGTTGGCATAGAAGAACGTGGTGAAGGCCCAGGCGATGTTGGAGGCGGTCAGCCCCTGCTTTACCCAGGCGTTCTCGTAGACGTACTGATCGTCGTCATAGGCCACGTAACCGTGGGCGGCCGTCTGCGCATAAATGGCCACGACCGCCACCGCCAGGATCAGGCAGACGATCGACGCCCACTTGCGGGAATCGGGCGCCGGATCGGCCGCCTGTTTGGGCATTGCCGGTACCGCCGCAGCCGGGCCTTTCCGCTTCTTCATGCGACCGCAACCATTATAGAGTTTGGGGTGTGGCGCGGTTCGTCTGACTCGGGGATTCTGGGCGGGCAATCTCTAAACGGCCTCGAGGAAAGAGATGACGTACGGATCTCAGGCGGCGGATTTGTGTGTCTTCCAGAATCGCGTCATCCAACCAGCGCCCCTGGATTCGAAAACTTTATAACCTTCGAGCTTGATTCGATCATTCACCAAAAACCACGCGAGCGCGTAGATCCAAACAAAGCCGGCCCACCTCCACCCGATGGGCGCCATGAATACGCCGTATACCGCGATGAGAGTCGCGAGCGTTTGAGTGCCCAGCACTGCCCAGAAGAGAATCGCGGCGGGGCGAATGGCCCAGAATGGACGCCGCGTCCGGGTGATGAAGATAGTGAGATGCCCGGCGACGGATAGCTTCAAATACATCAGGGACTGGATCATCTCGCGATTCAGGTGAAAAATCCGTTCGCCCGCATAAAAAAGGCCAAACGAAGCGCCGACGCCGGCAATGCCAAGAATACTGGCGATCCCGAGAACCAGCGGCATATTCCAGGCCTCCGGGAAGTTGGAGTAGTGCACACGGTCATAGGCGATGGACAGAATGGCTCCGTCGTTGAGGATTGCCAGCAGCACGATCATTACCGCGGTCACGGGATAGAAGTTGAACACCAAAATGGAAAGCGTCATCAATACCAGGACGCGGATAGTTTCGGCGATCCGGTAGATTGCGTAGCTATTCATGCGCTGGAACATTTTCCGGCTTTCCTGGATGGAATCGATGATCACGGAAAGTCCAGGGTCCAGCAGAGCGATGTCCGCGGCAGCCCGGGCGGCATCGGTGGCTCCGGAAACGGCGATTCCGGCGTCCGCTTGCTTGAGCGCGGGCGCGTCGTTCACGCCGTCACCCGTCATGCCGACAATGTGGCCTTCTTTCTGGAGAGCACGAACGAGGTGAAACTTATGTTCGGGAAAGACCTGGGCGAATCCGTCAGCTTCCTCGATCGCCTTGTCCAGTTGATCGGTTTCATAGTGCTTCGGCCCGGCGAGAATGGCAGCGTCCAGGATGTTCTGGCCTAATCCGAGCTGACGCGCCATTTCCTTCGCGATGGCGAGTTGGTCGCCAGTGACCATCTTGACCTTGACGCCCATCCGTGCGGCCGTCGCAATCGTTCTTCTGGAGTCTTCTCTCGGCGGATCGAATAAGGGGAGGACGCCCAGAAATTGCCAACTCCCGTCGCGGTTGGTGCGCGCCGCGCCTAACGAGCGGAACCCGCGAGCGGCAAATCCGTCGACAGCCTTTTCAACTTGGTTTTGCACCTGGCTCGCGTTGGCTGCCAACGCGAGGATGACTTGCACCGCACCTTTGGTGACTCGGAACTGAATCCCATCCGGCCCAGCGACGATGGCCTCCGTGCGCTTGTGCACGGGATCGAATGGCTGGAAATGAACGGTTCGGTACGAATCCATCTCGTGCGGGTCTTTCAGCCCGCCAAGCACTGCCAGGTCAATCGGGTCGTGGCTA
>Ga0335085_10009822_pt1 | contig 14383 bp, 13 predicted proteins | sample Lox_Sample_45_FD_206712 | JGI IMG/M metagenome (GOLD analysis project Ga0335085, IMG submission 206712) | Soil microbial communities from Loxahatchee National Wildlife Refuge, Florida, United States - Lox_Sample_4.5 | ecosystem: Environmental > Terrestrial > Soil > Wetlands | place: USA...
CTGGCGCAGGAGAAGATCGCGCGGGTCGCGGGCCCGCCGATCCGCGTCGATGACCACGAGATCCGGATCGCGCTGAAGGCGGGAATCGCGCTGTTCCCCGACGACGGCGTCGACGCCGACGCGCTGTTCCGCAACGCCGAGGCTTCGCTGCAGCGCGGCAAGCAGACGGGCGAGCGGATCCTGTTCTATGCGCCGCACATCAACGCGCGTGTATCGGAGCAGGTCGACCTGGAGAACCGGCTGCGGCGCGCGGTGGAGCAGCGCGAGCTGTTCCTGCACTACCAGCCGAAGGTCGACCTGGCGACGCGGGCGATCGTTGGACTCGAAGCCCTGATGCGCTGGCGAGGCCCCGACGGGCTGTTCGTCTCGCCTGCGCGCTTCATCCCGATCCTCGAGGACACCGGGCTGATCCTGGACGCGGGGAAGCTGGCGCTGCAGATCGCGGCGCAGGCATTCGGCGAGTGGCAGGCGAAGGGGATCGCCGCGCCGCGCATCGCGGTCAACGTCTCGGCGCTGCAGATTCGGCAGAAGGACTTCGTCGAGCAGGTCCAGGCCGTGCTCGGTGGCGGTGACAGCGGAGTCGATCTCGAGATCACCGAAAGCCTGCTGATGCAGGACGTCGACTCGAGCATCCGCAAGCTGAAGGCGCTGCGCGAAGCCGGCCTGCACATTTCGCTGGACGACTTCGGCACCGGGCATTCGTCGCTCGCCTACCTCAGCCGCCTGCCGATCGACACGCTCAAGATCGACCGCGCCTTCGTGCACGGCATGACCGAGAAGGCCGGCGACACCAGCATCGTCACGGCCATCATTTCGCTCGCCCAGGCGCTGCGCCTGTCGGTGGTCGCCGAGGGCGTCGAGACCGAGGAGCAGGCGCGCATGCTGCGGCTGCTCCGCTGCGACCAGATGCAGGGCTACCTGTTCAGCCCGCCGGTGCCGCAGGAGAAGATCGAGGCGCTGCTCGGCGCTCCCGCTGCCTGAGGCGCAGCGCCGCGGCGCCAGGCGCTAGAATGGCGCCCGGACCAACGCCAGTGCCGCCGGCCGCATGACGCTTTTCGCCCTCGGGCTCAACCACCAGACCGCGCCGCTCCCGCTGCGCGAGCGCGTGGTGTTCCACGTCGAGCGCCTGAGCGAGGCGCTGGCGGAGGCGAAGCGGCTGCTCGCCCCGGAGGCGGCGATCCTTTCCACCTGCAATCGCACCGAGCTGTACCTCTCGGGCGACAGCGCGCAGGGCGGCGCCGCGCAGTGGCTCGCCAGCTATCACCGGCTGGAGCCCGCGGAGCTCGCGCCCTTCCTCTACACGCTGCCGCGAGAGCAGGCCGTGCGCCACGCATTCCGCGTCGCTTCGGGCCTGGACTCGATGGTGCTCGGCGAGCCGCAGATCCTCGGCCAGATGAAGGAGGCGGTGCGCTCGGCCGAGGCCGCGGGCACGCTCGGCACGGTGCTGCAGAAGCTGTTCCAGCGCTCCTTCGCGGTCGCCAAGGAGGTGCGCTCGACCACCCGCGTCGGCGCCAGCAGCGTCTCGATGGCGGCCGCCGCGGTGAAGCTGGCGGCGCAGATCTTTCCCTCGCTGAAGGACCAAAGGGTGCTGCTGATCGGCGCCGGCGAGATGATCGAGCTGTGCGCCACGCACTTCGCGGCGCAGGGCCCGGCGCGCATCACGGTGGCCAACCGCACGCTCGAGCGGGCGCAGCAGCTGGCGCACCGCTTCAACGGCCGGCCGATCGAGCTGCGCGAGCTCGCCGGCCACCTGCACGAGCACGACATCGTGGTCTCGTGCACCGCGAGCTTGCTGCCGATCCTCGGCAAGGGGCTGGTCGAGCGGGCGCTGAAGGCGCGGCGCCGCATGCCGATCTTCATGGTCGACCTGGCGGTGCCGCGGGACATCGAGCCGGAGGTCGGCGAGATGGACGACGTGTTCCTCTACACGGTGGACGACCTGCAGGGCATCGTGCAGGGCAACCTCGACTCGCGGCGCGCCGCGGTGGCGCAGGCCGAGGCGATCATCGACAGCCAGGTCGGCCAGTTCATGCACTGGATGCAGGCGCGCGAGGCGGTGCCGCTGATCCGCGCGCTGCGCGACCGCGCCGAGGATGCGCGCCGCCACGAGATGGAGCGTGCCCTGCGGCACCTGGCGCGCGGCGACGACCCGCGGCAGGTGGTGGAGCACCTCTCGCAGGGGCTCACCAACAAGCTGATGCACGCGCCGACCCAGGCGCTCAACGAGGCGACCGGCGAGGAGCGGCGCACGCTCGCGGACCTGCTGGGGCGGCTGTTCCGGCTGCGCGCTTGAAGGCTTCGCTGCGAGCGAAGCTCGACAGCCTCGGGCCGAGGCTGGACGAGCTGAACCGCCTGCTGTCGGCGGAAGGCGCGACGCGCAACCTCGAGGAATTCCGCAGGCTGTCGCGCGAGCACTCCGAGGTCAGCCGCGCGGTGGAGCTCTACGGCCGCTACGCGCAGGCCGAGCGCGACGCCGTGGCCGCGCGCGAGATGGCGGCCGACCCGGCGATGAAGAGCTTCGCCGAGGAGGAGGCGAGGGGCGCGCAGGCGGCGATGGCGAAGCTCGAGGGCGAGCTGCAGCAGGCGCTGCTGCCGAAGGACCCGAACGACGACCGCAACCTGTTTCTCGAGATCCGCGCCGGCGCCGGCGGCGACGAGTCGGCGCTCTTCGCCGGCGACCTGTTCCGCATGTACACGCGCTACGCCGAGCGCCACGGCTGGCAGGTCGAGCTGATCTCGGAGAGCCCCTCGGAGCTCGGCGGCTACAAGGAAGTGGTGGCGCGCATCGTCGGCCAGGGCGCCTACTCCAGGCTCAAGTTCGAGTCGGGCGGCCACCGCGTGCAGCGCGTTCCGGAGACCGAGGCGCAGGGCCGCATTCATACCTCCGCCTGCACCGTGGCGGTGCTGCCGGAGGCCGACGCTATCGGCGAGGTGGTGCTGAACCCGGCAGAGCTGCGCATCGACACCTACCGGGCCTCGGGCGCGGGCGGGCAGCACGTCAACAAGACGGACTCGGCGATCCGCGTCACCCACCTGCCGACCGGCATCGTGGTCGAGTGCCAGGACTCCCGCTCGCAGCACAAGAACCGCGAGCGCGCCCTGTCGGTGCTGGCCGCGCGCATCAAGGACAAGCAGGAGAAGGAGCGCGCCGCCAAGACCGCGTCGACACGCAAATCGCTGATCGGCTCAGGCGACCGCTCCGAGCGCATCCGCACCTACAACTTTCCGCAGGGCCGGGTGACCGACCACCGCATCAACCTGACGCTCTACAAGATCGACCGCATCATGGACGGGGAGCTGGACGAGATCGTCGAGGCGCTCGCCGCCGAGCACCTCGCGCAGCAGCTGGCGCAGCTCGGCGAGGAGGCGGCGCCCGGCGCATGACCGTCGCGCAGGCGCTCGCGGCGGCGGGGATCGATTCGCGCGAGGCGCGGCTGCTGCTCGCCGAGGCGAGCGGCTTTTCCGAGGCGAGCGTGATCGCGGCGGCGTCGGCGGAGCTGCCCTTCGAGGTGGAGAGCGCGTTTCTCGAAATGGCGAGGCGGCGGCGGGAGGGCGAGCCGGTGGCCTACATCCTCGGGCGCAAGGAGTTCTACGGCATCGAGCTCGCCGTCAATCCCGCGGTGCTCATCCCGCGGCCCGAGACCGAGCTGCTGGTCGAGCTGGCGCTCCAGCGGGAGGTCGCTTCCGTTCTCGATCTGGGTACCGGGAGCGGTGCCGTCGCGCTGGCCCTGAAATGCAGGAAAAGATCTCTGACGGTGGTTGCGGTGGACTCCGACCTGGCCGCGCTCGCAATGGCCAGACGCAATGCCGGGCGGCTGAACCTCGACGTCGACTTCCGGCACGGGCGCTGGTTCGGGCCGGTGGCCGGGGAGCGCTTCGACCTCGTGGTCGCAAACCCGCCGTATGTCGCGGCGGGCGACCCGCACCTCGCCGAGTTGCGGTTCGAACCGAGGAACGCGCTCGTCGCCGGCGCCGACGGGCTGGAGGCGCTGCGGGAAATTGCGACGCAAGTAGGGTCATTCCTGCGGCCCGGCGGCTGGGTGCTGCTCGAGCACGGCCTCGGCCAGGAGCGCGCGGTGCGCGACCTGCTCGCCGGGGCGGGGCTTGAAGCGGTCACGACGTGGCCCGATCTCGCCGGCATTGCCCGCGTTTCGGGGGCGAAGCTAAAATCATGACAGATCAGGCCACAGGACAGCCATGGACACTCAGGAAAAGATCAGGCAGCAGGTCACCGGCAACGCGGTCGTGCTCTACATGAAGGGCACCCCGCAGTTCCCGCAATGCGGCTTCTCGGCGCTCGCCGTGCAGGCGCTCGGCGCCTGCGGCGTCACGGCGTTCTTCAGCGTCGACGTGCTGGAGAACCCGGACATTCGCGAAGGCATCAAGCAGTTCGCGAACTGGCCGACCATCCCGCAGCTCTACGTCAATGGCGAGTTCGTCGGCGGCGCCGACATCATGAAGGAGATGTACCACTCCGGCGAGCTGCAGAAGCTGCTGGAGCCGGTCAAGCAGCAGGCCTAGCGGGGGGTCCGTTCCGCGCCCGTCCGGGCGCCCGGCTCAGACGCCCGAGAGGCGGATGTTGGCCATCGTCAGGCGCTCGACCAGGATTTCCATGAAGGCGCGGTCGAAGCGGTGCCGGCAGCCGTCGGAGGCCTGCGCCAGGCGGTCGGTCGGCACCAGGATGATCTTGGCTTCGGTCATGACGCTCACGTCCGCGCCGCGCACGTGCACCTCCTTCTGCAGGTACGCCATCTCGCCGAAGCATTCGCCCGCATCGAGCACGTTCAGCAGCTTGTTGCGCTTGGTGACCTTGACCTGGCCTTCGGCGAGGATGCAGAAGAAGGCGCCGGCCTCGCCTTCCTTCATCAGCACTTCTCCCGGCTTCGCCGCGCGCCAGGTCGCGATGCGCGCGACCTCCCAGAGCTCGGCGTCGGTGAACTGGTCGAAGAACGGCAGCTTGCGCAGGGTCTCGAACTTGTCCGAATCCGCGAATTCTTGGCGGCCCGGCTGCGGCGCCTCGCCGCGGAACACCTGCGCCAGGTCGAGCGAGAACTCCTCCCACTCCGCGTAGCGGTGCTCCAGGTCCTTCGCCATCGCGCGGCGCACGATTTCGTCCACCGCGGGGGGGATCTCGGGCCGGAACGCCGAGGGCGGCTGCGGCTCCACGTTGGTGATCTGGTAGATGAGGCTGAAGTTGTTGGACGCCTGGAACGGCAGCCGGCCGGCGAGCAGGTGGTACATCACCACGCCCATCGAGTAGATGTCGGTGCGGTGGTCGAGCGGATGCTCCTTCACCTGCTGCGGCGACATGTAGGCGGGCGAGCCGATCGCCGAGATCTGCGTCGATTCGCCGGTGGCGATCAGCGCGGCGCCGAAGTCGGTGATCTTGACGTCGTTCTCGCCGGTATGAAGGATGTTCGCCGGCTTGATGTCGCGGTGCGTGATTCCCATCTTGTGCGCGAACTCCAGCGCGCGCGTGCACTTGAACACGATCTCGACGACGCGCTCGATCGGCAGCAGGTGCTCGGGGGCGCAGAAGCGCTCCAGCGTGCCGCCGTCGACGTACTCCATGACGATGTAGTGCAGCGCCTCGTCCGCGACCGCGTCGTAGATCTGGCAGATGTGCGGGTGCTGCAGCTTGCCGGCGAGGGACGCCTCGGTGACGAAGAGCTTCTTGTAGAGCTTGCCGCGCTCCGGGTCGTTGAAGAGCTCCGTAGATACGACCTTCACGGCGACGTTGCGCTTGGCGAAGGTGTCGTGGCAGAGGTAGACCTCGGAGGTCGCGCCGCTGCCGAGCAGCCGCTCGACCGGGTACTTGCCGATCTGATGGAAGCGCAGTGGCTGGTCGGGCGCGCTCATGGCAGGCGCCGGCGCGCGCGCGCCGCCGCGGCCCTGACTTGGGCGGGCGCGGTGCCGCCGGGATGGTTGCGGCTCGCCACCGAGCCCTCGAGGGTGAGCGCGCGCAAGGCGTCGGCGCCGATCGCGGGCGAAAAGCGCTTCAGCGTCGCGAGCGGAAGCTCCGCGAGATCGCGGCCGGCGCGCTCGGCGGCGCGCACCGCGCGCGCCACCGCCTCGTGCGCGTCGCGGAACGGCACCCCCTTGCGCACCAGGTAGTCGGCGAGGTCGGTCGCGGTGGCGAACCCCTCGCGCGCGGCGGCGCGCATCGCCGCGGGCCGCGGCCGCATTCCGGCGACCAGCGCGGCGAACGCCTGCAGGCAATCGGCGAGGGTATCGGCGGCGTCGAACAGCGCTTCCTTGTCCTCCTGGTTGTCCTTGTTGTAGGCGAGCGGCTGCGCCTTCATCAGCGCGAGCAGCGCCGCGACGTGGCCGAAGACCCGGCCGCTCTTGCCGCGCACCAGCTCGGGCACGTCGGGATTGCGCTTCTGCGGCATGATCGAGCTGCCGGTGCAGAAGCGGTCGGGGATCGCGATGAAGCCGAAGCGCGGGCTCGTCCAGAGGATCAGCTCCTCGGCGAGGCGCGACAGGTGCACCATGGCGAGCGCGGCGCAGGCGGCGAATTCGATCGCGAAGTCGCGATCCGATACCGCATCGAGCGAGTTCTCGGCGATCGCGGCGAAGCCCAGCTCGCGCGCGACGCGGTTGCGGTCGATCGGGAAGCCGGTGCCGGCGAGGGCCGCCGCGCCCAACGGCAGCACGTTGACCCGGCGGCGGCAATCCGCGAGCCGAGCGCGGTCGCGCTCCAGCATCTCGACGTAGGCGAGCAGGTGATGGCCGAATGTCACCGGCTGCGCCACCTGCAGGTGCGTGAAGCCCGGCATGACGAGGGCGGCGTGGCGCGATGCCTGCGCAATGAGCGCCTTCTGCAGCGCCGCGACATGGCCGCCGAGCGCGTCGATCTGCGCGCGCAGCCACAGCCGCACGTCGGTCGCCACCTGGTCGTTGCGGGAACGCGCGGTGTGCAGCCGCTTGCCGGCGTCGCCGGCAAGCTCGATCAGGCGGCGCTCGAGCGCCGAGTGCACGTCCTCATCGTCCTCCGACCACGCGAAGCGCCCGGCGCGGACCTCGGCGCCGATCTTCGCCAGCCCGCGCTCGATCGCGGCGAGGTCGGTGCGCGCGATGATGCCGCAGGCGGCCAGCATGCGCGCGTGAGCGCGCGACGCCTCGAGGTCGTACGGCGCGAGGCGGCGGTCGAAGGCGAGCGAAGCAGTGAAGCGCTTCACGAAGGCGTCGACCGGCTGATCGAACCGTCCCGACCAGCGGCGTTCCCGAGGCTTGGAGGACCGAGCCCGGGCTTGGGCGGGCCGGGCCCGCGGGGAGGGCGCCTTCGAGGCCATTGGGAATAGAATGCGCGAAATAGAATGCGGTTGAAGACCGCTCGCTAACGATGGCTAGTATAAGGCAAATCCCGGAGGCGGACGCTCTGCCGGATTTCCGGAACCTGGGGGTCATGGCGCGCGTGCTGGTCGCGGTCCATGTGCTCGCGCTGGCGGCGGTGGCGCTCGCCGCATCGGACTGGCGCGATGCGCTGCAGGACTTCGTCGCCGCCGCGATCCAGTTCGAGCCGCCGCTGATTGCCAGCCTGCTGCTGCTCTACGTCGCGGCGCCCCGGCTGCTGAGGCTGCCCTACTGGAGCGGCAGCCTCGCGGTGGCGGCGCTCGTCGCCGCGCTCGCCGCGGCCTCGCACGCCGCGTTCGGGCCGCTGGCGGCGATCGGGCTCGCGCGCGCGCTGCTGCTCGCCGCGGCGGCGGCGGCGGTGGTGCTCGGCTACCTGCGCCTGCACATGAAGGCGCACTCTCCCGCGCTGTCGGAGGCGCGCCTGCAGGCGCTGCAGGCGCGCATCCGGCCGCATTTCCTGTTCAACAGCCTGAACGCGGTGCTGGCGCTGATCCGGCGCGATCCGCGGCGCGCCGAGCGCGCGCTGGAGGATCTCGCGGACCTGTTCCGCGCACTGATGTCCGACAGCCGCAGCCTGGTTCGGCTCGCCGACGAGATCGCGCTGCTCGAGCGCTACGCGGCAATCGAGCAGCTGCGCCTGGGGGACCGCCTGCGCCTGACCTGGGAGCTCGACGGCGCGCCGGTCGACGCGCTGCTGCCCCCGCTGGTGCTGCAGCCGCTGCTGGAGAACGCGATCTACCACGGCGTCGAGCCCGGCACCGGCGTCGGCGACGTGCTGGTGCGCATCGAGCGACGCGGCGAGCGCGTGCTGTCGCGGATCGAGAATCCGCAGCTGCCGGCGGGGGCGGCGCGCGCCGGCAACCAGATGGCGCTTGAGAACATACGCGAGCGGCTGATGCTGTTCTTCGACGCCGAGGCGCGTCTCGAGTCGCGCGTCGCGGACGGGCGCTACTCGGTGGAGATCGAGATTCCGTACCGCGCGGGCACGAAATGAGCGCGGGGCCGCCGCTGAAGATCTACATCGCCGACGACGAGGCGCCGGCGCGCGCGCGCCTGCGCGAGCTGCTCGCCGACATCGGATCGGCGCTGCCCACGGTGGTGGTGGGCGAGGCGCCCAACGGGCTCGAGGTGATCGAGCGGCTGCCGGGGAGCGGGGCCCAGGTGCTGTTGCTCGACATCCAGATGCCCGGGATGAACGGCCTCGAGGTCGCGCGCCACCTGGCGCAGCTCGAGCAGCCGCCCGCAGTGGTCTTCGTCACGGCGCACGACCGGCACGCGGTCGAGGCGTTCGAGCTGAACGCGCTCGACTACCTGATGAAGCCGGCGCGCGCCGAGCGCCTCGAGGCCGCGCTGCGCAAGGCCCTCGCGGCGGGGCCGCCGTCGCGCGAGCGCCTGGCGCGCGCCGCGCCGGTGGCGCGCGAGTATTTCTCCGTCGCGGAGCGCAACCGCATCTCGCTGGTGCCGGTGGCCGACGTGGTGTACCTGAAGGCCGAGCTCAAGTACGTGACGCTGCGGACGCGCGCCGGCGAGCACCTGATCGAGGAGCCGCTCGTCGCGCTGGAGCGGGAGTTCGGCGAGCGCTTCGTGCGCGTGCACCGCAACTGCCTGGTGGCGCGCGACGCGATCCGGGGCTTCGAGCGCGCCGGTGGCGCCGAGGACGAGCCGCGCTGGAACGTCGTGCTGGAGGGCTTCGCCGAGCGCCTGCCGGTGAGCCGGCGGCAATGGCCCGCGCTCAAGGGGCTGCTCGGCGAGAGGAAGGCGTGACGCCGCGGCCCGCGCGCCTGAGAATCGCGACGCGGCGCAGCCGCCTCGCGCTGTGGCAGGCCGGGCACGTCAGGTCGCGCCTGGAGGCGCTGCACCCAGGGCTCGCCGTCGAGCTGCTCGCGCTCTCGACGCGCGGCGACGAGCTGCTCGACGCCTCGCTCGCCGCGGTCGGCGGCAAGGGCCTGTTCGTGAAGGAGCTCGAGACCGCGCTCGCTGCAGGCCGCGCCGAAATCGCGGTGCACTCGATGAAGGATGTGCCCGCCGAGCTGCCGCCGGGATTCCGGCTCGCGGCGATCCTGGCGCGGGAGGATCCACGCGACGCGCTCGTCTGCACGGGCCACGACAGTCTCGCCGCGCTTCCGGCGGGCTCGGTGGTCGGCACCTCCAGCTTGCGGCGCCAGGCGCAGATCGCGGCGCGCCATCCCGGGCTGAGGATCCGGCCGCTGCGCGGCAACGTCGAGACGCGCCTCGCCAAGCTCGACCGCGGCGAGTACGACGCCATCGTGCTCGCGGCCGCGGGCTTGAAGCGGCTCGGCCTCGAGGCGCGCATCCGCGCCCACCTGCCGGTGGAGGAGAGCCTGCCTGCGGCGGGGCAGGCGGCGCTCGGCGTCGAGTGCCTCGACGACCGCCCGGAAGTCGCCGCGCTCGTCGCGCCACTCGCGGACGCGGCTTCGGGCGCCTGCGTGCGCGCCGAGCGGGAGGTGAATCGCTCCCTCGGCGGCAGCTGCACGATCCCGCTGGGCGCGTACGCCGAGCTCGCCGGCGCCCGTCTGCGGTTGCGCGCCGTGGTGGCGTCGCCCGACGGCTCGCGTCTAGCGCGCGCCGAGGGCGAAGGCTCGGCGGAGGCGCCGGAGCGCCTCGGCGCCGCGGTGGCGGCGCAGTTGCGCGAGCAGGGCGCGACGGAAATACTCGCCGCCCTCGGCGCATGAGCGCGACAGGAGCAGGGGGGCCGTCGCAGCCCCCCCGCCCCCCCCTGCCGCTCGCCGGCCGGCGCATCCTCGTCACCCGCCCGGCGGGCCTGGCCGAAGGCCTCGCGGCGCTAGTGCGCAGCGCGGGCGGCGAGGCGGTGGTCGCGCCTGCGCTCGAGATTCTCGATCTCGACGACCCGGCGCCTTTCCACGCCGTCGCCGATCGTCTGGAGCAGTTCGATCTCGCGATCTTCGTCAGCCGCAACGCCGTGCGCAAGGGCTTCGCGTTGCTCGCGGCGCGGCGCGCCGCGGCGTGGCCGGCGCGCACCCGCGTCGCCGCGGTCGGGCAGGGCACGCGCGCCGAGCTGCTGCAGCGCGGCTTCGCGGAAGTGATCGCGCCCGAGTCGCAGTTCGACAGCGAGGCGCTGCTCGCGCTGCCGCCGCTGCGGCAGGTCGCCGGACTGCGGGTGGCGATCTTCCGCGGCGCCGGCGGGCGGCGACAGCTCGGCGACACGCTCGCCGCGCGCGGCGCCCTGGTGGAGCACGCGGAGTGCTACCGGCGCGCACGGCCGGCGGAGGGCGCCCGCTTGCTCGCCGCGGCGTGGGAAACGGGAATCGACGCGGTGACGGTCTCCTCGGGCGAAGCGCTGGAGAGCCTGTTCGCGCTCGCCGGCGGCGGGCTCGCCGAGCGACTCGCTGCGACGCCGCTGCTCGTGCCGCACCGGCGCGTCGCCGCGGCGGCGGCGCGCCGCGGCGCGCGCAAGGTGATCGTCGGCGGTCCGCGGGACGCGCAGACCGTGGCGGCGCTGGTTGCATACTTCGGCGGCGCGGGATAAAAAGGGCCGCATGGAAGAGCCGGCGCCGACGCCCGTTTCCGCGCCCCGCGGCGCCGGGCGCGCCCTGGCGATCGCGCTGGCGCTGCTCGCCGCGGTGGTCGCGCTGCTCTGGTACGACACGCGCGGCAAGATCAGCGCCACGCAGGAGGAAGTCGCGCGCCGGCTGCGCGACGTCGAGGCCGACGCGCGCGAGGCGCGCTCGCTCGCGCGCCAGGCGCAGGAGTCGCTGCGCGAGACGCAGGCCAAGCTCGGCGCGCTCGAGGGCAGGATCGCGGAATCGCAGAGCCACCAGGACGCGCTCGAGGCGCTGTACCAGGAGCTGGCGCGCAACCGCGACGAGTGGCAGCTCGCCGAAATCGAGCAGGTCCTGGCGATCGCCCAGCAGCAACTGCAGCTGTCGGGCAACGTGCGCGCCGCGCTGCTCGCCCTGCAGCTGGCCGAAGGCCGGCTGTCGCGCGCCGACCGCCCGCAGTTCCTCCCGGTGCGCAGGGCGCTGGCGCGCGACATCGAGCGGCTCAAGGCGCTGCCCGCGCTCGACGTCCCGGGGCTGTCGCTGGCGCTCGATCGCCTGGTGGCGGACGTCGACACGCTGCCGCTCGCGTTCGAGGAGCGCCTGGAGCGCACCGCCGACGCCGGCGCCGCGCCGGGCGCGCCTTCGCCCGGATTCCTGGCGCGCTTCGGCGACGAGGTCTGGAAGCAGCTGCGCCAGCTGGTGGTGGTACGCCGCATCGACTCGCCGGAGCCGCCGCTGGTGCCGCCGCCGCAGGCCTATTTCCTGCGGGAAAACCTGCGCCTGCGGTTGCTCAACGCGCGCCTCGAGCTGCTCTCGCGCGACGAAGCGGGGTACCGCGAGGACCTGCGCACGGCGCAGGCCTGGATCCGCCGCTACTTCGACCGCCGCGGCAAGGCGACTCAGGCGGCGCTGGCGCAGCTGCGGCAGCTGTCCTCGACGTCCATCAGCTTCGAGCCGCCGAGCATCGCCGACAGCCTGGAGGCGGTCCGGGCGTTCAAGGCGCGCCGCGAGCACAAGAACTGATGCGCTCGCTGTTCTGGCTGATCGCAGTGTTCGCGGCGGCGGTGGCGGTCGCGCTGTTCGGGCGCGTCGACGAGGGCTACGTGCTCGTCGTCTATCCGCCATGGCGCGTCGAAGCGTCGCTGCTGCTCGCCGCGCTGGCGCTGGTCGCAGCCTTCGTCCTGGCGTACGCCGCGGTGCGCATCATCGGCCACACCCTGGGGCTGCCCGAGAGCGTGCGCGCGTTCCGCGAGTCGCGCCGGCGGGCGCAGGCGCACAGCGCCCTCGCCGCCGCCCTGCAGAGCCATTTCGAGGGGCGCTACGCGCGCGCCGTGAAGGACGCCGCGCGCGCTTGGGAGGCGGGCGTCGCGCCCGGCGTCGCCGCGCTGGTCGCCGCGCGCGCTGCGCACCAGCTGCGCGATCCCGAGCAGCGCGATCTCTGGCTCGAGCGCGCCGGCGGCGCGGGCGAGACGCTGCATACCGCGCGCCAGCTCACGCGCGCGGAACTCGCGCTCGAGGAGCGCGACTTCGCCGCGGCGCGCGCGGCGCTCGACAGCCTGCACGGCGCCGGTCCGCGGCATATCGCCTCGGCGCGCATGCTGCTGCGCGCCGAGCGCGGCGCGCAGAACTGGGAAGAGGTGCTGCGGCTCGCCGCGCTGCTCGCCAAGCGCGGCGCGATTTCGCCCGCGGTGGCCGAGGAGCACCGCGTGCAGGCGCATATCGAGCTTCTGGCGCGCGAGTCGGGCGAGCGGGCGCAGCTCGCCGCGCGCCTGCGACGCATCCCGGCCGAGGAGCTGCTGCACCCGCGAGTCGCCGCGGCGGCGGCGCGGCGCGCCGCGGCGCTCGGCGACGCGGCGCGCGCGCGCGAGCTGATCGAGCGCAGCCTCGAGCGCGAGTGGAATGGCGCGCTGGTGCAGCTCTACGCGCAGATCCCCGCGCTCGAGACGCAGCAAAGGCGCCAGGAGGCGCAGGCGCGCATCGAGCGCGCCGAGCGCTGGCTGCCGGCGCATGCCGAGGATCCCCAGCTGCTCGCGGCGCTCGGCCGCCTGTGCGCCGACGCCGAGCTGTGGGGCAAGGCGCAGCACTATCTCGAGGCGAGCGCGTCCTTCGGCGAGACGCGCGACGCGCACCTCGAGCTCGCCCGGCTGGCCGAGCGCGAGGGCCGCTCGGCGGACGCGCAGAGGCACTTCCGCCGCGCCGCCGAGCTGCCCTGAGGCCATGGGCGCGGCGCCGCTCCAGGGGGGTTTCCCTATCTCGTGTCGCCGGTGCGGGCCTCCGGCGAGGTGGACGCCGAGGTGCTTTCGGGATGGCCGGCCCGGCCTGCGTCGCGCCAGAGCGTCGAGCTCTACGAGCTTTGCCGCCGCGGCGACTGGGCCACGGCGATCGCCGCGCTCTAGGCCGCTGGCCGGCTAGATCCAGTCGCGAGGCTTCAGGAAGTCCGCGTAGAGCTTCTCTTCGGGCGAGCCCGGCTGAGGCGTCCAGCCGTAGCGCCAGGTCACCGCGGGCGGCAGCGACATCAGGATCGACTCGGTGCGGCCGCCCGACTGCAGCCCGAACAGCGTGCCGCGGTCGTACACGAGGTTGAACTCGACGTAGCGCCCGCGTCGGTAGCACTGGAAGGCGCGCTCGCGCGCGCCCCAGGGCGCGGCGCGGCGGCGCTCGAGGATCGGCGTGTAGGCGGTGAGGAAGTGGTCTCCCACCGCGCGCGTCAGGGCGAACGCGGTCTCGAAGTCCGGCTCGGCGAGGTCGTCGAAGAATACGCCGCCGACGCCGCGCGGCTCGTTGCGATGCTTGAGGAAGAAATACTCGTCGCACCACTTCTTGTAGCGAGGGTAGCGGTCCGCGCCGAACGGCTCGAGCGCGCGCCGGCAGGTGGCGTGGAAATGTCGCGCGTCCTCCTCGAAGCCGTAGTACGGCGTCAGGTCCATGCCGCCGCCGAACCACCACAGCGGCGCCTCGCCCGCCCGCGTGGCGAGGAAGAAGCGAACGTTCATGTGCGCTGTCGGGCAATAGGGGTTCGCCGGGTGCATCACCAGCGACACGCCGGCGGCCTCGAAGGCGCGCCCGGCGAGCTGCGGTCGCGCGGCCGAGGCCGACGCCGGAAGCGCGCCGCCGGAAACGTGCGAGAAGGCGACGCCGCCGCGCTCGAAGAGATTGCCTTCCTCGAGGTGGCAGGTAAGGCCGCCGCCGCCCTCGGCGCGCTCCCAGCGGTCGGCGGCGAACGGCGCGCCGTCGAGCGCGGCGAGCGCCGCGACGACGCGCGCCTGCAGCGCGCTGAAGTAGTCGCGCACCGGCCGGCTGTCCACGCGCTCAGCTCTTCTTCAGCGCGCGGTGGCCGATATCCGTGCGCATCTGCATGCCCTCGAACCGGATCGAGCCTGCCGCCGCGTAGGCGCGGGTGCGGGCCATCTTCAGCGAGTCGCCCAGCGCGGTGACGCACAGCACGCGCCCGCCGCTGGTCAGCACGCGGCCGCCCTCCAGCCGGGTGCCGGCGTGGAACACGCGGC
>Ga0335085_10009823_pt1 | contig 14382 bp, 9 predicted proteins | sample Lox_Sample_45_FD_206712 | JGI IMG/M metagenome (GOLD analysis project Ga0335085, IMG submission 206712) | Soil microbial communities from Loxahatchee National Wildlife Refuge, Florida, United States - Lox_Sample_4.5 | ecosystem: Environmental > Terrestrial > Soil > Wetlands | place: USA: Florida...
GCTCGCGGTCGAAGATGCCTCGGGTCAAAGCTTCGATGGCGGTTCCCTGATCGCCCTGGGGCTTGTAGTCGCTGACTAATTTGAAATCCATAAACAAAGGTCTGCCTGACAGATGCGTATTTCAGCATCTGGGCATCCCTTTATTATAACGGCCCCGGCTTGGGGGATGATTCCACGCAAAAAGCAAAAGCGCGAAGAGGTGATCTTCGCGCCGGCTAGTGTTGGTTGAGTTTAAGGAAGTTTAAAGGTGATGGAGATTTGCGTCTGGATCTCGACAGGCTCGCCATTCAGGAAATAAGGGTTGTAGCTCCACTGCTTGACCGCATCCGCGGCGGCTTTGGCCAGGATGCTGTCACCCTTCAGAACCTTTACGTTTGAGATTTTGCCTTCTTTCGTGATATTGGCCTGCAGCAGCACTGTTCCTTCCAGCCGTGTCTGCAAGGCTTGTTCCGGGTAAACGGGTTGCACGCGTTTCACCAGCAAGCCCTGCGAAACACCCTGCGAGACTTTCAGCGTGGTCGCTACCGGCTTGGCGACCGAGGTGGCGGAAACCGCAGCAATCACGGCCAGGGATTTCGTGTCGGAAGGCCCGGTGGAGATGGTTGGAGGAGCGACTTCCGCTTCCACCAGTTTCGGCGTCGACGGTGCACTATTCTTTACGATGACGGGTTCGGGTGCGGATTCCTGCTCGACGGGGCTGGCCTCTTTCGCCTCCGGTGTCTTGACCTCGGGGAACTTCGTGACCGTGACATCGGAAACGCTCTTCTTCGAGATTCCTGCCGAAGGTTTGGCGGAGTCGATCACGATTTCCTGTCGCGTTGTCGCGGAAGAGTGACTCGGGGTTTCGGCGGCCGAAGTCGTCCCCTCTGCAGGTGGAGCAGCGGCTGCCGGCGCAGGCGTCGTCTGCTGCGCAGGCGGCTGCGGTGCCGGTGCGCTCGAGGGGTGCATTTTTTGATAAACGGTATAAGCGGTGAAGATCAAGGCGACGATTACAAGCGCGATGATGACGTACGCCTTCTTGCCGCCTTCTTCGGGTTCTTCTTCCTCATGGTCCTTCACCGCCAAGGCGGCAAAGGTGGGCGGGTCGATGCGCGGAGCCTCTGTGGGAATTTCAACAGCTTTGGCTGCTTCGGGCGTGATCTCCTCAGCAACCGGCGTGGCTGCGCTCTCTTCGAACTTGATGGTTTGCGCGCCGATTTTCAAATCATGTTTCGCCGGGGCGGGTGCGGCGGCGACGCTTGTGCTCTGCGTTGGCGCAGGAGCGGTCGGCGGGAAGGGGTGCGGATCGTGTGCCAATGCCGGGGGTGTACCCCAATCGGGTAACGAAGGCTCGATTTCCTTGGCTTTCTCCGAAGACTTGGCGGCCGCTTCGGCGGCTACGCGCAACGCGGAAGCCATGGGTTCAGCCAGCTTCGAAACCGGCTGCCAGGGATTTTCCTTGGCCGGTGCGGCCGGGAAAGCCCTCGCGGGCGCCATCGGATCTGGCATGGATTCGAGCAAGGCCGCTTCCGCTGCTTCCGGCTTCGGTCCCGGGTCGGATTCAAGTTCAAAGCCAGTATCCATGGATGCGGGGGGCGCGGGAGGCTCCGGCGCCAGCCTCGGCGCCGTGAAAGCAGCAGCCAGCGGTTTCATGGGAGCAGCCGTGGGCATGGCAGCATGAGACGAAGGCGACGTGAGCGGTTTCGTTTCTGGTGTGGCCGCTCCGGCGGGCTTGGTGGCATCTGCTTTTCGCAATAGACCGCGAGCCACGCGCAGGGTGCCTTTAGACTGCTCAACGTTAATCGGTTTCGTGAGTACCAGGTTGGCGCCAATGCGAAATGCCTTTGCCACTCCGGCCTGTCCTTCCACCACGGCGACCGCAAGTGAATTCTGGTTCGATCCGGAATTGCGCGCGCTCTTGAACAATAAAGCCGCGTTCTGCTCGTTGTCGCAGTCGACCACGATGGCGTCAAAGTGCTGTGCCATTAGCTTCTTGACTGCCGCGAAGGGCTCGTTGCAGGGATCCACTGTGAAGTCCAGATCAGTCAGCACTTGGGTGACGACGCGCGCCACTTTGTCGTCCGGACAGAAGAGTAACGCCTGGTAACTCATACCGTCATCGTAGGTACAGAGGTGAGGCCCAGCAAGTTACGACGGTAATTTTGAAGCAAGGCAAAGCCGCATAGGACGCGGCATTCCGAGCAAGTCGCGGGCAGCGGGATGGTTATCGCTGTGCCGGTTGGGGAAAGTGGATTGTCACCTGCGTTTGGAACTCCGTCGCCTGCCCGTTGTGGTAGTAGGCTTCATAACGCCATTGTTTCAGGGCCGCAACCGCGGCCGAGGCAAGCAGCGGATGGCCGCTCACTACCTGCACCCCGGAGACGTTCCCATCCTTGCCGACATTGGCGCTAAGGACGACGCTGCCTTTCACGCCTTTCTTCCGCGCTGCTTCCGGATAAGCCGGCTGAACCCGGTAGGTCACATGGGCATCGGCGCTATCCTCGGAGATCACCAGAGGTTGCTCGTCCGCTTCCGCGTTCTGCGTGGTGGCCGCGGTGGAGACAATGAGAGGAGTGGCAGGCTTTTGCGGTGCAGCACTGGCAAAGCCTTGAGACGGAGCAGCTTCCGGCGACTGTGCAAAGCCATCGGGCGGCGCTGTACTGGCGGTAGTGGCGGTTGCGGCCGGTGGATTAGCCGGAGCCGCAGGTTTTGGCGACACTGCTGGACGCGCCACCGCGGCCACAGGGCGCGCTTTTGGCGCCAAGCCAACCATGCTCCTCAGGTTCGTAAATTGGGAGGCAAACAAGCTCCCGAAAGCCGGGTCGACCACCGAGTATCCGTAAATTCCTGCCGCTACCAACGCCAGGGCAACGAAGGCCAGCAGGAATGGGCTTGTCTTGCGCTCGGACTTGTTCTTCTCGGCGCTCATGCCGAAGGTGGGCGGAACCGGCTGCTTGGCGCGATGCTCGTCGTGCATCAGTGATGCGCCTTTTGACTTCGGCGCTGAAGCATCTTCCGAAGACGCGCCTTCGCTCGACCGGGGTGATGTCGACAGCGTGGATTTCAGCAGGGCTTCAGGAATCTTCGGAAGCGGAGCTGGAGCAGTCTGTGCAGCTTCCGGAATCGGTTTGGCCATCGGGGTTGGCGTCGGTTTGGGGGCAAGCGGGGCGCTCGTGGCTGCTACCGTTGGCACGGGCGGGGGGGCGACGGGAGCCTGAACCTGCGCGGCTGCCACGGCTTTCGGCGCTTCGGGCGAGTTTTTTCGCACCATGGCCAGCGCATTGCGCAGAGTTCCCCGCGCCTGTTCCATGGAGATCGGTTTAGAGAGCACCAGGCTCGCGCCCAGGCGAAAGGCATTGGCGACGCCGCTCTTGCCATCCACGATGGCGATCGCAATCGTAGACTGGTTCCCGCCGGAATTCTTCGCACTGCCGAACACCAGTGAGGTGTTCTGGTCATTATCGCCGTCGACCAGGATGATGTCGAAGTGGTGAGCGGCGATCCGCTTGGCCGCGAGCGAGGGGTCTTGCACCGATTCGAACGAAATATCGAGATCGCTCAGAATCTGGGTAATGGCATCGAGAACCTTCTCGTCTTTGGTGAGAAAAAACGCGCGCGTGGCCATGCCATATGCTAGGAGTGACTCTCGCAACCGTACAAGTTACGGTGGTAAGGGCGCAGCTTTTGAGCCGTCTAATTTTTGGACGCGCGGCAAGCCCCGGGGGCTATTTCTTGGGGCGGTAGATGTCGGTGGCCCGGCCGTAGAAGACCTCTGCAGCTCCCATGACGGTCTCGGAGAGTGTAGGGTGCGGATGGACGGTCAGTTCGAGGTCGCCGGCCAGCGCCGCCATCTCCACGGCGAGTACGCCTTCAGCGATCAACTCGCCCGCTCCCACTCCCACAATACCGACGCCGAGCACGCGCTCGCTGTCGGGATCAAGGATCAGCTTGGTCATGCCTTCGGTGCGATCGAGCGTGAGCGCACGCCCGGAGGCAGCCCAGGGAAACTTCGCAACCTTAATATTGCGGCCATCCTTAACTGCCTGGGTCTCGGTCAGACCGCACCAGGCGATCTCGGGATCGGTGAAAACCACGGCCGGGATGGCATTGGGCTCAAAGGCGACTTTGTGCCCGGCGATGGCTTCAGCGGCGGTGCGTCCTTCATGCGTGGCTTTGTGAGCCAACATGGGCTCGCCCACCACGTCGCCAATCGCGAAGATCGCAGGATCGTCCGTCTGCAATTGCTTGTTCACCTGAATAAAGCCGCGCGCATTGACCTGAACCTTGGTGGTGTCGAGGCCGGGGATCTCCGAGTTTGGTTTTCGTCCTACCGATACCAAAACCTTGTCAAAGACCTGCTCACCGGTCTCGCCCTTTTCGCTGCGGAAGATCACACGAATGCCGCCGGCCTCTGCTTTCATCGAGGAAACGGTGGTGCTGAGCAGGATTGCTGCAAAGCCCTTCTCCAGGCGTTTGAACAGGGGAAGGACGAGGTCGCGGTCGGCGCCGGGCAAAAGCCCGGGCGTCATTTCCACTACCGAGACCTTTGATCCCAAAGCCGCGTAGACGCTGCCCAGTTCGAGGCCGATATATCCGCCACCAATCACCAGCAGGCTTCCCGGAACGTCGCTTACCTGTAACGCGCCGGTTGAGTCCATCACCCGCGGACTGTCGAGCTGGAGGCTGGGAATGATGGCAGGACGCGAGCCGGTCGCGAGAATGATGCGATCGAAGCTCAGCCGTTCCTCGCCACCGCTGGTCTTCGAGACCTTCAGCAGGTTCGAGCTTTCAAAAGCAGCCCGACCCTGGATATAGCGCACGGCGCGTTGCTTCGAGAGCTGTCCTAATCCACCGGTCAGTTTGTTGATGACGCCGTCTTTCCACGAGCGTAGCCGCGCGATATCGATCTTGGGATCGGCATACTCAATGCCCCAGTTCTGGGAGTGGCGGGATTCGTCGATCAGCTTTGCCACGTGAAGCAACGCCTTGGAGGGGATGCATCCGCGGTAAAGGCAAACGCCGCCGGGATTGATCTCGGGATCAATCAATGTCACCTTCATGCCCATGTCGGCGGCCATGAAAGCTGCAGCGTAGCCGCCCGGCCCGGCGCCCACCACGGCGATTTGCAGATTGGAAGGATCAGTCATGCGATGTGACGTTCGTTTCTTATCCCTGTACCGACAACAAGAACGGCTGCTCAAAGGCTTCCGCAATCCAGCGCAGGAAGCGGGCGGCGTCCGCGCCGTCGATCAGGCGATGATCATAGGAAAGGGACAAAGGCAGCACCAGGCGCGGCTCGAACTTGCCGTTGAGCCAGACCGGTTCCATGCTGGAGCGCGACATTCCCAGAATTGCCACCTCGGGATGGTTGACGATCGGTGAAAATCCGGTGCCGCCGATTCCCCCGAGATTGGTGATGGTAAACGTCCCGCCCGACATCTCTTCCGCCGTCAGTTTCTTGTCGCGGGCCTTTTTCGAGAGCTGCGTCAGTTCGGCCGCGAGTTCGACAATGTTCTTCTTGTCCACATCGCGAATGACCGGCACCAGCAAGCCACGGTCGGTGTCGACAGCGACGCCGATGTGAATGTACTGCTTGTAGATGATCTCTTCCTTGCCCAGGTCAATGCTGGCGTTGAACTGGGGGAACACTTTCAAAGCCGAGGCTACGACCTTGAGAGCGATCGCGGTTACCGTCATCTTTCCGCCGGCCTCTTCGGCCCTGGGGGCGAAGCGGGCTCGCAGCTGCTCGAGTTCGGTAATGTCGGCTTTGTCATTTTGCGTGACATGCGGAATGGTGGTCCATGCCTGCCAGAGATGCTCGGCGGTTTTGCGCCGCACGCCGCGCATGGAGACGCGCTCGATCTTCCCCCACTTGGCGAAGTCGGGCAGCGGCGGCTCGGCAAGGGCGTGACCGGCGTTTTGCGCCGCGGCCGTGCTCGAAAGCAGCAGCGCCTTGGTGAAGCCTTTGACGTCGTCTTCGCCGATCCGTCCGCCCGGGCCTGTGCCTTTCACCTGGTGGATGTCGACGCCGAGTTCGCGGGCCAGGCGCCGTACATGCGGAGCTGCAGGAACCGGATCTCCATGGTGCATGCCCGCAACTTTCTCCAATTGCACTGGCATGGAAAATGACGGCAGCGCAGCTTGTGGCTGATCAGGTGGAAGCGCCTGCTCTTCCGTCTTGCCTTCCGCGTGAATCGCGGCTTGAAAAGCCAGGCGCGCCGCCTGCTGGCCGGAGATGTGCTCGACTGGAGCCGCTTTGGGACGCTGAGGGGCAGCGGCCGTCCCGCCTTCGAGCGTGAAAATGACATCGCCGACTGTGACCTTCTGTCCTTCTTTGACGCGCAGGTCTTTCACCACGCCGCTCACCGACGAAGGAACCTCAACCACCGCCTTGTCGGTTTCAAGTTCCATGATCGGCTGGCCTTCGGAAACTTTTGCGCCGGGGGCAATCATCAGGCGGACCAGATCTCCCTGATCAATGTTCTCTCCCAGTTCGGGTAAACGGAACTCGCTTGCTCCACTGGAGGAACCCGAAGGCGCCATCATTTGCTCACTTACCGCCGGGGGAGCTGGCGCTGGTTTCTTCAGTGCTGCTTCTTTCTTTACTTCTTTCTTAGCGGGCGCAGCGGCCTGCGGACTGCCCGAACCGTTTTCCAGCGTGAAAATGACCTGTCCGACTTTGATCTTTTCTCCCTCTTTTACCCGCACATCTTTCACGGTGCCGGTCACCGACGAGGGAACCTCGACTACCGCCTTATCGGTCTCCAACTCCATGACGGGTTGGCCTTCGCTGATGCTGGCTCCCGGCGAGATCATCAGGCGCACCAGATCTCCCTGATCAATGTTCTCGCCAAGTTCCGGAAGCTTGAATTCAGTCACGTACCTTTTTCTCCCTAGCTGATGATTGGATTGGGCTTGTTGGGATTAATGTCGAGATCTTTCAGCGCCTGCCGCACAAGCTCGAGCGGGATCTGCTTCTCGCGCGCCAGCGCATGCAGGGTGGCAAGCACAATGTGCTTCGCGTCTACCTCAAAGAAGTCGCGCAGCGACGCCCGGCTCTCGCTGCGTCCAAAGCCGTCGGTCCCCAGCGCCACCAGCGGGCGCGGCATCCACTGCGAGATGGATTCCGGCAGCACCTTCATGTAGTCCGATGCCGCTACCAGTACGCCCGGTGCATCTTTCAGGCTCTGCGTGACAAACGGGATGCGCGGCGCCTCGCCGGGATGCAGCATGCTCCAGCGCTCGCAGTCGTTGCCGTCGCGGTAAAGCTCCTTGTAGCTGGTCACGCTCCACACGTCGGCGGCGACGCCGTATTTTTCCTCGAGAATCTGCTGGGCCTTCAGCACTTCAAACATGATGGTGCCGCTGCCGAACAATTGCGCCCGCAGCTTGGCATCTTTCTTGTCCGAAGACTTGAAACGGTACATGCCCTTGAGAATGCCGTCGCGCACTGCTTTGCCCTCCGGCATCTCGGGCATGGGGACAGGCTCGTTGGTCACCGTCAGGTAATAGAAGATGGATTCCTGATCGGTGTACATGCGCTTGATTCCGTCCTGAATAATGACGGCGATTTCATAAGCGAAGGCCGGGTCATACGCCATCAGGTTTGGGACGCTCAATGCCAGGACATGGCTGTGGCCGTCTTGGTGCTGCAGGCCTTCCCCGGCCAAGGTCGTTCGTCCGGAGGTGCCGCCCAGCAGGAAGCCGCGACAGCGCATATCCGCCGCCGCCCAGATCAGGTCGCCAATCCGCTGGAAGCCAAACATCGAGTAATAAATGAAGAAGGGAATCGTGTTGATGCCGTGATTGGCATAGGCGGTTCCGGCGGCGATAAACGAGGAAATCGAGCCCGCCTCGGTAATGCCTTCTTCCAGAATCTGCCCGTTCTTGGCTTCCTTGTAATAGAGCAGCGTATCCATGTCGACCGGTTCATAGAGTTGACCGACATTGGAGTAGATGCCCACCTGGCGGAACAAGGCTTCCATGCCGAAGGTGCGGGCTTCGTCGGGGATGATGGGAACGATCAGCTTGCCGATTTCGGGATCGCGCAACAGCTTCGAGAGCAAGCGCACGAATACCATGGTGGTCGAAGCTTCGCGCCCTTCAGTGCCTTTGTAGAACTCTTCGAAGTGCGCCTCGGAAACCGGCGCCAGAGGGGTCGCGCGGACTTTTCGCTCGGGCATATAGCCGCCGAGCTGCTTGCGCTGCCCCTGCATGTAGCGGATTTCGGCGCTGTCATCCGGCGGACGATAGAAGGGCGCGTCGTGGAGTTCGTCATCCGGAATGGGGATGCCGAAGCGCGAGCGGAACATGCTGAGCTCTTCATCATTCAACTTTTTCTGCTGATGGGTGATGTTCTTGCCTTCGCCCGCTTCGCCCAAGCCATAGCCCTTGATCGTCTTGGCCAGCACGATCGTGGGCGAGCCCTGATGATCAACCGCCGCGCGGAACGCCGCATGCACCTTGATGGGATCGTGCCCGCCCAGCCGCATGCGCGCCAGTTGTTCATCCGACAGGTGCTCGACCATTTTCAACAACCGGGGGTCGGTGCCGAAGAAGTTGTGGCGGAAGTAAGCGCCGCTCTCGACGAAATATTTCTGGTACTGGCCGTCGGTGATTTCTCCCATGCGCTTGACCAGCAGGCCATCGCGGTCGTTCTGGATGAGTGAGTCCCAATCGCTGCCCCAGATCACCTTGATGACGTTCCAGCCCGCGCCGCGGAAAATCGCTTCCAGTTCCTGGATGATCTTGCCGTTTCCACGCACCGGACCGTCGAGGCGTTGCAAATTGCAGTTCACCACGAAAATCAGGTTGTCGAGCTTCTCCCGCGAAGCCAGGGTGATCGAACCGAGCGATTCTGGTTCGTCCATCTCTCCGTCGCCCAGGAACGCCCACACTTTCCCGCCGGTGGTCTGCTTCAGTCCCCGGTTTTCCAGATACTTGATGAAGCGTGCGTGATAGATGGCCTGGATCGGGCCCAGGCCCATCGAAACCGTGGGGAACTCCCAGAAATTGGGCATCAGCCAGGGATGCGGATAAGAAGAAAGTCCGCCGCCCGGCTTCAGTTCCCGGCGAAAATTCTCGAGTTTTTGTACCGGGATGCGGCCCTCGAGAAATGCACGGGCGTAGATGCCGGGTGCAGCGTGCCCTTGAATGTAGACAATGTCGCGGTCTCCGGTTTCGGTCTTGGCCCGCAGAAAGTGGTTGAAGGCAACTTCATAGAGGGTTGCCGCCGAAGCGAAGGTGGAAATATGTCCGCCAATGCCTTCCTGCAACTTATTGGCACGCACCACCATGGCGAGCGCGTTCCAGCGAACCAGGCTCTTGATGCGCCGCTCCATCTCCTGGCTGCCGGGAAACGGCGCCTGCTGCCGAGAGGGAATGGTGTTCTGGTAAGGAGTGGTCGCGGTGAAGGGAAGGTTTACGCCCGCCTGCCGCCGCGCGTGCAACGAAAGCTGTTGCAGCAGCCGCCCGGCTCGTTCCGGGCCGCCCTTGGACAGCACATAGTCCAGGGAATCGAGCCATTCCCGGGTCTCCAACACCTCGATCCCATTCGTCTGCGTCTCTGCCACGTCTGGTGTCTCCGCCTTCTTCTTGGGGTGTAATCATCAATCATAGCCAATTGTGGCGATTTCTGCTGACCGGAGAGTCTGATTTACCACCCCGGCCATCCGCCTCACCCTAATCGGAATCCAAGCGACCGGAAAGATCATCAGAACAGCATGAGCGGCGGCTTCATCTTGTCCGCCCGTCACAGCGTTCCTCGGAATTTTGAGAAGGGTCCCGGCAGTTCAGAATCCGATCGATACAGGAGATCTTTTATGGCAAAAAAAACGGCTGGCGGTAATCATCATGGAGTGAGCGCGCAACCTCGTTTCGGACAACGGGCGCGCGAAATTCAGCAGTACGGTACGGTCAATCACGCACTTCCCCTGGAACTGGAGGAACCGGTTCGGCTGGAGATGACCGAGAAGCTCAACCAGTTACTGGCCGACACCATGACCCTGCGCGATCTATACAAGAAATCACATTGGCAGGTGGCGGGCCCAACGTTCTACCAGTTGCATCTGTTGTTCGACAAGCACTACAACGAGCAGAACGAACTGGTCGATACGATTGCCGAGCGCATCCAGTTGCTCGGTGGTATCAGCCTGGCCATGGCCGCTGATGTCGCCGAAACCACGCAGATTGAGCGTCCGCCCAGAGGCCGCGAGGAAGTGCCGGTGCAGATTTCGCGCCTGCTCGATGCCCACAAGATCATCATCGGGCATTGCCGGGAGTTGGCCGCGAAGGCTTCTGAGTTAGGAGACGAAGGCACCAACGACCTGGCGGTCAGCGACGTATTGCGCACCAACGAACTCCAGGTGTGGTTTATCAGCGAGCATCTGGTAAACATGCCGCTGGTCGAAGCCGAGGACTAAACTTCTGGCCCAATCGTTTGGGGACGGCCCACGCCGTCCCTGAGATTGGGTAGAATTTCAAACCACCAGCTTGCGCCCGTTGCGAATCTGGGCGCGCAGCATACTGCGGATCAGCACGCACGCGCTCTTGACCTCAGGCATCGCCAGGCCACAGTGAACCTGCTTGCCTTCCCGGCGAGTGACCACGACTCCCGCAGCCTTGAGGACGGCCAGATGTTGCGACAGATTGGGTTTGGAAACGCCCAACTCTTCCTGCAGCTTGCTGACGGGCCATTCCTTGTTGCCCAGCAGGTCGAGCATGACTAGACGAGTGGAGTTGGCAAAGGCCTTGCAGATTCTGACTTGCCGGTCAAGTATTTCCGCTTCCCCGTTCCCCAGCTTACCTCGCTTTTTCATTGTCAGTATTCACGGTTCCCCTCTACTTCATTCGTGATCGACGCCATTGCCCCTATTCTAAGCCTCTTTTTGCAGAGTTGCATCGTTCATGAACCATGACAAAAAAGGGGGCGGCAAGGGCAAGCCGTCCCCGTAGAGTACAGCAGACCGCGAGCTATCCCCCGTTCGGTCCGTTGTGGCAGTCGTAGCAGCTGAACTGGTGTCCGGCGGAGAAGGTTTTCTTCTGACCGTCGTCGAGGGTGAAGCTGCGGGCGACCTTCGATTCCGAAAGCGCCAGGCCTTTGTAAGTCGCACCGTGGCAGTAGGCGCAGGCCTGGTAGCCGTGGCTGTCCACGTAATCAGGATGGCCGTTGACCCAAGTCTGGCCCACGTTGTGCAGTCCATGCGGGCCTCCCTTGCCGGTGACCGCCAGTTGGCTGGTGTGGCAAACCGTGCACTCGGTGATCTTCGCAGCGTATCCCTGCAGCTTGGTCGGGTACACGTTATCGTTCGCCTGCAGGCTGGGATACTCGGCGTGCGGAGATCCGTGGCAAGCCGAACAGAAGATCGTCCCATGGCCGGTGCTATAGCGATAGAGATTCGCTCCGGTGATGGGAACGTTGTTGTTGGTGGCGAAGGTCGTGTCGGTGGTTTGGCGCCACTGGCCAGTCCCGTCGAAAGTGGTCGTATAGCGCTGGCTGGTGTTATGGCACATCTGGCAGGCCGGCTCGATGAACCAGGGGTTGCGCGAGGCGGTACCCACATAGCTGACGTTGCCGTGGCAACTGGAGCAAAGCTGCGTATTCATTGCGCCGCGTTTGCACTGCGTTACCGGGCCGGGATGACACAAGTAGCAGGAGTTCAGATCGCTGGAGGCGGCGTTCTGGTCGAGGGTCATGTTGTTCAAAAGCAGAACCTGCGGGCCATGCAGAGTGTGCATGTCGCTGGCTTCCGCCCCAATTCCAGCCAGTCCAGGCAGATTCAGAGCGTTGTCACTGTGGCAAGCGGCGCAGAGCACCGGCGTTCCGGAGTTGGCCGTCTGGTAAAGGCTCGACTGGTAGTTGTACCCGTTGGCTTTCAACTGCGTGAGATATTGCGAGATGTTCCAGCGGTCGTCGTGCTTTTTCAGAATGTTCAGCTTGGCGTCCTTGGCGGGATCCGGATTGTTTACCCAACCGCCTGCGGGCATGGCATTCGGATCGCTATTCGAGGCGTGGCAAGTGTTGCAACTGATCTCGTCACTCACCGAAAGGACCACTGTGGCCTGGGCCAGCACCTTGCCGGTCGAATCCTTGGCGACCAACTTGGCCATCGGAAACGGTTTGAAGGTTCCCTTGTCATCGTAGGGAACGCTAGGAATTCCCACGCCCTCCCAATATCCCTCGGCCGGGTTGTAGCTCATCGCTTGCGGCGTCTTGCTCTGGGTCTTGTTGCCGGTGAGTCCGGTATCGGGAGGTTCGACTGCGAGAAACAATGTGGTGATGTAGGTCCAGAAATTGGTTTTGCTGGCGCTCGAAGTGTTTACCGAACCGGTTGAGTCAACCATGGCCTGATAGGTGATGGTCACGCCGCTGGTGATCGGCACCGGCGGCTCCGCTCTCTTAATGAGCTGCGCGTGCACGATGTTGTACGGCGGCAGGATGGAGAAAATGGAATAGTCTTTTCCATCAATGCAGTGCATTCCCAGTTCGCTCCAGGCCACTAGCGAATAGGGAGCGCTGGCGGCCGATCCGGCGGACGATCCCGCCGAAGCTCCGCGGGCGGCGGGCTTCCGGCGCCGCAGGACTGGGCCACCATCGAGATCATGGCCGCGAGGGTGAGCAGTCGCTTCATATTCCGGCTCCCGGTTTGAACTTGAACGGGTGGCGTTTGAGAAGGCAACAAACAGTTGCGTAATTTCGCAAACAGTAATCTATGAACAGCCGTGGAGTCGGTGACGGACGTCACCTATGGGTGTGAGGTGCAGAAAACAGTCCAGGAATTTATACATGCGCTAGGCGCCGCCGGTCCCGGCAGGTTCCAGCACCGGCGCAGGCGCTTCCTGCGCCACCAGCGGCAGTCGGATCTCGATCATCAAACCGCCTTCGGCGCGATTTGCCGCGCGCACCGTCCCGCCATGCAGACGCACGGCACGATCAGTGATGGCGAGTCCGAGGCCGACCCCACCCGTCTGGCGTCCCCGCGCATCGTCAATGCGGTAGAAGGGACGGAACAGCTTATCGAGCGAATCGGGCGGCACGCCGGGACCGAAGTCGCTGACCCGCACGATGGCCGAGGCTCCATGGGTCGCCACTCCGCTTGCAAGGCGCACCTCGACCGCGGTTCCGGACCGCGTGTAGCGGGTGGCATTGCGGATGACATTTTCCAGCGCGCTGTGGAGCAAAGAAGGATCGCCCATCACCGTGCAATCGTCTACGATGATGCTTTCCACACGGCAGCCGCGTGCCTGGGCCTCAAAATCGGCGTCTTGCGCGACTTCCTCGATGAGTTCCGCCAGCGCCACGGGAAACTTGTGCATCGCCTCTTCGCCACCTTCCAGGCGGGCGATGGTGAGCAGCCGTCCAATCAATTCATTCAGCCGCGCAGCTTCCAGATCGATGCGCTCCAGCGCGTCCTGCGCCTCCGGTCCTGTCCGTTGCCGGGCGAGTCCGAGGGCCACACTCAGGCGGGCCAAGGGTGAACGCAACTCATGCGAGATGTCGTTAAGCAAGTGGCTTTGCGCATTCACCAGATTTTCCAGGCGCTCGGCCATGGCGTCAAAGTCGCTGACCAGTTCCGCCAGTTCGTCTTTGCGGCTGCTCTTGCCATTTCCCGCGCGAGCGCTAAGGTCGCCAGCGGCCAACTGGCGGGTCGCGGCGCGCAGCCGTACCACCGGGGCGGTCAACGAGCGGGCAAGAACGAAGCTCACCAGTCCCGAGCACAACACTGCTAACAGAAAGCCGAGGCCGGGAATGCCATGCGGGCCAAAGAAAACCCGCGGACCGCGAGGCAGCACCACCAGAAGCGTGTAATGGCGTCCGTCCGACGCAATCCCGGTCTGGTGCACGAACCTTTTGGGCATGATGTGGCCCCAGAATCCGTCGGCTCTGCTTTCGCCATCGTGCAGGATGTATTGCGCCCACTCCCGCGGAGCGCGGTGAGAAAGTTCGTCGCCTTTGTCGTCGTAAAGGAAGGCCTGGATCTGCTGCGAGTCCTCGAGCCCATCGAGGTATTGCTGGAGTTCGGGCTGCCCGCCCTGATGATAGGCCTGCACCGCTTCATTCAGCGATTTTGCGTAAATCGCGCCCCAGACCGATGTATCGCGCTGCGGGCGCATGGTCATAATGGCCACGATCGCGAGCAGCATGAACAGCGCCTGCGCGATCCAGTACCAGACGAAGATTCGTAGAAAGAGGCTTCTCATGGAGCCGTCGTTTTCGCCCTCTCCCGCGGACGGGTAAAGATATAGCCGACGCCACGCACCGTTTTGATATGCTCCGTGCCGCCTTCGGAATCTCCCAGCTTCTTGCGGACTTTGCTGACGTGCATATCGATGCTGCGGTCAAACGGAGAAAACTTTCTGCTCAGCACAGCGTACACCAGGCGTTCCCGCGTGACTACACGGCCG
>Ga0335085_10009824_pt1 | contig 14380 bp, 28 predicted proteins | sample Lox_Sample_45_FD_206712 | JGI IMG/M metagenome (GOLD analysis project Ga0335085, IMG submission 206712) | Soil microbial communities from Loxahatchee National Wildlife Refuge, Florida, United States - Lox_Sample_4.5 | ecosystem: Environmental > Terrestrial > Soil > Wetlands | place: USA...
GCCGATCGCGATGGATCAGGGTCTCCGCTTCGCGATCCGCGAGGGCGGCCGCACCGTCGGCGCCGGCGCGGTGACCGAGATCATCAAGTAACGAGACGAGTGAGAGGAGGGCGCCGGTGCCGCAGCAGAAGATCCGAATCAGGCTGAAGGGCTACGACCACCAGCAGGTGGACAAGTCCGCGAAGGACATCGTGGACACGGCCCAGCGCACCGGCGCCACCATCACCGGTCCCGTTCCGCTGCCCACCGAGAAGAACGTCTACTGCGTGATCCGGTCCCCGTTCAAGGACAAGGACTCGCGGGAGCACTTCGAGGTGCGGACGCACAAGCGGCTCATCGACATCCACTCGCCGACGCCGAAGACGGTCGACTCGCTCATGCGCCTCGACCTCCCGGCCGGCGTCGACATCGAGATCAAGCTGTAGCGATGAAAGGCATCCTCGGCAAGAAGATCGGGATGACGCAGCTCTTCGACCCGGAGACGGGCGGCGTCACGCCGGTGACGGTGATCGAGGCGGGCCCGTGCCCGGTCGTCGCCGTGCGCACGCCGGACGCCGACGGCTACGAGGCCGTGCAGCTCGCGTGGGAGCCGGTCGCCGACCGCAAGATCTCGAAGCCCGAGCGCGGCCACCTCGCGAAGAGCGGGATCGACGGCGCGTACCGGCACCTCGTCGAGTTCCGCGGCCATTTCGCGGAGGCGGTGCAGGGCGAGAACGTCACGGTCGAGATCTTCCAGGCCGGCGACAAGATCAAGGTCTCCGGCACCTCGATCGGCAAGGGCTTCCAGGGCACGATCAAGCGTCACAGGTTCCACCGCGGCCCGGTCACGCACGGCTCGCACAACATCCGCAAGCCGGGCTCGATCGGCGCGTCGGCGACGCCGTCGCGCGTGTTCAAGGGCATGCGTATGGCCGGCCGCATGGGCGGCAAGCGCGTGACCCAGGTCGGGTTGACCGTGCACTCGGTCGACCCGGAGCGGAACCTGCTGCTCGTCAAGGGCGCCGTCCCCGGCCCGAGGAACGGCGTCGTCGAGATCAGGGAGATGCACTGATGGCCGCCCCGAAGGCTCCGCTGCTCGGCGGGTCGGCGAAGAAGGACGTCTCCCTCGAGGAGGCCGTCTTCGCCGTCGAGCTGAAGCCGCACCTCGTGCACGAGGCCGTGCGCGCGGAGTTCGCCGCGCAGCGGCAGGGCACGCGCCAGGCGAAGAGCCGCGGCATGGTCGCCGGCGGCCGCTCGAAGCCGTGGCGCCAGAAGGGCACCGGCCGCGCGCGCCAGGGCACGATCCGCGCGCCGCAGTTCACGGGCGGCGGCGTCGCGTTCGCCCCGTCGCCGCGCTCGTTCGACCTGAAGGTGAACAAGAAGGCGTTCAAGGCCGCGTTCCGCAGCGCGCTGTCGGATCACGCACAGGCGGGGACGCTCGCCGTCCTCGGCGCGTCGGCCTTCCCCGAGCCGTCGACGAAGGCGGCGGTGAAGCTGCTCGCCGACTGGGGCAAGAGCACGCCGACCGTCGTCGTCGCCACCGAGGACGAGCTGAGCCTCGCGAAGAGCTTCCGCAACCTCGAGCGCGTGGTCGTCACGACGCCGGCGGAGCTCGAGGTCGCCGAGCTCGTGTGGGCGCGCTCGCTGCTCGTCAGCGAGGCCGCCCTGCCGCTCGTGCAGGGGAGAGCGTCATGAGCCTCCATCCCGGCGAGGTCCTCATCGCTCCGATCATCTCGGAGAAGAGCTACGGCCAGATCGCGCTCAACCGCTACACGTTCAAGATCCACCAGGACGCACACCGGACGCAGGTGCGGCAGGCGGTCGAGGAGCTGTTCGACGTCAAGGTCGTCTCCGTGAACATCGTCAAGGTGCAGCCGAAGCCGAAGCGCCGCGGGCTGACGAAGGGCGTCCGCCCGGGCTGGAAGAAGGCCGTCGTCCAGCTGAAGGCCGGCGACAAGATCGAGATCTTCGAAGGAGCGCAGCTCTAGTGCCCATCCGCCGCTACAAGCCGACCTCTCCCGGCCGCCGCTTCATGTCGGTCTCCACGTTCGAGGAGATCACGAAGACGACGCCGGAGAAGAGCCTGCTCGAGCCGGTGACGAAGAAGGGCGGCCGCAACAACAAGGGCCGCATCACGACGCGCCACCAGGGCGGCGGCCATAAGCGCCGCTACCGCGTCATCGACTTCAAGCGCCGCAAGGACGGGGTCCCCGCGAAGGTGGCCGCGATCGAGTACGACCCGAACCGGTCGGCGCGCATCGCGCTGCTCCACTACGCGGACGGCGAGAAGGCGTACATCCTCGCGCCCGCGCAGCTGCGCGTCGGCGCCACCGTCGAGTCGGGCCCCGAGGCGGACATCCGCGTCGGCAACGCGCTGCCGCTCGAGAACATCCCGACCGGCACGCTCGTCCACAACGTCGAGCTGAAGCCGGGCCAGGGCGCGAAGATGGCGCGCTCCGCCGGCTCGGGGATCCAGCTCGTCGCGAAGGACCAGGGCTACGCGGTGCTGCGGCTCCCGTCCGGCGAGATGCGGCGCGTGCTGCTCGCCTGCCGCGCGACGGTCGGCCAGGTCGGCAATGTCGACCACCAGAACATCACCGGCGGCAAGGCGGGCCGGAGCCGCTGGCGCGGCAAGCGCCCGTCGGTGCGCGGCTCGGCGATGAACCCGGTCGACCACCCGCACGGCGGCGGCGAGGGCAAGTCGAAGGGCGGCCGCCATCCCGTCACCCCGTGGGGCGTGCCGACCCTCGGCAAGCGCACGCGCGCGAAGCACAAGGAGTCGGACAAGCTGATCGTCCGCGCCCGGAGGCGCGGCAAGGAGGGTCGTCGCTAAATGTCCCGTTCGAGCAAGAAGGGCCCGTTCGTCCAGGAGCGGCTGCTGAGCCGGATCGAGGCGATGAACGCGTCGGGCCAGAAGAACATGATCCGCACCTGGTCGCGGTCGTCGACGATCTTCCCGGAGATGGTCGGCCACACGATCGCGGTGCACGACGGCCGCAAGCACGTGCCGGTCTTCATCAACGAGCAGATGGTCGGGCACAAGCTCGGCGAGTTCGCGCCGACGCGGACGTTCCGCGGCCACTCCGGCGACCGCGCGGCGAAGGTCAAGAGGTAATGGCGGCAGTCGAGACACAGCAGACCGTCCGGGCCCAGGCGAAGTGGGTGCACTCGAGCGCGCGCAAGGCGCGGCTCGTCACCGACCTGATCCGCGGGCGCTCCGTGCCCGAGGCTCGGACGATCCTCGCGTTCTCGCAGCGCGCCGTCGCCCGCGACGTGGAGAAGGTGCTGCGCTCGGCCGTCGCGAACGCCGAGTCGCGCCCGGACCTCCACTGGAACGGCGACGACCTTGTCGTCATCACCGCCTACGCGGACGAGGGCCCGACGCTGAAGCGCTGGCGCGCACGCGCGCGCGGCCGCGTCGCCCGCATCCGCAAGCGCACGTGCCACATCACGCTCGAGCTGGCGCAGGCGCCCGTCTCCGCTGCGGCTGTCGCCGCACCGGAGGCCACGAGGGAGACGAAGAGTCGCAAGCGCGCCGCGACCCCGCAGCCGGAGTCGCAGCCGGACGCTGCGACCTCTCCGACGGAGGTGCCGGCCGAGGAGGCTCCTGGCGCCGAGAAGCCGAAGGCTTCGCGGCGCAAGAAGACAGAGAGCGAGGAGAGTTAGCGTGGGCCAGAAGATCCATCCCGGCGGGATGCGCGTCGGCGTCATCCACGACTGGAAATCCAACTGGTACACGGGCAAGAAGGAGTTCCCGTCGTACCTGCTCGAGGACGTGAAGATCCGCGAGCACATCTACAGGAAGCTCTCGCACGCGGGGCTCTCGGACATCCTCATCCGCAAGGACAAGCAGCGGATCACCGTGGACATCTACACGGCGCGCCCCGGCATCGTCATCGGCAAGTCCGGCGTCGAGGTCGACGCGCTCCGTAAGGAGCTGCACGCGATCACGCAGAAGAACGTCCACATCAACATCAACGAGATCAAGCGCCCCGAGCTCGACGCGAAGCTCGTCGCGCAGTCGATCGCCGAGCAGCTGTCGAACCGCGTCGCCTTCCGGCGCGCGATGAAGCGCGCGCTCGCGAGCGCGATCCGCTCCGGCGCCGCCGGCGTGAAGATCTCGTGCGCCGGCCGCCTCGGCGGCGGCGAGATGAGCCGCCGGGAGACCTACAGCGAGGGCCGCGTGCCGCTGCACACGATCCGCGCCGACATCGACTACGGCTTCGTCGAGGCGCGCACGACGTACGGGCGCATCGGCGTGAAGGTCTGGATCAACAAGGGCGAGATCATGCCGGAGGGCTTCGAGGGCGTCAGCTCCGACCAGCGCCTCGGCGACCAGGACGCGCGCCGCCGCCGCGGCGGCGCGACCGAGGGGCTCGGCGCCTCCCGCGAGGGCGGGCGCGGCCGCGGTCCCGACCGCGAGGGGCTCGGCCCGGTGCGCCAGCGCCGGCGCGGCCCCGGCGGCGGCCAGGGCGGCGGCGGCGGGCGCGGCGGCTCCGGCCGCGGGCGCGGCCCGGGCGCCGGCGCGCGGCCGGCGGGCGGCCGCCCGCCGCGGAACCGCAACACGGAGACGCCGAAGCCCGAGCAGACCCCGAAGCCCGAGACGACGACGGAGCAGACCGCCGCGGAGACTCCGGTGACGGAGCCGAAGGTCGAGGAGACGCCGCCGGCGGCCGAGGCGACGCCCGAGGCCCCGGAGAAGACCGAGGGTGAGAGCTAGTGCTGCTGCCGAAGAAGACGAAGTTCCGCAAGGTCCATCGCGGCCGCCGTCGCGGCGAGGCGAAGGGCCAGACCTCCGTGCAGTTCGGCGACTACGGGCTGAAGGCGATGGAGGCCGGCTGGATCACCAACCGGCAGATCGAGGCCGCCCGGATCGCGATGACGCGCAAGATGAAGCGCGGCGGCAAGGTCTGGATCAACGTCTTCCCCGACAAGAGCGTCACGAAGAAGCCGGCCGAGACCCGCATGGGCTCGGGCAAGGGCTCGCCCGAGGGCTGGGTCTGCGTGATCAAGCCCGGACGCGTGATGTTCGAGCTGGCCGGCGTGCCGGAGCCGCTCGCGAAGGAAGCGCTCCGCCTGGCAGCCCAGAAGCTGTCGGTGCCCACGAAGATCGTGAAGAGAGAGGCTGAGCTGTTTTGACGAGGCCGAGCGAACTCAGGGACATGACGGACGACGAGCTCGAGCACCGGCTGTCGGAGCGCCGTCAGGAGCTGTTCAACCTGCGCTTCCAGTCGGTCACCGGCGCGCTCGAGAACAACGCGCGCCTGAAGCTGACGAAGCGCGAGATCGCGCGGATCCTGACGGTCGTGCACGAACGAGAAGCCGAGAAGGCGACGGGACGGTAGGAGATGGCCGAGGAGAAGAACGACGTGACGACCGACGAGGTCGAAGAGACGGTGGAGGCTCCGGCTGTGCCGGAGCCCGAGGTGGAGACCCCGGAGGCCGAAGCGCCGGTCGAGGCCGAAGCGCCTGCCGAGGAGGAGCCCACCCCACAGGCGGACGCACCAGCGTCCGCCGCCGAAGAGCCTGCGCCGGCGCCGCAGTCGGAGCCGAAGAAGAAGCGGAAGCGCCTTCCCCGCGCGCAGCGTCCGCAGAAGACGCGCCCGCGGCGCGCGGCGCCCACGGGCGAGCGCAAGCCGATCGTCCGCGCGCCGAAGCCCGAGAGCGAGCGCGGCCGCCGCCAGGAGCGGCGCGGCGTCGTCGTCTCGAGCGCGATGGACAAGACGATCGTCGTGAAGGTCGACGTGATCACGTCCCACCCGAAGTACAAGAAGGTCATCCGCCGCTCGATGAAGTTCCACGCGCACGACGAGCAGAACGCGGCGAACGTCGGCGACGTCGTCCGCATCGTCGAGACGCGCCCGCTGTCCGCGACGAAGACCTGGAGACTGGCGGAGATCGTCGAGGTGGCAAGGTGATCCAGCAGGAATCGCGCCTCAAGGTCGCCGACAACACGGGCGCCCGCGAGCTGCTGTGCATCCGCGTCATGGGCGGGCACCACCGCCGCTACGCGCGCGTCGGCGACATCATCGTCGGCACCGTCAAGACCGCCACGCCGCAGGGCGCCGTGAAGAAGGGCGAGGTCGTCCGCGCGGTCGTCGTGCGCACGAAGAAGCCGTTCGGCCGCGACGACGGCACGACGATCGCGTTCGACGAGAACGCGGCCGTGATCATCGACGCCCAGCGCAACCCGCGCGGCACCCGCATCTTCGGGCCGGTCGCGCGCGAGCTGCGCGAGCGCAACTTCATGAAGATCGTCTCGCTCGCTCCGGAGGTGCTGTAGCCGTGTCGCAGACGCTGAAGATCAAGAAGGGCGACGTCGTGCACATCCTCCGCGGCAAGGACCGCGGCAAGGAGGGGCGCGTGCTCGAGACGCTGCCGAAGGAGGGGCGCGTCCGCGTCGAGAACCTCAACATGGTCAAGCGGCACCGCCGCCCGCGGCCGATCCAGAACTCGAGCCGCATGGGCGGCCCGCAGATCATCCCGGGCGGCATCTTCGACGTCGCGTCGCCGGTGCCGGTGTCGAACGTCATGGTCGTCTGCCCGACGTGCAAGAAGCCGACCCGCGTCGGCACGATCACGAAGACCGTGAAGGACAAGACGGTCCGCGTCCGCGTCTGCAAGAACCCGGGCTGCGGCCAGGAGATCGATCGATGAGCGTAGGCTGGACGGAGCTCATTAGAGAGCGGAGGCGCGGGCTCGGCCCGCGCCGGGAGTGGGCATGATGGCCGCGACCGAGACCTACACGCCGCGCCTGAAGGAGCAGTACGAGCGCGAGATCCGCCCCCAGCTGAAGGACGAGCTCGGGCTCAGCTCGGTCATGCAGGTGCCGAAGCTCGAGAAGATCACGCTCAACATGGGCGTCGGCGAGGCGAAGACCGACGCGAAGCAGCTCGACGCGGCTATCGAGGAGCTGACGACGATCGCGGGCCAGCGCGCGCAGGTGCGCCGCGCCCGCAAGTCGATCGCGCAGTTCAAGATCCGCGAGGGCATGCCGGTCGGCGCGAAGGTCACCCTGCGCGGCGCCCGCATGTACGAGTTCCTCGACCGGCTCGTGTCGATCGCGCTGCCGCGCATCCGCGACTTCCGCGGGCTCAACCCGGGCTCGTTCGACGGCCGCGGCAACTACTCGCTCGGCATCCGCGAGCAGATCATCTTCCCGGAGATCAACTACGACGACATCCAGCAGGTTCGAGGCCTCGACGTGACGATCACGACCAGCGCCGAGACCGACGACCACGCGCGCGCGCTGCTGACGGCGATGGGACTGCCGTTCAGCAGCGAGGCGCAGAGGAGGGACTGAGCCACCGTGGCGAAGACATCGCTCGTCGTCAAGCAGCGGCGACCCCAGAAGTTCAAGGTCCGGAACTACACGCGGTGCAACCGCTGCGGCCGGCCGCGTGCGGTCTACCGGAAGTTCGGCCTCTGCCGCATCTGCCTGCGCGAGCTCGCGCACCAGGGCGTGATCCCCGGAATGACGAAGTCCAGCTGGTAGGAGAGACGCAGTGCTGACCGATCCGATCGCAGACATGCTGACCCGCATCCGCAACGCCAACAAGGCGCTGCACGAGCACGCGACGATGCCGAGCTCGAAGATGAAGGTCGAGATCGCCCGCCTCCTGAAGGAGGAGGGCTACATCCGGGACTACCACGTCGAGAAGGGCGAGTCCTTCGATACCCTGGTCGTCGACCTGAAGTTCGGCAGGAACCGCGAGCGGGTCATCTCCGGCCTGAAGCGCGTGTCCAAGCCCGGACGGCGGGTCTACGCGCGGAAGGACCGTCTGCCGCGCCCGCCGCTCGGGGTGGCGATCCTGTCCACGTCCGGCGGACTCGTCACCGCCCGCACCGCCCAGGAGCGCGGGGTCGGCGGCGAGGTGCTGTGCTTCATCTGGTGACGCCATGAGTCGAATCGGAAGAAAGCCCATCGAAGTGCCCGCCGGCGTCAACGTGACGATCGAGCCCGGCCGCGTCAGCGTGAGCGGACCGCTCGGCTCGCTCCAGCAGGTCGTGCCGCAGCGGATGGCCATCGCGCAGGAGGACGGCGCGATCCTCGTCACGCGCCCGACCGACCGCGGCGAGGACCGGGCGCTGCACGGGCTGACGCGGACGATCATCGCCAACATGGTCGAGGGCGTCACGAAGGGCTTCGAGAAGAAGCTCGAGATCCAGGGCGTCGGCTACCGTGCCGCGCTGAAGGGCAGCGACCTCGAGCTCAGCGTCGGCTACTCGCACCCGGTGACGATCAAGCCGCGCACCGGCATCAGCTTCGAGGTCCCGCAGCCGACGCAGATCGTCGTCAAGGGCCACGACAAGCAGCAGGTCGGCCAGACGGCGGCGGAGATCCGCAAGGTTCGCCCGCCCGAGCCCTACAAGGGCAAGGGCATCCGCTACGACGGCGAGTACGTGCGCAGGAAGGTGGGCAAGCGTGCCTAGCCTGAGCGTCAGGGACGCGCGCCTGCGGCGCCACCGCCGCGTCCGCGGCAAGGTGCAGGGAACGGCGGAGCGGCCCCGCCTCGTCGTCTTCCGCTCGAACCGCGGCGTCGAGGCGCAGCTCGTCGACGACCTCAGCGGCCGCACGATCGCGGCGGCCTCGTGGCTGTCGATGAAGAAGTCGTTCAAGGGCGACAAGTCGGAGCAGGCGGCGGAGGTCGGCAAGATGCTCGCGGCGAACGCGAAGCAGGCCGGCGTCGAGACCTGCGTCTTCGACCGCGCGGGCTACCTCTACCACGGACGCGTCAAGGCGCTCGCAGACGGCGCCCGCGAGGGAGGACTGAGCTTCTGATGGCTGTCGATTTCACCGAAACCCGCGAGCTGAAGGAGCGCGTGGTCGAGATCAACCGCGTCGCCAAGGTCGTGAAGGGCGGCCGGCGGTTCTCGTTCACGGCGCTCGTCGTCGTCGGCGACGAGGTCGACCGCGTCGGCGTCGGCTACGGCAAGGCGCGCGAGGTTCCACTCGCGATCACGAAGGCCGTCGAGGACGCGAAGAAGAACATGTTCACCGTGCCGAAGCACGGCTCGACGATCACGCACGAGGTCGTCGGCCGCTTCGACGCGGCGAGAGTGCTGCTGCGCCCGGCGAGCGAGGGCACCGGCGTCATCGCCGGCGGCGGCGTTCGCGCGGTGCTCGAGCTCGGCGGCGTCCGCAACGTGCTCGCGAAGAGCCTCGGCACGACGAACCCGATCAACATGGCGAAGGCGACCGTCGTCGCGCTGCGCGAGCTGCGCCGGCCCGAGGACGTCGCCAAGATCCGCGGCAAGCAGGTCTCCGAGGTGCTCCCGCTGCCGGCGATCCGGGCCGAGGCGGAGGCCGTCGAGGCTCCCGCGCCGGCCGCGGCCGCGCCGGTCGTCGAGGAGGCGCCCGCCCCCGTCGAGGAGCCGGCCGTCGAGGAGGCGCCCGCCCCCGCCGAGGAGCCCACCCCCGCCGCCGAAGAGACGCCGGTCGTCGAGGAGGCTCCCGCCGAGGAACCCGCGCCGGCCGCCGAGGCGCCTGCCGAGCCTGCCGCGGAGGAGAAGCCCAAGCGCCGCCGCAGCGTCCGCCGGAAGAAGACGGAGGAGTAGCGCGGTGGCGAAGGTCAGGGTCACGCAGGTCCGGAGCCAGATCGGCCAGAGCGAGCGCCACCGCGGCACGCTCCGCGCGCTCGGCCTCGGCAAGATCGGCCGGAGCGTCGAACACGACGAGACACCGGTGCTCGCAGGCATGCTGCGGAAGGTCCGTCACCTCGTGAAGGTCGAGGCCGCGTGATGGGCGAGACGCTGAACCTGTCGAACCTCCAGCCGGCGCAGGCGCGCAAGGACCGCAAGCGCGTCGGCCGCGGCGCGGGCTCCGGCAAGGGCAAGTTCTCCGGCCGCGGCGTCAAGGGCCAGAAGTCCCGCGCGGGCTCGCACAAGATGCGCCCCGGCTTCGAGGGCGGCCAGATGCCGATCTACATGCGCCTCGGCAAGCTCCGGGGCTCGACGTCGGCGGACGCGATGCCGATCGGCCCGTTCCGCACCTCGACCGTTCCGGTCAACGTGCGCGACCTCGACCGCTTCGAGGCCGGCGACGAGGTGACCCCGGAAACGCTCGTCGCGAAGCGGCTGATCAAGAACACGAAGACCGACGTGAAGCTGCTCGGCGTCGGCGAGGTCTCGATCAAGCTCACCGTGCGCGTGCACGCGATCTCCGCGACCGCGCGCGAGAAGATCGAGGCGGCCGGCGGCACCGTCGAGCTGCTGCGCGAGCCGGTCGTCCGTCGCCACAAGCGGCGGACGACTAGGAAAGCACCTGCGGTCGAGGGAGCTGAGCCTGAAGAGACCGGCAACGGCTCGAGCGAAGAGCCGGGCGACGAGGAGAGCTAGCAGGTGCTTTCCTGGCTCGCGAACGCGTGGCGCGTCCCGGAGCTGCGCAAGCGCGTCCTCTTCACGGCGTTCGTGCTCGCGGTCTACCGGTTCGGCTCGTGGGTTCCCGCGCCGGGCATCGACCAGGCCGCGATCCAGAGCTACTTCAGCGGGGCCGGCGGCTCGATCCTGACGCTGCTCAACCTGTTCTCGGGCTCGGCGCTGTCGCGCTTCTCGATCTTCGCGCTCGGGATCATGCCGTACGTCACTGCCTCGATCATCCTGCAGCTCCTCACCGTCGTGATCCCGAACCTCGAGCGCCTCCAGAAGGAGGGCGAGGCCGGCTACGCCAAGATCACGCAGTACACGCGCTACCTCACCGTCGGGCTCGCGGCGGCGCAGTCGACCGGCTACGCGTTCCTGTTCAAGCGCCAGGGCGCGCTGCCGAACGTGAACGCCGGGAAGATGGTGATCATCGTCGTCACGCTCACCGCCGGCTGCACGCTGCTGATGTGGATGGGCGAGATGATCACGAAGCGCGGCGTCGGCAACGGCATCTCGCTGCTCATCTTCGCGTCGATCCTCGCGTACGCCCCGGCCGGGATCAGCGCGTGGATCAACGGCGGCACGATGGAGCGGCTGTTCTTCCCGATCATCGCGATCGGGATCGTCGTCGCCGTCGTCTTCGTCCAGGAGGGCCAGCGCCGGATCCCGATCCAGTACGCGCGGCGCCAGCTCGGCAACCGACAGACCGGCGGCGGCTCGACCTACATGCCGCTGCGCGTGAACATGGCCGGCGTGATCCCGGTCATCTTCGCGGCCGCGATCATGGCGCTGCCGCCGACGATCGCCGAGTTCGTGCCGTCGTGGACGGGCTTCGTCAACCGGCACTTCCTGCCGTCGAGTTGGTGGTACCTGTTCATCGAGGCCGTCCTGATCATCGTCTTCACGTACTTCTACACCTCGGTCCAGTTCAACCCGGTCGACCAGGCGGACAACCTGCGCAAGTACGGCGGGTACATCCCCGGCATCCGGCCGGGGCCGCCGACGGCGGCCTATCTCGACCGCGTGCTGCAGCGGCTGACGCTGCCCGGCTCGCTCTTCCTCGCCTCGATCGCCGTCGCGCCGAGCGTCTTCATCCGTTACTTCGGATTCTCCCAGGCAACCTCGCGCGCGCTCGGCGGCACCTCCGTGCTGATCGTCGTCGGCGTCGCGCTCGACACGATGCGCCAGATGGAGTCGCAGATGATGATGCGCCACTACGAGGGCTTCCTCCGATAAGAGAGAGAGGAATCGTGCTCAACATCCTGATCCTCGGACCGCAGGGGTCCGGGAAGGGAACACAGGCCAAGCGTCTCGCGTCGACCTACGGGTTGGCGCACATTGCGACCGGCGACATGATCCGCGAGATGAAGGAGCTCCAGACCGACGCCGGCCGGGAGCTGAAGGAGGTCTACGATCGCGGCGACCTCGTCTCGGACGACCTCATGATCCGGCTGATCCGCGACCGGCTCGACCGCGGCGACACGCTGCCGGGCTTCGTCCTCGACGGCTTCCCGCGCACGATGGCGCAGGCGGAGGCGCTCGACGAGCTGCTCGACGAGCTCGGGCGCTCGCTCGACGTCGTCTTCGAGCTGCAGGTGCCGAACCGGGAGCAGCTGCTCGAGCGGATGCTGAAGCGCGCCGCCGAGGAGGGCCGCTCGGACGACACGCCGGAGGCGATCGAGCGGCGGCTCGCCGTCTACGAGCGCGAGACCGCGCCGCTGATCGAGTGGTACCGCACGACGAGCGGCAACGTCGTCGGCATCCACGGCGACCGCACCGTCGAGGAGGTCTTCCACGAGATCACGGAGGCCGCCGACGCGGTGCAGCGGCGCAGGAACGGCGCGCCGGCGTGATCATCCGCAAGTCCCCGCAGGAGATCGAGGGCATGGCGAAGGCCGGCGCGCTCGTCGCCGACACGCTCGCCCTCTGCGCGGAGCACCTCGAGCCGGGCGTCTCGATGCTCGAGCTCGACCGGATCGCCGACGAGCACATCGTCGCGCACGGCGGCGTCCCGACCTCGAAGGGCTACAAGGGGTTCCCGGCCGCGCTCTGCATCTCGCCGAACTCGATGATCGTCCACGGGATCCCGAACGGGTACCGGGCGCAGGAGGGCGACGTGATCTCGGTCGACCTCGGCGTCACGCTCGACGGCCTCGTCGCCGACAGCGCGGTCACCCTCCCGGTCGGCGAGATCGACCAGGAGGCGCAGCGGCTCCTCGACGTCTGCCAGGAGGCGCTCGCGGCCGGGATCGAGCAGGCCCAGGTCGGGAACCGGCTCTCCGACATCTCCCACGCGATCCAGCTCGTGGTCGAGGAGGCCGGGTTCAGCGTCGTCCGCGCCCTCGTCGGGCACGGGGTCGGCCGCTCCTACCACGAGGACCCGCAGATCCCGAACTACGGCCCACCGGGCCGCGGGCCGCTCCTCCAGGAGGGGATGACCCTGGCGATCGAGCCGATGATCACGGCCGGCGGGCCCGAGGTCTACGTCCACGACGACGAGTGGTCGATCTCGTCCGTCGACCGCTCGCTGGCCGCCCACTTCGAGCACACCGTCGCCCTCACGGCCGACGGCCCCCGGATCCTCACGAAGGCGAGAGCCCCTCTGCTACGATGACCGTCCGCCGCGCACCGGCTTTGCCGTGCGCGCGACTCTGTCTGAACTCTGAATCACGAAAGGATTCGTTGCCGACGAAGGAAGAGAAGATCGAGGTCGAAGGCGAGGTCGTCGAGGCCCTCCCGAGCACGATGTTCCGGGTGCAGCTCGACGGCGGCCACTCCGTTCTCGCGACCATCTCCGGGAAGATGCGCAAGCACTACATCCGCATCCTGCCGGGGGACAAGGTCAAGGTGGAGCTGAGCCCCTACGACCTGAACCGCGGTCGAATCACCTACCGGCACAGGTAACCACCATGAAGGTCCGTCCGTCCGTCAAGCCCATGTGCGAGCGCTGCCGCGTGATCAAGCGGCACGGCACGACCATGGTCATCTGCAGCAACCCGCGGCACAAGCAGCGGCAGGGCTAGGAACAGGAGCAGCGTGGCGCGCATCGCCGGAGTCAACCTCCCGAATCAGAAGCGGCTCGAGATCGGGCTGACCTACATCTACGGGATCGGCCAGCCGACGGCCCGCAAGGTCGCGCTCGAGCTCGGCCTCTCTCCCGACACGAAGATCAAGGATCTCACCGACGACGAGGTCGCGAAGCTGCGCAACTACATCGACGCGAACCTCGAGGTCGAGGGCGACCTCCGGCGCGACCGGCAGCAGGCGATCAAGCGCCTCTCCGAGATCGGCGCGTACCGCGGCCTCCGCCACCGGCGCGGGCTCCCGGTCAACGGCCAGCGCACGAAGACGAACGCGCGGACCCGCAAGGGCCCGAAGAAGACGGTCGGCCGCGGGAAGAAGGGGAAGTAGCGTGGCGCCTCCGAGGAGACAGGCGACCAGAGGTCGCACGCGCCGCCGTGTGCGCAAGAACATCGCGATCGGCCAGGCGCACATCAAGACGAGCTTCAACAACACGATCGTCGCCCTCACCGACAAGGAGGGCAACGTCATCGCGTGGGAGTCGGCCGGCTCCGCCGGCTTCAAGGGCTCCCGCAAGTCGACGCCGTTCGCCGCGCAGGTCACCGCCGATGCGTGCGCGCGCAAGGGCATGGAGCACGGCCTCCAGAAGGTCGAGGTCTTCGTCAAGGGGCCGGGCTCCGGCCGCGAGACGGCGATCCGCTCGCTCCAGGCCGCCGGTCTCGAGATCCTGTCCGTCAAGGACGTGACGCCGCAGGCGCACAACGGCGTGCGGCAGCGGAAGCGGAGGCGCGTGTAATGGCCCGCGACCTAGGACCCAAGTGCCGCGTCTGCCGCCGCGAGGGGATGAAGCTCTTCCTCAAGGGCGAGCGCTGCCTGACGGAGAAGTGCGCGATCGAGCGCCGCTCGTATCCGCCGGGCGAGCACGGCCGCGGCCGCATCAAGCAGAGCGAGTACCTGACGCAGCTGCGCGAGAAGCAGAAGGCGCGCCGCTACTACGGGCTGCTCGAGAAGCAGTTCC
>Ga0335085_10009825_pt1 | contig 14379 bp, 10 predicted proteins | sample Lox_Sample_45_FD_206712 | JGI IMG/M metagenome (GOLD analysis project Ga0335085, IMG submission 206712) | Soil microbial communities from Loxahatchee National Wildlife Refuge, Florida, United States - Lox_Sample_4.5 | ecosystem: Environmental > Terrestrial > Soil > Wetlands | place: USA...
TTAAGAAGCTCAAGCCCTTGCATTTGCAGAAAGCCCTCGCGAAGGCCAAGGGGACGCCGGAAGAGACCTTGATCAACACCGTCCTGCTTCGCACGATGAAACAAGCGCGGTATTCGGCCGAGAACGTCGGGCATTTCGGGCTCGCCGCCGAAACCTACACCCACTTCACCTCTCCTATCCGCCGCTATCCGGATCTCATCGTGCACCGGATCCTGAAAGCGGACATGAGAGGCAGACTGAAGGACGAAGCCTATACCGGACACCTCGCTGAGACCCTGCCGGAAGCCGCCGCTCACTGCTCGCTTCGCGAGCGCACCGCCATGGAAGCGGAACGGGACGTAGTCACCCTGCTCAAGCTCGAGTACATGAAGGACAAGCTCGGCGAGGTGTACGACGGTATCATCACTGGTGTGGTACAGTTCGGCCTCTTCGTGCAGCTCCGCGAACTTTTCGTTGAAGGACTGGTCCACGTCTCGATGCTTGCCGACGATTACTATCATTATGTTGAGAAACTGCACTGCTTGCGAGGTGAACGGAAGAAGCGCATGTACCGAATCGGAGACGCGGTAACGGTGCGTGTAGACCGTGTAGACACTATACGGAAAAGGATTGACTTCTCGCTGTCTGAGTAGTGCTCTTGTATTCGATCCGGTGAGAAAATCGGGCTTGCTTCGTCTTCGCCTCTCGATGAGTCAAGAGATCATGTTTGAAAGGATGGGATATCGATCCTAAGCCTGCGGTTATAACTTTAGCGTGACTTCCCGGTCACTGTCGGTGAGACCCAAGCTGTATGCGGCTACCTTCTGCGGCTCATTGGGGCTGTACATCTTGGCATACGGGTCAGAGACCAGGAGTTCCTTGGCGCGGTTTACCGCAGCCTTGTCATCAAGCCCGATGTTTATCAGGTGTATCCCCGCGCGGCTGACAGAATACGACCGGAACGAGCAGGGATAGGTGACGATGGCAGGATCGGAGACGTAGGTGATCCTTCCCACAGTCTCGACCTTCGAGACGTGATGGTGGCCGGAGATCACCAGCCGGACGTTCGGATGGGCCTCGAGGACCTCGCGCACGCGCTTGCTGTTCTTTACCATCCAGAAGGACCATGAACGCGTCTGGTCCTTCGCCGTCGTCGGCATCAGGAGCTGGTGCGTAAACACGACAATGAGCTTCTTGGATTGGTTTTCCTTGAGCTCTTTCTCGAGCCATTTGAGATCATCAAGACTCGCCTCGCCGTACGGTTTTCCGTCCACCGTCACATCGAACCCAATGACCCTGACACCGGACACCGGGTCGAAGGCCCATGACGAGTGGCCCGGCCTCAGCCCTTTGCCGCTCCAAGCCTTGAGGTATTCGTCCCTACCCAGTTTCGAGACACCTGAGACCGGAGACACCTCGGTATTCCCGAGCAGGATATAGAGCGGCATATCGAGGTGTGCCGTCCATCTCTGGAAAACGTCAAGGGATTCCTTGTCATTCGGACCGTAGTGTATCTGGTCCCCTCCGAACACGACGAATTTCAGCTTCGGCAATCTCCCCAGCTGGCGAAGAGCATCGATGAACAGCGGCACGCTTTTTTCGCGGTATTGCCAGTTGCTTTCCCCGCGCACATCGAGATGGAGGTCCGTTATGTGCGCAAAATTGAATTTCGGCATTTCCACCGCTTCGGCAAAAGGGATAAACATCTCTCCCATCGCTGCCAGACCGGAAAACGAGATGCCTGCTGCCGCGGCGCTCTTCAAGAATCTACGCCTGTTCATGAACACCTCGAACCGTTTTCACTGCTCTCTCTTCCTGATATCGATGGCGACTTTGCATGATGAGCAGAGGAACCGGGGGATGTCCACGGGATAACGGTGTTCCTCTTTGCCGAACCCCCAGTCAATGATATCGACGACCGGCAGATTCTCACGAATGGCGTGGTCCATGCAGAGCCCCATGCCGCAGATGACGCACGTCGCCACCGCATCCGAATCTTTTCCCTGTTTTGCACATTCATAGCATTTCATGGCTGTCTCCTCCGTCACGTGCTCCAGAACCGATAATTAGGAATAAAATTGACATATTCCCGATTATATGTCAAGGGTAAAAAAGGGAAAAGGCCCTGACCGGTTGATATTCCATGGCATCTATGCTATGTTACTAACCATGAAAGAGCTTCTCAGAAAACTGCCTGCAGTCGATGAGGTCCTGAAGGAGAAAGTGGTCCAGCAGTGGCTCGAGAATCATCCCCGGGTCCTCGTGCTTGACGCGATCAGGACTGCGCTTGCGGTAAGGCGCAGGGCCGTCCTTCAGGCAACCGACAAGGACTCCGCTCCAAAAATCGATGAGCAGTTCTTCTCCATGGCCGCGATCCTGGACCATGCCGAGGATCTCCTCAGGAACCTTTCCGAACCCAGCCTATGTCCGGTCATTAACGCCACTGGCGTTGTCGTGCATACCAACCTGGGGCGCTCCATCCTCTCGGAGAAGGCCATAGATCGGATCGTTGAGGTAAGCCGGAGCTATTCCAACCTCGAATATGACATCGCCGCAGGCGAACGCGGCAAACGTTACATCCACGTGGAGGGCATCCTTACTCGACTCACCGGCGTTGAAGCAGCAACGGCTGTGAACAACAACGCTGCGGCCGTGCTTCTCTGCTTGAATACCCTTGCCCGTGGGAAAGAGGTAATAGTCTCACGCGGCGAGCTCGTTGAGATCGGCGGGTCCTTCCGCGTGCCCGATGTTATGGAACGGAGCGGTGCGAAACTGCGTGAAGTGGGCACCACGAATAAGACCCACCTCAAGGATTACGAAAAGGCAATCAACGAAAACACCGGTTTGCTTCTCAAAGTACATACAAGCAATTATAAGATCGTAGGTTTCACCAAAGAGGTCTCGCCTCAAGAACTCGTGGCCTTGGGTAAAAAGAATAACCTGCCTGTGATGTGGGACCTGGGAAGCGGCAGTTTCATCGATCTCGCTGCGTATGGGGCCGGCACCGAGCCTACCGTGCAGCAGGCCGTAGACTCGGGTGTCGACGTGCTCACCTTCAGTGGCGACAAGCTCCTTGGCGGACCGCAGGCAGGAATGATCCTCGGAAGGAAAACCTACCTTGACCAGATAAGGTCCAATCCTCTGGCCCGCGCGCTCCGCATCGACAAGCTGACCCTTGCGTCCCTCGACGCTACGCTCACCCAGTACCTGGACATGGATAAGGCTATTCGTGAAATCCCTACGCTCTGGATGCTGACCCAACCTCTCGGTGAGATCGAACGAAAGGCCAGCCTTATGGCTGAGGGCATCAAAAACATAGGCAATGAAGAATTGTCAATAACCATCCAGGACGACACTTCCCAGAGCGGTGGCGGCGCGCTGCCCACGGGGAACTTCCCGACGAAGACTGTCTGTCTACGCCACGACCGTTTGAGTGCGAACCAGATCGAATCCCACCTTCGCCTCGGTAAACCGCATATCATTACGCGCATCAAGGAAGGCATGGTCATCTTCGATCCGCGGACGCTGAATGATGAAGAGATCCGAAAGATAGTGGAAGCACTAAAGAGTATGCTCATATCGTAATTTGTGCCACAGAGTACACCGGGCTCACGGAGTAAATCCTTTTTAACATTGACGGGTACTGAAAGGGTATGATTTGCACCGATAAATCTAGTGATTTAGCCGTGTGTATCATGATTAAATCCGTCTCTATCTGTGTCTAGGGTTCTTCTCTGCGCGCTTCGTGCCTCCGTGGTAAACAATTAATCCCATGAAATATATCATCCTCGGCACTGCCGGACATATCGACCATGGTAAATCGAGCCTCGTCAAGGCCCTCACTGGCACGGACCCGGACCGTCTCAAGGAAGAAAAAGAGCGTGGCATCACTCTCGACCTCGGGTTCGCATCCCTCGATCTCCCCGGCGGCAACCGTCTCGGCATCGTCGACGTTCCCGGCCATGAGGGGCTGATCAAGAACATGCTCGCCGGCGTTGGCGGTATCGACATCGTGATGCTCGTCATCGCTGCCGACGAGGGCATCATGCCCCAGACCCGCGAGCACCTCGCCATCTGCGACCTCCTGCACGTGAAGAAGGGCCTAATTGCACTGACCAAAATGGATATGGTCGAGAAGGACTGGCTCGCCCTCGTGCAGGACGAGGTCCGGGATTTCGTCAAAGGCACATTCCTCGAAAAATCGCCCATCGTTGCGGTCTCGTCCAAGACGGGAGAGAACCTGCCCGGCCTCGTGCAGGAGCTTGCCAAGATTGCGAACGAAGTGCTACCGAAGTCATCGAACGGCATCCTGCGCCTGCCTATCGACCGCGTCTTCACAATGAAAGGCTTCGGCACGGTCATTACCGGCACCCTCCTCTCCGGCACGATAAGCACGGAGCAGGAGGTCGAGATACTCCCGAGAGCAATCAAAACAAAAGTCCGCGGCATCCAATCCCACAACCTGGCGGTTCAGCGCTCCGTCGCCGGTCAGCGTACGGCCGTTAATCTCCAGGGCGTGGAGAAAGACCAACTCTCCCGCGGAGACACGATCGTGAGCGCCGGCTTCTTCACGCCCACGAGAACACTTGACGCGAAGCTTGACCTTCTCAAACAGGCGCCGCGCGGCCTCAAGACCGGTTCGCGTATCAGGTTCTATAACAGCACGCAGGAATCAATAGGCAGGATCACGCTTTTGGGAGCGAACGAACTCGCGCCCGGTCAGGAAGCATACGTCCAGTTCAGATTTGAACAGCCGGTTATCGTCCAGCACGGCGATCGTTATATCCTTCGTTTTTATTCTCCCATGGAGACCCTTGGCGGCGGTATGGTCCTGAATCCCCATCCGCGAAGGCATAAACAGGCCACGATGGGAGAGTCGCTCAAGAACCTCGAGGTCCTCGAAAGAGGAACGATCGAAGACCGACTCGCGCTCTATATCTCGGGGCGCGGCCTCGCGGGCATGGAAGAGGCTGAGGCCATCGGCACGGTCGCCGCGGACAAGCAGGAGATCACAACGGCTCTTGCATCCCTCACCCAGAAAAAAAGTGCCCTCAGGGTGGACAATCTCTATGTTCACGCGTCACACCTTGCTGCGCTCGAAAAGAAGTCCCTCGATATCATTGCCAAGTATCACAAGGACAACCCTCTCAAACCGGGCCTGGAAAAAGAAGAATTGAAAGGCATGCTCCGATTGCGTTTGTCGCCGAAGGTCCTGAACTTGACCATCGACGGGCTTGTCAAGAAGAAACAGCTTGAGACCGACGGCTCCAGGCTGAGGCTTCCGGGATTCAAAGCGGCTGTGGGAAAGGACCAGAGCGCTTTCAAGGACAAGATCGTTGAGGCAATCAGAAAAGGCGGCTCCCAGCCGCCCCTGAGGGAGGAACTCCCTGCCCTCTTCGGTATCACTGATAAGGACGCCAAGGATTTGTTGAAGCTCCTTGCCGAAGAAGGCCGTACGGTCAGGATCAATGACTCGCTCCATCTTCACAAGGATACCCTTGAAACGATAAAGACCGACCTGAAGAAGTACTTGGAGGAAAAGAAAGAGATCACCATGGCCGAGTTCCGAGACATTGCCAAGACCTCCCGCAAGTTCGCCGTGCCGATCATGGAATACTTTGACTCTCAGAAACTGACGCAAAGGGTCGGGGATAAGAGAGTGTTGAGGGGATGAACAAGCAGCAAGCCTTCTTCGCTTCATTATGATAGAAAGCCCCTTTCCGTAAACGTTAAAGCGACGTATACTGTGTTGCTTAGTTTCCAATATTTTCACTTGTACTTGAAGTATTCCGCCATTCCGACCCGCCACGGCACGTCTGTCCCGATGCACCAAGAATCATTTGTATCCCTGTCGAGAAATGTTCGTGGGGCAATAGGCAACAACCGAAATTCAGCAGAACGACAGCATGCAGGACAGCGTAATATTCGTGAGCAACAGGTTATGCTTTTTCACGTCTTCCTCTGTCTTCTCATAAGCCAGTCAAGTGATATACTGTATGTAGAATAGCACGATACGCCTATGCAAGAATCCTCCATGATAAATACTATTTTTCGCTCGTTGCGGCACCGGAATTTCCGTCTTTTCTTTTCTGGCCAGCTCGTCTCCCTCATTGGCACGTGGATGCAGAACGTGGGGCAGGCGTGGCTAGTGCTGGAATTGACTCATTCATCCTTTAAGCTCGGCGTGGTCTCGGCGCTCCAGTTTGCGCCAATGCTGTTCCTCTCTTTTTTCGCGGGACCACTCGTCGACTATTTCTCTAAGCGGAAGATCATCATCGTGACTCAAACGATCCTGATGCTCCTCGCCTTTACGCTCGCAATCTTGGATTTTACCGGCGTTGTCCGGTATTGGCATGTTCTGATCCTCGCCACCTTGCTCGGGATTGTGAACACAATCGATATGCCGGCGCGACAGTCCTTCATAATCGAGATGGTCGGAAAAGAAGACCTCATGAACGCCATTGCTATGAACTCGTCCATCTTCAATGCAGCCCGGGCCGTGGGTCCCGCAATTGCGGGACTCCTCATCGGCGCGGCAGGCACGGTACTCTGTTTCTTTGTGAACGGCCTAAGCTTCCTCGCCGTGCTGTGGGGCCTGCTGCTTATGAAATTCGAAAGCGCTCCTGCCTCAGAGCCGCGGACCTATCACATTGTTGAGGACGTTAAGGAAGCGATACGCTACATCAAGGCGACACCCGTGGTCATGGTCACGATCCTCCTCGTGGCCGTAATCAGCATCTTTGCAACGAACTTCACGGTGCTTGTCCCGATATTCGCCCGACAGGAGCTCCATCGGGATGCTGCTGCATTCGGCTTTCTTCTGTCTTCCTTCGGCGTCGGCGCTCTGATTGGCGCTGTTTCGTTGGCGGTCCTGAGCCGCCATGGACCGAAACCAGCTGTTCTCCTGGGCGGCGGCATGGGACTATCGCTCACGCTGATCATGATCGGTCTTCAGAAGACTTACGGGATTACAGCACTCCTGCTCGTTTTGTCCGGCTGGTGCATGGTCACTTTTTTCGGCATGGCGAACACGACTGTCCAGCTCAATACCGAAGACCGGCTGCGCGGCAGGGTGATGAGCGTGTACACCTTCACCTTCGGAGGCCTTACGCCCTTTGGCAGCCTGTTTGCCGGGACCGTCGCCCACTGGATCAAGGCTCCCCTCACCTTCGCCGTGGGAGGACTGATCTGCGGCATTGTTTTTTTAATCGTGATCCTGAAGCGACAGAAGATAGCGGCGTGGCGGACAGGCTCGTGAGCCGTTCGTCAGGACACATAGGTGTAACAATATTTAACCGCGCCAGCCTAATATCAGAAACGACTACTGGAAGCTCAATGTGCGCAATGTTTAAGAATCTCTTAATGCGAGCAAGCACTTCTCGGCGTCCTCCGCGTCTCGGTGTTGCCTATGGTCACTGCGGGAAGTTTCCTTTCTTTTCCTCCCCATGACAGCGTTCAATGAATGGAAACAACATGTATGCAAAGGAAAGCCATTTTCATCAACTGAAGATCAGCGGAGTGCAGATCATTGCAGTGGATGCAATGCCATGTCTTTTTCTCATATGGTACCATGGGTTTCCTGATAAATCATTTGCAGCAAAGGAAATAGTCCGGTTGTTCATCCCTCTCAGATATGCTAATATAGTTCCATGCCTGGCGGCGAAAACACCATACTGCGCGAGCTCATCCTCCTTCTGGCGGTGTCGCTCCCCATCACGTTCATCTTCCACAAGATGCGGTTGCCTGCTCTGGTTGGGTTCCTCATTACGGGCATCATCCTTGGTCCCCACGGCGTTGCGTTCGTAACGGACACGACGGTCGTCGAGCGGCTCGCAGAGATCGGCGTGGTGCTTCTCCTGTTCACCATTGGTCTGGAGTTCTCCATCGACGACATCATGCGCTCGAGCCGCCAGTTCATTGTGGGCGGCGGCCTTCAAGTGCTCATGACCGTGGCTGCCGTCACAGGCATCTCTCTGCTCTTCCATTACCCCTTGCCACAGGCGGTTTTCTTCGGGTTCTTGGCCTCCTTAAGCAGCACGGCCATTGTGTTGAAAATGTACTCTGACAGGGGCGAGCTGGACTCGGCTCACGGAAGGCTTGCCACCGGCATCCTCTTGTTTCAGGACATAGCCGTCGTTCCAATGATGCTCCTGCTCCCGGTCCTGGGACAGGCTACGACGCAAGGCATCGTTACCCCGTTTTCCATCATAATGAGTCTGGGCAAGGCAGTCATTGGACTGGTAGCCGTATTCCTGACAGCGAGGAAGATCGTACCTTTTCTGCTCCATCAGGTGATCAGGCTCAGGAACCGGGAGATATTCTTCCTTCTCGTGGTGCTCCTCTGCCTCGGCACCGCATGGGTAACTTTCAGCCTCGGCCTGTCCCTGGCGCTGGGTGCGTTCCTCGCCGGGCTCATCATATCGGAGTCCGAGTACAGCCATCACATCGTGGCCAATATCATGCCTTTCCGGGACTATTTTGCGAGTATCTTCTTCATTTCTATCGGGATGCTGCTCCAGACGGGGTATTTTGCTTCTCATTTGGTATTTGTGGTCGGGATGACTGCTGTCCTTATGGCCACAAAGACCATCCTAGTCATCGTGACCGCCAAGCTTCTCCGTTATCCGATGCGAAGTTCCATTCTTGTGGGACTAGGACTCGCGCAGATTGGGGAATTTTCGTTCGTCCTGGCGCAACAGGGTATGGGCAGGGGCCTCTTCAGCGGTGAGATTTACCAGGTCTTCGTCGACACGTCCATCATCAGCATGCTCGCAACACCTTTGATCGTTCAGATCGCCCCTACCGTTGTCAAAAGTCTCTCTGCCGCACACATACCGCGCGAGGATAAAGGTGATGTGTGCGCGCTCACGGGACACACGATAATCGCCGGATACGGACTGAACGGCAAGAACCTTGCCAAGACCCTCAAGGCGACCCATATTCCGTATGTTGTACTCGAGGTTAATGCGGACACCATCCGTAAGGCACGGGCGGAAGGTGAACCTATCCTCTACGGAGACATCACCAGGGAAGATGTCTTCATCAGGGCGGGTGCCAATTGTGCGAAAGTGATTGTCTTTGCCATTTCAGACTATTCCGCAACCCGGATGGCCGTGAGTATGGTCCGAAGAATCAACCCGTCGGCTTTCATCCTCGTGCGGACGCGCTATGCTACGGAGGTAGATGAATTGTTGAGCATAGGTGCAGACCAGGTCATTCCGGAGGAGTTCGAGACCTCAATCGAGATCTTCTCTCGGGTGCTTCACGAATATCATATTCCGAGCAACATCATCGCAAACCAAATCCAGCTCGTGAGGTTCGGGGGATACAAGATGCTGCGCGGCCTCTCCCTCGACCAGGAGAAACTCGAGCGCGTTGCCGCCCTCTTCGCCGGAGCGACAGTGGATAATATCCAGATCCAGCCCGAATCGCCTGCGGCGGGAAAAACACTTCGGGAGCTGGACATCAGGAACAATACGGGAGCCACGGTCATTGCCATTGCGCGGAACGGCGAGGCCGTCACGAATCCGGGCCCGGATTTCAAGATCGAGCCCGACGACATCATGGTAATCCTCGGCGCTCATCGTGACTTGGACCAAGCGGTGAATCTGCTGACGAAAAGGGAGAACAAACCTGACGCGGCGAAAGGTTGATATGGCGAATAGTGAATCTGCCAGTCAGAATGACGTCATAATTAATAAATAAAATAAATTGCAGTTGCCAATTACAGCGGCCTCAAGTATAATTCGTACAGCCTAATCCATTATGGATGCCGTTCTGCAATTTCCAATAACGTTGTATGGGAGAGGTTACGGAGCTGGTGCCCGTCCCGGACTTCAAATCCGCTGTTCCCTGGCTTTGGTCAGGGAAGGTGAGTTCGATTCTCATGCTCTCCCGCCATTCTTCCTTGTATTTTCAATAATGATCCCTTTATTTTCAACAGTATCCGCACTTTATTAGTGAAATCAGAATGGGCAGTAGTCGGGCAGTAATCGGGTGCTGCCTTTTTATTGCTTGCAAAAAAACTTTGGAAGTCGGGGGAGCAGCCGAGAGCACGGAGGTGGGCATGAAAACCATAGCTTTGCTGATGATCTTCATTCTTATGGCATTCACTTTGACCGGGTGTCTCTATACGCACGTTACTACGCCCCTAAGCACCGAGCTCAACAAGACGGACCTAGGACACAAAAAGGGCGAATCATCGATCTACTCGGTCATATGGCTCTTTGCCTGGGGTGACGGCGGCGCTGCCACAGCCGCGAAGAACGGCGGGATTACCGTCCTGACACATATGGACAGGGAATTATACAGCATTTTGTTTGGCATCTACACGCATACGACAACGATCGTCTATGGAGACTGACGGAGGTGATGGTTGAAAACGATCAGTCGAGGAATCATCATCCTATCGTTGTCCCTGGTTCTTGCTGGATGTGCAAACGGGGTATTATTCGGCAGCGGACTTTACTCTCACACCGTCCAGCCGCTCACGATAAACCGGAATCCCACCGAAGTCAGGAGCAGCATGCAACCGATGTTCGGTCGCATCAACCAGTTTCAGTATGCGGTGATTTCGGTCCGCGTTGGCAAAAACGGTCTCGGCCAGGTTGCCAAAGAACACGGGCTCGAGCTGATCTATTTCGCCGATATCGAAAGATGGAGCGCGGTCTTTGGTCTGTGGCAAATGGAAGTTGTGCACATCTACGGCAAATAAGTTCTGCCGACTCCCGAAAAAAAAGAAGCCCTCCAACTGCGAGCCGAAGGGCTTTTCATGTATAATATCGTAAAAAATGCAACGCTTGATTCTGTTGTTATAAAATGTAATAGCGACCTTGCCACCTTTGGAGGTGGTTATAGATATCTTGGTATACAATCACAGAATACTTGCCGATGAATGATCACATCTGGCAATACCTGTATGTAACCCATGTAGTCAGCTGTTCGCTTTTTCAAATGCTCGTGAATAAAACAAGTTAAGGAAGGATGGAGCCAACAAGCAATATTGACTGAAATGATGATTCTTTTGCCTTATGCCGCGAACCAACACTTGTTACCATTTGCCCTCTGATATCCGCTTATCATGCAAAATTGCCCACACGTACGACGGTCCTCTAACGTCATTAGAAATTACACCTGGACCATCAAGTGGGACCATGCGATATGCTTTTCTAAAATCATTTTTTGCAATCCAATAAACCGTCCTACTCGGGCATAAGCGTTCTTGCTCTATTACATAAGTAAATTCGCGTCCTCGCATAGTATGAAATTTTTCGCCTTCGTGCGCACGGATGCGCTTCCACGCTTGATCAAAGGATGTCATAGAATGTTTCCTTGAAAAGCTAGTATTTTTTGTAGAATCGCAGTGATTGTTAATTCTATATCTACCACTCGACCATTTTTCAGAGTTCAATCGATACTTGATGTCGTACTTGAAGATAAAGTCTAACTCCTCATATACTAGAGAGACAAGCCATTCAAAAAAGCGAGCGTATATTTATTTGCGATGCGTGAATTGATGCGCAAACCAAAAAAGGCCGCCCCGGCGAGCTGCCTTCACATGATTAGAATTAATGGAGTGGATGAAACCCACTATATCCTCTTGCGCCACGCTGGCATTGCTAGCACCCCAAGTCCCAGGCCGAGCAATGTGAGCATACCCCGTTTTGGAATTGCGGTTGGTCCATCCAACTCAAACACTCTGTCTCCAAGAAGAGCACTAAACCATGTAGTGTTATGACCGTTACTATTAGAAGCAAGCAATCCGGTGTTTCTATCGTCGCTATCAGCTCAAATCCAGTTCAACTCCCTTTAATTAAGACAGTAACCCATAAATTAGACTGCATATCTTATACCTGCTTCAAACTATATGATTTACTGAGATTCTACTAGGACAAGCTATAGGAAATGCTGGTTTTTTGTAAAATTGTTCGACGGAAGTTTCTGGAAAACTTTACATTTCCTGGAGTGTTTTGCATAGGGGACTAGACTAGTATTCCTGTTGATTAAGCTATAATTATCAATAGTCCGCACTTTGTATCTTTTGGAATAATGAGTAAAGCTTTAAGATAATATCAACAACTGCTGCTTTTCAGTACCTAATGAATTTATGCCTAGCGCGAACCAATATTCAGGTACTGTTTACCTGCGTTGAGGATGGGCAGAGAAAGCATTAGTTCAGGCTGAATTCTGTCTCGCTTAGTGCTCTGAATTCTCTGGCATGATATTACTTAGATATATCTCTCTATATAACCGTTTGGGGTCAAAGGGCTGAAGCGTGGCATTAAAGCTGGCAATACTGGCCGGCCATTCCATGAAGCGTATTTCGAAACGCACCGTGCCTTTCGGCGGGATAACGACTCCAGGTTCATGGAGGTTCTTTTCTTTGAGTTCCTGGACATTCACTTCGCGCTTGGCCAAAACTTCATAATCTCTCTTCGTGTACAGTTGTTTGCCGTTCCACATCCTTGCAGTATCAAGAACCGTACCCCGGGCATCGTACACATCAATAACTAAATACCAGTCAGACCGCTCCTGGTTCGTAGTATTCTCTATCACTCCGCTGACGAGAAAATCCTGGCTCGCGTCCACAGATCCAGAGACAGATGTGATCTGCAGTCCCTCTGGTGCGGTCACACTCTTTACCATTTCTCCATCCGCCTTCGACTCCGGCTGCATGTATAAATATACGCCGTACCCTCCTGCATAGAGAATGAAGAATAACAGGATCAGGAAGAGATATTTTTTACCTAATGATTTATTAATGACACGCGATCTTTTCGGTGGCGAAGAAGGAGAAGCAAATTTTGCTTCCTGAGTTCTCCTATGCTGATTTTCATAGGTAGCTTTATGTACCCCGGACTGAACCGCAGCCCTGGAAGGGTTTGCTATATGTGTCTTTATGGCTTCATATGCGTTATTTATTTCTTTTAACTTCTCTTCAGCCTTTTTTTGCAGAGATGGATTGTGAGAAAAGCGGTCGGGATGCCATACTTGGACCAAATCCCTATACGCGGTCTTCGCATCCTCTTCAGAAGCACCCAGCGTCAGTCCAAGCTTTTCGTAACATCGCTTAATATAATCCATAAGGAATTCCCCTTCACGGGAAAATGCACTGTAAGTGCATCGTAGGCTCCACATCAATTACAACGTATCAAGCTGTGATAAAACGTGCAAATATTTTCTCTCTGTATGTATTTTACCACAGCATCGACCGGTGCTGTCACTTCTGTATACGTGTAGGCTCAAGGGATGAAGAAAAAAGACAGCAAATGTCTCTGGTCGCCTTGGAAGGCGCCTATATTTTTCCTTGTGCCCTTATCTTTCCAATGCCACTCGACACCAGCAAAGTTACCGCATGTTAAGAAAGCCGTGATATAAAAAAATAACTCCCCAATATCGAGGGATTTTAAGATCTGCTACCTGCTTTACGGCACACGGGAATTCTTGCAGGTGCTCTTTATATGATTATCAAATCTGTCATTTCCGCGCTTCGGTTACGGCAGAGGTGTTCGTTGCCGAGACTCGTGCCAGATAAAAAAAGCCCTCACGAGAACGTCGTAAGGGCTTTTTGCTGCTTGATAATGACATCCTACTTTTTGTGGCACTTTGCGCAATTATCTTTTATTGCAAATGCCTTGGTCCCATTGTGGCAGGCGCCGCAGAACTTCCCGGCCTCCATGTCCTTCATGGTGATGGCGTCAGCGCCCTTCTTCATCTTGAAAAGTGCGGGGTTGGAATGGCAGTCGGCGCATTTTGCACCCTTTGCGTGAACGTCGCCGCTGAATACCACCTTGCCGCCCTTCTCGAAATCCAACGTCTTGCCCGGGCCGACTGCAAAAGCTGATGCTGCAAGCACGAAGACTACTGCTATTGCGATTACTACAGTAAAGATCTTTTTCATTATATGTCTCACCTCCTTTCATCGTAGTATGATCTTTGTTATATCTTGCAACTGCGAACCACACGGAGATACCGCACATCAGAAAAAAAATGAAGCCAGCGGTTCACGAGCATTTAATAAATTATAAAGATTTAATAAGTGAAAGAGTTTCTCGCGGATTTCCATGGTTCACGACACCGGTGATGAACTCAACAGGTGCGATATTTTAATTTCGGATCGTGAACGACAAAACAGACAATGTAACCACCGTAATAATAGTGGAGAAATGATCGGATGTCAAGCTACATATGCAATATTTTATTATTGTGCGGATTATAGAATGTATATTCATTGTAATATTTTTAATCCCTTAGTTTTACGGGGTCATTGAACAAAAAAAACCCTCACGGACAATCCGTGAGGGTTTTTTGCTACCGTATGATGACATCTTATTTCTTGTGACACTTAGCACAGTCGGCGGCGTCCTTCATGCCGAAAGCCTTGGTGCCGTTGTGGCATGC
>Ga0335085_10009826_pt1 | contig 14379 bp, 14 predicted proteins | sample Lox_Sample_45_FD_206712 | JGI IMG/M metagenome (GOLD analysis project Ga0335085, IMG submission 206712) | Soil microbial communities from Loxahatchee National Wildlife Refuge, Florida, United States - Lox_Sample_4.5 | ecosystem: Environmental > Terrestrial > Soil > Wetlands | place: USA...
TTGAAAGCCGCAATTATCGTGGGATTTCCCAGGATCACTTTCATCCGGTCATCGGTCTTCGCGCTGGAAATGAGTTGCCAGTCCTCGTAACCCTTCCAGTCAGAGAACGGTAGTCCGTCCGGAATTCTCAAGGCGTACTTGTCCTGAGCGGAAATAGCCACCCCGCTCAGAATTGCAAGCACCAGAGCAACGACAGCGACTATCAGCATGTGGGTGCGGTCCATGGAAAGGTCTCCCTTCTTTTGTTTCTGATTTTTGGTTCGTCGCGCATCGGTCGTAAAGAAGACCTTAGGATAACCCGCACGTGCTTGGCTACTGCAACGCGCGAAAAAATGGCGCCATTGAACTTCGGACTCAGCAACAGCTCGGGCTGTGCATTGGAACGCGACTCGCGTTCAGAAGTACGCCGCGACGGGGCTACCGCTCTCCCGTGCCCGATGGCAGCGGAAGCTGAGCGGCGGCATCCGCAGCCCCAGCTGGAAGTGGGAGGCCAGTCGCGTGGCGTAGCATCATTCTCAGATCGGAAGCGCCACGAGAGAATGTGTATCCTCACTGCGGAGTTGGGTGGCCACCCGACCCTCACTCCTAACCGAGGGAGAAATTCCCGTGTCAAGAAGCCGGGTCGAATCAACGCTGCTCACCCTGGGCGCGCTCTGGCTCGCGATGACCTGCGCGCCCTGCGCCCGCGCGGAGTCAAGCCTGCCCGCCCCCGATAGCAGGGGGGTTGCCGAGCGCCTCTATCGGTTGGACTGTGGCCGATCCGTCGCAAACGACGAGTCAGTGTGGACACCGGGTAAAAACGTCGGACGCCGCGTCGAATTCTCTTCGACGTGCTGGCTCATAAAGCACGGTGGCAATTGGGTGCTATGGGATACAGGCGTCCCTGAGACCGCACTCAATGATCCGAAAGGCTGGTCTACACTGCCCAAACTGATCGTCTATCACCTCGATAAGTCCTTGACCGGTCAGCTTGCTGAGATCGGGCTGCGCCCGGATCAAATTTCAATGGTCGCCATTTCCCACACTCACGGGGATCACATAGGCAACGTGGATCTGTTCCCACAGTCGACGATCGTCCTGCAGCGCGCCGAATACGATTGGATACATTCCGCGGACGGAACTAATGACAATGTGAATCAATTGTTGGCCCTGGCGCGTAAGCTGCTCGGCGCGCCAAAGAACCTTCGACTGGTCGAGGGCGATACGGACTTATTCGGGGACGGGAGCGTCACCTTGATTTCGACCCCAGGACACACTCCCGGCAGCCAGTCCCTGCTCGTGCATCTCCGCAATTCCGGGTTTGTCGTTTTGTCAGGGGATGTTGCTCACTCGAGAAAGAACTTCGAGAACGAGATTGTGCCCTCTCTCAACACCGACAAGGCTGCGTCAATCGCGTCAATGGAGAAAATCAGACACATAGTAGAACGGTACCAGGCACAGTTTTTCATCAACCACGACAAGGCACAAACCGACATGCTCAAGCTGCTACCTGCATTCTACGATTGAGATGCGCGGACAGCGATCGACTCTGCCGCCTGCCCTGCATGAATCCCGGAGGCTGGAGAACGGGTTCTTCGAATGCCTCGGTCAGTGGATCTGAACCTGCACCGGTTTGCCTGGGTCCCCCGGGGTGCCGGGAGAAATGACCAGATACCTCCGAACTGCAACTGCGTCACTTTGGACAAGCTGCCGTATCGAACCAACGGCGTTCACGATCGCGGACCCGGCAGGATTGGTGGTGAAGCTGGCCAGAGTCTCGATCGAACCGCTGCCGTCCGCGTGGGGCGCGAAACCGAGTAAGTAAGGGCGCTTAGGTTCGAGCCCCGTCACCGCGGCTTGCAGGACCTGGATCAGCCCCTGATCGAAGAGCGCCACGCTGGTCGGAGCATCCTCCGGTGAAGTACCCGAATTGTTCGTCGGTCGCATAGCCACGCGAGCGACTTCGCCCGCGATCCCGAGCTGCTGCAAGCCGGCCGTTCCCGGTCCTTCAGGCACCGCATCAGGTACGTAGACAATCGCCTGAGGGGCCTGACCGACCGCCACCGTGGCGACCACCTGGTTGCTGATCGTGTCGATGGCGATCAGCCGGTCATCGTTCTCGAGCCCCACATATACCCGCGTTCCATCGCCGGACGGCCAGACGCCGTGGGGCAGCCTGCCCACGGGCACTGTGGCAACCTGGGTGAAATCATCCGTGCGAAAGACCTTGACGGCGTTGAGGCCCCCGACGCTGACATACGCGAACGTGCCGCGTGCATTGCGCACAATATTGACGTGGTTGGTAATGGGTCCGGTATCGAGTGTCTTGAGAATCGAGAATGGGGGATGTGCACCAAACACTTGTGTCTTTCCGACGTCCTTCAACGTGAACCACACCTGCGAGCCATCCGGCGTCGCGGCGATATTTGGGCAGAATGGGCTCGCTTGCTGCACCTTGCCCACAATCTCGTGTGTTGCGACTGATATGACTTCCACTTCCGGGTTGAACGATGAGCACACGTATCCGAGCCGTCCGTCTGGCGAGAAAATCTGCATGCCGGGGCCATTCGGTACCGTGATTCGAGCCTTTTGCTCATACGTGATGCTGTCCAGTACAGCGACGTAGTTCTCGCCTCGCACCGTGACCCACAGTTCCCTGCCGTCCGGCGTAAAGAACGCCTCATGGGGTGCGCGGCCGACATACGTCGTGTGCTTCACCGCATTGGTTTGGGTATCTATGAATGTCACCGAGTTGGAGCCGATCGACACGACCGCTAGGGTGCGGTGGTCGGGCGAGAACCCGAGGCCGTGCACCAGGACCTGGCCGCGATAGAGCGGGCTGAAGTTGGTCGGCTGTGGTTCGCCCAGCCGGATCACACCCAGCAGCTGGTTGTCCGCCGGATCGGTCACCGATACGGTGTTGGAGAATTGCTCGGCCGCATACACGCGATCCCGATGGCTGACGGGAATATCCGGTGCAGAAACAGCACCGGGTACTTGGCCCGCGACCGCGGTGGCGGTGGCGGTCGACAGTGCCGAGCACACAACCCCCGCCGGCCACGACACTCGCCTCATCATTCCTGGATTCCTTGTCGGTCGTTCATCGACGAAGTCCCCGATTTCGCTGCACCGGCGGCCGATCGCATCGCAACGATCTCCTGCTGCTGCTCGACGATGATCTCCTGAGCGATTCGGCGCAGCTGCTCGTTTCGTCCGTATCGCAGCTCCGATTGGGCCATCTCAATGGCCCCCTGATGGTGTGGAATCATCAGCGCCGCGAAGTCTTGATCTACGTCTCCGGACGGCTGAACACTCATGTCAGTCATCATTCTGTTCATCGCCGCACGGTTTTCCGCCATGAAGGTCGTGTCGGCGGAAAGCTGGGTGTCGGCATCGGCAGCAAGGCAAATCGCGGCCGCCACGCTCGCGAAAAAGGCTCTCCGGACCGGGGCGTTTGCGTGCGTGTTCATCTCTCCGGGGCGCCGTCAGCGTGCGTAGACTCGCGGAACACCTGCAGCTTGCGCTCCTCGGTCCGGGAAATTAAAAAATGCCCGCGCACGCTGCGAGCGCGCGCGGGCTCGCAATGACTGCCTGCGGCGGTTATCTCTTTCCGTAGTCGGTGAAGACGTAGTCACGGTTCTTCACAATTGTGTGGCACGCGAACCCGCACTTGGCGTCGTGCCCTTGTGGCGGCTTGCTAGCTTCCGTCGCGGGGTGGAAGCTCTCCGAGGCTGTGTCATAGTCGAACGAGCCATATCCCCAGCCGCCGCTGTCCGCGAATCTTTTGCTGTCCTTCATCATCAAATCGAGATTCTCGAGCGCACCGGGCACTGTCGGCTGACCGGGCGCCGTTTCGTTTTTTCTCGGCTTCCAGTGGATTTTCGCCATTTTGGCGCCGTCGGGGAACGGCTTGCCGTTATCCGGGATTCCGCTCTTGTAGGCCTCGATCATCGCCGGATTTCCAAGGATCACGGCGATCACGCCGCCGTTCTCACTGATGGCGATAGCCGCCCAGTTTTCGTAGCCACGGAACTCAGAAATGGCGAGCCCGTTCGGCACCTTCACGGTGTACTTGTCCTGCGCGGAGATCGCAACGCCAGTCGCCAGCACCGCGAGTGAAATTGCACAAGCCCCTTTGATCAGCGAACTTCTTTTCATGTCAATCCCGCCTCGCTGTTACGTTGAGTACGTGCGACACGACCAGCTTCCGCCACCCGACCGGCGGCATTCCGCCGGATCCGCATCCCTCTACCGATCGACAAAACTCTCGATGCCGTCGACGATCACATCATGCTCAGAAGGCAGGGACCATTGCACGTTGGTAGTGGCCCCACAGACGGCCGACTCTCTGCCTCGTCAGAGCCTCGTCGCATCGATGACCGCCCTCGCAAACGCCTCGGGGGCTTCCTGCGGCAGATTGTGGCCGATTCCTCCGGCGATGGTCCGATGCGCGTACTTTCCCGAGAACTTCCTGGCGTAGGAATCGGGTTCCGGGTGAGGCGCGCCATTAGCGTCGCCTTCAAGGGTGATGGTGGGCACCGAGATGCTCGGCGCTTGAGTCAAGCGCCTCTCAAGATCGTCATACCGCGCTTCCCCTTCGGCCAGACCAAGGCGCCAGCGATAGTTATCGATGACGATGTCCACGTGGTCCGCATTGTCGAACGCTGCTGCGGTGCGCTCAAACGTACTCTCGTCGAACCGCCACTTCGGTGAGGCCAGCTGCCATATGAGTCTCGCGAAGTCGCGGCGGTATGCCTTGTAGCCCTTCCGACCCCGTTCGGTTGCGAAGTAGTACTGGTACCACCACTGGTACTCGTCCTTCGGAGCGAGCGGAGTCTTACCGGCCTCCTGGTTACCGATCAGGTAGCCGCTCACCGAGACGAGCGCTTTGCAGCGTTCGGGCCATAGAGCGGCCACGATATCCGCGGTTCGCGCTCCCCAATCGAACCCCCCGAGGGTCGCCACAGGGATCTTGAGAGCATCCATGAGATCGACGAGATCCTGGGCAAGCGCCGACTGCTGTCCGTTACGTGCAGCGTCACTCGAGCGGAACCGCGTCGCTCCATAGCCCCGAAGGTAGGGAACAATCACCCTGTATCCCGCCGAGGCCAGCAATGGGGTCACCTCGACGAAGCTGTGAATGTCGTATGGCCATCCGTGCAGCAGCAGGACTGCCGGGCCGTCGCTGGGCCCGGCCTCAGCGTAGCTGACCCTAAGCGCCCCGGCGTCGACTTCATTCAGCGGCCCGAATCCCGCGCCGCTGCCGCTCGCAGACGGAGAAGCGGCTGCGGTGCGCGCACCCGCGAACGCGGCAAGATCGATCTGCGCGGCTGCGAGGGCGACGGTGGCCGCGCCAACGAATCTGCGACGATCGGTGTTGATCCCGGCCGGCATGACGCTCTCGCAATTGACGGGTTGCACCGATCCGAATTTGATCACGGGCATGGCCGGCAGGCCCATTAGACCATCGTATAGGCTGCCCCGCGGACGTGCAGCGTCGTCTAATAGCCCGCGTGGCATGTGCCGTTGTTCTCGAGAATATCCACCCCATCCAGTGAGGCACGAAATGAACGGACCCCGTGTGTGTCTATCTCTGCTCGCGTTGGCTTGTGCTTCCCTGGCACAGGGCGCCGTCAAAAATGTCGTGCTGGTTCACGGGGCGTTTGCCGATGGCTCAGGCTGGAAGCCAGTTGCAGACATCCTGCATCGCGATGGCTACAGCGTATACGTCGTTCAGGAACCCGAGACCACGTTCGAAGCGGACGTGGCGGCCACACGGATTGTTCTGGATCGATCGGGGCCCTGTGTACTTGTCGGGCATAGTTACGGGGGCATGATCATCACTGAGGCCGGCGGGCACGCCTCGGTCCGCAGCCTGGTCTACGTCGCGGCCTTTGAGCCCGAAGTCGGCGAAACCGCAGGCGGCCTGCAGAGCAAGACACCACCCGCCTCCAATAGCGTCGGCCCCGCCGGAGGCGGGTTCGTCCAGGTAAAGCCCGAATCGTTCCCCGCGGATTTCGCCGCGGACGTCCCCCTCCCTGTCGCGCGGTTCATGGCGATCTCGCAGGTGCCGATCGCCGCCCAGATCTTCGACGCCAAGACCACGGTCGCCGCCTGGTCGAAAAAGCCGAGCTATGCGGTGATCGCCACCGAGGATCGGATGATCAACCCGGAACTCGAGCGCTTCATGAGCAGCCGGGCCAAGTCGCAAGCGATCGAGCTGCGCGGCAGCCACGCCATCTTCCTCTCGCATCCATCGGAAGTCGCGGCGCTCATCGAGAAAGCAGCGAAAGCGGCTAACTAGTTGGCCGTGCTTCGTCTTAAGGCGACATGGCAAGTACGCTCCTGGAGGTGTCTGTGAGCACGTCGACCACTGCAGCGCCCGCCTCGCCCGGCATCGCCACCACCGCACAGTTCTGGGAACTCCTGTGGCGCACCGCCGGCTTGCAGGCCGCCGGTTTGTTGGTCCTTGCCTACTTCGTGTACGGAGATCAGCCGCACGTGGGCGCCTCGGCGGAAGCGCTCATCGCGTTCTACCAGGCGGAGCGCATGCGGATCCTCGTCGCAGCCGTTCTCGGTGGCTTCGCCGTCCTCAACCTCATGTGGTTCGCAGCGGCCCTGAGGACTACCCTGGCTCAGGCCGGACGCGATGGTTGGGGCGCGGCGGCGACGGCTGCGAGCGCAGCCCTGGGAGGAGTGCTCGTTCTCCTCATCACCCTTAGCGCGTCCCTCGCGTACTCAGTTGCGGGGTCGAGCAACCCCGCTTTCCTCCTCGTAGGACTCAACGAGGTCGCATGGGCAGGCGTGGTAGTGAGCTCTTTCCCGCGCGCCATGCTGATCATGTCCGCGGCCTTTGGTCTCTGGCGGGCGGGGCTGATCTCGAACCGCCTGTTCGCAGTCGGCGTTGCGGCTGTCGTCCTCGCTCTGGCGGGAGGAACGACTTGGGCGAGCGGCGGCTTCTGGGCTCCCGACGGGGTCTACTCGCGGCTGATCTGCCCGCTCGTCGGCCTGGCGTGGCTCGTGGTCGTAAGCCGCGTCCTCCTGTCGCGCCCTGCGACGCAGGTGGGGTGGTGATCGCAAGCGTCGGCCTTCAACGGCAATCGGTCCTGCCCATGTCAGCAACCCCCGCAGCCAGCAATATAACTGCGCCTACGCAGTTCCTCGAGGTGGGGCCACAGCGCTATTCCTATCGGCGTTTTGGCGATGGGTCAGCGCCGCCGCTGCTGTGTCTTCAGCACTTTACCGGGACGCTCGACAACTGGGATCCGGCGGTCACAGACCCTCTTGCAACAGGTCGGGAGATCATCCTGTTCGAAAACGCGGGACTGGGGCGCTCTACGGGCGCGGTCCCGGAATCGATTGCCGGCATGGCCCAACACGCACTTAAATTTCTCGACGGCCTGCGCCTGTCCACGTGCGATGTTCTCGGATATTCCCTGGGCGGGATGATCGCCCAGCAACTTGTTCGTGATCGTCCTTCCGTGATTCGCAAAATGATCCTCGTCGCTACTGCCCCTCGTGGCGGGGAAGACGTCATGCACCTCGAGAAGCCGGGTCTCGCAAAGTACCTCGCTGATCCGAGCCTCAAGGGCTATGCCCGACTGCAGAAGCTGTTTTTCGCCCCCACAGAATCCAGCCAGGCTGCCGGCGCGGCCTTCATAAAGAGGCTTTCCCTGCGCGCTGAGGACCGCGAGCCCGTTGCAGGGCCGGAGGTGGCGAAGGCCCAGATGGCAGCGTTCCGGGAGTGGGAGCGCTTCGCCGGTGAGCGGTTTGCGGATTTGAGGCAGCTCCGCCAGCCCACGCTCGTGGTCAACGGCATCCGAGACGAAATGATCCCGGTCAGGAACTCTTACTGGCTGGCGGAGAACCTGCCGAACGCCGTCCTCCTGGTCTACCCCGACTCAGGGCACGGCTCACTGTTCCAGTTTCACGAGTCCTTTGCGCGCCAGGCAGCGGCGTTTCTGGCAGCTCCCACGGGATCGGCCGCGTTCTGAGCTGCGCCGGGCCGAGGTCGCTGGATCTGCGGCCACTGAGTCCCCGTTGACCGTTCGGGCGTCGAAGGAGACGGCAATATGGCTTTTGACACACTGTCAGTAGTCAGGGAAGGAGCCGTGCTGTACGCAGAGATTGCGGCTCCGCCCATGAACCTTCTCGGTCCGGCACTGGTGCGTGACCTGGTCGGCCTGATTACCCAAACGGAGCCGGACACGGCGACCAAGGTGCTCGTATTCAAAAGCGCGGATCCGGACTACTTCATCTCCCACGTCGACCTCAATCGCGTGACGGAGTATCGCCAGGAGGCGGCCAGGCTCACTGGCGAGGCCTCACTCGCGCTCCTGTTTCGACGCCTCAGCACCAGCCGCCTGGTCACGATCGCGCAGATCGAGGGCCGCGTGCGCGCGGCCGGCAGCGAGTTCGTGCTGGCATGCGACATGCGCTTTGCTGCTCTGGAGACCGGTATTTTCAGTCAGTTCGAGCCGGCATTCGGGATGCTCCCGGGAGGCGGTGGAGTTCAACACCTGACCCGGCTCATGGGCCGCGGCCGCGCACTCGAGGTCATGCTGAGCGCGCAGGACTACAGCGCGGAACTGGCCGAACGGTATGGCTGGATCAACCGTGCCCTTCCCGCCGCAGCGCTGGCGGGATTCGTCAGGACACTGGCTCAACGGATCGCAGGCTTCCCGGCTTCTGGTCATGCTGCTGTGAAGGACCGCGTGAACGCCATCGCATTGGCGCCGGTCGAAGACTTTCGACGTGACTCGGATGCCTTCGGCCAGGCGGTACGCGAGCCTGAGGCGCAGGCCAGAATTCGCGACGCGATGAGCCGAGGCTTCCAGACCCGAAGCGCAGAGCTTGCCCTCCCCCAGATGCTTGGAAGGCTGGGACATTGAGAGCACGCTTGCGCCCGATTCCAGTTGGCGTCTTAGCTGATTCAGCGGGGGCTGCGCTAAGATGCTGATTGGAGGAAGACTATGGGCGCTCAACTCGTCTCGGCTGCGGACGTCCGCGCCTTCATCGAGGACTACTTCAAGGCGTGGGAAGGAACGGACGAGGACCGGATCCTCTCCTACTACTCGGACTCGGTGGCGGTGGCGATTCCCGGCATGGTCATGGAGGGAAAAGCAGCACTACGGGACCAGTTCGTTCGACCCTTTATCTCTGCCTTTCCCGGCAACCGCCACGTCGTAAAGAACGTGGTCCTCGGGAACGGCGTGGTGGTCGTCGAATGGAGCTTCGAAGGTTCGCACAGCGGATCGTTTGCCGGCCGCGCTGCAACGGGCGTTCCGGTCAAAGTCCCCGGCTGCGGCGTGTACGAGTTTGACGCAGTAACCAGGAAGATCACCGCGGCCAGGATCTACCTCGAGCTCGCCACCCTGCTCAAGCAGATCTCCTCCCACCAGCCCAAAGTGCTGCAGGACCTACTGATCGCCTGGTTCGCTTCGCGGGCCGTGAACACGCCGGGCGTCATCCAGTGGTAGGCGGACCTCAGGAACCGGCCGCAGAGCGCGGACGCACAACCCGCTGACTCAAGTGGGCTCGCTGGTGACGGGCGACCCGGCGCAGGGAACAGAAAACGAAAAAGTGGCGCCGGGCCCGTCGTTGGATTCAGCCCAGAGCCGCCCATGATGCCTCTCGATGATCGAACGGCTGACCGACAGGCCGATCCCCATGCCGTCGCTCTTGGTCGTATACAGCGGCTCGAAGAGCCTGTGCCGGGTTTCCGGGCTGAAGCCCAGCCCGACATCGCGCACGGCCAGGCGTACGCCGTCGGCATCGCGCTCGGTCCTGATGAGCACCTCGCGCGGACGGCCTTCCACACTGCGCATGGCGTCCGAAGCGTTCCGCAGCAGGTTAAGAATCACCTGCTGCAGCTGCACGCGATCGCCGATGACGGGCGGCAGACCCTCGGCCAGCTCGGAGCGCAGGATCACCCGATTGTGTTGCAGAAGGCTCAGCGAAAGCGCGAGTACCTCGCGTATGGCGTCATTGAGGTCCAGGGGCTCGAGAGTGAATTCCTTCTTGGCGAATAGTCCGCGCAACCGCGTGATCACCTCCGAGGCGCGGTTGCCGTCCCGGATGGTCCGACGCGCGGTCTCGCGCGCGCCCTCAACGTTCGGGGGGGTGCGCTCGAGCATCCGCAGACACGTGCTGGCGTTCGTAATGATGCCGAGCAACGGTTGATTGATCTCGTGGGCAATCGAGGCCGTCAGCGTGTTCAGCATGGCGACACGTGCCACGTGCGCAAGCTCTGAACGGGCGCGGTCGAGCGCCGCCTCGGCGAGCTTACTGTCGGTCACGTCCTGAAGTGCGCCGATGAAATAGGGATTGTTGCCCGCCTGGGTCATGAGCCGGGCCATGCCGCGAATGTGCTTAAGGGCGCCCCGCGCAGTCACGATCCTGAACACGAAGTCGACATCCATGACCGTCATGGCGCGGGCGATCATGGCATCGAACGAGGGCAGGTCCTGCGGGTGCACCATGTCGCGAATCATCTGCACGGTGACCTTGGTCGCCGGATCAAACTCGAAGATACGGTATGCCTCGTCGGACCAGTTGTGATCGTCGCTCGCCAGATCCGTGATGAAGCTGCCGGTCCTGCTCAAGCTCTGGGCTTCCGCGAGCCGCAGATACGCTTGCTCGACCTGTGCCTCGGCGCGCTTGCGATCGTCGATGTCGGTCAGCAACAGATACCAGGTCGCGATCGAGCCGTCCGCGTCGCGCACCGGCAGGCCGCGTACCTGGAACCAGCGGTAACTGCCGTCGGCGCGTCGGCAACGGTGCTCGACGTCATACAACTGCCCGGTTTCGATCGACCTCTTCCGCGCCTCGAAGGTCCGCTCGAGATCATCCGGATGCACGGCGCCGATCAGGGACCAGTTCTTCAGGTCCTCACTGGTGCGGCCAAAATATTCCAGGGTCTGTCGGTTGAGGAACTCAACCTCACCGAGGGCACTCATGGTGGCCACGAATCCCGGAATGTTGTCCACGATCTGGCGCCACGACAGCTCGCGCGCGCGCAGCCCCTCCTCCATAAGCCGCCGGTCTTCGATGTCCAGGTTCGTTCCGCACCACTTGGAGACATCCCCCGCCGCATCGCGAAGCGGATCGGCCCGGAACAGGAACCATCGATAGCTCCCATCGCGGCGTCGCATGCGGCCTTCGACGTCAACCGGGGTGCCTGAGCTCACGCAGGATTGCCAGTAGTCGAGCAGCCGCTCGCGATCGTCCGGATGAATGGCCTCCAGCCACCCCCACCCAGCAGCCTGGGCCGCCGTCATCCCCGTGTACTCGAGCCAGCGGTGGTTGAGAAATTCTGCCCTGCCATCGGGAAGCGCGGTCCAGCTCAACCCGGGAAGCGCTTCGATGAGATCGTTGAGTTCGACTTGCATGTTTATTTCGCACTCGAACTACGGCGTCGGGGCTCAGGCGACTTCTCGCGGCTGCTTGCCAGTCCCGCAAAACCAGGCCGACACTGGCGGCGCGTGAAGACTTGCTGGCGGCCGCGGGGCTCCTGCTCCACGCGCACCCCCCTGGCGCGGCCAGCCGATACCAAGGTAGCAGCGCAGCCCCTTCCTTAGTGGCGCATTCTTACGAGGGCGGCTGGCTCGGGCCTTACGATAGCCCCCCGATCCCGGGTGCATCAAGTTCTCCCATGAGGGATGCATCGACCATGCTGATCTGAGGAACGCGTGACGGTTCGACGCCCACTTGTCGCGGTCGTTGATGACGATGAGTCGGCGCGCGAGTCGCTGCCAGACCTGGTCCGGGAACTTGGTTACGGCGCACGCGCTTTTGCGTCGGCCGAGGAGTTCCTGGCATTCGACGGCATCGCCAATACCGGGTGCCTGATTCTCGATGTAGCCATGCCCGGTATGTCGGGTCCGGACCTGCAGCAGGAACTGGCTCTCCGGGGCCACGCAATCCCGATTATTTTCATTACCGCTCTGACGGACAAAGGCCTCGCTTCCGCTCTCCTGCAGCGAGGGGCGGTTGCCTACCTGAATAAGCCCTTCAGCGAGCAGGAGCTGCGCCTTGCCCTCGCCAAGGCACTGCCTGTGGTCTAGGTTCCGCCGGGTGCTTGTGCGGCGCGTTCAGGGGGGATATACAAATGAACAGGACGGTCACCCTTCTACAAGCTGAGGCATCGCCTCCCATGGCGGCTGTGACCCCCATCGTGTTCGTGGTCGACGACGACATCTCGGTGCGTGAATCGTTGGAGCTGCTGATTTCCGAGGCCGGTTGGCGCGCGCAGCTCTGTGCCTCCGCGGAGGAGTTTCTCGCTCAGCCACGACCCCTGTGCCCGAGCTGCCTGATCCTTGACGTGACGCTGCCGGACCTCAACGGTCTGGACCTTCAGAAACGTATCTCCGGCGATCGCGCCGAGCTTCCCATCATCTTCATGACAGGCTACGGCGACATCCCGATGACCGTTGACGCGATGAAGGGAGGCGCGGTTGAATTCCTGACGAAGCCCGTCGCCCCGACCATCCTCCTCAACGCCATCGAGGGCGCGCTGGCGCGCAGCCGCGCGACGCTCGAAGAACGCGGACGGCTGCGGGCGCTTCGTGAGCGCTACGAGTCACTCAGCCGCCGTGAACGAGAAGTGATGGGACTTGTGGTACGGGGACAGTTGAACAAGCAGGTCGGAGGCGAGCTCGGAATCGAGGAAATCACGGTCAAGGCGCACCGGGGACGGATGATGAGGAAGATGGGGGCCAGGTCGCTGCCCGAACTGGTGACGATCGCTTCGCGCCTTGGCCTGGTCACTGCCGGCAAGGTCTGAATTGCAGCTGTGCTCCCGGGTCCGCCCCATCCTGGGAGTTCTGCCAAAGAGCGGCATTAACGCTGCCCGATACCTGGTGCCGGCCAAAGGGAGCTCGCCGGAGACGGGCAAAAGCGGGGACCGCCTCGCTGTCCGCACTTAGAGCTGGAAATTCCAGCGCACCCCGTGAAGTATTCCGCGGATGAGACCGCAAGGGGAGCGAAGTCGCAGCGTGCTGAGCGTGCGGAGGCAGCAGTGATCCCTGTCGTCGACGTCGGACGCCTTTTCGAGGGCGGCCCGGGGGCGTGGGCGCCGACCGATCGGGCCCTGGCCGACGCCGCGCGCGATGTGGGATTCCTGCGTATCAGCGGTCTGCCGGATGACGTACCCACGGGCGCCGCCGCGCGGGCGGGGCTGCTCACGATTTTTGCCCTGGACGATTCGCAAAAGCGTCGCCTGTATCGGCGCAAGTTTGCCGCCGAGAACCGGAACATCTATCGCGGCTGGTTTCCTCTGCAGGCGGGGAACCTGACCTCCAAGGAGGGTATCGACATCGGCGGCGACGTCGCTCACGGAGCCGTAACGACGGCACCCGGAGACCCGCTCCGTGAGCCCACGCCGCTGCCTGCGGAGGAGCTTCTACCGGGCTGGCGCGCACACGTCGCGAACTACTACCGCTCGATGGAACGCGTGGCCCGGGCAGTGATGCATTCGCTCGCCCGCAGTCTGGGTCTGTCTCAGGATTACTTCGACGCCTCGTTCCGCCACGGCCTGTCGACCTTGCGACTGATACGCTATCCACGCCGAGATGCCGCCGAGCTCGCGACGATCAGCGATCCGGCCGTGTGGGTCGAGACTGCCTCAAGCCGCAGGTACCTCGTCGGCGCGCCGCATACCGACTCCGGCTTCATCACCCTCCTTGCCCAGGACCACGTTGGCGGGCTGCAGGCCCGCTCGCGTGATGGCAAGTGGATCGACGTACCGCCGCTGGAAGGCGCGCTGGTAGTCAACTTCGGGCAGGTGCTCGAGCAGTGGACGGCCAACCGAATCCGCGCGACCGAGCACCGGGTGCTCGGCGCGAGCGAGCGTTATTCGGTGCCCTTCTTCTATGAAGCACGCGCCGACGCGACCATCCGGCCACTACCGATGGATCCGCCGCAGCAGTTCGCACCCTTCCAGTATGGTGACTTCCTCTGGCAACGCATGACCTCGTTCGTTGAGTTCCGCGGCATGGAAAACGAGCGCGCCCGGCCCCCACCCGCGTAGCAGCAGCGCAGCAGGGAACCCACAAAGGAGCTGCTGCATGGCCAGGCTGTCACCGGCGACGCCCATCAGAAGCACACCCCGCGCGAGATCCCGCTCTTGATCATCCAGTAAGACGGAAGACCCAACAGCGAGCGCCGAATTGCCCGCGCTCACTGCTGCACGACATACTGGGCGACACCGAAGCGCGCTCAAAACACGGGCCGCACCGACAATAACGGGGGAGAATTCAGCATGGAAAGTTTCCGCGCAGTAACGACAGCCGCACGCCTCACCCGTCTGGCCGGGTGCATTCTGCTGGCGCTGCCCCTCCATTCCACTGCCGCCCTCGCCGCCGGTAACACGACTCCTGCCCAGGCTGCGATCCTCAGCCA
>Ga0335085_10009827_pt1 | contig 14378 bp, 12 predicted proteins | sample Lox_Sample_45_FD_206712 | JGI IMG/M metagenome (GOLD analysis project Ga0335085, IMG submission 206712) | Soil microbial communities from Loxahatchee National Wildlife Refuge, Florida, United States - Lox_Sample_4.5 | ecosystem: Environmental > Terrestrial > Soil > Wetlands | place: USA...
CGGGATACGTGGTGAAGTTCGCGGATGGGCGCAGTGTTTATTTCGCGGGCGATACCAATGTGTTCTCGGACATGGCGCTGATCGCTGAGCTTTATAAGCCGGACCTAGCGATCATCCCGATCGGCGATCTTTACACGATGAGCCCGCGGGAAGCCGCGGTGGCATGCAGGCTGCTGGCGGCGCCGACGGTCATCCCGATGCACTTCGGAACATTTCCGCCGCTCACCGGAAGGCCCGACACGCTGCAGAGTCTCGCAAAGAATTCGAAAGTGTGGGAGCTGCATCCGGGCAACACCGTTACGTGGTAGCGTTTTGAATCGCGAAGGCCTGTGCGCCGACTGCATTCACCGCAAAGAAATCCGCAACGATCGGGGCAGCATATTCATCCAATGCCTGCGGTCTTTTCGCGAGCCGGAGTATCCGAAGTATCCCCGGCTGCCGGTACTGAAGTGCGCGGGGTTTGAACGCAGGAAAGCCAATTCTGAAAACTGAGCCGCATGGCGGAAACAACTACACCGGATAAACCTCAGGGGGCGGAGGCGGCGCCAAGCTATGCGCTGTGGAAGCCGAGCCATAATCCCTGGATCGTCGCGCTGACGGTAACGCTGGCGACATTCATGGAGGTGCTCGATACTTCCATTGCGAACGTCGCGCTGCCACACATCGCGGGAGGACTTTCGGCGACGCAGGACGAATCCACCTGGGTGCTCACCAGCTATCTGGTTTCGAACGCTGTGATCCTGCCCATCAGCGCGTGGCTGTCGGTGCTGGTCGGGCGCAAGAAGTTTTACATGACATGCGTGGCGCTGTTCACGATGAGCTCGTTTTTGTGCGGACTCGCGCCGACGCTGGGAATGCTCGTGCTTTTTCGCGTGATGCAGGGGCTGGGCGGCGGAGGGCTGGCGACCAGCGAACAGGCGATCCTCGCGGACACGTTTTCGGTCGAGAAGCGCGGCGTTGCGTTTGCCGTTTACGGCATGGCGGTGGTGATTGCGCCGGCGATCGGTCCCACCCTGGGCGGCTGGATTACAGACAACTACAGCTGGCGCTGGATTTTCTATATCAACGTGCCGGTCGGGCTGCTGTCGCTGTATCTGACGAAGCGCATTGTGGAAGATCCGCCTTATATGAAGGCCGAGCAGCAGAGGACACTGCGCAACCCGATCGATTATATGGGGCTCGGGCTGATCGGGGTGGGAATCGGCTGCCTGCAGTATGTGCTCGACAAAGGGCAGGAAGCGGACTGGTTTTCATCGCGAAAAATCAGCGTGATGATGACCGTTTCGATCGTGGCGCTGATCTGGTTCGTGATGAACGAATGGAAGCACGACTACCCGATCATGGACCTGAAGCTTCTGCGACAGCGGAATTTCGCCACGGCGGCAGTGATGATGTTCCTGATGGGCATCGTGCTGTTCGCGTCCACCGTGCTGATCCCGCAGTTTCTGCAGATACTGATGGGGTACACGGCGGAGCAGTCGGGGCTGGCGCTTTCGGCGGGCGGGCTGGTTCTGGTGGTGATGATGCCCGTGGTGGGGCAGCTGATCACGCGCGTGGATCCGCGGCTGATGATCGCCTTCGGTTTCGCCAGCACCGGCCTCGCGCTGTTTCACATGCGGACGATGAACACGCAGATCGACTTCGGAACCGCGGCGATGTACCGCGTTTATCAGACGATCGGACTGCCGTTTCTCTTCATTCCGATCAGCACGCTGGCGTATCTCGGTGTGCCGCAGCACAAGAGCAATCAGGTGGCGGGCATGAATAATTTTGCGCGCAATCTGGGCGGAAGCATCGGGATATCGCTGCTGAGCACGTTTCTGGAGCGGTTTTCGCAGAAGCATCAGGTGATGCTGAGCGCGCACACGACGGCAGGCGATCCGCAGTTTACGCAGCGGATCGCAGGCCTTACGCAGACATTCACCAGCCAGGGTGTCCCGCCCAATCAGGCGCAGGCGAAGGCGTATTCGCTGATCACTCAGCTCGTGTCGGGGCAGGCCGCGCTGCTGGCCTACGTGGATATTATTTCGATCGGTGCGATTGTCTTTGTGTCTCTGGCACCGGTGGCATTCCTGATGAAGCGGCCGCCGAAGAACGCAGCGCCCGTGGCGGCACATTGAGCAGAGTTCGCGGTCAGCAGTTCACAGTTTTCGGTTCTCAGGCGATTCGGCGACGCAGGTGTTGCGAAGATCGCCCAGGCCGTCGATGTGCACGACGATCTCGTCGCCGGGAGCCAGCCAGCGCGGCGGCCTGCGCGAGAAGCCGACGCCGGCCGGAGTCCCGGTGAGGACGACGTCGCCCGCTTCCAGCGTCATCACGCTGGAAAGGAAAGCCACCGTTTCGGGGACTTTGAAGATCAGCTCGCGCGTGTTCGAGCTTTGCATGGTTTCGCCGTTGAGCATGAGCGAGATGTTCAGATTGTGCGGATCGGCGATTTCGTCAGCCGTCACCAGCCAGGGGCCCATCGGGGCGAAAGTGTCGAAGTTCTTCCCCATGGTCCATTGCGAGACCGACATCTGATAATCGCGGGCGCTGACGTCGTTGGCGTTCATGTAGCCGACAACGTATTCGCGCCAGTCGTCCGCCGTGATGTGGCGCGCGCGTTTTCCGATTACGAAGGCGAACTCCGCTTCGAAGTCGGGCTTGCGTGAGTTCTTCGGCAACACGATGTTTTCTCCGGAGCCGATAACGGTGTTGCTGTATTTGGCGAAGATGACCGGGTATTTCGGAATCTCCAGGTTGGCTTCGCGCGCGTGATCGCGGTAGTTGAGGCCCATGCAGAGGATTTTCGGCGGATCGGGAATGGGGGCGAAAAGCCGCACGCTGTCGAGCGGAAATCCGGCGACGGGGATGTCGGTGAATGCTTTGACGCGCGCGACGGCTGCCGGCCCGCCCTGCAGCACCGAAAGCAGGCTATCAAACCCGGCCTCTCTGAGGCTGACGACACGGCCGTCCACCACGACGCCCGGCTGCGCCTGCCCGTCCTGTTCGAATGTCACCAGTCGCATCGACGATTCCGAAATCAGCCCGCCGAGATGAGCTCTGTAAATCATCATCGCGCATGAACCTTCGCCGCGCGGGCCTTTGAGATAATCGCCGACAGGTGTTCTCCCTCCGTCTCGCAGGGCTGATTTTTCTCGCCGCCGCACTTCCCGCTCAAACCCGAACGGCAGCGGATCTGGGACGCGCGATTGTGACTGCCGGACTCGATCCGGCGGAGTGTTATCGCGTACGCGACCTCCTCATCACCGAGGAAGATGCGAAATTTTATCTGACGGACGGCTACATCGTTTTCGGAAAGCCGGTGGATGGCGCGCCGGTGGCGGCGTTCTTTACCTCGGAAGTCGAAGGCGGCGACGCCGAGGTGCTGCTGCTGCCGCCCAACCGCGCGGAACGAAGATCGCTCGCCGTATATACGGGATCGCCCAACCTCGACGAGCATTTCACGAATGCCGTCTTTTTGTTCACCGAATCAAACGCGCGCCGGCTGGCCGCGGAGATTCGGTCGAAAGGCGAGGCCAGAAACTCCCCGGAGCAGGGGGCGCTCCTGAGGGACCAGTGGTCGCGCGTGGTAGGGGAGCTGGCCGAAGGTTTTGAATCGCGCATGCTGCTCGATTTACTGAGCCAGCCGGCGGGACAGAATGGATTTTTCGAGGCGGCGATTCAGGGCAAGACTGCCGGCAACTTTGAAATCGGTTATGACAGCCGCGCTTATGAACAGATACACGCGGGCAGGTTTACGATGCGGGACGGGCGCGGGTACTTCGATACCTGGACCAGCTTCGCCAGCCAAAGCCACAGACCCGCGGAGCGGTTTATTCCCGAAGAGCAGATCCTGAGTTACCGGATCGAAGCCACACTTGACCCCGCGCTGGTGCTGCACTGCGTCACACGCATACGCCTGCAGGCAACGGCGGAGTCGCGGCTGGTGATCCCGTTTGAGCTTTCGGGTGAGATGCGGGCCATCGAGGCGAGGGTGGATGGCGCGCCGGCCGAAGTCTTTGAGCGCGATTCTCTGCGCGCGACCGCAGTAGGCGGCACGGACAATGAGCTGATGCTGGTGATTCCGGCGAAGCCGCTCGATCCCGGCAGCGAGCACGATGTGGAGATTCATCATGACGGCAAACTGGTCCAGGATGCCGGTCATCAGGTGTATTACGTCGGAGCGCGCGGATCGTGGTACCCGAATCGCGGCGAACAGTTTTCTTCCTATGACGTTACATTTCGTTATCCGAAAAATCTCGATCTGATAAGCGCGGGCCGGGTGGCGGAAGACCGTACGGAAGGCGACTTCCGGATCACGCACAGAATCAGCGGAGGGCGCATTCGAACGCTGGGATTCAACCTGGGCGTTTACCAGAGCAAGCTGCTCGATCGCGGGGGAATCCAGATTCAGGTATCGGCGAACCGCGAAGTGGAAAACGCGCTGCGCTTTCGTGAGCCGGAGCCTCCGACGAATAACACGGTGAGGAGCGGCGTTTCGCGACGCGTCGTGCCGGCGCAGCCCGAAGACGCGAAACCGCCGGCGGCTGAAACGGTAAGTCCGCCGGATCAGCTTTCACAAGTCGCCGGCGATATCGCGGCGGCAGTGGATTTTTACAGCAGCCGGTTCGGTCCGCCGCCGGTGGAGCGGCTTGAAGTCTCACCAGTGCCTGGTCGCTTTGGCCAGGGATTCGCGGGGATGATTTATCTGTCGACGCTCTCGTATCTCCCGGCGACTGTGCGTCCGATCTCGCTGATGTCGGAGTGGCAACAGTTATTTTTCGGAAGCCTTCTGCGGGCGCACGAGGTAGCGCACCAGTGGTGGGGCAACATCGTGACCGCGGCGGGTTATCGCCATGAATGGCTGATGGAATCGCTGGCGAATTATTCGGCGCTGATGTTTCTGGAAAGCCGGGGCGGGCAGCGCGTGGCTGACGGGATGCTGAATGAATACCGGCGGCAGCTGCTGGCCAAAGGGCCGGACGGGCAAACGGCGGAATCGGAAGGTCCGGTGACGGAAGGCCGGCGGCTGGAAAATTCCAATAATCCGGGCGCGTGGTCGGCAGTGGCGTACGGCAAGGGAACGTGGATTATGCACATGCTGCGGAAGCGCATGGGCGACGAGGCCTTCGTGCATATGCTGGCCGAACTGCGCCGGCGCTATGAGTGGAAGACCATTGACACCGAACAGTTCCGCATGCTCTGCGCGGAGTTTCTGCCGGCGCATTCGAGCGATCCGAAGCTGGAGAATTTCTTCGACCAGTGGGTTTACGGAACCGGCATGCCCACGCTGAAGCTGACCTACGCAGTCAAAGGCAAACCGGGAGCGTGGCGGCTGGCAGGCACGATCGCGCAGTCCGATGTCCCTGAGGATTTCAGCGTGCCTGTGCCGGTGGAGATTCAGTCGGGCCGCGTGAAGGTGATGAAGCTCGTGGAGACGGGCTCGGAGCCGGTTCCGTTCTCGGTGCCGGTGAGTTCGGCGATGGCTAAGGCAGTTCTCGACCCGGGACTCACCATTCTGCGCCGCTAGGCGTTTGTTAGGATAAGTTTGTTATGGCAATTCCCAACGTCAAACGGTTACGGCCGTTTTGTCCGACCTGCAATTCGAACTTCACACTGATGGCCGTGCTTCCGAGAGACGCCAATGTGGATGCGTTTCTGTCCGACGCCGTGAATCGTCACGATCACAAAGCTTTCGCCGAGGCGAAAGCGGCGATGTCCAAGATCCGCGTCGGCCAGCAGAAACAGAAGAAAGCCAAGTAGAGCCGTCTTCAGCGCCGCGGTTCATATCCCCAGACGAGCGCGGAGTGAGCGCAGCGAGCGCAGGCCTTCGCGCGCGACGTCCTGATCGTTGTCGCGGCTTAGTTTGTCCAGAAACGATACCGAACCCTGATCGCCGCTGGCCGCGATCACGCGGCCAAGGTATATTTTTTCTTCTTTCGTGCCGGGATCGAGCTGCGTGTATAACACGTGCAGCACGGGCTGCCGCCGCGCTGCCTCCACGAGGTAAGCATAGGCCACGTCGTGATAGCCGCCGGAGTTCAGGGTGTTGATCAGGTAACGAAGCGGGCTGTCGGGCGTCAGTTTCAGATTGCCGTCTGTGACCAGGGCGAAAGCCGTGGCGAGACGGGGCGAAATGCGGTCTTCATCGCCCCAGATCCTCTCGAGGGCGGGAACGTCCGTCTGGTCCCCGATGCGGCCCAGGCCTTCCGCCGCAGCGGCGCGCAATTTATCGTCTTTCGATCCGAGCTGACGCAGAAACAGGTCGCGGTCCTGCGGCTGCGGCATCATGGCGATAGCCATCAGGGCGCTGCGCTGAGCCCGTGAGTTGCGCGGGCTGGCCACGATGGAACGCAGCGTGGGGAGCGCATCGGTGGCGCGCAGAGTTCCCGCGGTTTCGATAGCGGTGGACTGCACGCGGTCGTCAAGATCGCGCAACAGAAAAATGATTTTCGGACCGGCTGAGGGATCGCCGATCTTTTCGATCGCCGCCAGCGATTCGTACATGATGTTGTTGTCCTTGGAGCGAAGCGCTTCGACGAGATCCGGCAGAGCCGCCCGTCCGCGAAGAATGCCGAGAGCGCGGCAGGCGTTGGCGCGGGAATCGAAGCTGGATCCACCGCGCGCCAGCTGGCCGAGCGCAGAGATCACCTCCGGGCGCACGATGATGAAGGGATCGATGATCTGATCGTTGTTGTCGCTGAATTTGTCTTTGATCGAAGCGCCGGCGCGCACGAGACTGGAACCGAGGCCCGTTTTCACGTAACCCGGCAGGTAGTAGTTCACGAGACCGTCGGTGGCGCGGATCTGGACCTCGGGATCGGCGTCGTGGGTGGCCCGAATCAGCGGATCGATGGAATCCTTGCCGCCAAGCGCGGTGAGCTGTTTTACGGCTTCGATGCGGGTATCGACGGCGGCGCTGTTGAGATAGCCGGCAACCGTGGGAATGGCCGACTGACCGTCCTTCGCCGCCAGACGTACATCCCGCGGAGTCTGCGCGGAGCTCAGAAGCGGAAGGAGAAAAAAGAAAACGGCAGCACGTGGCATCTGTATTCGATTATGCCGCGAAACGGCCGAGGGTTACGGGAATCGGGGTGAGTGGGTTGAGAAAACACTCACAGGCTGAAGAGAGGGCGCTCAAAACGCCGCTGGTCAGCGAACGAAATCCACTTTTACGGGCTTCGGGATGAGGCCGATTTCGTGGCCCATATCGAAAAGCTTCTGGGCGGCCTCCGGGATTTCGTCTCCGGCGTCGAGCGTGTAGTGATTTACATACATCCCGACGTATTTCTCCGCCAGACGGGGTTCCATGTCGCGGGCAAACTGCATTGCGTATTCCAGAGCCTCGGCGTGATTATCGAGCGCGTACTGGATGCTGTCGCGCATCATACGGCAGCATTCGCTTTTCACGCGATCCGACAGCTTGCGGCGAAGCACATTGGCGCCGAGCGGAAGCGGCAGACTGAATTTTTCCTTCCACCACTTGCCCATATCGATGACGCGATGGAAGCCGGTCTTGTTGTAGGTGAGTTGGGCTTCGTGAATGATCAATCCGGCATCGGCAGTGCCTGCCTGCACGGTCTCGAGAATTCGGTCGAATGGGACAAGCACCTCTTCAAAATCGGGCTGGAAGATTTTCAGCGTGAGGTACGCTGTCGTCATGGTGCCGGGAATCGCGATTCGCTTGCCTTTAAGCTCTTCGGGCTCCATGGGCCGCGATGCCACGACCATCGGCCCATAGCCATCGCCGACACTCGATCCGCTCGCCATCAGCGAATACTTTCCGGCGACATAGGCGTAGGCGTGATAGGAAATCGCGCTCAGATCATAGACCCCTTCCACAGCTTTGCGGTTGAGCGTCTCGATGTCCTCCAGAACGTGATTGAACGTAATCAGTTTGGAGCGAACCTTGCGGGTTGCCAGGCCGTAAAACATGAACGCATCGTCGGAGTCAGGACTGTGGGCGCTGCTGATTTCCAGGAGTTTCGGCTCAGGCATACAAGGGATGAGGCGGAATCGTACAGTATCGCACGGCGGTCAACGGACCGCGTTGTGCATGTGATGCGCCCGATGATTCTAATTTCCGTGCGAATGCCGGGTGAACTGATGCTTCGGCGCTTTGTGCGGTTTGATCTTCCTGGCCTTGTGTCTTCTGACCTGGATCAGCCTGGCGCTGTGGCCGGACACTGCGGCACTGAGCGGAGACGGCAAAAATGCGGAAACAACACAAAGACCCAACGCAATCGTGAGATAACGCATTTGTTTTATCTTAACTGATCCGGCGGCGTCAGATGCCGGTAAGCATCAAAAAAACTCCAGATTGTCACCAGGACACAAAGAGCGGCGACAACGCGCCAGATGGATTCGCGGGCGGCCGTCGAACGAATGGGAGTGCCGGAAACCCAGGCGACGGCGAAGCCTCCGGCAAGTCCGCCGATGTGCGCCCAGTTATCCACGCGGAAGACAGGGATGAGACCAAAGACCAGGATGTACACCACATAGCGCATGTAAAAGTTGCGAATCTGCCGCCCGATGGAGGAGCGGTTGGCCACGCCAAAAGCGATCATGGCGCCGATGAGGCCCATGATTCCGGCGGACGAACCCACGGAAAGGGCCTGCGGGTTCATGTATGTGCTGAACATGAACCCAAGGACGGATCCGACGAAATAGATCGACAGAAACCGCGGCGTGCCGAACACCTGTTCGACCTGCGCGCCAAGGTCGTAGAGCACCCAGCTGTTCATCAGGATGTGCATCCAGCCGCCATGCAGGAATCCCGCTGTCACGAGACGCCAGTATTCATGTCCCTGGAGGATAGCCGGCCCGTACTTGGCGCCGACTTCGGCGAAGGCGAAATTGCCGCCAAGGGTCTGAACCAGAAAAAGTCCGAAATTGATGAGCAGGATGAGAATCGTCGTGAAGTGCGCGTGGGGGATCAGGCCGCCGAGGATTTCTCCGGGCTGGCGCACATCGATCGCCCGCGGACCGATGGGCTGGTTGCAGTACGGGCAGGTGCGGTCGTTGGTTGTGATGAAGGCCCGGCAGTTCGGGCACATACGGCGTTTATCCATGTTTATCCGTGAGAGTGTACAAGGGCTTCCTGCGAGGCGGCCGCGGCCGTGCCGCGGGCGGACGCCAGACGCGCGCCGAGGCCAAAAATGAGAAGCATCTTCAAAATGTCGAGTCCTGAATAGAAGCCGTGCAACATCCAGAATGTCCGGTAGCGCGGATCGGCTGGTGTGAGGCCATCGATCACGCGGCCGAGCGTTGTGATCCGGGGCGTCAGAAAGAGACGTTCCGCGGCGACGATCGCCAGCGCCAGAGCAGCCGCGGCCAGCGCCAACCTGCGGCGGCGTTCGTCCACGGCGAGCATCAGAATCAGCAGCGCTCCGATGCCAAGTTCCGCGCGCTCCCAATTCGTGAAAATCCAGTTGTTCTCTTCGGCGGCGTTGCGGCGCAGAAACAGGCGCGCGCGATCCTGACCCATGGCGTTCAACCTATCGGACGCGGCCGGATTTTCAGGCGAAGCCAGAAACCGGTCCACCGTCTGAAAATTCTGCGTGACGGCGATGTCAACGAGAATGCTGGCGCCAAGCCATGCTCCAAGCAGCAGGAGAATCAGGCTGCGATTTCGGATCACTGAGCCGATTGTCGCAGATTCGTTATCAGCGGCTGGCAGGAGGTATGATCCCGTTCATCCGCAGATACTCCACCATCTGCCCGTAATGATCGTAAGTGTGCCAGTAAAAAATCGAGACGGAAGCCACGCGCGGGCTTGTGCCTTTCGGATCGAAGGGGTCTGTGGTCAATTCCATCAGATTGGAATTGTTGAGGGTGGCGATGGCCCGATGGGCGTGGGCAAACGCATCCTTCAGATACTGCACGATCTGGTCTTTTGTCCTGAGAGTGTCGGGGCCGTTGTCGTGCTCCTGACCGGGAATCTTCTCGGCCAGCAGGGCCGCGGCGATCGTGTTCATTTCGAAAGCTATGTGCCTCACTTCGAGGGCAAAGGTGCGGACGCCTTTGAAATTACCGTTGGTGGGCGCGAAATCGAATTTGGCGGCGGGCATCGCTTCCGCCGCCCCGACCACCTCGCGCTCGGTGTTGCTGAGCTGCCTGTCAAAAATCCGGCGGGCGTCGGGGGCCGCGTCTGCGGCGAACAGGCGGACTGCGAACAGCGTCGCCAGCGGAACGAATCTGAGCATGCGGGAGAAGGTCATGGGATAACCAGTTTATCTTTTTCCGGCCGGGGGTGAGAACGACAAACGACGAATTATCAATAAGAATCAGCCTCAATATGGCCCGTCGTTATACGGCGAAGGTTAGTCTGTTAAATGCCAACGCGAGATGATCTAATTAATGCAGCGCGGCGGTTATATCCCGATTTCGGCATTATACTTTGGCACTTAATAACCTATTAAGTTACCCGTCCGCAGGGTCAGAGGGGTTGCGCAGGCCGGATTGGACGTGGAAAGTTGGACTGGTTCTGGAGACTCCGGAACTGGTGCAGGAAATCGCGTCTGCACTCGCAGAGACAGGCGCTGTCACGGCCTTCGAACTTCCTGCTTCGGCTTCGCTGTTTAACGTTGCCAACGCCGTTGAACGGGAGAGGCCGGATCTGCTTTTCGTCGAGTTAGCGCGCACCGGGAGACCGGCGGCGGAATGGATCAACGACGTCAGGCGAGGAGAAGAGACGCCGCTCGTGGCGGCGGTGCATCCGTCCGCTGAACCTGCGGAAATGATCTCGGCGCTGCGGGCAGGGGCGAGCGAGTTCCTGTGCCATCCGGTGTGCCCCGCTATTTTCGACGCAATGGACCGGATCGGTTCGCTGCTCGACGCGCGGCGCAACGCGACGGTAGTGCGAGGGACTGTCGCCGGCGTTCTTTCGGCAAAAGGGGGATGCGGAGGGACCACCATCGCCTGCCATCTGAGCGCAGCCCTGCACCATCATCACGCGAATCCGCCAGGAGGAAAAAACGGCAGCGCAGGCACGCCCGCGCCTGGCGGAATGCGTGTGCTTGTGGCGGATCTCGATTATCAGTCGCCGGGCGGCTGCGGAACTTTCCGGCTTCAGCCTGAGGTGCATGCGGGCGACGCACTCGACTCCGTGCGCCGGCTGAGTGCGAGCTCGTGGCGCGAATTCGCGACGCCGGCTGTGCCCGGCGCTGTGGATCTTCTGGCATCACCCATAGAAATGCCTCACCGCGCTGCCGCGCCAGGAGCGCAGGCCGCCGCCGGGGTTGCGGAGCAGTGGCGAATTGAAAGTCTTTTCCGATTTGTGAGCCGCCAGTACAACTGGGTCTTTGTCGACCTGGGCCGCCATCTGAACCCGTCAAACTGGGCGCTGCTGCAGAATATCGACGAGCTTTTCATCGTGACAGCGCCTGACGTGCTGGCGCTGTATCAGACCCGCTCAATTCTGCAGACGCTGGCCAGCCGGGGTTTCGAGAAGAGCCGCATCCGGATTATTCTGAACCGGAATCTGAATTCTCCGCAGGATTTCTGGGTCGAAAGCATCGAGCAGATGTTCGAAATGCCGGTGTTCGGAGTGGTGCCGAGCGACGAGGCCACTCTCGAAAAAATGCCGCTGGATCGCTTTGTATTTCCGGCGGAGACCGCGTTTGGCCGCGCCATCAGCAAAATTGCGGCCCGGCTGGCGGGTACCGGTCAGCGGTCACAGGGGAAGAACGCATGAGCGCGCGCGCAACAAGGACTTTTGTCGGGGATGCGGGCGATTGCCTTTTTGTCACGCATTGCACGGAACGCACGACAGTTTGTCACGATAACTTCAGCTATTGTCTGCCTAACTACCTGATTCAGTATGTGGATCGGAATCTTCCGATGGTAACCTGTATGCAACTAAGAGTAAGCTGGTGTGTATAGGTGATGCCTGAATACTCGATTCTATATATCAGACCGGATCAACATCCGGCCGGAAAAATCGAGCGCGCTGTGCTCGACGGATTCGATGGGGCAATCGAATGGACGCGGGTCGACGCGTTGTTCGACGGGCTGCGCTCGCTGCAGGAGCGCAGTTTTGACCTGATCATTTCGGATCTTTTTCTGCCCGATGGACAGGGGCTGGCTACGCTGCGCCATCTGAATCAACAGGCGCCGCAGACGCCGGTCATCGTATTGTGCAATGCGAGAGATCGCGACACGGCGGTGAGCGCCGTGCGAAAAGGAGCGCACGATTTCTACTGCTATGACGACCCGGACGTGGGCGCATTGCGGCGGGCAGTCTCGTCGGTACTGAAGAACGGAGAGGGAGAGAAATCCGAGGCGAGCGGCGCGGACCGGCGCACGAACGCGCGGTTCCCGTGCAGGCTCGCGGTTAGCTATCAGGCGCTGGAGCATCCGTTTTTTTCGGGCACAGCAACCAGCGAAACGCTGAATATCAGCAGCAAGGGTCTGCTTTTTTCGACAGATGAAGCGCTGCAGCCGGGACAGCTGCTGCAGGTGTCGGTCGACTGGCCGGCAAGGCTGGAAAACCAGGTTCCGCTCAAACTTGTGGCAGAGGGCCGGATCGTCCGCAACGTGGACGGACTGGCGGCCATGCGAATCGATAAATACGAATTCAGAACACGCCGCGCGAAGGGTAAAAACCCAGGAGGCGACGCGGCATCCAGTGCAGAGAAAAAAACTATAAGCCGTCCCTCAGAGACGGCGCAGGGTATTCCATCCCAGCCGGGTACGGCGGCGGGCAACAAGACGAATGGCGTGAATCCGCGCCGGAACGCCTGAACGACTCGTTTAATTCGTACTCGGAGGAACGGCATTGTCAAAAGTTTATTTGTTGAGCGATCAACCGGTGTTGCTGTGCGGCTTTGAGCACGTACTCGGCAGCCGGGGTTTTGAAATCGCGGGGGCCTGCCAACCGGGCGCATTCGCTGAAGCCGTGAAAACGGCGGGCGAGCCTGACGTATTGCTGCTCGATATCACGGGCGGGCTGACGTTTGCCGATCTGGGCGAACTTCACGCTCTGCTTCCGGACTGTCCGGTAGTTCTGTGGGCGGACGCGCTGCCGCTCGAGCTGATGTTCAAGACGCTCGAGTTCGGCGTACGCGGCATTGTGCAACGCAACGTGCAGCCGGAGCAGCTGATCGAGTCCATTCGAAAAGTAGCCTCAGGCGAACTGCAGATCGGCTTCGGAGCAACCACCGCCGACGCGGCCGCGCAACCCCGCCGCCGCGTTTCGCTGACACCGCGCGAGCGCGAGATTGTGTCGTATCTGCGTCAGGGGATGCGAAACAAACAGATCGCGGGCGAAATGGGCATCACCGAAGGGACTGTGAAGATTTACCTCTTCCGCCTGTTCCACAAACTCGGGGTGCGCAACCGATTCGAGCTGGCGCGATGCGGCACCGACGACCAGCTTCAGCTGTCGTCCGGGCCGGCGATGACGCCTGGTGAGAAGCCGGAGAAGAACTCCGGCAACGTGTTCGCGTAGGCGCGGCGGCGTTTTTCTGTTTGAGAAGCGGACGCGACTTGCATCGCGAGTCCGCAATTCAGTTCAGGAGCTTGCCCTGGCGAAGGTAGGCCGGCACGTCGAGCTCCTCTTCGAACGCGGCGGCTGCTGATACAGGCATCGCATCCGGCTCGAAGTGCGGCGGCGCCATGGGCGGAGGAGAGCCGATCGCGGGCTCGGAGGCGCGTTCGGTGAAAAAGTCCGATGCGGGCAGCGCATCGATAATCGACTCCCTCCGGTCATCCTTCGCCGGCTCCGGCCTTGAAAATCCGGTCGCAATCACCGTCACCTTGACGGTGTCGCCCATCTTCTCATTGGCGATCACGCCGAAATTAAGCTGCAGATCGTCGGAATCGGCCGCCTCGCGGATGATCGAGCAGGCTTCGTTGAGTTCGTGCAGACCGATCTCGCCGGAGGCTGTAATATTCATCAGCACCTGACGCGCGCCCTTGATGCGGGTGTCTTCCAGAAGCGGAGAATTGATGGCCGCGCGCGCCGCTTCGACCGCGGCTTTCGGACCCCGCGCGATCGCGTTGCCGATCAGCGCGTGCCCCATACCTGAGATGGCCGCTTTGATGTCGGAGAAATCCAGGTTGATGAGACCGGGCGTGAGAATGATTTCGCTGATTCCCTGAACCGCCTGGCGCAACACATCGTCGGCGAGTTTAAAAGCCTGCGACATGCTGGTGCCCGGCGCCGCGATACTCAGCAGCCGGTCGTTCGGGATGGTCGTCAGAATGTCGACAGAAGACGCGAGATCGGCGACGCTCTGGTCGGCCTGGCGCATGCGCTTCCCGCCTTCGAAAGTGAAGGGCTTGGTGACGATGGCGATCGTGAGCGCGTCGAGCTGCTTGGCCAGGGTGGCGACGACGGGCGCAGCGCCGGCTCCGGTGCCGCCACCGAGTCCGGCTGTGATGAAGATGAGGTC
>Ga0335085_10009828_pt1 | contig 14376 bp, 8 predicted proteins | sample Lox_Sample_45_FD_206712 | JGI IMG/M metagenome (GOLD analysis project Ga0335085, IMG submission 206712) | Soil microbial communities from Loxahatchee National Wildlife Refuge, Florida, United States - Lox_Sample_4.5 | ecosystem: Environmental > Terrestrial > Soil > Wetlands | place: USA: Florida...
CGCTTTTTGAATCGCATGCCTTCGATCCTCGCTCGCCTAGATCCATCGCTCCGGCTCCTTCACCATAAAACGGACCAGGAGAGTAACCAGCGCAGGAAGTATCCCGATGAGAAATAAAAACAGCCATCCGTAAGCGCCGAAAAACAAATTCGCCAACGCCGCGAAGAAGAACCCGGCCGCCCAGGCCGATTGAAGAATCCCCGCGGCTTTCGCCCGCTTGGCTTCCGGCCAGGTCTCGGCCACCAACGCGGCGCCCGCCGCCCATTCTCCGCCGATGCCCAGCGCGGTCATAAACCGGTACAGCAACAGTTCCCACCACGTGTGCGAGAGGGCGGCCATTCCGGTGAAGATCGAATAGATCAGGATGGTCAGGATCATCGTCCGGGTTCGACCGATGTAATCTGCAAGGACACCGAACAGCACGCCGCCCAGAGCCCATCCGATCAGAAAGACGGAGAAGATAATCCCGCCGTACCATTCGATGCCATGCGTCGAGCTCTCGGAACCCAGCAGCTCCTGAAGCGCCGGCTGAAGCACCATGGCGTACAGAGTGGAGTCCATGGAATCGAAGACCCATCCCAGCCAGGCAACCGTCAAGACCAGCCACTGGTAGCCGGTCACCTCGGCCCAAAAGTGTTTCGGTGCCCGGTCTCTCTGGAGCCCCTTTCCCGTCATCCGGATTCCCCCTCGCCTCTCATCCATGGTCCGGCTATTATAGGATGGGAAAGGATCAAAGGCAACGCGGGTATTCTTTTAATATAAGCTGTAAGGTCCGCCTGATAAGGACGACAATCTGATGCATTGGGCCGATGGTCATTCGGATTAGAGCGGGCTCTTCCACAAAATAATCCCGTCATCCGTTTTTGGGATCATCGCAGTGTGTGAGGGGCGCTTCCATTGCGTGTTGTAGAATGGCTTTCACACCAAGGGATCGATTCCGAATGTCTCCTTCATCCACAACCAGAAGGGCGGCAAATCCGACTCTTTCATGGACTCGGCCTTCAAGCCTTTTGCACTCAGGATCAGCTTCAATCGCTCGTGGGCCAATTGCTGCGCCAGTTGCGTCTGACCCGACATACAGAGGGCGTAGATGTGGAACCGAAACGCATCTTCCCGAAGATCCGGGAACTGCTCCGCCCGGCTCAAGGGTTCCACGGCCGCAGCATACTTTCGCTCCGAAATGAGACGAATGCCGAGCTGGAACTGCATGGCGGGCTGTGCCCGTTCCGCAGGTTCCGCATGGGTCACGATCCTCTGAATGTCAGAATCGCTCCCCAAGCGCCAAAGGACCGGAGTACTCAAGGAGGATCGGGTCAGGAGACGATGCGCGTCTTCAATGCCGGGGTGCTGTTTTTGCATGGTACCGTACCAGTGCGCGTTAATGATGTCCTGAAACTCGAAGAAAGGAAGCGAATCGGCTATCAACCGCTCCGGCCACAGGCGTTTAATCAAGGGGCTCAGACGGAAGCGTTCCCTCTCGGCCGCGACATCGGTGAAGCTTCGAAAGAGTCGGTTGACTTCTTCCTGAGACCCCAAAGGAGCCTCGATCTGCTTCGGATAATTGTCGACGAGAGGTGGCGAGTTGGCTATGATCCCTTTCAGATACTCGGCATCCCCGATAAACAGCGCGCCCAACTGCTCCGGGCGCTCGAACCCGACCGCCCTCATCTCAGGCGCCACAACCGGATCATTCCACTGACGGGTAAACTGTTCCTCGGAAACCGGTCCCCGGGCATTTCGTGTCCCAACCATCATCAGGCTTGTGCCCATCCCGTTCCAAAGCGAGCAGTCCTCGAACACATCGCAAAAAGCACGGAGAATGGCCTTGGCACTCACATCGGAAAGCGAATGGAGCGGCAGCCAGTAAGTGACGATTCCTCCTTCCGCAAGCCGGTCGCGAATCAACTGGAAGTACTCGCGTGTGTACAGGTTTTCAACGCCCGCGATACCGGGGGGCGGAGGTTCGGCCGTGATCAGATCGAAGCGCTGTTCGGTTGTCTGGAGAAAGTAACGCCCGTCCTCAATGTGTAGTCGAACCCGAGCGTCATGGATGGGCTGATCCGCCGGATGGGGATAGACAATGCTGTTCATCTGCACAACATCACGGGAAATTTCCACCACATCGATCGACTCAATGCCCTTCGAATCGGTCATCGCCTTGGCCGTGTTCCCGACTCCGTAGCAGATCAGGAGCGCCCGTTTCAAGTCTGGGTGGACCGCCATCGGCCAGTAGACGTAGAGTTTCATGTAACGGCGGGACGCATCTCTGGTCTCGGACATTGAAGCCGAGTTCGTCAGCATCGTATAGGAGGTCGGCTTTCCAAACACCAACGTTTCGAAATAGATGATGGTCTCGGTGAGACCCTCGCGAATGCCCGCGATCCGGCCCGCGGAATTTCGATGAAGATACCGTTTAACAGGGATCTGAAGAAGACGCTCCTCCATGGACCCGAAGGGAAAAAGCAAGACCCCCAAGACAAACACGGCCGCGGTTGCGTAAGCGATGCTCCGCCGTGCTCGACCTTTCAGAAGCAACAGCACTCCCAATCCTCCGTAGAGGAATGCGATGAGGAAAAACGACTTCTCCATCCCCAGAACGGGGAGCAAAACAAAACCGCCGACCAGCGACCCGAGCGCAGCCCCCACGGTGTTGGCCAAGGTAAGGACCCCTGTCGTCGCAGTCTCTGAGGCCAGGTTGTAACGCAGCGCGGCACCGATCAGTGTGAAAAAGATCCCCGACAGGAACGAGACGGGAAACATCAGAGGCAACCCGACATGAATGATATCGAGCGTATCATTGATCACATACGGCCAAGCGGCGAAGGGCTTGATGACCAGCGGAAAAGCGGCGTAGGAACCCACGCACAACAGGCCTGCCGCAAAAGCAATCGGCGAGGCGAACCGATGGGCGTCGGGCGCGTGGCGCAACCACCGGGAAGCGGCCAACCCTCCGACCGCGATGCCCGCGAGAACGACACCCAACATCAGTGCGAATGCCGCAGAATGACCCATGACAAAGAGCAGAAGGAAACGGAACCAGACGACTTCCAAAGCAAGGAGGCAAAATCCCGAAAGGAAGATGGCGAGCAGCCAACTCCATCCTTCAGCCCAATAAAGCTCCCCCCCGCTCCCTTGCGCCGGCGCCGGGGCTTGGAGGACGGTCCGTGTGGAGAGCCACACCGCAACAATCGCGGCCGCGATATTCAATGAACCGGCGATCAACGCCGTCCCATGCATACCGAAAACACCAATCAAAAGGGTCTCGCCAACGACCACACCGATCACTGCACCGAGGGTGTTCCAACCATAGAGCCTGCCCAGCACACTGCCAAAGTTGGGGTCGTAGGCTGTCAGGACCCTCGTGAGCAAAGGCAGGGTTATCCCCATCGCCGTGGAAGGGGTCAAGAGCAAGACGAAAGCGATGAAGAGCCGAAGAGGATTCAATATCCACGAATGGTCCAACAGCGGACGAAACAAGGGCGCAAGCGCCGCTCCGAGAACGGGAAACAGGTAGACGAGCCCGATGCCGGATAGCGCAATGGCCGATTCGACGATCGCGTAGATGCGAACCGGGTTACCAAAGCGATTCCCATACCGTGCGGCGAGCGCATTGCCCATGGCAAGCCCCCCCATAAAACCCGAAAGGACGAGGCTGGAGGCCCAGATGCTGTTGCCGAGCGCCAGCCCCGCCTGGTGAAACCAGAGCGTTTCGAAGATGAGCGCCGACGCCCCTGAAATGAAGAAGATCCCGCAGACCAGGAGAACCATAATGAACCGTTCAACGATGGGTAAGGTAATAAAAGATTAGGATGGAAAGAAAATATCGATAGGGCATAATATCAGAAAAAAGGGACTCCTGTGCTTCCCGACGTATGAATCGAAACATTTCGACGAGATTACAAGAAAGGACCGTCGGAGTCAAGCGGGATCATCGGGGGATGACGGCTGCGGAACGATCGCCCTTCGGAACGAATCGGATCCCGAATTATTTTCCGGTATCCTCCATGCGGTAGATCCAGGCAGCGGGAGGCATGGTGGTCCCGGCGTAGAGCGCGCCTCTAAACGCGGTCATGGCTTCGATGGTTCCCGCGCTCAAATTTCCCGTTTCTTCCCAGTTCACACCGTCCGTCGTACGAAAGACAAACCCATTGATGGCCGCATAGAGGGCGTCTCGATAAGTCGCCATGGACGCCACATACTTTCCCGGTCTCCGGGAGGTTCCGTCAAAGACATTGTCCCATCGTTCTCCATCCTCACTTTTCCAGATCTGACCGGTCCGTGTGCTTCCGACATAGAGGGCATTTCGAAATGCAGCTACGCCCCGAATCCCGCCCGCCTGCGTGACCTTTTGAGCCACCTCCGTCCAGTTCTTTCCGTCATGGGAGCGATACAGCTTTCCCGATTCGATCCCGGTGTAAAGGTCTCCATGAAACTCGGTAAGAAACCGCACCCAATTTGGAAAACCGGCTACGGAAGCCGGTTCTAAAACCGCCGCCATCTCCCATTGCTTTCCGTTGTGGGACCGATAAATCCGGGATCGGGCCGTCCCCGCATAGAGGGACCCCTTGTACACCCCCAAGCTGATCACCCCACGTTCTTCGGATGGAAGTCGCGTGATCGGACTCCAACTCACCCCGTCCGTGCTGGTCCAGATCTCGGGATCCGGATCGTTGGTCCCCGCGTAGAGTGCCCCCTGAAAACGCGTAATCCCATAGGCCGTCACGTGACCGGTTCTCGCCACCTCCACCCATTGGAGCCCATCGGGAGAGCGGTAGATCACTCCATCTCCTTCGACCCCGGCATAGAGAATGTCTCCGTCGACGGTGAGGGAGACGACATTCCATCCCCCGGAAACCGTTCCGACTTTCACCCATGGGTGGGGGTAGGGCTTCTGCAAGGGCGAAAAATCATTCAGATAATGGCCGATCGTCTCACGCTCGGGGTCGGTCATCTTGCATCCGAAAGCCTCACGCATCCAGCCGAGCACCGTGACCCAGTCGCGAAATTGCGTGCGTTGAACCCCCGGGTCCTGACAGTCCCCCGCCAAACACGAGCGGTTCACCTCCAGCGCATGGCATTGTCCGCAAACCCGCCTCACCGTCTGTGCGGGGGATTCTTGAGGACGAACCGGCCCCGGCAGGATGATCAACAAGATAAAAAAAGCCCCGATACCAATGCCCGTGAATCGACCGAATCGCATTACTTCTCCATGGTATACCCTGTCAAGAATTCAACAATCTTATTCGATTCGGCCGGTGACAGATGGGCCCGCTGACTCATCCGGCCGACGGTCATTCCCCAATCCCGTTGATTCGGCGGAACCCGCCAATAGGTTTTTTTGGCGTTGAGTAGCGGATCGGACCAACCATGGCAACGATTACACTTGAAAAACTCCGCCGGGACGGACGGCTTGGAAGAATCTTTCCGCCGTTCAATGTTGGGCGAAAGAGAGGCCACGATCTCGGCGACGCTCAATAACGGATAGCCTTCCAGAGAGAACCAATGCTCTCCCCCATCGATCGTTTTTACAAGACCCTGATGCGTCGTACCCGCATAAAGCGTTTTCGAATCTTCGGGAGCGATCGCCAAACAACGGATATCCTCGATTGGCAAGCCATGATCGACCCTCTTCCAGGTGACTCCTCCGTCGCGGCTTTTCATGACTCCGGTCCCTCGCGTTGACGCATAAATAATCCCTCCGCGATGAGGATCGAGCCCGAGATCGCTGATCCAGATATTTTTTAAACTCCCCCCCCGTGCGGTCCAGCTTTCTCCTCCATCCCGACTCCCCAACAAACCGTTCTTGACCGTTCCCGCGTACAGGGTTCCCGTCTTAGGGTCCAACGCAAACGCGGTGACATGTTCTTCCGGAGCGGCGCCGCGGACCTTTTCCCACTTGGGGGCATTGCGTTCCCGTTTAAACAAACCCCGACTCGTACCCAATAAAAGCTCAATCGGACCGGAAGGCAATGCGATTAAACGCTCAAAAATCTCGATCCGACCGATCGGAAGCCCCTCACCGTAAAAAATCCAGCGCCCACCCCCGTCCGAACTCTTGAAGACGCCCGACGTCGTTGCCACGTAGACCGTTTTCGGGTCGACGGGATCCAGGACGAGATCCTCGATGGCCGTGTTGCCCAGCCCGCGATTCCTGTCGGTCCAGTGAATTCCGCGATCCACGCTCTTCGAGACCCCGCCGCCCCAGGCGCCCACATAAAGGATATCGGGATCGGAAGGGTCGATCGCGACCGCATGATGCGTATAACTTCCAAGTCCTTGATTGATCAATGTCCAGGTCGATCCGCCATCACTGCTTTTAAGAATCCCGTAGTTGCTCGTCGCCGCGTAAACGATTTTCGAATCCCGCGCATCGATCGCGATCCGGTGGATCACAAACGGTCCTTCCTTCTGTTCGGCCGCGCCAGCCGATTCAAGGGCGAGAAGACCCATGAAAATTGACAAAATCCGGATGGCACGGACGATTCTCATGGCTTGGCCGTTTCGCTTCGATGGCGGCCGTACACCGTTAGAAAACGAATGACCTCTTCCTGCTCACCCGGGGTCAACCCGGCGCCCGGACTCATCCGCTGAACGGTCGACTGCCAATTACGTTGATTGGGAGAAACTCTCCAGTAGGTCGCTTTTTGGTTTAAGACGGCATCCGCCCATCCGTGACATTTATTGCACTTGAAGAAAAAGGGAGGGGGGGCCATAGGGAACGCTTTAGAATTATCCGAAGAAGGCTGTTGCGTCAGAGATGCGATGATTTGCATAAGGGGCTCGACCTCCACCTTTGCGGGGGGCTTCCATGTGTTACCGCCATCCTGCGAGATAAATATGCCGTCGTTATGCGTACCGGCATAAAGGAACTGTGAATTTTCCGGATCGATAGCGAGGCTCTCAACCTCCAGGGACGGGAACCCCGAATTGATCGCCTCCCATGTTGTACCCCCATCCGAACTTTTAAACAGGCCGCGGTTGACGACCGAAGCATACAATGTTGCCGCCCTCCCCGGATCCTTGACGATCAAGCGAATCTGTTGTTGTTGAAAAGGCGTCCCGATCGGCTTCCAACTCAACGCAGACCGTATGGCCGTTGGATCGGTGTTGACCCCCTCGGAATCCAACGGGGCTTTAAAAAGCCCATGACTCATGGTCCCGGCGTAAAAGGCCCGACTGGAAGCGTCATAAGCAAGGGCCGTGACAACCTCGTCAGGAAGGTTGCCAATCACGGCCTGCCAAGCCTGGGAAGAGAAAGGTCTCCGAAAAAGTCCGCCCTGGGCCAAATAGAATCCCCCCGGAGATTTCGGGAAAACGAGAAGCGTTGAGATCACTTCGCCGGGAAAGGATGGAAGGCCTTCATTAAAGGGTTTCCAGTTTTTACCCGCGTCATCACTCTGAAAAAGTTCGCCGGTTGAAGTCGAAACAAGGAGACGGTCGGGTTGAAGGGGATTGAGAACCAGCGCATGGATATTCGTGTTGCCAAGGCCGTTGTTCACTTCGAACCAATCTTCCGCGGCGTTCTCGCTTTTATAAACCCCGCCTCCGAACGTCCCCAGATAAAGAACCTTCGGGTTATTCGGATTCACGGCGAAATGATAGACGCTGGTGTTCATAAGACCATGACGGGCGGGAAACCAGCTGGCCCCCCGATCCGTGCTTTTGAGCACGCCCTGGGGTCGCGCCGCAGCATACACGATTTTTGGATTCTGCGGGTCAATTACAATCTGATTGATCAGGAGGGGTTCTTTGAGTCCGGCCCGTACCGGATCGGAAATAAAAAGAGACGCCAGGCTGAAGAAGGCAATAAAAATTTTTGAAGAAGAAAGGTCGAGGGCCATGGCTTAACGAGGAGGCGTCACGAAGCGTCCCACACTGGAGGCTGTGCCGGTTCGATAATCCTTCCAGACCACAAGATACTCCCGGCCGGTCGAAGCCACCTTTGCAAAATGATTCCCAACCGCCTTGGGCGCAATCATGACCTCCTGCGGGGTTACGGTCTTCTGTGAAAGATCGATCCAAGCCCCTTTGACATCCCTTAGAACGTCTTGAATCCCTCGCGGCCTTCCCTGGTATTGGTCTTTCTCCCATACAACGAGACAGAGCTCCCCGGAGCAATGCACCGATGGAAACATGTGAAGGTTGGGACTGCTCTCCACCACAAACTCTTTTGATCCGTCCACATTCCCGGAGGAGTCGAGGCGGATCCCGGCCAGGGCATGAGTGGAAGGAGCTTGTTGATCGGCCCAGACAACGACGTATTGCCCTTGGGCCCATGAAACGGCCGGAAAACTGGGACTGACCGAACTACGCGAGAGAACGAACCCCTCCGGATCGCGCAGCTTACCGGAAGCGGATACGCGCGCCCCCAAAATCCGAGCGGGGGACCCCGGCCGTTTATCCATCCAGGCCACCAGATATTGATCGTTCCCCCAGGCCAACACGGGATTGGATTGATCCCCCGGGAAAGGCGCGATCAGGATCCGGTCGGGATCAATGACCTTTCCATTCGGACTCACCCGGGCCCCCGCGATATCCCATCCACGGCCCGGATTCTCCTCCATCCAAACCACCAGAAAATTTTGGCCATCCCAGCCGACCTGCGGATGTCGGGCATTGCCTCGCCCGACGGCGATCGGAATCCCGTCCTCATCTAACACCTTCCCGTCCGAACGAAGCCGTGCTCCGTACACCTCCCAGCGCGAATGGCTGCGGAGATCCTGCCAGACCACCAGAGACTGTTCTTTTCCGACGGCAATGTCGGAAAAGATCTGATTGGAAGGCGCCGTCGAAACCGGAAGTCCTTGGGGATCAAGAAGCTTTCCGTCCGGACTTACCCGTGCAGCGTAGACATCATAATCGTCTGGATTCTTCCGGTCGGTCTGCCAGACCACCCAAAAATTTTTGCCATCCGAGGTAACGACCGGATCTTCCTCCTCCACACCGTTGAGGATCGATATCGGAATCTCCTGGGGCAAGAAACCCTTGGGAGGTTCCACCACGGCCGTCACGGGTTGTAGGGAAAATTCCACGAACCCGAATACCGTCATCATCAACCCCAGATTGAAATGAATCCTTTTCGGAATCTTCATCCTTTTATTCACCGTTTCCCGCGGCTGTATGCGGTTAGGAATTCCGTGATCCGCTCCTCTTCGGCCGAGGTCAGCAACGCCCCTTTACTCATCCGCTTCACGCTGACCGCCCAGTCCCTCCGGTTTGGGGCCACCCGCCAGGTTCCCCGGCGACTGTTTATCTCCGGATCAATCCAACCGTGGCACCGGTTGCATTTTTGAAATTCGGCAGGGAGCTTGATCTTGGAATCTTTCTTCGCCGTTTCATCCTCTTGGATCAGATCGGCGAGAATTTGCTGCGCCGTTTGATGCGGTCCCAGAGGAAGCGGTTTCCAACTTTCCCCGGCGTCATGGGACTGGAAAATCCAGTGTCCGTGAGAACCCGCATACAGAATCGCTCGATTATGGGGATCCATGACCAAGGACCGGACATCCCGCTCGGGATCGTTAAGGCCGGCGTTCGTCTCTTTCCAAGTCCGGCCGCCGTCTCTGCTTTTTAAGACCCCCCGTCCGGAGGTGGAAACGTAAAGTATCTTGGGGTTCACGGGATCAATCAGTATCTCGCGGATCCAGTCCTGGTCAAATTCCTTACCCAACCGGGTCCAATTTTTTATTCGATTGTCGCTGACAAACAGTCCTCCGTCATGAAGGGTCTCGAGCGTTCCCCCATGCAAAACCGCCACATAAAGTCGCCCGGTTCGGATATCGTAAGCCAGGGCCGAGATTCGTTTGCCCTCAAACGGTTTTCCAACCGACACCCAACCCGTGTCATTTTCTTTCCGGGTGTACAGGCCCTGTTTGGAGGCCAAATAGAATCTGGGGGGGGAAGTCGGAAGAACGACCAGCGACTGGAACTGCTGACTGGAAGTGAAGTCATCTCCTTGATTCAGTGGGACCCAGCTTTTTCCCCCATCGGGACTTTTGAAAAGCCCCGTGGAGGTAACGACATAAATCGTGTTGGGATCGTTCGGGTGAAGAACCAAAATGCCGATATCCGTGTTTTGAAGCCCGTCATTCATCTCGACCCATGTGGAACCCCCGTCGGTGCTCTTGTACAGTCCCGCTCCCCCGGCGCCGAGATAGAGAATGTTCGGATTCTCGGGGTGGACGGTCAGTTGATAGAGCGAGTAACTCCGAATTTCTCGGTTGATCTGGGTCCAGGTCTCTCCCCCATCGATGCTTTTTAAAACGCCGATGCTGTAGGTTGTCAAGGCATAGAGGTTCTTGCTGTCTTGAGGATTGACCGCAATCTGAGAGATGAAAAGCCCTTCAGACGGCGCGGACCGGGCGACGGTCGCTGTCCACGGAAATACGTTCAACATCAAAAAGACAACAAAAAGGTGATGACCCCGCATGGAAACGGGCCGATCGTTTCTCATCATCTCAGCGGACCTTGTTTAAAAGGGGAACCTTAAATAGGCCGACGTGATTCCGAGGTCTGAAGATCAATCACGACTTGGAATTGATTCCGTAATAGAGGGGTTGGACCGCCTCACCACGAAGTACGACAATATTTAACACGACCCCCCGATTTCCCTGGCCCTTTCCCAGGAGCTCCAGAATCTGCCGGAAACGGTCTGTAGAATCCACCCCCATTCCGTTGATTCCCACGATCAGATCGGTCGATTCAAGACCCAGGCTGCGGAGGAGATTCCCTGTAACATGCGACAACTCAACGGCCTCCCCCACGGAGGTCGATGTCAGTACCGGAGATCCTGCATTCAACTGGTCCTGGAAATAGCTCACGAAGCTTTTCACGTCGTCCCGGGAAATGGCCATTCTCGCCTTTTCAACCCGTGCGTCATAGGGAGGGATCACTTTCGAAATAATGGCCTGGCGGGCCCGCAGGGGATCGTTTAAGCCGACGGGTATCGGGATGGGATCCAGGTCGCGATGCTCCTCTTGGGTTCCGGAGGTCAGCCGGAGGGTAATCATTTCTCCATCTCGCTCGAGTTGGACCGCGTCCCTTCGAACGTCGGTCAGCGTCGCTCCGCCAAGCCTCTCACCGATTTGGACAAATCTCTGCTTCCGGGTTTGAGGATCTTCAAAAACAGCTCCGGCCTGTTTTGAGTCTCCCTGGATAATCCCGATGAGTTTATAGGCGTGAGGGTCTTTCGTGACAGGCGACTGGGATGCTTCCTGAGCGCAGCCTCCCGCTACGGCCAATCCCACGATGAGCGAAAGACGCGCCCCGACGCAAACCCAATTCCATCGAACACCGGCCATCGTCTTCCCCCCCATAAAACGGCCGAACCTTTTCTTCGGTCACAATAGTTTATCAATTTCGTCCCGGCCGATTCAAGCCTATTTTTCAATACGCTACCGGTTTACGGCACATTAATTTGCGTAGTGGTGCAACGGGTGTTGTTGGTCTCGTCCCCTTCCGCCACCGTATTGTTGTTGTCCGCATTGGCGCAGACATAGTACGTCCCCGAAGGCGTTGAGGCCGGCACGGTCAAGGTCGTCGAGGCCGTGCTCGTCGCCCCGATCGCCAACGACGTGATCGACCGGGTCTGCGTGATCACCACATCATCCCCGCCCCCGTACGTCGTATCGGTCGACAGATGGAACGCGATCACAAACGCCCCCGCCTTGCTCCCCCCTTGGTTCATCACGCTGTTGGACAGCGTGAAGTTCGCCCCTTTATTCACCGTCGTCGCCGTGGTCGACGCCGCGCTCATCACCAGATCCGCAGGCGGCACGCCGACCGTCACGCTGCTGCACAAGGTGTTGTTCGTCTCGTCCGACTCGACGACTTGATTGAGAGTATCCCCCATCGCACAGACATAGTAGGTCCCCGGAGGCGTTGTCGCCGGGATCGTCAGATTCGTCGTCACCGTGCTGCTCGCCCCCGCCGCCAACGACGTCACCGTCCGCGTGGTCGTGATCGCCACATCGTCCCCATCCCCGTACGTCGTGTTCGTCGACAGATGGTAGCCCACCCGCATGCTCACCCCCGTCGCCAACGGGCCCTGGTTTTTGACCGTATCCGTGACCGACAACGTCGCCCCTTGATTGACTGTCCCCGCATTGGGCGTCACCGCCGTCATGATCACATCCGGCCGCGCCACCTGAACCGTCGTGCTCGTGCACAGGCTGTTGTTCGTCTCGTTCGACTCCGACACCGTGTTGGCGCTGTCCGCCATGGCGCAGACATAGTACGTCCCCAGGGAGGTCGTCGTCGGTATCGTCAGAACCGTCGTGGCCGTGCTGCTGGCTCCCGCCGCCAACGAGGTCACCGACCGGGTGGTGGTAAAGGCCACCGCCCCGGCATCCGTATAACTGGCCGTGGGCGAAAGGTCAAAGGCCACGAGGAAGTTCCCGGCCGGGAATGCTCCCTGGTTCTTGGCCGTGTTGGGAAGGGTCAAGGTGCCTCCCGGCGCCAAGACCGTCGCCGTCGTGGACACCGCCGACATGATCAGGTCCGACTGCGGCACGCTCACCGTCACCCCACTGCACAGCGTGTTGTTCGTCTCATCCAACTCCGTCACCGCTCCGGCCGAGTCGGCCTTCGCGCAGACATAGTAGGTCCCCGGCGGCGTCGTGGCCGGAATCGTCAACGTCGTGGTCGCGGTGTTCGTCGCCCCCGCCGCCAACGAAGCGATCGTCCGCGTCGTCGCAATCGCGATATCATCTCCATTTCCATACGTCGTATCAACCGAAAGGCTGTACCCTACTTTGGAGCTGCCGGCCGAAACGATCCCTTGGTTCTTCACCGAGTCTGTGACCGACAGGGTTGCCGTGCTGCTCACCGTCCCCGAATTGGGCGTAACGGCCGTCACGATCAGATCCGGTCGCGTGACCTGTACCGTCGTGCTCGTACAGAGGCTGTTGTTGGTCTCATTCCCTTCCACCACCGTATTATTGTTATCCGCATTGGCGCAGATATAATAGGTCCCCAGCGGCGTCGAGGCCGGAACCGTCAGAGAGGTCGAGGCCGTGCTCGTCGCCCCAACGGCCAGAGAACCCACCGTGCGCGTCGCGGCGAACGCAACGTCATCCCCGTCCCCGTAGGCCGTGTTCGTGGACAAATGGAACGCGATCACAAAGCTTCCCGCCGACGCGCTCCCCTGGTTCTTGGCCGAGTTGGAAAGCGTGAGACTTGCCCCCGGAGCCACAGCCGTCGCGGCCGTCGACACCGCCGACATGATCAGATCGGCAGTCGCAGGTCCGACCGTTATGGTGCTGCAAAGACTGTTATTGGACTCGTTCGTCTCGCTGATCACGTTCGTGGAGTCCGCATTGGCGCAGACATGGTAAGTTCCGGACGGCGTGGAGGCGGGTATCAACAGGTTGGTCGTGGCCGTGTTCGAAGCCCCCGCGGCCAACAGACCCACCGCCCGTGTAGTCGAAATCGTCACATCGTCCCCGTTCCCATAGATCGTATCGGGCGAAAGACTGTAGGCGATAGTGGAGCTGACGGTTGTCGGCGCCCCGCCCTGATTCTGAACCGTGTCGGTCACCGACAGCGTCCCCCCCGGAACAAACCCCGTGGAATTGGGTGTCACGGCCGTCATCACCAGATCCGGTTTGGTCACCGTAACCGTGGCGGTGCTGCAGAGCGTGTTGTTGTCCGTATTGCTCTCGGCCAAGGCGGCGGTCGAGTCCGCAAACGCGCAGACATGATAAGTTCCGGCCGGAGTGGAACTGGGAACCAGCAGGTCGGTGGTTGCCGTATCGGTTGCTCCAGGCGGGAGCGAGCCCACGACCCGTGCGGTGGTAATCGCAACGTCATCCCCGTCCCCATAGGTCGTATTTGTGGAGAGGCTGTAGGCGATAAAGAAGCTGCTGTCGGTCGAGGCCGTCCCTTGGTTTTTCACGGTATCGGTCACCGACAGAGTCCCGCCGGGTAAAACCGCCGTGTCGTTGGGCGTTTCGTCCGTCATCACCACATCGGGTGTGGGGGGAGCGGCATGGCCCGGCGTGACGGTAAGCTGTATGGCGTTGTTAAAACTTCCCGTGATGGTTGTAACCGGGCTGTTCGTGCCGGTCGCGTTTACGAAGACGTCGAAGAGGAGTGAGGTATACAGATTGGTCCCGTCCCCTGTAATTCCAATATCAAGCCCTCGACTGCTCGCGGCGGTCATTGTGGAGAGGTAGGTATCGCTTCCGACATCAATCACATGAATACCTAACACCTGGTCCACGATGTATAGCGTGACACCGTCCGGCGAGACAACCCCCGCTCGGGGAATGGCGTTGGTCGGCAGAAGGATGGAAGTCTGATACGACCCCGTCGCCCCGTCAAAGACCTCCACAGACGCATGGGCTCCGCCGCTCGCGTCGGCCCGAGCCAGGAAAACTT
>Ga0335085_10009830_pt1 | contig 14374 bp, 13 predicted proteins | sample Lox_Sample_45_FD_206712 | JGI IMG/M metagenome (GOLD analysis project Ga0335085, IMG submission 206712) | Soil microbial communities from Loxahatchee National Wildlife Refuge, Florida, United States - Lox_Sample_4.5 | ecosystem: Environmental > Terrestrial > Soil > Wetlands | place: USA...
TGGCGCATGTGCTTTGGGCTGTTCATCGCAGCAGGTTCTTTTTTCTTCGGACCGTCGAACCGTCCCCTGAGATTGCTTTCGTCAGTGGGAATCGGGCAACACATGCCCGCCGCTTTATTTAGCACAGGCTTCTATTTAGTCCTCACCGTCCTTCCTCTGATTTTGCTGCTCTTCTGGCTCTTCCGAGTACGCTTCACAAAGGCGCGAAACGTAATACCACCCGGGGGCGATGTTTACCCGCTAACCGGCTAGCCGTGGTATCGCTCCGCCCATCGGCAACAAGCTTCCCACTTCGGGAACTCACCGTAAACCTGCCACGAAATCTCTTGCTTTTCCTCGTCGCCTTCTGCGAATGTAAGGATTGGGCAATTGCCCTGTGTACGCTGTCATTCGCTGCCCTTGCGGCAGCTTGTAGCAATCACTCTTAGCCGAGAGCTGAAGGCTAGGAGCTAACGGCCCCATCTTTAGGAGGCGCCATGTCACGACCCCAGTCGAATATCCTCGACAACTCCTTTGCTTCTGATATTTTGCCCGTAACCTATTTACTTCTCATATTTTGCATCACAGATACCGCGTATCGCGCTGATTCTAAAGATTTCGAGGGGGAGGGGGAGGGTATCATCGCATCCCACTATGGGACTGCCACAGCAGTACGCGAAGAGCTAGTTGGTTACCGGCTAATTGCTAGCTGCTAGCTGCTTCTTTATCCTGACTCCTTATGCCTGCACTCGTCGAATGTGTCCCGAACTTCTCGGAAGGCCGTGATAAGGCCAAAGTCGATGCCATTCTCGAAGTCATGAAGATGGACGGTGTTTACCTGCTCGACCGGGAGATGGACGCCGATCACAACCGCTGCGTCATCACCCTGGTCGGCCATCCGGTCAACGTCGCCGAAGCCGCCATCCGCGGCGTCGGCAAATCCGCCGAACTGATCGACCTGACCAAGCACACCGGCGCCCACCCCCGCCTGGGCGCTGCCGACGTCGTCCCTTTCATCCCCATCGAAGAAGTCACTCTGGAAGATTGTGTGGCGCTGGCTCGCCGTGTCGGCGAAGAAATCTGGAGACGGCACAAAGTTCCGGTCTACCTGTATGAAGCCGCCGCGCAGCGCCCCGAACGCCTGAACCTGGAAAACGTTCGCCGCGGACAGTTCGAAGGCATTCGCGAAGAAGTCGAAACGAACCCCGATCGCAAACCCGACTTTGGTGACTCTGCTCTGCATCCCACGGCGGGAGCGACGATCGTGGGGGCGCGCAAGTTCCTGGTCGCCTATAACGTGTACCTGAACACGCCGGATGTCGAGATCGCGAAGAAAGTCGCCAAGTCCGTTCGCTTCTCCAATGGCGGTCTTCGCTACGTCAAAGGCATGGGCGTGCCCGTGCGCGGCCTGGCGCAGGTTTCGATGAACCTGACTGACACCGATCAGACGCCGATCGCCCGTGTATTCGAGTACGTGAAAAGGGAAGCAGCTCGCTACGGCGTGATGCCGCTGTCGAGTGAAATCGTCGGATTGATTCCGAAGAAGGCACTCGAAGACGCGGCCGAATGGTTTCTGCAGGTTGAGAATTTCGATTCTTCTCTGATTTTGGAAAACCGGCTCGCCGGGGTAATGAGCGGCAAGATCGCCGTCGGCGGACTTCGCGCCGGCGTCGAGCCCTTTGTTGAGCAATTGGCGGCGCCAACCGCCGCGCCCGGTGGCGGAAGCGCCTCTGCCGCAGCCGGAGCCATGGCTGCCGCACTCGGCGGCATGGTCGCAGGGATGTCGCGTGGCAAAAAAGTCTACGTCCAGTATGAGCGCGAGCTGAGTGACGCCATCCGTAGGCTGGCCGAGATTCGCGAAGAGTTGAAAGCTGCAATCGACGCCGACGCCGCGTCTTTCAACGAAGTGATGGCGGCATTCAAGAAGGTGAAGGACAATCCCGAAGCACAAAACGAAGTGGATGCGGCCCTGAAGAAAGCGACAACTGTACCTCTCACCGTCGCGGAGCGGGCAAGGGAAGTGCGAGCGATTCTCGAGTCGCTGCGCCCGATTACGAATCCCAAAATGGCTTCCGACCTCACGGTCGGCATCGCTCTCGCCAATGCGGCGGTTGAAGGCGCCATCGCGAATGTTGAGATCAACCTTGAAGACCTGAAAGACCGGGCATTCGTCGCCGATGTGCGGAAACGCGTGGCCGCTGCCGAAGCGTAATGATATGTCACGGCGTGCAGTATCACTCGTCACTGCACGTCACTCCATTCGCGCTTAAGAAATGATGGGGAGGCCGAACCCATGCTTAAGCACTTGCGACCGCTGCTGTGGTTGGTGTTTCCCGCAGTCGTTTCGACCGACACCTTGGTTAGGAAGTCAGCCAGGACGCTCGATAATCTGCAGACAGCGTTCAATGGCGAGAGTAACGACAAGGCCCGTTATCTCGCCTTCGCGAAAAGAGCCGGTGAGGAAGGTCTGGGCGAACTGGCGAGTCTCTTCCGCGCCGCCGCGAAGGCCGAGGAGATCCATGCCCGTAACCATAGCGACGTAATTCGCAGAATGGGCGCAACACCTGCTTTGAACCTGCAACCGGTCAAGGTCAGCACAACGCGGGAGAACCTGAAGACTGCTATCGCCGGTGAGAAGTACGAGCGCGACATCATGTATCCCGAATTCCTCGAGGTGGCCAAACGGCAGAGAGCGGCGGCTGCGGTTTGTACCTTGACGTATGCATGGAAGGGCGAAGCGGTGCACGCGGTGCTGTACCAGGATGCCCTGGATCATCTCGGTAAACGCACAGGCGAGAGCCGCGCTTATGCCGTCTGTCCGGAGTGCGGCAATACCCTGGAAGCACTGAATATCCTGAAGTGCATGATCTGCGGGCACACCAAGAGCGGCCTCATCGCAGTGACGTAACTCAGCCCGCAGCAAATCGTTCGCGGAGCTCAGCAACTGTTGACCTGAGTACGGGTTAGTGCGTCTAAGGCTCAGGTAGAATAGACCCAATGAAGAAGTTTCTTGTCGTAGTAACCCTGACATCGTTAATTGCTATTCCCGCTTTCGCGGCGCCGCTCAGCAGCAATGCGCGGACGGTGATTCCTTCTGCGATTCAGCAGATTCTGTCGGTTGACTATCGTGCCCTTCGGGGCTCGCAGACCGCGCTCGCGCTGAAGAACCGTGTGCTGCCGCAGAATCTGAAGCAGTTTGAAACTGCGCTACGCACGTTCGGCATCGATCCCAGCAAGGACGTGGAGCAGATCACGTTTGTTACCTATCGCGGGACCGACAAGTCGCTGAACGCGATCGGCATCGCGCAAGGTCCATTCAAGCAGAAGGAATTCCTGCAGAAGATGCGGCTGAAAGGCATCAAGCCGGAGAAATATCTGCTGTCCTATCTATATCCCATGGGTTCCGGCATGCAGGTGTCGTTCCTGGATCCGACGACGATTGTGTTTGGCGAAAGTGCGGCTCTGAGGGGCGCGATCGACGTGAGAGATAAGAATGCCGAGTCGCTGGCGAGTAACAACTCGATCAACGATCTCATCACGGACTCGGACAGCGCTCCCATCTGGAGCGTGCTCGACCAGTTGGGAACCCAGAACATGATGAGGTCTGCGCTCGGACAGGCATCGTCGCTCGCTGACTACGACGTGGTGAAGAAGCGCCTCCTGGCCTCGGACTATGTGATGAATTTCGACAACGGGGTGACCTTCGACCTGAACGTGAAGACTTCGGACAATATGACCGCAGCCAGTCTTGCATCTCTGCTGAAAGCGGGCGTTCTGTATCGCAAGATGAATGCGACCCCGGTTGAGAAAATGGCGCTGGAAAGCATGACGGTCGACAATCAGCACGATCTGCTGAAGATGACCTTCAAATCCGACGACGACCGCTTCCAGGCGCTGCTGAAGTCGGAGCTCTTCGCTTCCGTATCGCACTGAACACAGTTGATTTCGCGCGGCCCGCCCCTCAAGGCGGGCTTGTGCTGCAGGTATAATCGTCCCGTTTTGCCAAAGTTCCGGTCCTTCATCTCCTATCCAATCGTGCTTGTCGTGCTCCTGGCTGCTGCGCTGGCGTCGGCTCAGAGCGCGCCCGCGATGCCTGCTGTGTTGGTCATGCCGTTCGAGAACCATTCCAAGGTTGCAGGTGCGGATTGGATCAGTGAAGCGTGCCCAGAAGTGCTCTCCCAGCGCATGTCGTCTCCTAAGGTCTATGTGATCGGTCGCGACGACCGAGTCTTTGCGTTCGATCGCGCCGGAGTGCCGGCGGCGGTGCGGCCTTCTCGGGCAACCACCTTTCGCGTCGCCGAGCAGATGGGCGCAGACTACGTTGTGTTGGGCAGCTACGAGGTTACGGACAGCACATTTCAGGTTACGGCCCAGTTACTCGATGTCAAAGGGCTGAAGCTCCATCCGGCCATTCAAAGCCGCGGGTCTCTGGCTGACTTCGTCGACTTGCAGACCGGTGTCGCGTGGCAACTTCTGCACGAAATGCCGAGGCCCCCACTGGGGATACAGCAGCAGTTCGTAAAGACCGCGTCGCCTATTCGGCTTGATGCATTTGAGAATTATGTTCGCGGCGTGGTGAATACCAGTTCGCAGTCAAAGATCCACTACTTCAAGGAAGCCTTAAGGCTGAACCCGAACTATTGGGTCGCGGCTCTGCAACTGGGCAAGGTCTATTACGACAACCACGAATACGAGCAGGCCGCTGTGTGGCTCAGCAAGGTTCCGAAGGATGATGCGGCGGCGGGCGAAGCGACATTTCTCCTGGGCATGTCGGAGTATTACCGCGGAAATCTCGACCGCTCCTACACCGCCTTCAATTCTCTGGTGACGCGTTTGCCGTTGACCGAGGTGTACAACAATCTTGGCGTGGTGGATGCCCGTCGCGGCCGGCATTCGGCGGCGACCGACTATTTTTCCAAGGCGGTCGCCGCGGATCCCAGCGATCCAGACTATCGCTTCAACTATGCCCTGGCCCTGTTCAAAAGTGGGGATTCAACCGCCGCCGCGCGACAGCTCCGCGAAGAACTCCAACATCGGCCGACCGACGCAGAGGCCAAGTCGCTGCTCGATATGATCAACCGCGGAGTTACGCCGCCATCGAGCACGAGCACAGCGGGCATCGGCGGCCAGACCCGGATCCCCATCGAGCGCATCAAGCGTAACTACGACGAGACGTCGTACCGGCAACTCCAGATGGAAATCAATAACCTGAGCCAGCAACGGCCGCCGAAGTAAGATAGGGGTAGCACTGCGGAAGGAGGCTGTATGTCGAAACTCCGTGCATTGTTTGTCGCCTCGGCTCTTCTGCTGCTCAGCACATCATTTGCATTCGCGCGTAGCGTGGTAAAAATTCGGCTCAACGACACGATTCAGCCCATCAGCGACGAATACATCGGTCGCGCCATCGAGCAGGCGCGCCAAACCAATGCCGATGCCGTGTTGATCGAACTCAGCACGCCGGGCGGGCTGATCGACTCGACGCGCTCGATTATCGAAAAAATTCTGGCCTCGCCGGTACCGGTGATCGTCTACGTGGCGCCCGGTGGAGCGAGGGCCGCTTCAGCAGGTTTCTTCATTCTCGAAGCGGCCGACGTTGCCGCCATGGCTCCAGGAACGAACACCGGCGCTGCGCATCCGGTCAATCTCGGCGGCGAAAAAATGGATGACGTTATGAAGCAGAAGCTGGAAAACGACTCGGCTGCCTTCATGAGGTCCTTTGTTGGGCCGAGAGGAAGAAATGTGAGCCTGGCCGAGTCGGCAGTGCGCGAATCGAAATCGTGGACGGACAAAGAGGCTCTCGATCAGCACCTGATTGACTACATCGCGCGCGATCAGGACGACCTCTTCAAGCAAATGGAAGGAAAGCCAGTCCGGCGGTTCGACGGGAAGACGACCACATTAAATCTGGTTGGCGCACCGGTCGTCGAACTGCAGATGACCGTCAAACAGCGGATACTCGACTTCCTGCTCGATCCCAATATCGCTTTCTTGGTTCTGGCCGTCGGGGCACTTGCGCTCTATGCCGAGTTCAATCATCCCGGTGCAATTCTGCCCGGAGTTGTCGGCATTGTATTTATCCTGCTGGCGCTGTTCGCTTTGAATCTGCTCCCGACGCGCTACGCGGCATTCACGCTGATCATGGCGGCATTCGTCATGTTTGCCCTGGAAGCGAAGTTTGCCACACACGGTGTGCTCGGCATTGCCGGAATCGCGCTCATGACGATCGGCGGACTGTTGCTGGTCGACGGTCCGATCCCTGAGTTGCGGGTGAAGCTCTGGACAGCGCTGTCGGTCAGCATTCCTCTGGGCGCGATTACTGTCTTCCTGATGAGCATTGCCCTGAAGGCCCGACGCAACAAAGTTGTGACCGGCGAGCAGGGAATGATCGGCACCCTCGGCGAGGCGCGAACCGACATCGATCCTGAGGGCAAAGTGTTTGTGCAGGGCGAGCTCTGGAATGCACACTCGGCGTCCCGGGTCCAAATGGGCGAGCAAATTGTTGTAAAAAAGATAGAAGGTCTGGAGCTCGAGGTCGAAAAGGCCACGTAGCCAACTGCACGCATTGACTCCTGTGAGCCTCAGCGATAGCGCTGGGGCTTTTTCTGCTATTGCCGAACTGGGTTACGCCCTCTAGATAAGCCTACAATCGAGTAGGCTGCAGGTTCTAAACTCAACTGTGGCCCGGGAGGCACGAAGTGAACCTGTTCGTCATCATTCCGGTGGTCATCGTGGTGCTGTACCTGCTGAATTCCATCAAGATTCTGGCGGAGTACGAGCGCGGCGTCATTTTCCGTCTGGGCCGGCTGTTAGGCGCTGCGAAAGGGCCAGGACTGATCCTGGTCTTCGCGCCCATCGATCGCATAGTACGGGTTTCGCTGCGGCAAGATGCATTGGAGGTCCCGCCGCAGGACATCATCACGCGCGACAACGTCACACTCAAGGTCAATGCCGTCATCTTTTTGCGAGTCATCGATCCCAACAAGGCGGTGGTCGCCGTTACAAATTACCTGTACCAGACCTCGCAGTTCGCGCAGACGACCTTGCGGTCTGTGCTCGGCGAAGTTGATCTGGACGAGTTGCTGGCGCATCGCGAGAAGATCAACACACGCCTGCAGTCGATTCTTGACCAACATACTGATCCCTGGGGGGTTAAGGTTACCAATGTCGAGGTGAAGCAGGTCGATCTCCCTGAGACCATGACGCGCGCCATGGCGAAGCAGGCCGAGGCGGAGCGCGAAAAGCGGTCAAAGATCATTCATGCCGAGGGCGAATATGCTGCCGCGCAGCGTTTGACCGATGCCGCACACCTGCTTTCCACAGAGCCCACCAGCATTCAATTGCGCTACTTACAGACCTTGACCGAAATCGGAGTAGAGAAGAACACGACCATTATCTTCCCGGTCCCGGTAGACCTCCTGGCGGGTTTGCAGAGACTGGTGAGGGCAGAGACGGCAAGCATCGCTCCGGCGACGCAACCGCCTGGACAATAACCTCGGAGAGATCCTCGAATGGCGACCGAAGACAGCGACATCACGATAGGCCCGGGTAAGCTGCTGGGCCTGTTTTTCATGCTAGTGGCGATCTGCGGGGTGTTCTTTGCCATCGGCTATTCACTGGGGAAGACCTCGGCTCACGAGCAAGCCATGAATGACAAGACGCCGCTGAGTGCGTCGTTATCGGCGCCCATCGTGGGCGATGCCGGCGCGGCCAAGCCGTCGGCGGCGGTTCCGACAAAGACGGAGCCGGAGACGACAGCGGCGCAAGACCAGACGAAAGAGGAGGAGCCAGATCTCACCTTCTTCAACTCGGTGAAACGCAGTGACCACGGAAAGCAGGATGCGACGGAAGCCGCAACCGTCACTCCACCGAAACAAGCCGCAGCCACGGCGGACAATCAGCCTTCTTCAAAGACTGTGCCTCCCGCACAGACGACTACAGCGGCCCCGCCAACGGAGGCGAGCCTGTCTGCCAAGGCCGGCGCCAAGACAGATGCAAACGCAGCCGTGACCACCACGGCCAGCGGCGCATTTGTCGTACAGATTGCGGCCGTAACTCGCGAAGAAGATGCTGCTGCACTTGCCGGAGCGTTACGCAAGAAGAATTACAGCGTTTTCGTAGTCAATAATCCCGCCGTGCACGACAAGTTCTATCACGTACAGGTAGGACCATTTGCAACGATGCAGGATGCCGAAGCGATGAAGGTAAAGCTCACTGGAGAAGGCTATAACCCGATTGTGAAGAGAACTTGATGAGCGGCGGAATCTGCAATCAAAGCCATCCCCTCGTGGGATGGCTTCTTAATTCAACGCCTACTTATCGGAACTCACTGGGGAAGGGCTGTCGGGCCAGCTGCCGGCGTCCATAGACTCTTCCGCAATTTCAATAGGGGGAACCGCAACGGGCTGGTCAGCGCCGGTGATCAGGCGCGCTGAACGGTCGTAGGTGAAATAGCTCCATGCCCACTGAATCATAACCAGAATCCGGTTGCGAAAACCAATGAGGAAAAAGATATGAATAAACAGCCATGCGAGCCAAGCCAAATACCCTGAGATGTGGAGCTTGCCAAACTGGGCGACGGCAGCATTGCGACCAATGGTAGCCAGGCTACCTTTGTCGAAATAATGGAACGGCTTGCGGGCATTGCCCGACAGATCGGCGGCAATCTGTTTGGCTGCCCAACGTCCCTCCTGCATTGCCACTGGGGCCACACCGGGCAAGAGTGCACCCTCAGCCTGCTTGAGAGAAGCGAGATCGCCAATCACGAAGACCTCAGCGTGACCCGGCAGGCTGAGGTCCGCTTCCACAAGCACCCGTCCGGCACGGTCGACGGGACCTCCAAGCGCCAGACCTAAGGGAGAGGCTGACACACCCGCCGCCCAAAGGACAAGAGTCGCGTGCATCACTTGTCCGCCGACGTGAATCTCTCCGAGGTGAAGGTCGCTCACAGCCGAATTCAGCCGGACTTCTACACCTAGCCGTTCCAATTGGCGCTTCGCGCTTTCGCGCAGGTCTGCCGGATAGGCAGCGAGAACCGAGGGCCCCGCTTCAAGCAGAATGATCCGCGTCTTCTTTGGGTCGATGTGGCGGAAGTCTTCGGCCAGGGATTTACGAGCAATCTCTGCTAACGTGCCTGCCAACTCGACGCCCGTGGGACCACCGCCGACGACTACGAAAGTCAGGGGAGAATGCTCGCCAGTGGTCGCGGCTCGGCGCTCTGCTATTTCGAAGGCGAGTAACACACGCCGGCGAATCTCCAGGGCATCCTCGATAGTCTTCAGCCCTGGGGCGAAGACCTCCCACTCATCGTGTCCGAAGTAGGCATGGCTCGCACCCGCCGCGACTATCAGGTAGTCATAAGGCAGGTCGAATCCATGGAGCTTCACGATGCGCTGGTCGAGATCAAAGCCGACCACTTCTCCGAGCAATACCTCGATGTTTTCGTGACGCGCGAGGATCTCGCGTATCGGTGCAGCGATCTCCGCCGGTGACAGCCCGGCCGTCGCGACCTGATATAGCAGGGGCTGAAAGGTATGGTGATTCCGCCTGTCCACCAAGGTAATCTGCACAGGCAACCGGGCAAGCGACTCAGCGGCCTGAAGACCACCAAATCCGCCTCCGATGATTACAATTTTTTTACGACGATCGTTGCTAGTGTCCACCCTAAGTAGATGCATCCTGCGTTAGGTTAGCGGCACAGATAGGGTAATGCCAAGAGAGAGCACGAAAGTATCATTACGAGTAAAATCTGCCTTGCCGGGTAAGTCCTGCATGCCGCTTTTTTCGGCCCGCCATTGAAGGCGCTGAATCTAGCAGTGTTATATCCGCTCGAGAGCGGCAAGGGAATTGCAGATCGGGCAGCATGATCAATGTAATCCTAGCGGACCACCAGAGGATCTTTCGCATGGGAATGGCCAGCGCGCTGGCCTCCGAAGACGACATTCGCATCGTCGGCCAGCCGCAGTCGATCGACCAGCTCAGGAACGGACTGGAGCATCTGCAGCCTCACGTACTAGTACTGTCGTCGGCATTTCTCGCACAGATCGACTCCATACGCGACCTATGCGATTCCGGGCGGCCCGCCATACTCCTCCTCGAGGATGGGGCGGAGCCGGCAGCGCCGCAGTTCTCACCCGATGTACAGGGCTTTATTCAGCGTTCGGCTGACGAGGGGACCGTTGTGCGCTGCATACGTCACCTGGCACGCGGAGGCAGGGTGCTGAGGCTGGTACGCGGGCCTTCGAACGACGCTGAGCTCGATCCGGTTGGAGTTCGCGTGCGCCAGCGCCTCAGCCCGAATGAATTGCGCATCATTGCGTACGTGGTTCAGGGTTTTAGAAACCGGGAGATCGCGGCTCGCATGAGTATGACCGAGTCTGGCGTCAAAAACGCTTTGCGGAAGATCTTCGACAAGACCGGCGTCTTCGATCGGCTGGAGCTTGCACTTTACGTCGTGCACCATCGCGCACTGTTCGATGCCACATCGGAGGTTCAGGCGACGTCGCAGTTTAGCTCGTTCCTGACCGCCGAATCGCAGCACTGGAACCTGCGCCGCAATGTGGTTAATTAGCTGCCCAAATTGCTCGCCCGACCTCCGTCGAAGCTGTTCTTTGCTGGCCTCGACCGGATATAGGCAGGATTTTCCGTGTTAGATTAAAAGTGTGGGCCCGTAGCTCAGTTGGTAGAGCAACGCACTTTTAATGCGTGGGTCGCAGGTTCGATTCCTGCCGGGCTCACCATGATCTGCCCAGGTCCTTCGACTCGCTACCGCTTTGCCGGACCTTGCCCCAGGATTTCGCCTCACGGCTCAAGCTATTTGGCCGGGGCAGGCCCTTTCTCGTGCAGCACAATCGTCTTCTGGTCGTAGGGAATAATAGTGACGCTCAGATCTTTACGCGTATAGAACTGGTCCTTCGTAATCGGAAAGGCCACGAGTACACTGCCCTTTGCTTCACCCCCCGGCGGAATCTTGGTCTCGACCTTGAGGGGATCGGAGGCGTACATCTGCAAATCGGGAAAGGCCTGCAGGTAGCGCGCGTAATCGACGGCCGAAGCTGCGTCGTCCGTTGACTCACCTTGATCACTGACAATGCTGGCTTTGATGTCTTTGATGTACAACATCTTGTCGCCGATGTTGTGCAGCGTGACCTGCATCATCACCATGGAATAGGAGTTGTTTTCCTGCTGCATGGCGAAGGCCTGATCAATCTGACCCTGCGCCAGCGGCTTGGAACGAAAGATGTACGCCACCCCGATGATGAAGACCAGCACCACGAGGAGCGCCACCGCGAGGGGAGCCACCGGGGGTAGAGTGCGTTTAGCGCTGTCGAACTCTTCCGTGATCGGAACATGACCAGCGTCAAAGTTGACGCCGGGCTTGGGAAAATTTGTGTCTGTCATGAAGCACCTCCTTTGGGGAGCTGCAGCTCTAGCTTACTCTAGGAAAACTCGGGGCTCACCTGGTTTGTCGGCCATTCATGTTTCATGGCTCGGCGGAATTCCTTTTCGGGAAGCGTGTTGAGCACATCTTTCGGAGTGAGCCATGCCCTACGGGCCTGCAAAATCCCGTACTTGATCTTTTCAAAATGAGAGGTGTGGTGAGCATCCGTGTTGATGACGATTTTCACTCCGCGGTCGCGGGCTAGTCGGAGGTGGACGTCGTTGAGGTCAAGGCGATCAGGATAGGCGTTGAGCTCCATAGCCACGCGCTTCTCGCGAGCAAGCTTCAGCAGTGCTTCAAAGTCGAAAGGATAAGCGTCGCGCCGGAGTTGCAGGCGACCCGTGGGATGCCCGAGAATCGAGACGTTCTTGTTGCTGATCGCTCGAAGGAGCCGGTCCGTCATCTGCGCCGCTTCCTGGTTGAAGGCGGAGTGAACACTGGCGACGACAACATCCATCTGCTCGAGAACGGAGTCGCAAAGGTCGAGAGAGCCGTCCGCGAGGATGTCGACCTCAATGCCCGACATGATGGTGATGCCGGGGATTCTTTCGTTGGCTGCCTTGATTCGGGCAATGTGTTGCAACGCCCGTTCGTCGTCGAGGCCATTAGCCATGGCGAGGTTTTGGGAGTGGTCGGTAATCGCAATGTATTCGTAGCCACGCCGCTTCGCCGCTTCGGCCATCTCTTCAATGGTGCATTTTCCGTCGGTCTCGACGGTGTGCATGTGAACTTCGCCGCGAATGTCTTTGACGGTAATGAGCTCAGGAAGTTGGTGCTTTTCTGCAGCCTCGATTTCACCGGTGTTTTCCCGAAGCTCAGGCGGAATCCAGTCGAGCTGGAGAGCGCGGTAGATGTCCTCTTCGCTTTGGCTGGCGACCAGCTTGTTGTCTTCCAGCTGGCAGAGGCCGTATTCGTTGAGCGTGAGTCCCATCTTGAGCGCCCTCTGGCGGAGCGACACGCTGTGGCTCTTCGATCCCGTGAAGTACTGCAAACCGGCGCCGTAGGAGTCCGGTGACAACGCCCGCACGTCGACCTGCAGGCCGCTTCGAAGTTTGAAACTGACTTTGTTCCCGCCCTTGGCCAGAACTTGGCTGATGCCGGGAAAGCGGACGATTTCGTCGAGGAGCGCCGCGCGTTGATTGTCATCCCTGCAGCAGGGGCCCGTGATGAGTACGTCGAGGTCGCCAACAGTCTCGCGGCCGCGGCGCAACGACCCGGCGGGCGTAATGGCGTCGATGCCCTGGATGTGCCTCAGGTGTTCACCTAGCCGCTCCGCGGTGCGATCTGCCTCGTCGATCAGAAAGCGGCCGGAGATACGTCGGTAGTCTTCAATTGCCTTGAGTATCTTAGTTTCGCTTTTCTCGCTCATGCGGGGCAGGGTGCGTAGCTTGCCTTCTTTCGCCAGCTTTTCCACACCTTCGAGGTCGCTGACCTGGAACGAACTCCATATCAGCGCAACCGTCTTGGGCCCCAGGCCCTGAATTTTCAGCAACTCAAGCATCGAGGGACGGTACTTGGTGAGGAGCTCCTGATGGGTCTGAAGCTTGCCCGATGTGTTGAGCTCTTGAATGTTGGCGGCCATTCCTTTGCCGATACCCGGAATTGCCAACAAGCTCTTGGTGTCGTGGGAAATTTCCGACACCTGCTGCGCGAATCCCTCGAGCGCCTCGGCAGCATTACGATACGAGCGGATACGAAAGGAGTCATCGCCGTTGATCTCCATGAGATCCGCAGTTTCATAAAAGACGTTGGCGATGCCCTTGTTGTCCATAGCACTGTCCGGGGAGATTTTACCGTGACCCGGTTGCCAGTGCGCGCAAGGGCCTGCGGCGAGAAATTCAACGGCAAAAAACCCAGCCTCGGAGGCTGGGTAAGCACTCTGTGCGAAAACAGAGTTACTGTGACTTCACCACATTCGCGGCCTGTGGACCTTTCTGGCCATCGACAATCTCAAATTCGACATTATCGCCTTCCTGCAAGCTCTTGTAGCCCTCGGCAAGCAGGGCACTGTAATGCACGAATACATCGGGTCCCTCGTCACGGCCGATAAACCCGAACCCTTTAGCGTTGTTGAACCATTTTACGGTTCCTTTCAGTTTCACTTTCTGTTCCTCCGGGGGCGGCCGCCCGCAGCGATCAGTGCGAGTTGCCGTCGATGAATTACGTCAAGCAGGTCTAGGCGAACAAGCCAGGATCCGGTCGAACGGTCCTTGCCATCCATCAGGTCTGGCGGATCGGAGTCTTACCTGTTGAACATTGTGCCTCGATTGTTTAGGAAATTCGTGGTGTTGTCAAGACAGTATACATACCCGTTTGTGCTGACAGATGGCCAGGATTGGGGAGCACTTAATGGAGAATTAATGCCGAATGCTGCAGAATACCTCGATTGCGGAACGAATCGAATGCCTTTGTTATGACAATCGAGGTTTGTTACAGATGAGCCAAAGAACGCTCGCAATCGTTTTCCCGTCCCGAATCTGCCCGGACAGAATCAGTTTGGCCACGGTCGAAAGAGGAACGAGGTCATGTTCGATCTTTTCGTCCGCCTCAGGGTGCGATTTGCCCGGCATTAGTCCCTGGGCGAGGAAGACGGTCATGGTCTCTTCCAGGAATCCGGGGCTGGGGTAGAAGAACAGAACTTTCTTCCAACTCCGAGCGACGTATCCGGTTTCTTCGCGCAGCTCGCGCTTGCCGGCTGAAAGGGCGGACTCGCCCGGATCGATACGGCCCGCGGGAAGCTCGAGAATGAAATCCTTCGCGGCGTACCGGTATTGCTTTTCGAGGAGCACTCTCGGCTCGCCGGCAGTATCGTCGACGGCCAGAATGACCACCGAGCCCGAATGGCGGATGACTTCACGGACTGCGGTAACGCCGTTAGGCTCACGGACTCGGTCGCGGGTGATGTCGAAGACCCGGCCGCGGAAGACGGTCTTGGAAGACAGCACTTCAAGCGGAGCC
>Ga0335085_10009831_pt1 | contig 14371 bp, 13 predicted proteins | sample Lox_Sample_45_FD_206712 | JGI IMG/M metagenome (GOLD analysis project Ga0335085, IMG submission 206712) | Soil microbial communities from Loxahatchee National Wildlife Refuge, Florida, United States - Lox_Sample_4.5 | ecosystem: Environmental > Terrestrial > Soil > Wetlands | place: USA...
TACAAGGGACGGCAAAATCCACGCGCAGGCTCACCAGGAATTCACACAGATTTATCCTCAGCCGGGCTGGGTGGAACACGATCCCTTCGAAATTCTCACTTCGCAGCTCGGCTCGGCGATCGGCGTTCTCGGCAAAACCCAGCTCAGGCCGCGCGATATTGTCGCTGCTGGCATTACGAATCAGCGCGAGACGACGATCGTCTGGGACCGCGAGACTGGAAGGCCGGTCTACAACGCGATCGTGTGGCAGGACCGCCGCACCGCACCGTTATGCGAGCAACTGCGCCGCGACGGCGCCGAGACGACGATCCGTGAGAAGACCGGGCTGCTGGTCGACCCCTACTTCTCGGGGACCAAGGTCGCATGGATTCTCGACAATGTGTCCGGAGCGCGCGAACGGGCCGAGGCCGGCAAACTCGCCTTCGGCACCGTGGATTCCTGGCTCATCTGGAACCTGACGGGCGGCAAGCGACACGTCACCGACCCGACCAACGCCTCGCGGACCCTGCTCTATAACGTCGTTGAGGGCCGCTGGGACACCGACCTGCTCAAGCTCCTGCGAATCCCCGAAAGCATGATGCCGGAGGTCGCCTGGTCGAGCGAAAAAATTGGAACTATCACGACGACACTTGGCCTCGAGTCCGTCGAAATTGCGGGAATCGCCGGAGACCAGCAGGCTGCGCTCTTCGGACAGCTCTGCCTGAACCGCGGCGATGCCAAGAACACCTACGGCACCGGATGTTTTCTACTTCAACATATTGGCGACAAATTTTTGCTGTCACAAAAACGCCTGATCACCACGCTTACGTGCAGCCTGAGCCGAAAGCTCGAATACGCCTTCGAGGGCAGCGTCTTTATCGGTGGAGCTGTCGTGCAGTGGCTGCGCGATAACCTGCGTCTGATTCAGAAATCCTCCGACGTCGAGGCCCTCGCCGGAACTGTGAAAGACAGCGACGGCGTGGTCTTCGTGCCCGCGTTTGTGGGACTCGGAGCGCCGTACTGGGATCCGTATGCCAGCGGGCTCCTTATTGGACTGCGCCGCAGCACGCAGCCCGGGCACATTGCCCGCGCCGCGCTGGAAAGCATCGCCTTCCAGGTTGCAGACGTGCTCGAAGCCATGAACGGCGACACCATGAATAACGAAGCGGGCCGCCCCTGCTGCGAGCTGCGAGTGGACGGCGGAGCTTCCGCCAACGACATGCTCATGCAGGGTCAGGCCGATCTGCTCGGAATCCCGGTCGTGCGGCCGCAGGTGATCGAGACGACTGCTCTTGGAGCTGCGTATCTTGCGGGCCTCGCAACAGGCTTCTGGGAAAGCCCCGAAGAGATCGCCAAACTCCGCGCCCCGGATACGCGCTTCGAGCCTAAGATGTCTCCAGAAGAAGCTCAGCGCTTCAAAGAACGCTGGAAGAACGCCGTCGAAAGATCGAGACACTGGAGCGCCCCGACATCATGAACGCTGCCCTGAACGCCCCCAATATGAACCGTGAGTCCATGATCGAGCGCATCCGCACGCGCACCGAGCCGTGGGACATTATCGTCATCGGCGGAGGAGCCACCGGCGCGGGAATCGCCGTCGACGCTGCCACCCGCGACTTCGATGTGCTGCTCGTCGAACGCGAGGACTTCGGCAAGGCCACATCCAGCCGCAGCACCAAGCTTGTCCACGGAGGCGTGCGCTATCTCGAACAGGGCAATGTCTCGCTGGTGATGGACGCCCTGAAGGAGCGCGGCCTTCTGCGGCAGAACGCTCCGCATCTCGTCCACGACCTCGCCTTTGTCGTGCCGAATTACTCCTGGTGGGAAGCGCCGTTCTATGGCATCGGCATGAAGGTCTACGACCTGCTTGCCGGCAAATACGGATTTGGTAAGTCCCGTATCCTCTCGCGCGAAGAGACCCTGGAGCGGCTTCCTAATATCCAGACCGACGGCCTGCGCGGCGGCGTGATGTATTACGACGGCCAGTTCGACGACTCCCGCCTGCTCATTCACCTGATCATGACCGCTGCGGAGTACGGCGCGACGGTCGTGAACTACGCCGAGGTCAGTGAGATTCTGAAAGGCGACGATGGTTTTGTCGACCGCGTCAGCATTGTCGATCACGAGTCTGGCGAACGCTTCACCGTGTCGGGCAAAGTGATCGTCAATGCCACGGGCATCTTCACTGACGATGTCCGCCGACTTTGCGATCCCGGGGTGGAGGGCATGGTCGCACCCAGCCAGGGCATTCATCTCGTCTTCGAGCGCTCGTTCCTGCGCGGAGATACTGCCATCATGGTGCCGCACACCAGTGACGGACGCGTGATGTTCGCGATACCGTGGCACGAGCACACCGTCGTCGGCACTACCGACACGCCGATTGACGGCCCATCCTACGACCCACTGCCCTACGAGCAGGAGATCGAGTTCATCCTCGACACTGCATCGCGCTACCTGAGCCGTCCGCCCACACGCGCCGACATACTCAGCGTCTATACGGGCATTCGTCCCCTGGTGAAGGCCGGATCAGCAGCGAGCAAGACTTCTGCCCTGTCGCGCGACCACACCATTCACGTCGACCACTCGGGCCTGCTCACTATTGTGGGAGGAAAGTGGACCACTTACCGTCACATGGCCGAGGACTGCGTCGACCACGCCATCACGCTCGGCAGCCTGCCGGACAGTGAGTGCCGCACGCACCATCTGCAGATCCACGGATACGACGACGAGATTGACGGCCTCAGCAACATGGGGGTCTATGGATCGGACGCAGCCGCGATCACTGTTCTCGCCGAAGAGTACCCCGAGCTGGCGAAGCCGCTGCATCCGGCGCTTCCCTACATCGGCGCCGAGGTCGTGTGGGCAGTGCGGCATGAAATGGCACGGACCCTCGACGATGTCCTTGCGCGGCGCACACGCGCACTCTTCCTCAATTCGCGCGCCACGCTCGAGATGGCTCCTGCCGTTGCGGCTCTCATGGCCCGCGAACTCGGCCGCGACGAAGCCTGGGCCGAGACACAGCTAGCCGAATTTCAAGCTATGGCCGCCAGCTATCTCCCCGAGTCTGCAGTCATGCAGCAATGATTTATCGAAAGCGAGACACCCTTTGATCCATTCACTATATTTTTGCGCTCTGATCCGCACTCCATTTTTAGGCGAGTTCGTTGGAACCATGGTGCTGATTTTGCTCGGCGACGGCGTTGTTGCCGGAGTTCTACTTAAGCGCAGCAAGGCCGAAAATGCCGGATGGATGGCCATCACAACCGCGTGGGCCTTTGCGGTGCTCTGCGGAGTCTTCACCGCGAACCTTTTCGGCAGCCCGGACGCACATCTCAATCCCGCCATAACGCTGGCCTTCGCAATCAAGAGCGGCAGCTTTCAGAACCTCCTGCCATTTGCGGCCGCGCAGATCGCCGGAGCCTTCTGCGGAGCCGCTCTTGTCTGGCTCTTCTATCTTCCTCACTGGAAGATCACCGAAGACCCGGCACTGAAGCTTGGAGTCTTCTGCACAGCGCCTGCGATTCGAAATCTTGCCACGAGTTTTTTCTGCGAGGCGCTCGCAACGGCGACGCTGATCGTTGTCATCGGAGCCATGACCTCAAAGCTCGTGCTCACCACTGGAGCCGCCGCAGGCGTCACGCCATATCTCATCAGCTGCGTGGTGTGGGGCATCGGACTTTCGCTCGGGGGCACCACAGGCTATGCCATTAACCCAGCGCGCGACTTCGGCCCGCGGTTGGCGCATGCAGTTCTTCCCATCGCAGGCAAAGGCGGCTCTGACTGGGGCTATGCCGGGATCCCCATCCTGGGCCCGGCCATCGGCGGGATCATCGCGGGGGCAATCCTTCGCGCCCTCGGCGCCTGAGTCACGCACGACCACGACGAAGCCTCATCCCCTGACGAGGATAAGGCTTCGCTTTTGCTGCCCCCTTACTCATCTCTCTGCCGCGATCCGGCGCTGTTTAGTGCGGATGTCCCTGTTCCTCATGTCCGCGGCCGTCGCGCATTTCGTTCCCGTGGAAATTCTCCGAGTGATGCGCGAAGTATTCCGGGTTCGGATGCTCGCCGTGGGTCGGATACGGTCCGTGGTATCCATGATGCGGGTCGTAGCGATTGTCCACGTGTCCGTAGAAATCGTGGTGGCCATGGAACCAGGGTCCTGCTCCGATGAATACTCCGCCGCTAAACCACTCAGGCCCGTAATAGCCATAAGGGGCGCACTGATACGGCGGATAGTCATAGTAGCCATAGGGGCAGACAGGCGCTGGCCCTATGTTGATTGAAACCTGAGCCGGAGCGACCTGCGTTGCCATCCACATGGCACCCGCAACCAGAACAGGTAACGCAAGCAGCTTCAATGATCGCATTTCGCTTAACTCCTTTACTTCGTTAGAAGATCCCTGCGAAGCAAAGAGTTGTGCTGCTCGTGAAGGAAGCGAGGAGCGACTACTTCGGATTGGTTGCCTGCGCTTGAGAATTTTGTTCGGGCGAGATCAGGCCAGCAGAGCTACGACCTCAGCGTGCCCGTGCTCGCGCGCATAGTCAGCCGGCGTCTTGTCCCGATCGCAACACGCTTTGGGATCAGCTCCGCTCTTAAGCAGGAGCACCACCACGTCTCGATTGCCATTGGACGCAGCAAGGTGGAGCGGCGTGTATCCCCCGGCGGCTGTTGCGTTCACGTTGGCTCCGGCTTCGATGAGCAACTGCGCCACGTCGACAGAGTTTCCCAGTGCGATGCACGCGTGCAGCGCCTGATTCCGCAGAGGATTGTGCGAGACCTGGTGGATATGCGATCCATGTTCGAGCAGCAGCGTGACCGCCTCGGGGCCGGCAAATGCCGCTGCGAGATGCAGAGGAGGCCAGCCGTCACCCGACACCTCCCACGTCCGCATCGCGTCGGAGGCGATGAGCCTGCGGATACAATCGCAGTCTCCGACACAGGCTGCCTCCGAGATATTCAGTTCACCTGCGTGCAGGCGCAGGTAATCGCGCACCAGGGGATGACCGGCATACACAGACCACATGAGCGCAGAAACTCCCTGCGCGTCCCGGCAGCGCGCCATGGTGGGGTTGGCTTCGACTTCCGAGGCAATCTTCGCGGTATCTCCGCTGCGAACGAGGTTCAGGAACTGCTGGCTCATGCTTGCGAGTATAGTGCGGCGAGAGCCCGCGAATCATTCCTCGCTGCTCAGGAGTTCCCGCAGCGTGGCCTTGTGCTTTTCCTTGCGTTTCTGCTCGCGGGGAATGTCCTCAATCACCCGTTCCGCCTTAGGTTGGCCGACCCGGTCGCGAGCGTTGGACTTGACCGCCTTCACCGCCGAGAAGGTCTTCTTTTTTGCTCTTTTCTTCGCCATTCAAGATTCGCGCTTCGCCTCAACGTAACACTTCCTTTCGGCCCCGGCCATCCTTACAATGAAGTTCGTAACAGAGGCAGGAGACCCCCTCATGGAAGAGCGCGACTTCTTCGATGAAAGAACCGAGCAACGGACGCACATGCTGACGTGTCCGCATTGCGGTAAGCCGGACGAGTATCAGATCTCGTGGCTGGTGCGGCACAAGAAGAACGGGCTGCCCCGGCACGCCGACGAGCGTGACCGCGCGCGCTTTGCCAAGGCGCAATCCTACATGGTCCGCAGGGACGACATGGCGGCGTGCAAGAATGTCCGCTGCCGTAAGCGCTTCGAGGTTGTAGGCCTGCAGTCGGTAGCGTTTCTGCAGTCGGCCTGAAGGAACCGGGACTTACTTGTGCTGGCTTTGTGCAGTCAGCCCTGTTCCATCCATTCCGCTCAAACGGTACATCAGCAGAGCGGCACGTTTGGTGTTGATCGGCTGCGCCGAGAGGTCGATCGTCTCACCCGGCTGATGCGCCCCCTCACCGGTGGCTCCAATGCCGGCCAGCCCCGGCAGCGGCGGCGAAACGAAGGCGATATCGCCCGCGCCGCGTTTCATCGGATCGAGTTCGGGCATCGGCGCGAAGCCGAGACTCTGGTTTACCTGATTGAGGACGCCGAGCAGCGCGCGGCTCTCCGCCGTGGGAGCCATTGCAGGGTAGCCCTCGCCAAAACTGATCGAAGCGGTCGTCTTCGGCAGGTGCTGTGCGACGATGGCCTGCATTTTCTTCTCGACCCGCTCAGTCTGGCCGTTCGAGATGGTGCGAATGTCGCCTGACGCAAACGCCTTCGGAGGGATCACGTTGTCCTTGCCGGTCGCCGTGCCGCTGATGCCGTCCTTATCCACGGTGATACTGGTTCCGCCCAGCACCATGCCGACGTTGAACGTGAGGTACTGCTCCGGCAACTGCGTTCGGAAGGCATCCAGAATCCGCGTCAGCTCATAGATCGCGCCGTAGCCCTTACCTTCGGAAAAAATCGCCGACGAATGGCCCGACTCGCCGGTGGTATCAATCTTCCACGAGATAGAGCTGCGCCGGCTGACACTGCCGTAGTAAACGCCTTCGAGCCGCGGAGTCGCCTCGAACTCCAGCGCCACATCGCTGCGCTTCGCGGCTGCAAGCATGTCTCGGCGAGCGATATCTGCCGGCTCGCCATGCGCCTCTTCGTCTCCGCTCAGCACGACAGTGATATCCATCTGCTTCAGCACGCCCGCGGTGTGCAGCGCCTTCAGAGCGTAGATCATGTCGACCAGTCCGCCCTTCATGTCGTTCACGCCCGGGCCGGTGGCGATGTGGCCATTCACGGAGTAGGTCTGAAACGGACTGCTCTTTTCAAAGACAGTGTCCATGTGTCCGATGAGCAGCATGCGCTTGCCGCATTTGCCAGGTTCGGGACAGGGATGCTCGGCGACCAGCGTTCCCGCGCGATGCACCTCATCCATCGGGATCCAGCGCACTTTGAATCCGAGCTGATCGAGCTGCGACATCATTATTTTGCCCACGGCGCGCACTCCTTCGAGGTTGTGCGTACCGCTGTTGATGTTCACCAGCCTTTCAAGGAGGGCGTTCGAGGCCTGCTCGTTGGCATCGATGTAGGCGACGATTGCTTTTTCCTGAGGAGAGAGAGACTGGGCCGACAAACCGGCCGCTAATAAGGCGGTCACAGCGAGGAGCAGGATCGATCTTTTTCGCATTGTGGGAAGCATAGCAAAGCCCTCGCTCGCCGCCGTCGTATCCTGATCTGCGGGAAAGCGAAGTGACCGACCTTATCGAATCTTTTTACGACGACCTGGCTCCGTACTATCACCTGATCTTCGCGGACTGGACACAGAGTATTGCCTGGCAGGCGTCGATCCTTGGCCCGATTCTCGAGCGGGCCACGGGCAACGCCTCGCCGCGCGTTCTTGACTGCGCGTGTGGGATAGGAACGCAGGCGCTGGGGCTGGCTCAGAGAGGACACCGCGTGGTCGGGTCGGACCTAAGCGGATCTGCGATCGAACGAGCACGTAACGAAGCCGCGCAAAGGAACCTGAGCGTTGAGTTCCATGTCGCCGACATGACGAATCTCAGCACCATCCAAGAAAGCGGCTTCGACGCTGTGATGGCAGCGGACAATGCCCTGCCCCATCTGCTTTCGAACGACCAATTGCAGCGCGCTCTAGAGGGGATTGCCGGCAAGCTCGCTGATAACGGAATCCTGCTCGCGACGCTGCGCGATTACGACAACCTGATCGTGACTCGGCCATCGATTCAGGCCCCGGTTTTTCACGCGCAGGAAGATGGCTACCGGATCGTTCATCAGGTCTGGCACTGGGAAGGTAACGAATACGAGTTGCATCATTACCTGACGGTCCCATCGGCTCAGGGATGGGTCGTGAAACATTTCCCCTCACGTTATCGGGCACTGCAACGGGCTGAGTTAAACGAGGCGTTGCATGCTTCCGGTTTCGGCGAGATCCAATGGATGGAACCCGCGGAGACTTCGTTTTATCAGCCGATTGTGATCGCGAGAAAGCGATGAGAATGCGGGGGCCTGTTGTAATTCTCTCGCATGCAGAATGTTGCTGTAGGCCAAACTGCTCGCGTCTTCGTCTAACAACGCATGATGCAGTGGACTCGCTCCGGCGGCAGCTGTGCCGCCTGTGTCCCTCTCCCGGCAAAACATCGCTTCTATCCGCGTGGAGTCTGGGCAGCCATGAAGTTCTGCAGTGCAGCGCTGCTGGCTTTCTCAATGCCGGCGCTGGCTTCTCTCGGGGGCAATGTCAGCACGGTGGAATCCGACCGCGTGCAGATGAAGGCCAGCATCAAGGTGACACAACACGACACCTACAACGTTCATGAGATCAGCGCGCCGGGCGGGACGGCGGTGGACGAATACGTAACGGCAGAGGGCAAAGTGTTTGCCGTGACGTGGCATGGACAATTTCCGCCACAAATGCAGCGGATTCTGGGGACGTACTTTCAGCAATACGCCGCGGCTTTGCAGACGAAGCAGAAGATGTATGGACATCGTCCGCTGAACATTCAGGAGCCCGGGCTGGTGGTGCAGACCGGTGGTCACATGCGGGCTCACTTCGGCCGGGCATACATCCCCGATCTGCTTCCGCAGGGAATGACAGTCAGCCAGATTCAGTAATCGATGAGCAGGAGTTTTACTGTGCGCGCAGTCTTTTTGTCGATTTTGCTGGCGGGTCTGGGACTCGCAGTGGGTTGCGGCAGCAATGGTAGTTCGAGCAGCAGCACCTCGACCAGTCCGAGTGGCGGTTCCTCCAGTGGCTCCAATGTTCTCGCGATTTCTGTCAACGGCGGCCCGGAGGCAAATCAGGCGAACGGTTTCGTTTATGAGAATGCGGCATTTGCCTCGGCCACAATTTGTGCTCCGGGCAGCACATCGAACTGCGTGACGATCGACAACCTTCTTGTCGATACAGGATCGACGGGGCTTCGGGTCTTCCAGTCCGAAGTTTCCTCGCTGAATCTTCCTGCTCTGAATGCTTCGAATGGATCGGCTGCGTACGATTGCGTTTCATTCGTTGATGGATCTTATCTTTGGGGCGCAGTGCAGAAGGCGGATGTAACCCTGGGCGGTGAAACCGCTTCCAGTCTTCCGATTCAGGTGATCAGCAGTTCGACCGCCGGGATTCCGTCCAGCTGCTCCAATGGCAGCACCGAGAACGAGAACACGGTAGCGCTTCTCGGAGCCAATGGGATTCTGGGGGTCGGCAGTGAGCCAACCGATTGCTTTTATCAGGGCACGAGTGTTTGCGATCCATCGTCGGGGCTGAGCAGCGCGCCTTTTCCCGCCTACTACAGTTGCAGCGGCAGCACATGCAATCCTGCGTTCGTTGCCAAAGCGAATCAGGTGATGAATCCCGTGGTGCTTTTTTCGACGGACAATAACGGCGTAATTGTGGAGTTGCCTTCCGCATCAGGGAGTGCAGCATCATTGAGCGGGTCGTTGATCTTTGGCATCGGCACAGAGTCGAACAATCAGCTTTCCTCGAGCGCAACTGTCTTTACGATGGCCTGCGATTACTTCACGACTGTTTTCGATGGTCAGACGCTCGGCATAACCAATGCGACTACGTGCGCCGGCCCGGGCAGCTTTATCGACAGCGGCTCGAATACCCTGGCTTTTCCGAATATCCCGAATATTCCGCTTTGCCCGTCGAATACAGCGGCGGGTAATCTCTCCGATTTTTATTGCCCAACCAGTACGCAGAGCATCTCGGCCACAAACGAAGGACAGGATGGCACGTCCAAGTCGACCAGCTTCAGCGTCGCGAATGCCGAGAACATTTTCACCAATGCAACCACATCGTCGTATGCGGTTCAGCCAGCTCTTGCAGGTCCGATTCCTACCGGCTACGGCTTTGACTGGGGGCTGCCGTTCTTCTACGGAGTAAATGTCTACAGCTCCATCGATGGGCAGAGCGTACCTTCAGGCGCGCCGTCGGCCCCGTGGTGGGCGTATTGAAGGGTCAGTCGGCGAGAGACGTAGTGGCGAGAGCAGGTTGAACGCTGAGACGGTCTCGACGCTGGATGAACCTGAGCACAAGCCACGATGAAAGGCCAAGAGAACCGTCTGTGATCAGGCTGGCGGCAGCGGCTCCCTGCCACGACCATCTCGGAATCAGCAGGAGATTCAGCAGAACATTAAGGCCCGCCGCGCCAAGCTGGATCGCTGTGCGATTCCACTGGGATACCGACGCAGTGATCGCCGTTCCCCACGCATAGTGGAGGACGCGGAGAAGTGGAAGCAGGCACAGCCAGCGGAGAACGGCGACTGAACCTCGGAACGACGGTCCGAAGAGGTGCGGCAACAGCCCTGCTCCTAAATAGAGGGCGATCGCTACTGCTGCTCCGTAAGGCAGGGTGCGGAGAAGCAGCCTTCGCGCTTCGGCGTTGGCATCTCTTACACTGCGCTGGCCCGCGCGGAAGAGTCTCGGAGTCGCGGCGGTGTAGATGCCATACAGAGGCGCGGTGGCCGCATCAATCACTCGGTAGGCTGCGGAGTAGATTCCGGAGGCATAGGTTTGACCGAGGCTCACAAGGAACGTCTTGTCGATGTCGTTGTAAGCGGCAGTGGACGAGCTGGAAAAAGAGAAGCTGAGCCCCTCGCTCAAATCTCTTCGGCGAATTGGCTCGAAGTGCGGCCAGCCCAGATCCTTCGTAACCATCCAGCACGCGATCACCGCCACGATGAACGGGGCAATCCAGTAGATGCGTGCCCATATGTAAGCGTCCGCGGCCATATGCGTGCGGTGCACGTAAGCACAGAGCAAGGCGGCCAGAGCCGCTCGGCCCGCGTAGACCAAAGTGGAAAGCTTCGCGCAATATCGCATCTGGCCGGAACCCTGGAAGGCTCGCCCGGCAAGCTGCACGAGCTTGCCGAACAGCGCATCCGAGACGGCGATCCAGGGGATCAGCGCGCGAAGCTCAGGCGCGAGGGTGAGACGTCCGAGAAGCCATGCAGCAGCCAGCAGTACAGCGAAACCGCAGGCAGAAATGCGAAGAGCATTGCCCCATGTGGCAGCAAACGACCTGCGGTCGCGGCTGATGTTGCGGAGCAGGATCATCTCCATGCCCAGGCTGCTGAACTGGGTTAGGAGTGCTATGAGAGCGACGACACCGACGAAGGCTCCGTACTCGCGGCTGCCGAGCGTTCGGCCCATCAGCACGAAGTAGATCGCCTGAAACGCCATTGACAGGAACTGTCCTGAGATGATCCAGAGCGAGCCTCTGAAAATCCGCTGCTCGGTCATTGAGCGCTGAGTACCTCGCGGTACTTGTCCTCGAGGATCGCGGTCTGACGGTGCAGGTCGAAGCACCCCTCGGCGTGACGCCGGCCCGCTACCGACAACGATCGCCGCAGCGGTTCATCGGTGAGAACGTGCAGGATGGCCTCGGCGAGTGCCGCCTCATCGCGGGATGGTACGAGCATTCCGGACTTGCCATGAGCCAGCGCTTCCTCGACGCCAGTACCGCGGAAGGCGATTCCGGGAAGTCCGAGCGCCTGGGCCTCGCACATGACCATGCCGAGCGCCTCGGAGTCTCCGCTAGCTAACTCGATGCTAGGCATGACGAGCACTGCGGCTCGCTCCATCCAGCGCTGTACCTCGACGTGCGGCAGCATGCCGGTGAAGGTGAAGTGCTGCAGTTGTGTACGCGCCTCCAACTCCAGCGATGCCCGTAATGGCCCATCACCGATAACGATCAGTGTGGCCTCTGGCAGTCTCCGCTGGACGCCTGCCATCGCCCGGATGAGGTGATGGCAGCCCTTGTTCTCGACCAGCCTGCCGACGAACAAGACGGTGTGCGATTCATGGGGATAAATCCGCGGCCGGAACCTCTCAAGGTCGACGCCGATGCGGTGCACCCAGAGCTTTTCCTGCGGGTAGCCGCGGGCGAGTGCCCTGTAACGGATGTAATCGGAGACACAGACGAAGAGACTGGCGTGTCGCCACAGCTCACTGCGTCGGCGCAGATAGATACGGCCAATGCTGGTGGAGCGCAGGTGATCGTCTTCGCGCGTGACGTCGTATCCGTGGAGCGTCACGATGAGCGGGATGCCAAGCCGCTCGCGGATCGGCAACGCGAGGGAGGCGTCGACGGCGAAGTGAGCATGGATGAGCCTTGGCGATTCACGCGCGATGCGGTCAAGAAAGCGTGCGCCGTAGCCGGACTCGCTGAAGAGCCTGCGACGGAGGTGGGTGCGGATGGTATTTTTTTCTCCGCTCATTGCGATGATCGGGTGCTTCGATAGACCGATGCCGTGTTGCACGCGTTTGAGGCCGCAGAAAACGGGCCTGAAGGTCCGCAGGGTGCTCGCCTGTTCGACGATGAACGTCTCGGAGGGCGGCAGCAGTTCCCTGCGAAAAATCAGGACGCTGTCTGCGGGCATTTGAGGTCGGGGGTTGTCTGTTGCGCTGAGCGGAAGTGGATGGTGCGACGGACTAGGAGTCGGAGGCGGTCCTCAGCTGCGATCAGCTCGATGTTTGCGAGGACGGATACATAGAGTACCCACGGCAGACCGTTGAACGTGAGCAGGGTGTTTTCGTCCAGGTTGTAGAGAAATATCAGAAGGAGGAACAGGGTCATCCACAGGCAGCGGCGTATGTCAGCGGAGCGAAGGAGGGGCCACAACTTTCTCCATGCACGCAGATAGCTAATGGTGAAGAGGGCGAGACCTGGAATGCCCAGTTCCAGCCAGATCTCGAGGAAGCCGTTGTGCGCGTGAAAGACGACGAAGCGGAGAGCGGCGGCCACTTCGAAGGAATGACCTTGCAATCCTCGCCAGAAGGCCGCATAGCCCCAGCCGGTGACGGGGCGCTCAAGAATGAAGCGCCAGGCCTGCTTCCATATTTCGATACGGCCACTCAGGGTGGTGTCCCGGCCAATGAGGGTGAGGAGCACAGGAATGTGAAGGAACGCGACACTCGTAAGACCAGCGACCACCACTGCAGTCACGCCGAAAAATATCACGCGGCTGCGGCTTTGTATTCGAGTTGCGAGTGCAAGCCACGCGCAAACAACTAAGAGCATCACTTCAATCGCCCAGGCGCCCCGTGATCCGCTCATCAACAGAACGAATAAGAACAGGATGAAGCTGGCGATCTTTGCAAGAGAGAGACGCCAGTTGGCCAGGAGAACTGCGGTACCCAGAACCATCGCACGTCCACATGCATTCTTCTGGGTGAATACGCCCTGCCAGTCGAAATGATGGCCGGGCGAGGCATCGAGGCCGATGCGGGGAAAGCAGGTCGCAAGAAGGGTGCTTCCGATGGCGAGGGCCGTCAGTGTCATGGTCAGGATGGATAGCTGGCGGCGCACAGGAAAGCGAACGGCGAAGTAGAGGCCGAAGAATCCCGCCAACGCAAACGGGAGAGAGCGACGCAATGTGAGCAGCGGGAACTGCGACCACAGGGTGGAAGCGACTGCGACGATGGAAAGAGCCGCAGTCCATTGCATTGCTCCACCCCATCGAATCAGGCGCTGCGCATTCAGCAACAGCAGAATGAGGATCGCTCCGTAGACCACGACCTGCGACGCGATACCACCGTAGAAAATAAGGCCTGATGCGGCGGTCTGAGTGGACTCGAGCGCCTGGTTCGGTGCGATGAATGGAATCGCACCTTGCATGGCAAAGAATGCGAGGATAGCGGCGCATCCGAGGTCTTCCAGAGGAAGGTCGGGGATCAGTGCACTGCGCGAGCTAGCGTCCGGCATAGATGAGCGCCGAGCTTGTAGAGGCGACGATGGAATTCGTGGCCATCACGACATTTTTTCCAAAGCTGAACGGTATGTAGATGACGTCGTCGGCCTGAAGCAACTCATCGGGGGCCTTTCCCTGCTCGATCTGCTTCAAAGGCAGCTCGCGCTCATGAAATTGTCCGTTCGAGTTGCGAATGAGCCTGACGTGTCCCTCGGATGCGGTCTTGTTCACGCCGGCGGCCATTGCGATTGCCTCCAGGACGGTGAGGCGCGAGTTGTTCTGCATGACATAGCCGCCGGGCCTGCCTACGTCTCCCATGACGTAGACGATGCCGGCCTTGGGAACGAGGACCTTGTCGCCGGGATAGATCTGGATGTTCGCATTCAAGGCGTCTTCTGCCTTGTTGGAGAGAAATACCTCAGTCACTTCGTGCGATGATCCGCCACGTTCGACGGTGATGTGGCGGTCGGCCACTTCGGTCAGACCGCCGGACATCGACAGCACATCGACGAGGGTGCGCGGAGTGGAGATGGAGACCTGGCCGGGCTTTGCAACCTGTCCCAGAATTGAAACCGTCTGAGTTGCATATTCTTCGATGAAGACGGAGACATCGGGATGCCTGAGAAGCTGCGCGTCGATGTATCTATGGGCAATTGCGCTGGAGGCTTCGTCTGTGCTGAGGCCGCCAAGCTTTACATCTCCGATGAGCGGGAGGGTGACGCTGCCTGAGTCGCGCACGCGCACTCTCTGCGAAAGCTCCGACTCACCGAGCACGGTGACGCGCA
>Ga0335085_10009834_pt1 | contig 14366 bp, 13 predicted proteins | sample Lox_Sample_45_FD_206712 | JGI IMG/M metagenome (GOLD analysis project Ga0335085, IMG submission 206712) | Soil microbial communities from Loxahatchee National Wildlife Refuge, Florida, United States - Lox_Sample_4.5 | ecosystem: Environmental > Terrestrial > Soil > Wetlands | place: USA...
TCAGCGGGAATGGAGTTGCGCGGCAGGTGCGGTGAAGCACTGCCTGTGGCAGTGTTTTGGCCATGAGCGCCAGCGTGGTGAGCCCGGTCTTTATCGGCCGCAAGCATGAGATGGCGTCGCTGGCCGCGCCGCTGCGGCAGGCTGAGGGCGGCGATCCTGCGGTCGTGCTGATCGGCGGGGAAGCTGGGGTCGGCAAGACCCGCCTGGTCGGTGAGCTGGCGGCGCTGGGGTCGGCGGCCGGGTTCTGCGTGCTGACCGGGCAGTGCATCGAACTGGGGGCGGAAGGGCTGCCGCTGGCCCCGTTGGTGGATGCCCTGCGGGCGCTGGCCCGCATGACGCCAGCCGGCGAGCTGGGCGAACTGCTCGGCCCGGCGGGGCCGGGGCTGGCCCGGCTGCTTCCCGAACTCGGGCCGGTAGCCGCCGCCCCGGCGGCCGGCGAGGGCCTTCAGGCAGGACAGTTGCTAGAGCTGGTGCTGGGCCTGCTGGGGCGGCTGAGCGCGGCCCGGCCGGTGATGTTCGTCATCGAGGATCTGCACTGGGCCGACCCGTCCACCCTGGACCTGGCCGCGTTCCTGGTCAGGGCGCTGCGAGCGGTCCCGGTGCTGCTGGTGATCACCTACCGCTCCGATGAGCTGCACCGGCGGCATCCGCTGCGTCCGCTGCTGACCGGCTGGGAACGGGTCCGGTCGGTGGATCACATCGAGCTGCGCAGGTTCGGCCGTGGTGAGGTCGCGGCCCAGCTCGCAGCCATCCTCGACAGTGAACCGTCCCCGGCCTTGGCTGAGGAGGTGTTCGACCGGTCGGGCGGCAACGCCTACTTGGTCGAGGAGATCGCCGGGGTGGTCAGGGACGGCGGGGATCCGGGTGATCTGCCGCCGTCGCTGCGGGATGTGCTGCTGAGCCGGGTCGATGCGGTCAGCCCGCCCGCCCAGCGGCTGCTGCGTACTGCCTCGGTCGCCGGGCGGGTGGTGCCCGACCGGCTGCTGGTGGAGGTCGCGGGGATGGGAGAGGCGGAGCTGTTCGCGGCGCTGCGCGAGACGGTGGAAAACCACCTGCTGCTGGTGGATCACGCCGGGCATAGCTACGCGTTCCGGCACGCGCTGACCCGGGACGCGGTCTACGACGACATGCTGCCCGGGGAGCGGGGAGGCCTGCACGCCGCCTACGCGGAGGCACTGGAGCGGGACCGGGCACTGGCCGGTGACGCCGCGGCCGTGCCCGCGTTGCTGGCCTATCACTGGTATGCCGCGCTCGATCTGCCCCGGGCCCTGCCGGCCACGATCGAGGCGGCCACCAACGCCACGGCCTCCTACGCGCCGGCCGAGGCGCTGCGCCACCTGGAACGGGCGGTGGAGATGTGGCCCCGGGTGGCGGACGCCGGGCAGCGCACCGGGATGGATCTGATGGAGGTGAACCGGCTGGCCGCCGAGGCCGCCTACCGGTCGGGGGCGCTGGCCCGGGCGCTGTCTTTGCTGGAGGCGGCGCTGGTCGGCCTGCCACCGGGTTTCGACCCGCTTCGGCGGGCGCTGCTGCTGGAGCAGCGCGGGCAGGTGCTGCGAGATGCGAGCCGCCCGGCCGAGTCGGTGACGGCTCTGGAGCAGGCGCTGGCACTGCTGCCCGCGGGACATGGCACCCGGGTGCATGCGGTAGTGCTGACCGCGCTGGCCCGGTCGCTGATGCATGTAGGCGATATGCACGCCGCGGAGGACATGGCCCGGCGGGCGGTGGCCGCTGCCCGAGCCGCCGGGGCAAAGGACGTGGAAGCCGAGGCCGCTACCACCCTCGGAGGGGCCAGCACCTATCTGCGCCCCGGCGAGGCCGGCCTGGAGTCCTTCAGGGAGGGCCTGCGGCTAGCGCTCGGCATCGACGCCCCGATGACCGCCCTGACTTGCTATGTCAACCTGTCAGACGTGCTGGCGTTCCTGGGGCGGCATGAAGAGGCCATTCAGGCCGCAGCCGAAGGGCTGGACCTGGCAGGACGGCTGGGGCTGACCCGGTCAGAGGGCCCGTACCTGATGAGCAACCAGGCTGATCCGCTGCTGCGGCTGGGCCGGTGGGCGGAGGCGGAACGGGTGCTCACCGAAGGGCTGGCCGTCATCCCCGAAGGGGCAGTTGCGGGTTACGTGGAGATCCAGCGGGCGGAACTAGCCGCCATGCGTGGCCGGCTCGGTGAGGCGGCCGCTGCGTTGCGGAGCGCCCGCCGGGTGCTGGGTGACACCGCTGACCTGCAGTTCGTGCAGCCGATACATTACGTCGGGGCGCTGATCGCGCTCGGGCGCGGAGACAGCGCTGGCGCGCGGGAGGAGGTCGCCGGCGGGCTGGCGCACGGATCCACCTCCTGGGGGTCGCGGTACGCCTGGCCGCTGCTGTGGCTGGGGACGAAGACAGAAGCCGACGAGGCGACGCTGGCCCGGGACCGGCGGGAGGACATCCCAGCAGCCAGCCGGCGGCGGCGCGGCGAACTGGCCGCCCTGGCCGAAGGCACGCCGACGCCCACCCCGGCCAGCCGCGGCTACCAGGCGCTGACGGCGGCCGAGCGGGCGCGGGCGGGCGGCACCGATGACCCCGTCCTGTGGGCGGCGGCCGTCGCCGCGTGGCGCACCGCGGGCGAGCCCTACCCGCTGGCCTATGCGGTGCTACGGCTGGCCGAGGCGCAGATTTCCGCCGATGACCGCGACGCCGCGGCCGCCGCCGTCCAGGAGGCTTACGCGACCGCGGACCGGCTCGGCGCCGAGCCACTCGCCGCCGGCGCCGCCGGCCTGGCCCGCCGGGCCCGCCTCAGGCTGGTGCCCGCGGCGCCCGGCGCCGGGCCGGCGCGGTCGGCCGGGCAGGCAGCGGCCGACGAACTGGCCCGGTTCGGGCTCACCGACCGCGAACGCGAAGTACTCGCGCTGGTGGCCACGGGCCGGTCTAACCCCGAGATCGCCCGCACCCTGTTCATCAGCGCTAAGACCGCCAGCGTGCATGTCTCCAACATCATGGCCAAGCTGGGCGTCAGCCGACGGGGGGAGGCCGCCGCCATCGCCCACCGCCTCGGAGCCGACCGGGCCCGAGCCGACGGCGCGACGTAAGGCGGGTGGCCGGGAATCTAAGGAACCGCCCGCCCTGGAAGGGGGCAATCGCCCGATCCGCGCGCCGAGGCCTTATCGGCATCCTCGGGATAAGTCACCAGGCCACACCCGAGGAGATCACGATGCACCCCTACAGCCAGCAAAAGGTCACCGACACCCGGATCGCCGAGATGTGCAGCGAGGCCGAGCGTTACCGGATCGCCCGGGCGGCCCGGGGTACGCGTCGCGCGGCCCTGCGGCCCGCCGCCCAGCCGATCGCCGACCTCGGCTCCGTGCTTCGCCAGGTCCTCTCGGCACTGCTCACCCCCTGCGGCCAGCGCCGGCAGCCGGGCATGGCCGCCGCGCAGGCGCCGCAAGGCCTGCGTCCGTGAGGCAGGCGACAGTGGAAACAATTCCGCACCCGGTAATGGGGGACAGCCGTGAACCTGCACAACCCGCCGGCCCCGGCCATCTGGCCGCCCAGAGGGCGAACGCTCCTGGATGGGCATGCCCGTCAAGACAGCACTCCGGCTGTCACGCTGAGCCTGCTCAGCAATCACTCCCGGGCCGGCGCCTGCGCCGCGGGGCCTGCCCGGCCGCCCCTGCTGCGATGGCCGGCCGGCGGCGTGCCGCGGGCATAGCCCTGGCCGCTGCGGGCTGCGCGGCGACCTGGGCAGCGGTCATCGCCGCCGGCCCGCTAAGCCGCGGCGCGGCCGTGCAGGTTCTCTTCGCCACTGTCATGATCATCGGCGCTCTGGGTGAGAGCCTGCTCTCCCCGGCCGTGCCGGTGACCACCGGTGACCGGGCCCGGCCTGGCGCGGCAGGCCGCCGCAAGAGGCTTAGTGCCTGTGCTCTGGTCGTCGGCTGCCTGCTTGGTCCGGCTGCCGGCGGGGCAGCGCTCGGCGCTGGCTGGGGCACCAGCCTGCTCACCGCCCTGGCAGTGGCCTGTGCCCTCGCCAGCATCGCCGCCCAGCGCCCGCCCGTCAGCTGGCATCGGTCGCACCGATCACCCAATCGGCGCGGCGGCCTGTCTCGCCGATGACCGCAACCCCAGCCAGCACCCAACTCCGCCAGCGCCAGATCGCCGACGAGATCGCCGGGCTCGGCCTGTGCCTGCCCGGCAGCCTGGTCGAGCGCACCACCCGCTGCGGCTCTCCCCGGTGCCGGTGCCACACCGACCCCGTGCCGCCGTGGTGAATTGGGTGTCGCTCGCCGAGTCCGCCGGGTTCGTGTGTGCCAGCGTGGTCATGATGGCGGTGCTGACCGCCGCGCAACGCTCGGTGAACCGTCAGCTGGCGGGTACCGGCCCGGCCGGCCCGCAGGTGGGGCAATCCCAGGCCGGTGCCGCGGCAGTCGTCTTGGGGCTCGTAGCAAGACGAAAGGTCCATGCTTCCGGGGCGCGGGGCGGACTCGCGGCACTTGCCGGGCTGAGTCTCGGATACGTGGCCGCGGTCGACACCGTGGCTTCCGAGATCATCAGGTGGCTCTAGATCCGGCCCCAACCGTCAACGTCCTCTCCTGGCTTTGCGGGAAGCGATGTTCAGTGTGCTGGGCTGTGGTCGATGTCTGCGGTGATGAGCCGGGCCAGGTCCAGGTGGCGCTGGGTGGCTGGGGCCGTGGGGTGGTGGCGCAGCGACCAGTCGACCTGGCGCAGCACCATGTGCGCGAGGTAGGCGCGGGCCGCCTGCGGGCCGGCCAGTTCCAGGAGGCGGGCGCGCAGCAGGTCGCGGATACCGTCGTGGTCGTAGAGGTAGAAAAGCAAGGTCGCCAGGTCAAAGGCACGGTCACCGGCCAGCACGGGCGGGTTGATGTCGATCACGCCGGTGATCGCGGTGCCGTCGGTCAGCAAGTTGGCCAGGGTGAAGTCGTAGTGGACGAAGTCGTCTCCGGCCGGGATGGCCGGGCCGCAACGGTCGCCGATCCGGCGCAGTACCCGGAGCAGGCCGCGGGTGTCTGGCCTGGCCTGCAAGGTGGAGTGCAGGCAGTAGCCGTCCCCGCCGGTGGTCAGCGTGCGGGTCAGCAGGCCCGGCCATCCACCCGGACCGGTACCCAGGCCGGCCTGGGCGTCGTTGAGCCGCAGTAGTTCGGGCAGCAGCCGGGCCAGCGCCGCACCGTCTGGCCGTTGCTGGCCGTGGTCCACGACGGAGCCGGGAAGGCGCTGCTGGACCCAGAACACCAGCCCGGGCGCGTGGCCGATGGCGTGCAATCGCGGTGCCGGGTACCCACGGTCCCGCAGCCGGGTCAGTACCAGGCCGACCGCCCGCAGGTGGCTGACCACTCCCGGGCCCGCACCCGGCATGATCTTAAGCACGCTGACCCTACCGGTCCGGTCAGTGACCCAGAATGCAGTTCGTGACTCCCCACCGCTGGCCGGTGTCAGCGCAGCAACGTCAAGGCCGGATTGCTTCTGGACAATCCGGCGAAGCTCCTCAGGCGACAATCCGGGTTCCTCCATCCGCCACCTGCACAAGTCTGCGGTAGACGACTGCCGGCTCACGCACTGACGGCTGAGCGGATCGGGTGCGCCGGGCTGCCGGGCTGCGGCAAGACGTGTCCGGTACCATCAGCGGCGGCGAAATTCTCAACAACGCCGGGCGCCGGGCCGGCCAGGGAGATTGTGCTGGTGAATCTGGAGCAGATGACGGCTGGGCCACTGCCGCTGATCGCTGCCGGCGCGGGCGCTCCGCTTCTGTATCTCAGCGGACTCCTGCCCGTCGCTGGTGTCAGCTCACCACTCGCGAAGCGAACAGCCGAATACTCGGCCCGCCCGTTCTGGGACGTGCGCACGGTTCTGTACGCGAACCGGCGGACGGGGCTGCCGCCGGGGATGACGATCGCAGCGATCGCCGCCGAGCACGCGCAGGCCATCAGCGCACTCGGCTGCGGCCCGGTGGACGTACTCGGCGTTTCCACCGGCGGCAGCATCGCCCAGCAGCTCGCCGCTGACCACCCGGGGTCGGTGCGGCGACTCGTGCTCGTCAGCACTGGCTGCCGCCTGTCGGCCAAGACGCGGCGGATGCAGGCACGGGTCGCCCAGCACATCCGGGCCGGCCACAGCGAGCAGGCACTCGCCTCGATGATCGCCGCAATCCTGATCCCGCACGGCCAGCCCCTGGCCCCACTGCTCTCCCCATTCCTGACCCGGCTCAGCAGGAGACTCGGCGACCTCGGCGACCTGGCGACCACGATTGAGGCGGAGGACGGTTTCGACCTTGCCTCCTGCCAGGGCACCATCCTGGCACCCACACTGATCCTGGCTGGCGCTCGCGACCGCTTCTACCCGCAGCCACTCCTACACGAGACGCGACGGCTGATCCCCGGCAGCGTCTTGCACGTGATCCCCCGGCGCGGCCACATGACCGTGATGACCGGCTCCCGCTGGCCGTCGATCGTACGGGCCCACCTCCAGTAGAGGCGCCGGCAGGAACGTCCCCACCCATAGCGTCCGCTGCACGACCGAAGCTAACTGGTCGCTCGCATGGGTGGCTGGGTGCCTATGGTCACCACTGGTATGGCAGAAACTTCCCGTTCATCACAACAACGACCCGGTCACCATCGGGATGGGGCTCGCGAGTGACATCAAGGCGGAAGTTGATCGCGCTCATAATGCCGTCACCGAACTCTTCGTGGATGAGTTCCTTGATTGTCGGGCCGTAGACCTGCAGTACTTCATAGAACCGGTACATCGTGGGGTCCGCCGGCACCGCAGCCTCCAGCGCCCCGCGTGTCGGCTGCAACTGGAGGGCCTGCTCGACTTCGTCGCCCAGATCAAGCAGTGAGCAGGCCGACTTGGCCTGGGCGGCACTCATCGGCTGCTGGCCCAGCAGTGCCGATGTCGTCCAGGCCACCGGCCGCCCGACCGCCTCTGCGAGTTGCGCCCAGGTCACGCCCAGCCTGGCTTTGGCCACGCGGACAGCCGCGGCCGCCTCGCTCTTGCTCACCATCCCGTCCCTCCCGCCGTCCACACCGATAACCAGACCACGTCACCGGCAGGCTACGCGACCCATGTTCCAGCCGGATGACGGACGAGTCGCCGGTGAGGGGCGCGGAGGCGATCACTCCGTTGTTGATGTTGACCTAGATGTCGCTATAGCAGCACCTATGTCAACATCAACATCTCGTCCGGCCCTTGACTGGTCACACCAGCACCTCCGGCATCACCAGCCAGGCCCCGGCCGGGCCGCGGCCGCGCACAGGGGGTGCCCGGGAGGCGGATCGTCCTAAGTCAGCGGCGTCGGGGGCAGCCGGGTGCCCGCTCACTGTTGCCCTGCGGCGGTGTCCGGGTTCATCGGCCTGTCCGGCGAATTGTCCTGCCTGGGGCTGGCGGTGTCCATATGATCGGGCCCGGCGGGAAAGGCGGGCACCATGCGTGGTGGCGGGTATCTGGTGGTCCTGGCCAGTGTGGCTGTCCTGGCTGCGGGCTGTGGCACGCAGCGGGCACAGGCTGTCAACGTGTCCGCGGCTGCCGCCGGCACGGCCAGCCAGCGTGCCCGGGTCACCGTGATGACGATGACGCGGACGGCTGGCATGTCAGTCTCGTTTACCGAGACCGGCGTGTTCGACTTCGCCCACTCTCGCGGCGTGCTGCGCATGAATGGCCCCGGAGGGCTGGCGAGCGAGGAACTGTTCATCCCGCCGCACACCTATGTGAAGCTCCCGGGCGGGCACGGACTGCTGCCCCGCGGCAAGTCGTGGGTCGCCCTTGGCTCCGCTGGTGCCGGCGGGCTGGGGAACGCACTGCTGAGCCCATTTGGCGGCACGGATCCCGGCGACCTGCTGGCTTCGCTGACGGCGGTCTCCAGCAGTGTCAGGAACCTCGGCGTCACGACCGTTCGCGGGGTCCCGGTTACTCACTTGCGGCTGGACGTCGACCCGGCGAAAGCCGCGGCCAGGGCCCCCGGTGGGCAGCGTGCGGGGTTGCGGGCCTTCGCCGCCAGCCTGGGCGCTGCCACGATCCCCGTTGACGTATGGGTCGACCAGCAGAACCGGGTGCGGCGGGTACGGTGGTCGCCGCACCTGCCCGGCGGTATGGGCGCCCCCGCCGCTACCCGTTTCACCCAGACGGCCGATTTCTACGACTTCGGTGTGGCGGTGCAGGTTTCGGCCCCGCCGCCAGGCCAGGTCGCCAGCTTCTCCCATCTCGGCAAGGACATGACGTCATCACTCACTACCGGCACCAGCGGATCTCCGCGGCCGCCGCGTGCCTCCGGGACGATTTCTCCAGCCCAGGCGGCAGCCGCCACCGAGGCGGTCCGCGCGTTCTGGCTAGCGCTAGGGCGTAAAGACACGCAAGCGGCCGCACAGACGGTGCTCCCAGCACAGCGCACGTGTTTCCGGTCGATGCTGGGCGGCCCCCACTTCACGGTCACCTCGCTTCACATCATCTCGGCGCAGCCCGATGGGAACGCCAGGGCGACCGTGCGGTTCACGGTGAAAGCACGAGCCATCCTGGCCGGGCAGAGCATCCCGGTGCTGCCCCAGGGTCCCGGCCGCGTGCAATGGCTCATCGCAACCGAAGCCAGCGGCCACTGGTATGTGGACCTCGGCCACAGCAGCAGCCTGGCATTCGGCCCAGCCTGCAACTAGCCCGACCCGACCTGCACCAGCCGCCACACACTCGAACTGGTGGGCGCAGACACCCCATCGCCGAGGCCGTGCACAGCATCTCCTGACCACAACGCCGGACCCGGCGTCTCGCCGCCGGTGTCGAGGTAGTGGCAGCCGCCGCGAGGGCCGCCTCGACCACTGTGTCGCCGCAGTAGATGCACGGCCCGACCGAGTTGCAGACGACCCTGGCGCCGACGCATCGAGGGCAGCCAGAATTAAGCCATTCCTACGCTGCTCCATCCCATTCGGGCTAGCCAATGTAACCGTCCGGTCATGCCGCATTCGAGGCGAGGCTTATCCGCAGCCGAACCAGAAGTTCAGGTGGCTGCGGTGTAGCCAGTCGTTGACCCAGCCGAGGTCGGGCAGCTCTGGGACTGTCGATGTCTCGCGTAGCTGGGCAAGCTGTGCTTCGGCGCTGCTCACCTCGTCGAGTACCTCTGCCAGCGGCACGTCTCCCCGGCGGATAGAGCGCAGGTGGGTGCGATGCGGTTCGGGAACCGGCAGGGTGATGCGCCCGGTGGTGAGAAACTCGGTGCCCTGAAGTCCGAGCCGCAGGGCATGCATCGCGTATTTGGTGTCATAGCCATGGGCCGCCACCAGCTCGGGCCGGCTGGTGTGCGCGCCGACCTGGCCTGTCATCGCTGCCTTCTGGGCCCGCAGGTAGCCCAGGAACCGGGTGGCGGCCAGCCGGGACACGAACCGGTCCGCGTTGCCCACCAGCTCAGCTCCCGCCTCGTTGCGGAAGACGACCTCCTCATCAGGCACAAACAGCACCAGCAGTACGGTCGGGTTCCCCGCCACGGCCAGACGCGCCCATTTCCGCGCGGAGTAGATGATGACATCCAGGTCACCAGCTCCCGACCGGTTCGCCACCCCGCCAGGCCTGTCCCAGGCCGTGTGCCGCTCGTACTGCTCAAACCGCACCGACGGCCCCTGGCCATGAATGCCGCTGGGCACGCGGGCCAGGCCGGTGACGAACTGCGGGGGCTCCAGGCACAGGCCCATCTCATCCCGGTCATCCTGGCCACTGACCGAGGTGCCATGCACACCCGAGCCCACCTGAACCCGCAGCATCATCCCTTCCTCGGCGATCTTGCGGGCCTCTTCCGAGGCATGCGGGTGCCCGAAACCGGCAGGCAGCACGGTGGAGCCAGCGACCGGCTCCGGCAAACTCACAGGAGGCACGGATCCAGTTGTAGCCGGGCCAACCCCCCGATGTCACCCGAAATGCCGCGAGCAACCACGCCGTCAGCCGGTACAGAATCCACTCATGCCTCGGCCACGAGCACCTATTGAACGTGACTAACTATCGCTAGCAGTGGATGTGCAATACTGTATGGATGTTAGCCAACATAGTGGCTGTTATCGCTCTTGCTCTTTCAGTGGTAACCTTCGCGTTCTCACAAAGATCTGCGAGAGCTACTGATCGACGCTCCCGTATCCCAGTATTAGTATTTGTCTATGATCCCAACGGTAACTGGTTTCTTAGGAACGTTGGCAATGGCCCGGCATTGAACATTGTACTTGCAGTCAAGGCGCGTCATGAAGATGAGAGATGGCAGGACCTAACCAGGATCCCACCCATTAGCCGCGACGGAGATTTCCGGCTGGACTGGCTTGGGGATGCCGACGTCGCAGTGATCGCTGCAGCCTACGAAGATTTCTTGGCTGCCGACAATCCGGGTAAATCGCGCACCTATACGGTAACAATGTCAAACGACGTGAATCGCATAGTTCCGCGTCGAGAATTGCCGCAATGGGGCGTTCACGAGAGCCTTGCGTACTGGCAACGGGAGAACAAAGGGCTCCGTCGCTGGCCGGGCCATCTCCGCGACTCATTTCGGCGGGGCAGCAGCTGACCCAGATAATCGACCGGTGAGCACCATCGAGCGGCCGATGCCGCCCCTGAACGCCGACGAGCGCACCACGCTCGAAACCTGGCTTGACTTCCACCGCACCACCCTGGCCATGAAGTGCGACGGGCTGGACGACGCACAGGCCGCTGAACCGTCCGCGCCGCCGTCTCCCTTCACCCTGACCGGCCTGGTCCAGCACATGGCGGAGGTGGAGCGGAACTGGTTCCGCCGGGTACTCGCCGGCGAAGGCGAACAGGCCCCGCCCATCTACGACCCGCAGGCCGGTCCAGATGCGCCCGACGGCGGCTTCGAACTGGCCGCGGGCGCCACCCTGCAGGCTGCCCTGGCCACCTGGCGCGAGGAGATCGCCCGCGCCCGCAGGAACTGCGCCGGCCGGGCCCTCACCGACACGGGCCGGTTCATGGGGCAGGACGTCAGCCTCCGCTGGATCTACGTCCACATGATCGAGGAGTACGCCCGGCACAACGGCCACGCCGACCTGCTCAGAGAGCGCATCGACGGCGCCACCGGGACCTAGCCGCTAGCGGTAGCCCTGATCGCCGGCCGGGCGCCCGGCGTCCTGCACCTCAGCGACGTACCGCCAGCAGTCCGGCTGGGTGCCGTCGGTGTCGGTGAACCCGTAGACCGGCGCGAGCTGCCCGCTGGACAGCGACTGCCCGGCCCACCGCGCCACGTCCGGGTCACCGGCCAGCGCGGCCACCGCCCGGGCCACGAACGTGGGCGACTCCGAGATGCAGAAGTGCGGCTCCCGCGCGGTCGCGTCCCGCCAGTTCTCCTCGGTGACCCCAAACAGGTCCAGCATCATCTCCGACCGCAGCCACCCCGGCGTGACCGCCACCACCGTGGCCTGATGCGGGCGCAACTCATAGTCCAGCGCCATGGTCAGCCGTCCCACCGCGGCCTTGACCAGGTCGTAGTAGATGCCGACGTCATGCCGGTAATTGCGGTTGTACTCGGCGGTGCCGTCGGTCATCTCCACCACCAGGCCGCCCGGGTTCCTGATCAGCAGCGGCAGCATCTCGTGCGCGGTGATCAGGTGGGTGTCGATGCCCATCCGCAGCATGCGCAGCCCGCCGGGCAGGTCGTGCTCCCACACCGTGGCGCCGAACTGGGCGTACCGGTCCCCGCCGAAGATGTCATTGACCAGGATGTCCAGCCGGCCGTGCTCCGCGTCGACCCGCGCGGCCAGGTCGCGGACCTGGTCCGGGTCGAGGTGATCGACGCGCAGCGCCACCCCGTCACCGCCCGCCGCGGCCATCAGGTCGCCGGTCTCCTCGATGGTCTCCGGGCGGCCGATCTCCGACGCGCCCAGCGCCCGGCTGCTCCGGCCGGTCGCGTACACGGTCGCGCCGGCCCGGGCCAGCTCCACCGCGATGGCCCGCCCCGCCCCCCGGGTCGCCCCCGTGACCAGCGCGATCTTCCCGCGCAGCGGCCGCGCCGCCCGGCCGCCCGCCTCGCCTGTCACCATGCGGGCATCCTCGCACCGGGCACCGACAGTCCCGGATGGCATGCTGGGCGGATGGGCGGCAACACCGGCACCGGGCCAGGCGACATCACCCCCGACGGCTGCGCGGTGGACTTCTACGCGCTGCTGCCCACGTTCGGCGAGCCGCAGATCGTGCACGCGGCGCTGCCCGAGGGCGCCTCGATCCTGGAGCTGGGCTGCGGGACCGGCCGGATCCTGCGGCCGCTGGCCCAGCTCGGCCACCCCGTGCTGGGGGCGGATGAGTCCCCGGCCATGCTGGACCGGATACCGGACCTGCCCACGGTCTGCTCGCCGATCGAGACGCTGCGGCTGGACCGGGCGTTCGACGCCGTGCTGCTGGCCAGCACGATGATCAACGTGCCGCCGGCCCAGCGGCACGCGTTCCTGGCCACCGTCCGGCGCCACCTGCGCCCGGGCGGCACCGCCATCTTCCAGCAGAACCCGCCGGGCTGGTTCGAGACGGTCGCGCAGGCGCCCAGGGAGCGCGAGGAACCAGGCGGCATCCGCCGGGTGGTCCGCTCCGCCCGCCGCGAACCGCCGCTCCTGCACATCGAGGTCGAGTACCAGGTGGCCGGCCAGGTATGGACGCACGCCTGGGCCAGCTCCGAGATCAGCCCGGACGAGCTCCGGGCCGGCCTGGCCGCGGCCGGGCTGAGCTTCGGCCGGGCGCTCACCGAGGATCAGGCCTGGTTCACCGCACACCCCGAACGCACTTAACGGCTAGTGCCCGCGGCTGTCACCGCCCGGGCTGGATGCCCGCCAGGGCCATGTCAACGACGTCGCGCACGAAGCGGTCGTTGAGCGGTGCGTGGCCGTGCAGCAGCCGGTGATAAAGCGGCCCATAGAGCATGTCGATCGCCACCTCGACCCTGGTGTCGGCCGCAATCTCGCCCCGCTCGATGGCCCGGCGGAAGATGGCCCGGGCCAGGTCCCGCCGTGGCTCGACCACGCGCCCCAGGTACTCGGCGCCGAAGTCCGGGTCGGTCTGCGCCTGGGTGATCAGCCCGCCGAGCACCCGCCCGTACGGCTTGCTGGTGGCCAGCCGGGCCCACGGCCGGAGCAGGGACAGCAGGTCGCCGCGCAGCGTGCCGGTGTCCCGCGGGGCCGGCCGGGCCGCCGCCCACTCGGTGTAGAGCGCGTCCAGGGCCAGCGATTCCTTGGTCGGCCACCAGCGGTAGATGGTGGCTTTGCTGACCCCGGCCCGCTCGGCCACCGCGTCCATGCTGACCGCCGACAGACCGCGGGTGAGCAGGAGTTCCGCGGCCGCCTCCATGATCGCCGTGCGGGCCTTCTCGCTCCGCGGCCGGCCCCGCGCCGGAGCGCTGCCGCTTTCCTGCGCGCCGGGCGGCCCGGTCCCGGTGGTCATGGCTTGTCTCCTCACTTCTCACTTCAGGTCGTTGATCTCGGCCAGGTCCTGGCCGGTGAGTTCCAGGCCCGCCCCGGCCACGATCGGGCCCACCTGGCCCGGCCGCCGGAAGCCGGTGATCGCGCCGTCCACCGCCGGGTTGCGCAGCGTCCAGGCGACGGCGACCGCACCGGGGGTGACACCGTGCCGGCCGGCGATCGCCTGCAGCCGCGCGGCCAGCGCGAGGTGCCGGGACAGCTGCGGCTCGGTGAACCGCGGGTCGGTCTTGCGCCAGTCGTCGTCCGGCATGGCCGCGATCCGTTCCCGGGTGATGCCCCCGGTCAGCAGGCCGGAGCCCATCGGCGAATAGACGATCACGCCGATCCCGTGGCGCTCGGCGAACGGCAGCACCTCGGCCTCGGCAGCCCGGTCGATGAGCGAGTAGGGCGGCTGCAGCGTCTCCACCGGCGCGATCGACTGGATGCGGCGCAGCTGGCTGGCATCGAAGTTGGACACGCCGATGTGCCGGACCAGGCCGCGCTCTTTCAGCGTGGCCATGGCCGCCCAGCCCTCCTCGATGTCCTCGTCCGGGTTGGGCCAGTGGATCTGGTACAGGTCGATCGCGTCCACGCCGAGCCGCTGCAGGCTGCCCTCGGCCTCACGCAGGATCGAGTCTCGCTTGAGCACGTGCCGCACATGCCTGGTGCCGTCGTCCAGCAGCGAGCTCTTGGTGAACACGTAGGGCCGCTCGGGCAGGCCGCGCAGCGCCCGGCCGACGACCTCCTCGGAGCGGCCGAAACCATAGGCGGCCGCGGTGTCGATCCAGTTGACCCCGAGGTCCAGTGCCCGGTGGATGGCGGCAATCGACTCGTCGTCCTGCTGCGGTCCCCAGCCGAACTCCCATCCGCCGCCGCCAATGGCCCAGGCGCCGAAGCCGACGCGGGTGATCTCCAGGCCGGTGCGGCCCAGCGGGCTGGTCCTGAGCTGTGTCTGCCGCATGA
>Ga0335085_10009836_pt1 | contig 14366 bp, 9 predicted proteins | sample Lox_Sample_45_FD_206712 | JGI IMG/M metagenome (GOLD analysis project Ga0335085, IMG submission 206712) | Soil microbial communities from Loxahatchee National Wildlife Refuge, Florida, United States - Lox_Sample_4.5 | ecosystem: Environmental > Terrestrial > Soil > Wetlands | place: USA: Florida...
GTGCTTCGCGGACATGGTCTACCCGATCCAGGCGCTGGCGCTCTACCACGGGCTGGTCGGCGATCGGCGCGCCCTGCAGGCGGCCGAGAGGGCCGCCGGCGTGATCTGCCAGCACCAGGGAGCGGCCGGCCAGTGGTGGTGGCACTACGACCGCCGGACGGGCCGCGTCCTGGAGAAGTACCCCGTCTATGCCGTGCACCAAGATGCGATGGCCCCGATGGCCCTGCTCGCCCTGGCCGAGGCCGCGGGGCGGGACATGGGCGAACCGATCGCTCGCGGGCTCGCCTGGCTCGAGTCGTCTCCGGAGCTGGGCGGCGGCTCCCTCGTCGATCGGACCGCCGGACTGATCTGGCGGAAGGTCGCCCGTCGGGAGCCGGGCAAGCTGTCCCGCACCTTGCAGGCGGCGGCGAGCCGCCTGCATCCCCGTCTGAGGGCGCCGTTTGTGGGTGCCCTCTTCCCGCCCGGAGTGATCGACTACGAGGACCGTCCCTATCACCTGGGCTGGCTGCTCCATGCCTTCTCGGACCCGGGAGCCGCCGCGTGAGCGGACCGGCTCCGGCGAGCGCCGCGACGGCGTTGAGGTTGCGTGAACTGCCGCTCGCGGCGCTCACGATGGACCAGGCCCTCGATCGAGTCGACGAGGCCATCGCCCGCCGATCGCGGCTCCGCATCGGCGTCGTCAACGCCGCCAAGATCGTGAGGATGACTCACGACCCTCTTCTGAGCGAGGACGTCCTCACTTCCGATCTGATCCTCGCGGACGGCGCCTCGGTGGTGTGGGCTTCCCGCCTGCTGGGGCGGCCCCTCCCCGAGCGAGTGGCGGGCATCGACCTCATGATGGGGATCCTCCGCCGAGGCCAGCAGCGCTCGTACCGGGTGTTCTGCCTGGGAGCGACCGAAGAGGTGCTGGCCGCCGCGAGCTCACGGATGCGGGCCGAGTTCCCCGGTGTCAGCATCGTCGGTTGCCGGAACGGATACTTCACCGAGGAAGAGGAGGAAGGCGTGGCGAGGGAGATTGCCGCCGCCCGGCCGGACGTGATCTTCGTGGCCATGACCTCGCCCAAGAAAGAGCGGTTCCTCGGACGGTGGGGCGGTCGCCTCGACGTGCCGGTGTGGCACGGCGTCGGCGGCTCCTTCGACGTCCTCGCCGGCAGGGTCCGGCGGGCTCCCGTCCTGTGGCAGAGGCTCGGTCTGGAGTGGCTCTTCCGGGTCCTGCAGGAGCCGGGCCGCCTCTGGAAGCGCTACTTGACCACGAACGCGTCCTTCTGTGTGATGGTCCTGCGCGAGTGGGTGGCCGGGCCGACACGCGGGAGGCGGCCCTGACGCGGACGATGCTGCCCGAGGGCTCCCATCGTCTCCCCACGGAAGGCGTAGAGCAGAGGGCCGAGGTCGGAGACGGCAGATGGCAGGAAGAGGGCGACTTCGCCGGCCGTGATCGTCTGGCCCGCAACGTCCTGACGGGCTGGGCCGCGTACTTCGTGATCGCGCTGTTCGGCTTCCTGTCTCCGCGAGTCATGGACCGTCGGCTGGGCCAGGAAGCGGTCGGGATCTGGGATTTCGGCTGGTCGCTCGTCACCTATCTCGGACTCACCGCCTTCGGGGTCGGGTCTTCCGTGAACCGCAACGTCGCCCGTCACCGAGCGGCCGGCGACAAGGAAGGCCTCTCGAGGGTCGTTTCGTCGGCCACGGTGCTGAACGTGATGTCGGGTGCCGTCGCCCTCCTGATCACCGGCGTCTTCGTTTGGCTCGTTCCGAGGCTGCTGCGCGCCAACCAGCTCAGCCACGTCGGTGAGGCTCGCCTGGTCGTGCTTCTTCTCGGATGCACGATTGCCGTGGGTCTCTCGCTGGGGACCTACCAGGCGGTTCTCGCGGGGTGCCACCGCTTCGACGTCAGCAATGCGATCACCGCGGGATTCGAGGTGACCAGCTCGATCTTGATCGTGGTCATCGTTCTCACCGGCGGCGGGCTGGTCGCGGCCGCCAGCGTCTGCTTCATCGGATCCCTCGTCGCCGAATCGACCCGGCTATACTGGGCACACAGAGTGTGCCCGGAGCTCAGGGTGCGCTGGAGTCGCGCCGAGTGGTCCGAGATGAAGAGGCTCTTCCGTTTCGGAGCCAAGACCACCCTGGCGATCCTCTCGGGGCTCATGCTCCTCCAGGCCAACAAGCTCATCGTAGGCAGCTCCCTCGGCCTGGCGGCCCTGGCGGTGTTCTCGCGTCCCCTCGCGCTCACCCGGATCGTGGAGAGCTTCGGGAATCGCCTGGCGAACGTCCTCACTCCGACCGCGAGCTCCCTGCAGCGCGCGGGTCGGCACGACGAGCTTCGGCAGCTCGTGCTGAGCAGCACTCGTCTGAGCGTGGCCGTCGTCCTTCCGATGGCGTTGGGGCTCGCGCTGCTCGGCGATTCCATCATGATGCTGTGGATGGGACCGCGGTACACGCCGGGGCCGTTCCTCGTCGTTCTGGTGCTCGGGCAGGCGGGACCACTGATCCTGGGGCCGGTCGTCACCATCGTGCAGGGCCTGGATCGGCACGGCCGGCCCGCCCTCGCCACGCTGGCCGCCGCCTCCGCCGGCATGCTGCTGGGTATCGCCAACGCCTGGGTTCTGCACTGGGGACTGGTGGGGGCGGCCCTCTCCATCGCGCTGCCGATGCTCAGCCTGACGATCTTCCTGGCTTGGTATGCGTGCCGTTCGTTCCACATCGGCCCGACCCTGTACCTGCGGGAGTCGTTCAGGGCTCCGGTGTTGTGCGCGACACCGTTCGCGCTGGTGGTCGCCGCGAGTCGCTTCGTCTTCGCGCACAAGCCGCTTGCCGCAATCAGCGTCGGCGTTCTGGCCGGCGCCGCCGTGCTGCTGCCCCTGTACTGGCGAATGGTCATCCCGGAGGACTTGCGTCGTCAGGTCCGAGCGCTCGCCGCGCGATCCGCAGAGGCCCTGCTCCGGCGGGCATGATCGCCCGCGGCCCGGTGGACTCGAAGGGAATCACCCGGCGGGGCAGGGGACGGAGAGACGCCTCGGCCGGAGGAAGCGCCCCGTCGGCCAGACCCCGGCCCGTGCCAGCGCGGCGCTGAGGGGCCGTCGGTGAAAGATCAGAATGTGGCAGCCGGGCCTCACCTTGGCCTGCCAGCGTCGCTTGTGCTCCGTGTGCTGCCCGAGGAAGTCGTAGGTCGTGAGCCCTTCCCGTATGCATGACTCGATGACCTTGGCCCGGAGCACGTTGCCGAGGCCCGGGGGGCCGTTCGGGTCGAAGCCCTCCTGCAGCTGCAGGAAAGACCCTTTGTAGGCGTAGCCGATCTGGATCGCCTTGAACTCACCGCCGAGCCTCAGCGCGAAGAAGCGCAGCCACCCCCGTGACAGCGCCTCGCGCGTGAAGCGCTGATAGAAGGCGAACTCCTCGGGCTTGCGCCGGAAGGTGCCGGTCAGGCCCTCCGCCCACCAGTGACGGTGGTTCAGGGAGTCGAGCGCCCCGAGGAACGCCGGCAGCTGGTCGATCTCCGTACAGCGCACGAACGACAGACCGAGCTCGTCCGTCTTTCGCTGTTGGCGCCGGACGGACGAGCGGGCGTTGGACGAGAGTGCCCCCCAGAAGGCTTCGTAGTCCGGTGGGAGCGCCGCCGCCGAGAACTCCATGCTCCGCTCGCGCACCGCGAGGCCCGCGGGCGGGCAGAACGACAGGAGTCGCTCGCGGGCGCCGGTGAAGGCGGGCACGTTGGGCATCCAGACGAAGTCCCAGGAGCGGCGTCTTGCCGCGAGCTCAGTCGCGAGGGCCGCGCCGACCGCCGCCTCCTGATCGGCATCGACCATCCAGTCCCCGTACTCGGCCCCCGAGGAGTGGTCGCCGAGGATCCGAAGCGCCCGGCAGGGTATGAGCCTGAGGAGGTGATACGGTGCGGTGTAGAAGGGAGCTACACCGCGGAGCCGTCCCGCGGGATCCCGCGCGACCAGGACGAACGGGCGCACGGTGTCCCGCATGACGTCGTACCAGGCTTCGATCCAGGCCCACGTGAGGAAGAGGACGTCTGACCTCGTGCGCTCGAGGAGAAGGTCCCAGTCGTTCCGGAGCGACGCGAGGTCGCTCCAGGATTCGACGAGGTCGATCGCCAGCTGAGGGTCGGGCATTGGCTCGCGGCGCCCTCACCTCTCGGAGTGGCCAGCCGCCCGCACAGATTATGTCATCTCCGCGCAGCGGGGGGATCGCAGCTCGCCGGCCCCGGCTCTGCAGGCTCGCGAGGTGAAGCCCCAGGGACGCGCGTGCCTCCAGGGTCGCGAGGGCTAGGGGCCAAGAATACGCATCCTCGTGATGAGGATCACATCGGCCACGACCTCGCCCCTTGCGACCAAGGTCACGCTGGGGCTCCTGCGGTGGTACCCCCGGCTCACCCATCCCCCCGTGGGGTCCTCGCTCGCAGTGAGGGATTCCAGAGCCAGTCTCTCGTCGAATTCGATCTCGAGGCGGCCGCCACGAAAAGCGACAAGACACCGACTGCCTTCGAGGGCGAGGACGCGGCAGGTCTCGGCGAGGTGCCAGCGCACGGCTGCCGTGTGTCGTCCGGAACCCGCGACCTCGTCTTCGACGACGACGATCCCTTCCCGGGTGGCGAGGGAGACGCGACGGCGGTGCCACACCGGGTTGGGCAGGCGCCGGTACCCGTCGTGCTCGCCCTGCACCCGCGCCATCGCTCCTTCCGGGTCCCACTCGACGCGGCGCGCCCGGGCGCGCTGGCCCCAGAGGAACGGGCCGAGCATCGTCGACTGGTCGAGGCCATCGATCTCGAGGGTGTTGTGGGCACGCGTGCTGCGGAAGTACGTGCGCAGAGCGGGGTACGTGAAGTAGTCGTAGGTCCCGGGGTCGACGAGCACGTCCTCGCCGCCGACCCTGAGACAGAGGCTCAGCGCGTCCGCGTGGCCGTGCGCGGCCAGGCTTCCGAACCCGAGGTCCCCGCAGTCGAAGATGAGGCTGATCGCCCCCGATTCGCCCCGACGCCCGGACTGGAGCAGGTAGTAGCCCGACTCGGGCAGGGCGTGCGAGGCCAGCCTCGGGTCCGGAGCGCCGGCCAGCGTCCGGTAGCCGGCGCACGCGGCCTCGCCCATCAGCCAGCGCACCCCCTCCGGGGGCTGGCCCCCCGACAAGCGCTTGAGGTCTCCCCGCCCGAAGAGGGCGGCCCCGAGCGCGAACAGGGAGCTCGTCGGCTCGCGACCCCCACCAAGGTCGAACACGTGGCCGTCGTCGGCGTCCCCGAACATCGGAGCCGGCCCGCCTTCGCAGAGGGCCGCCGCGAAGTCGAACATCCGACCCAGCCGCTCCTCGTACGGCTGCGGCAACTCGCGGCCCGCCCGGCGCGCGACGATCGCGGCCAGGGTGAGGAACTCCGTGACGAACACCTGGTAGCCGAAGGCCTGCTCCCGGGTGCCCCCGTCTGGGTGGGTCTGGGCGGCGATCTCGCGGCAGAGAACGGCCCGGCTCTCCTCGTTCCACCTCCCGTCCTCGTCCAGGCACGGGAAGAGCGTGGTACCCACGAAGACGCCCGCCGCCTCCCCGATGAGGTGGTTGTTCGCCGAGGAGGCACGCGAGTACCGGCGCTGGATCTCGCGGATGTGCAGCCAGAGCACATCCAGGATGCGCGAGCCACGGCCGCCGGAAACCTCTCCGGATTCCCAGACGAGCTCCAGCGCGAGCGACCAGTTGATGGCGCGAATCGCCATCTCCAGCGGGCTCCGCCACTGGAGCCCGCTGAGGTACGGGCACTGGTCGAGCCAGGACTCGAGCGCCTCGGTCACCCCGGCCGCGAATCGGACGTCACCCGTGGCCCGGTATGCGCGCCCGAGCACCGGCACGTGCAGGTGCCGGCTGGGCTCCCAGCCGAACTTGGCGTCCCCGGTGAGCCGGAAGTCCCGATAGTCGATCGCGGGGGCGAATCCCCGGGGCGTCGACCGATCGGCCTTGTACTCGCGGTTCCAGTCGGGCGGCCAGCCGACCGGGAAGGCCTCCAGGTCGAAGATGTCGAGGCGTCCCCCGAGGATCCGGTCCGCCCGGGCGACCAGCGCGTCACGCCAGGCCGCTTCCGCGGACCCTTGCGGAGCCCCCGCCCACCCGCCCACCGCGAGATCGTTGAGGCGCACGGCAGGGGGGGTCTGATCGGCCACCGCCCTCGCGACCGACACCGGCGCGGGCGGCACGACGCCGACCCTCCAGGCGAGCCGGTCGCGCGCATCCCGGGCCGCGGAGGCCACTCGCCAGGCCACTTCGGCCGGCGACATGCTCCGAAGACGGCGAACGTACCAGCTCAGGTGCTGCATCGGGTCATCGACGTGGTACTCTAGCATCCCGCCGCGTCGGCGACACCGGCGCGGGTCCCCTCCGCCCGGCGACGGAATTCTGTGGTAAGTTCAGAATCTCCCTCCCGGCCAGCGTCACGCTGTCCGTCCCCGGCACACAAGGTGGTCGCGTCATGGCTCGACTCGGTTCGTCGGTCCTCCTGGTCCTGACGGCTGCGGTCGCGGCCTGCGGGGGAAGCAGCCCGTCGAACGGCAGCGACGCCTCCCCGCCCTCCGGCGGAGGGCCGGCGGGCGCGGCCACGATCTACGTGGACGGGCGGATCGGTCCGGCGACCTGTACCGACTACTCGCCCTCCTCCCGGGGCTGCGGCGGCGGGTCTGCCCGGGCCTTCCGCTCGCTCCAGGGCGCGGCCGAAGTGGCCGGTCCCGGCGACGTCGTCCACGTGCGGGAGGGAACGTACGGCGAGCGGCTCGTCCCGGCCCGCTCCGGCACCGAGGCTCAGCCCGTGACCTGGGCCGCGGCGCCCGGCGAGACGGCCACGCTGACCGGCACCGACGAGCCGGCCATCTACCTCAAGGGGCGCTCGTATCTGCAGATCGAGGGCTTCACGGTCACGAACGTGGTGGGCTGGGCCCGGCTCGAGGACTCCACCCACAACACCGTGGTCCGCAACCGCTGCTCGAACGCGACCGCGAGCGGGACCACGGCGAGCATCAAGCTCGTCCGCAGCAGCTTCAACCGCATCCTCGAGAACACCCTCGAGGAAGGCAACGACAACGTGGTCCTCCAGGAGTCCGACCGCAACGTCGTCCAGGGCAACACGCTCGTCCGCGGCCGGCACTCGCTGCTCAGCCTCCGGTGCGGGAACTACAACGTCATTCGGGGCAACACCTTCTCCAACCCGAATCAGAAAGACCTCGAGATCTACGACTGCGAGGGAACCTCCGACGCCCCGGTCAAGCTCGACGCCACGAAGCGCAATCTCGTCGAGGGCAACGTCATCGCCGACACTCACCCCTCGACGGCCAACTACCGGTACAACGGCATCCAGTACGGCGGCCAGCAGGGCATCGTGCGCCGCAACGTCTTCAAGAACAACCTGGGCGGAGGCGTCAACTTCCAGTACTACTCCAGGGAGTCGCTCTTCAACAACCGCAACCGCGTCTACAACAACACCTTCTTCAACAACCGCTGCTACGCCCTCGTCGGAAATCGGGGCAGCTCCTCCCAATACTTCGACAACCGGGCCCGCGCCAACCTCCTCTACCGCAACACCGACTGCGCCGGGGGCGAAACCCAGGTGACGGTCGCGGACCGCGGGGCGGTGATCCTCGAGGACAACGCGCTCGCGACCGCGAGCCCCGGGTTCGTCGACGAGGCCGGAGGCGACTTCCACCTCGCCGCCGGCAGCCCGATGATCGACGCCGGCGCCTTCCTGACCACGACCGGCGCCTCCGGCAACGGCACCGACATGCCGGTGACGGACGCGAGCTGGTTCTACGACGGCAATGGCATCTCCGGCGAGAGCGGCGACGAGATCCAGCTCGAAGGTCAGTCCGAGGTCGCCCGGGTGACGGCGGTGGACCTCGAGACGAACCGTCTGCGGCTCGACCGCGCGCTCACCTGGAGGGCGGGCCAGGGAGTGGCCCTCCGGTACGGCGGCTCTCGGCCGGACGTCGGCGCCTTCGAGTCCGGCGTCCGCTAGCCGGGCACCCCTCGTGGAGGCGCGTCGGAGCTTGGGATGCCGCAGGTGAAGGTCGCCATCGCGACCGCGTTTCCCCGCGACCCCGGGGCCCCGCACGGAGGCGTCGAGGCCGTGAGCGTCACCCTCGTCGAAGCCCTGGCCGCCCTGGGTGGCCTGGAGCTGCACGTCGTCACTGTCGACGCCGGGCGTCGCGAGATGGCGACCGACGTGTGGCGGGGAGTGACGGTCCATCGCCTGCCGCGGCTGGCCCGCTCGATGCTGGGCGACGCCATCGGGCCGGGCCGCCGGCAGATGCAGGCCTACCTGGCCTCGCTCCGGCCCGACGTCGTCCACGCCCACGACACCTACGGGCTGATGGTCAAAGGGCTCTCCCTGCCTCGCGCCTTCACCGTCCACGGCTTCATCCACGCGGACACCCGCCTCGCCCGCGGGCGCTGGTTCCGACTGCGGTCGGCCCTCTGGCGCTACCACGAGACCAGGGGCTGGGCGGACCAGCCGCACATCATCGCCATAAGCCCCTACGTCCGCGAGCGCCTGCGCGGCGTCGCCCGCGGAGTCATCCACGACATCGACAACCCGATCGACGGGTCGTTCTTCCAGGTGCGGCGTCGCGAGCGGAAGGGCGTCATCTTCTCCGCTGCGGTCGTCAGCCCGCGGAAGAACACCCTTCGACTGGTCGAAGCGACGGCGCGCGTGGCGGCCCAAGGCCTGCCCGTCGAGCTGCGGCTGGCCGGTGCGGTGACCGACGCCGCCTACGGTGAACGCGTCCGGGCGGCGATCGACGCCCGGGGCATGCGCGAACGATCCCACCTGCTCGGCTCGCTCGGCCGCGATCAGGTCGCCGGCGAGCTCGAGGTGGCGAGCGTCTTCGCTCTGGTGTCGCTCGAGGAGGGCTCGCCGCTGGGAGTCGAGGAGGCGATGGCGGCGGGCGCGCCGGTCGTGACCTCCAACCGCTGCGGGATGCCTTACCTGGTCCGCGACGGAGGGAGCGGCTTCCTGGTGAACCCGGAAGATCCCGAGGACGTCGCGTGGCGGCTCGGCCAGCTGCTCGCGGACGACGACCTGCGTGGCGCGCAGTCTCTCCTCTCGCGCCGAATTGCCCGTGAACGCTTTCATCCCGCGGCGGTGGCTTCGCGCACTCTCGAGGTCTACCGGCGGGCGATCCGGGACTTCACCGGCGCGGCTCACGGGACCCCGCCGACCGGCGAGAGCGGGGACGGACGGTGATGGGGGTGATCGCCGGCAGCGAACAGGGCGTTGCCTTGCGTCGGATCCCCCGTCCCTATCGGGCCATGCTGGCGGTCTGCAGCGATCTCGACGAGACCCCGGATCGCGGGGTCTACTGGGAGACGGCCCGTTTCCTGAACACCCACGAGACGACGCCCATGGGCGAGGGCGTCGGCCTCGAGGTGGGCAACAGCCTCTACTTCGACATGGCCCCCGACCAGTTCGCCTACTGGACGACCGACGACACCGGCCGCAGCATGGTGCGGGCCCTGATCCGCTCCGGCCACGTCGACTGCTTCCATTCCTACGGCGATCTGGCCACCACCCGGGCGCACGCCGGCCGCGCCCTCGGGGAGCTGTCGCGCCATGGTCTGGCCCTCTCCGTCTGGATCGATCACGCCGTTGCTCCCAGCAACTTCGGCGCCGACATCATGCGCGGCACCGGCGACCTGCCCGGCGCCCCCGCCTACCACGCCGACCTCACCTGCGGCTTCGGCGTCGAGTACGTGTGGCGCGGGCGGGTCACGAGCGTGGCGGCGCAGGAGGTTCCCCGCCGCCTCGGCGGCCTCTTCCGCCCATCTCACCCATGGCGGTCCGGGCGAACCGTGGCCAAGGAGTGGATGAAGGGACTGCTCGCCCGTGCCGGGAGCGCCAAGTACGCCGTCCACGGCCCCAACGAAGTGCTGCGGCGGGCCCGGCTGCGGGACGGACGCGAGGTGTGGGAGTTCCTGCGGTGCAATCCCTACTGGGGTGCCGTCGACCAATCCGTGACCGCCGACGGGTTCGCCGACGTGCTCGACGAGAGGATGCTGGACATCCTGGTGGCACGGGGTGGGGTCTCCGTGCTGTACACGCACCTCGGAAAGGTCCGGAGTCGCGAGCAGCCCCTGGGGCCGCGCACGCGCGCGGCGTTCGCCCGGCTTGCCGAGCGCGAGCGTCGGGGGCTCATCCTGGTGACGACCACCAGCCGGCTGCTCGCCTACTGCCGGGCGCTCCGCAGCGTGTCCTTCGTCGTCCACGCCGTCGACGGCGGGCTCTCGATCGCCGTGCAGGCCCCCTGGCTCGGAGCGAAGGCCGTCGACGCCCTGGGCGGATTGACCTTCGACGTTCCGGATGCCTCCCGCACGCGCCTGACCGCGAACGGCCTCGAGGTCACCGACCTCCGTCGCTTCGGGCCCGACGGGGGGGGCCGTTCCAGTGTCTCAATCCCGTGGCGTCGTCTCGAGTTCCCCCGGCGGTGATGGGCTCATCGAGCGGCGGTGGCGGGTAGATACTCGAGAGCGCCCATGTCGAAGCCCCGACCCTGCGGTCGAGGGGTCGACGCCCGGTCGCGCGCGATGTCCAGCCCGTACATCTTCTTGAAGATCGCGTAGACGTCGGGCACCACCCCGGCATCGATCGCCGGGGCCCCGGCTCGCAGCCGGAAGTCGCCCGCCGCCGGGTCCTGGAAGAGGGTTCCCGGCTCTCCCACGAGGTTGGGGCTGGAGGTCGACCCCTGGGCCGTCTTTCCTCCCACGACGATCGGCCGCGACCCTGTCGCGAGTCCGGCGATGATGTTGTTCACGATCACGGCGTTCCCGCCGTTGGGAACCGAGATGCCGGCGTCCACGTCGAACACGGTGTTCGACACCGCGTGCAGCTCGGACGACCCGTAGACCAGGATCGCGTGGGGGCCGTACAGGCTGTTCGGATCGTACCGGAGCCCGGGGGTGTGGTGGATCCGGTGGATCACGTTGCCCACGACGTAGAACCCGGTCGCTCCGGTGCAGGCCACGCCGATCCCCGCGTCCCGGATCTCGTTGTTGACGAGCCAGACCCTCTCCGGACCGTCGTGCACGACCACGGCCTCGCCGGACGACGAGGTGGTGGGAGCGTAGGAGTAGATGCGGTTCTCCGAGATCACCACGTCCCGCGCTCGCTTGACGTCGACGGCGTTCTCGCGATCCTGGTGCAGCTCGTTGCGGCCGATGTAGATGTGCTCGGCCCAGGGCTCGGTCGAACGCGACGAGCCAACCTGTATCGCGTCGCCGCCGTTGTGGTGGATGTGGTTGTCCACGATCCACACTCGGGAGCTCCCGGTGTCCGGCTTGATCCCGTGTACGTCTTGCTCGGACGTGGCGGAGGAATCGCCGTTGTGATGGATGTGGTTCTCCAGCAGGACCACGTCGGTCGCGGCCATCGCTACCGCGGCTCCGTTGTGGCCCGGGTTGTATCCCCGGATCTCGGTTCGGCGGACGCAGAAGTGGTGGCCGAGGCCGATCCGCAGAGGCATTCCCTCCAGCACGATGCCTTCGACGACCAGGAACGCTCCTTCGACCCTCAGCTCCGTGCCGGTGAAGACAGGAGAGCCCACGCCCCGAACGAACACCGGGCGTCCCTCCGCACCGTTGGCGGTCCACCGGAGTTGGCGAGCCGCGTACGGACCGCCCCTCACCTCGACCACGGAGCCGGCGGGGAGCGTCGGCGGAACCGTGCGCCGCGGCCGCTTCGGCGAGCCCTGGGCATTGCCGTCGTCGGTGGCCTCCGGGCTGGAGTTGTCGACGAAGTAGGTGGCCGCCCCTCCCTGCTCGCTGACCCCGAACGAAGGCGCGGGGATGCCCACCGGAGGCGCCCATTGGGCAGACGGCCCTCGCCCGCCCGGGGCGGACCTCGCTGGCGTCGATACTCCGAAGGCCCACGAGGCGAGGGTCAGGCCGCACCAGGAGAGCACGAGGCGGGTCACGACGCGACTCCCCACGCTCGTCACTCTACCACGCTCGGGCCGGGGGCCGCCGACGCCAGGATCTCGTCCCACCGCCGGGCGGTGCGCTCGACGCTGTAGCGGAGGGCGTCGCGCCGGGCGTTCGCGGCGAAGCTCGCGAGCCGCTCCGGCGCCTCCAGCAGGGCGAGCAGCGGGCCGGCGAACGCCTCCGGCGTACGCTCGCCGACCAGGAAGCCGTTGACGCCGTCCTCGACCAGCTCCGGCAGGTCCCCCACGTCGGACACCACGGCCGGCAGGCCGCACAGCATCGCCTCCATGAGGGCGAGCGAGAGGCCTTCCGAGTCGGAGGTCAGGACGAAGACGCGAGCCTGCTTGAGCCAGGCTTCCACATCAGGCTGATGGCCGACGAAGGACACGCGATCCGCCAGGCCGAGTTCCCCGGCGAGGTGCCTCATCTCCTCCAGCAACGGGCCGTCCCCCACCACGATCGCGGTCGTCTGTGGTCGCACCCGCACCACGCGATGAACGGCCTCCAGGAAGAGGTCCACCCGCTTCACGGCGGACAGGCGGGCCACCAGGATGAAGTCCGCCCGGGTGGGCTCGGCGGACGGGGCGAAACGGGCGGCATCCATTCCCCCCGACACGACGTGGAAGCTCGTGTCCACGCCGCGAGCGCGGAAGAACTGGACGGCCCGCCGGCCCATGGTGATCACCAGGTCGAACCGCGCCACTGCCCGCAGCAGGCGCCGTTCGACCACGGCGTCAGGTGTCTCCATGAGGGTGAAGAGGCGATTCTGGCCCCACACGCCTCCATCCAGGACCTCGGTGGGTCCCCCGCCGCAGAAGTAGATCGAGCGGGCGCCGACGAGCCGAGCGAGAGGCAGGGCCACCAGGCCGTTCAACAGCAGGTGGAAGCCTCCGATCACGTGGGGACGGGTGACGAGCGCCTGCACGGCGAAGGTGACGAGGCGCGCCCCCGTCCCGCCGAGGATGGGGAGCAGCCAACGGAAAGGCTGGACCCACTCCACCTTGTCGATGGCGGGACCGCGATAGGCCGCCACGACGCGCACGCGGCGGCAGCGCCGGGAGGCCGCCAGCGGCGCCAGGTGAGCCGCGACCCAGTTGTCCGCATAGAAGGTGCCGGTCAGCAGGACGTCGGTGCCCTCGCCCGTCGGCGTGCGCACCCGTGGTCCGATCGCCGTGGACACATGAACTGACCAGGCCTGGAGGAGGGTCAACGCCCGCAGTGCGCCGTGCATCCCCCAGCGGCGCAGGCGCCGGATCGGCGGCACCGATCCTGGGCGCCGATCGTACGCCACCCGCTCCCCGCCCGGCGGCTCCGGGGCGGGCACGGGCTCTTCCGTCATCTGGACAAGCTACAGCGCGCGGCAGGTGCGGTCAACGAGCGGTCCGGCCCTGGGCCGACACCTCCGCCGTCCTTGTGATAGCGTATAATGGTCTATCATCGGGACACTGGTGGCGGTCGCTCGGGACCTGCATCCGAGGATTGCCCGCTGGGCGTCCCTGCTGCCTTCCTGGTAGTCCTGTGCTCGCTCGACAAGCGCTTCCCCGATCCGGCGTCCTTCTGCTGGTGTCGCTCGTCGAGTCGATGGCCGTTTCTGCCGCGGCGCAGACGTGGGCGCCGCCGATCGGCATCCCGGCCCCGCCGTTTGGGGTGACCGAGGTGGCGGGTTCCTACACCCACTACGTCGACAACACGAGCCCCTCCGCCACCGACACGTCGAATCCCAACGGCTCGCCCGCCCTCCCGCGGCGGACCATCCCCACGAGCGTCGCGGCGGGGGCCGTGGTCGAGGTTCACGGGGGCCCCTACACCTACTCCTCCGACCCGACGTGGTCGGCCTCGGGGACCTCGGGGAGCCCGGTGTTCTTCCGCGGCGTGGGCCAACCGGTGCTGAACGGCGGGGGCAGCCTTCGTGAGCTCGACCTGAGCGGGGCCTACGCCGTCGTCGACGGCTTCGTCCTCGATGGCGTCCAGGTGCGGCTCAAGGGCGATCATCTCGCCCTCCGCTCGAGCGAGGTGAAGAACTACAGCCCCGGCACGAACGACGCTGCGGTCAGCGGCAGCGGCACCTACCTCGTCCTCTACAACAACCTCATCCACCACAACGGCGATGCCAAGAGCAGCTCCGAGGTCGACGTTCACGGGGTCAAGTTCGTGTCCGGCTCCTCCAACATCTGGGTCCTCGACAACACGATCCACGAGAACGGCGGCGACGAGTTCCAGCTCGGCGACTCCAACTCCTCCGAGCCCTGGGTCCACCACGTGTACTTCGGCCGCAATACCGGCTACGGCTCGCGCGAGAACTGCGTCGACATCAAGCGGGCGAGGGACATCATCGTCTCCCAGAACGACTGCTCGGGCTACCAGCCGACCAGCTCCTCCTCGGGGGAGACGGTCGTCGTTCACAACGCGCCGGAGAGGGTCTGGAT
>Ga0335085_10009837_pt1 | contig 14364 bp, 16 predicted proteins | sample Lox_Sample_45_FD_206712 | JGI IMG/M metagenome (GOLD analysis project Ga0335085, IMG submission 206712) | Soil microbial communities from Loxahatchee National Wildlife Refuge, Florida, United States - Lox_Sample_4.5 | ecosystem: Environmental > Terrestrial > Soil > Wetlands | place: USA...
ACCGGCTGGGGCTCGGATTCGAGACTTTCCTGGATCCAGCGGCGACGCTTCGGATCCGGAATGTGCATGAACTCGGCGCCGATAGTGCCGGTGTATACACGTCGGGCACGATCCGGGATTTCGCCCCTAAGGCTGTCGAGCTCAGCGACGGGAACACTGGTCAGGTACTGGCCTAACGGGTCAAGCTGGGCTTGAAGGTACCCCCAGCGGCGAAAAGCATCAAAAATTCGTTCACGTTCTTGCGGGTCAATCTCCAGCGTGGCGGTGGAGCGGGATAGTTCCTCGGTTCTGGAAGCCATATTCTTTAGATTCCGGCAGATAGCCGCAGGTCTCAGGCCGACAGGTCCGTTGTCCCAAGGCACGGCGGGGTGCCGAACCTAGTAGTGTACTGGAAGATAGGGGTCCGGGACACGTCACTTCCTAGTGTGACGTACGTCACAGTTATGGATTGGGTTCCGGGCGGATTATGAGTTGAACATCCGCAGGTCAAGAAGTGATTTCCATCACAGCCCAATACGCGATTCGAGCGCTCGTTATCCTGGCGGGCTATTCCTATGGAACCTCAGTTTTGGGACGGGATATGGCCCGCGACGGGAAGATCCCACGAAATTACCTGGCGAAGATTCTGTTGGCGCTGAAGAATGCAGGGATTCTGGGGACGGCGCGCGGCAGCCAGGGTGGCTACTGGTTGGTGAAGTCGCCAGATTCCTTGAAGCTCGTCGACGTCGTGCGCATCTTTGATCATATTTCGGATCCGCCGCCGTGCCTTCTGGGGAAACACGACTTGTGCATGAAGACGGACCCGTGCAGCGCGCATGCAAAGTGGCACCGGATCCGCGATTCGTATCTGGAGTTCTTGCAGAGGACAACACTGGCAGACGTGGCGGCCGATCCTCAGAGTACCGAGAAGTTCGCGGAGAAATCGCCGGGCGCACCCTGAATCACGACTCGATGTGACCCGAATCATGGCAGCGCGCAGCCCTGGGCGGCGAGTCTTGAAGGTTCATCATAATCAGCAACAGGAGCGAGGTTCTTATATATGGATACGCTGATGAAAACTCCGGGCGGCAAGATTCTGTCCGGTTCGAAGCTGGCGATTGATCCGGCGCACGATCTGCTACGGGCCGAGCGGCGGCCGTTAGATAACATCTTCAGCCCCAAGAGTGTCGCAGTCATCGGCGCTTCCGAGCGCGAAGGTAGCGTGGGAAGGCAGGTGCTGTGGAACCTGCTGAGCACGCCTTTCGGAGGCACAGTTTATCCAGTTAATCCCAAACGCAGCAGCATTCTCGGAATTCGCGCGTATAAGGACATTGACGCCATCCCTGAGCAGGTTGACCTTGCGGTCATCACGACACCCGCCGGATCTGTTCCATCGCTAATTGACGAATGCGTTAAGGCGGAAGTGCCCGCGGCAATCGTGATTTCCGCCGGGTTCAAAGAGCACGGGGAAGAAGGGAAGGAACTCGAGCGGCAGATCGCACAGAAGATCGCCGGCGGGAAGATGCGCATTATCGGGCCGAACTGCCTCGGCGTGATGAACCCGCTGACAGGAATGAATGCAACGTTCGCGCGAACCATGGCGCGGCCTGGGAACGTGGCCTTCATCAGCCAGAGCGGCGCGCTGTGCACGTCGGTGCTCGACTGGAGCATCAAGGAGAACGTTGGTTTTAGCGGGTTCGTATCTACCGGCTCGATGTTGGACGTGGGCTGGGGCGATCTGATCGATTACTTCGGGGATGATCCGCGGACCAAGAGCATCATCATCTACATGGAATCGATCGGCGACGCGCGGTCGTTCCTTTCCGCGGCGCGCGAAATCTCACTCTCGAAGCCAATCCTGGTGATCAAGGCCGGACGTACCGCTGCCGCTGCGAAGGCGGCCGCTTCGCACACCGGAGCTCTGACCGGAAGCGACGAGGTTCTGGACGCAGCTTTTCGGCGCACGGGCGTACTTCGCGTCAATAGCATTGCAGACGTCTTCTATATGTCGGAAGTCCTGGCGCGCCAGCCGCTGCCGCAGGGGCCGAAACTTGCGATCGTGACGAATGCCGGCGGCCCTGGGGTGCTGGCAACGGATGCACTCGTTTCCGGCGATGGCGAACTCGCCGATCTTTCGCCGGAGACGATGAAGGCGTTTGATGATTTTCTACCGCCGCACTGGAGCCACAACAACCCGGTCGACATTCTTGGTGACGCGGAACCGCAGAGGTATGCACGGTCGTTGGAGATCGCAGCGAAAGACCCGCACATCGACGGCATGATGGTGATCCTGACGCCGCAAGGCATGACGAATCCAACACGGATTGCTGAAGAACTTAAACCTTATGCACATTCGCTTGGGAAGCCTGTTCTGGCGAGCTGGATGGGCGGAACGGAAGTGGCAACTGGCGAGGAGATCCTGAACCAGGCGGGCATCCCCACTTTTGCATTCCCTGATACTGCGGCCCGCATGTTCAATTACATGTGGAAGTACAGCTATAACCTGCGCGGACTCTACGAAACTCCTTCGCTGCGCACGGATGGTACGGGAGCTCCGGATCGCAAGGCCGCGAAAGAGATTATCGATCGCGTGCGCCAATCTGGACGGACAATTTTGACAGAGTTTGAATCCAAGCAGTTGCTGGCTGCTTATGGAATACCGACGGTTCCAACCTTCGTTGCGAAAGATGAGAAGGAAGCGGTTGCGACTGCGGAGAAGATCGGATTTCCAGTTGTCTTGAAGCTGTATTCGGAAACGATTACGCATAAAACCGACGTCGGTGGGGTGGTCTTGAATCTCCGCGATGCCGAAGCCGTTCGCAAAGCGTTTGCCGGGATTCGGGATTCGGTCGCAGAGAAAGTGGGCGCACAGCACTTTCAGGGCGTTACTGTACAGCCGATGGCGAAGCTCGATGGATACGAGATCATCATCGGCAGCAGCATCGATTCGCAATTCGGGCCGGTGCTGTTGTTTGGCACGGGTGGGCAGCTAGTTGAGGTGTTTAAGGATCGGGCTCTTGCTTTGCCGCCGCTGAACACTACCCTCGCTCGGCGCATGATGGAGCAAACCAAGATTTTCACGGCGTTGAAAGGCGTTCGCGGCCGGAAGCCGGTCGATATCGCAGCGCTGGAAGATCTGCTGGTTCGCTTCAGCCAGTTGGTGGTGGAGCAGCCATGGATCAAGGAGATCGACATCAATCCACTACTCGCGTCGTCGGAGCGATTGCTGGCGTTAGACGCACGCGTCGTTGTGTACGGTCTCGACAAGAAGGAAGAAGATCTGCCGAAGGCTGCGATTCGGCCCTATCCGATGCAATATGTGGAGAGCTGGAAGATGAAGGACGGAGCGTCAATTAGCGTTCGTCCCATAAGGCCAGAGGACGAGCCCTTGTTGATCAAGTTCCACGAGAAGCTGTCGGAACGCACTGTCCTGATGCGTTACTTCACGCCGATGGGACTGAGTCAGCGCACGGCTCACGAACGCCTTACCCGTATATGTTTCGTGAACTACGATCGCGACATGGCACTGGTGGCGGAGAGAACGGAGAACGGAAAGTCGGAAGTGCTCGCAGTCAGCCGCCTGACACGTCTGCATGGGACGGAAGTAGCAGAAGTCACCGTGGTCGTTCTGGACGAAGCGCAGCACCTGGGCCTGGGAACAGAGCTTACGAAGCGCGCGATTGCGGTGGCGCGCGACGAGAAACTCAAATCCGTGGTCGCAACTATGTTGGCGGAGAATGAGGACATGCAGGCCATCTGCAAAAAACTAGGCTTCAAGATCGCGAAAGTAGAGGGGCGCGATCTCCTGAGAGCGGAACTTACGGTATAGACAGAAGTCGCTCCAAACGTAGTGCAATTGTGAAAAGCCCAACCCGATTGGTTGGGCTTTTCTACTAACTGCGAGATTTCACCCACCGGGAACAGATTTCCTGGCTAAGAAAAAACTACTCTTAGGAAAACTGTGATTTAATCGATTAAATAGAAGTATTTCAGCAACTTAGTCTGGTAGCTTGATTGCAAGTTAGTAGCGGAGCTGAGGAGTTGTAATGGCATTAGCCGGTGTATCGGCGGCGAAAGCCGTCACGAGAAGTGAGCGTCGAGGAGCCCTAATGGTGGGAATGCAACCCGATCAGCGGCACGCTTCGCGGTATTTTGTGACGGCGGCCACCAAAGTCCGAACCGTGGACGGCGACGAAGAGCACGTTGGGCTGGTTCGTGACCTAAGCGGCAATGGCATTTTCGTTTATTCGGATTTCGCTCCAGAGCGCGGTTCGCGTCTCGAAGTCATATTGCGTACATCCAAAATGCGTCCCCGTCACGTGAGTATCGCTTGCCGAGGCAAAGTCGTGAGAGTAGAGCCGAGTGCCAGCGGTGCTGCAATCGGTATTGCCGTGGCGGTCGACGAGTATGAGTTCTGCATTCAGAACACTCGTCCCCAGCTAACCGCGCAATCTTCCAGCCGTCAGATCTAGCGATTACGAAAGCACGTACCCACTTGGGGACTCCGATCCCTAGGGCTTTTCCGCTACTTTTCCCTAAAGAGAGTGTTTGTTCAGGCATGTCGGAATCTCGACGTGTCAATACATAACCTGAGTGCACCTGTGCTGGACACGGTGCATCTGAGTGGGCGGTAGTGTGCGTTGAAATTCGAGCCCCAGTCGCGTGCGCTCGTGAGATCTTTTGGAGAGCAAATGAAGAGATTACTTTGGGTTGTGGTCATCTTCGCAGCAATCCTGGCTGCCACGACAGTACAAGCACAAGAGGTGACAGCGGCCTTCGGCCTTGGAACAGTGTTGGCTCCTTCGGCCTCAAGTGCCAGTGGAAATTATTCGTCACAGTCGCTCCGGGGAGGCGCATATCCGGTAATCAGCGGCGACTTTCTGTTTCATAAGAATTTTGGCGTCATGGGCGAAATCGCATGGCGTGCCAGCCGGAATTACTATCAAGGAAACTATCCGTATCGCCCATTGTTTTGGGATTTCAATGGCCTTTATGCGCCGAAGATTGGCAGCAAAGCCCAGGCCGATCTCAGTGCCGGAATTGGGGCGGAGAGCATTCGTTTCTACCAGCCGTTTTATTCCTGCACGTATGTCAGTTGTACGAACTACACCAGCAGCAATCACTTCATGGGTCACTTCGGTGCCGGAATCCGCTACTACTTCCACGGGGGCGCCTTTGTTCGTCCAGAGGCGGACTTCTATTTGATCAGAAACAATTTCGAATTCAGCTCGTCGTACGCTGTGCGCGTGGGTGCATCGATCGGGTATACGTTCGGCGCAAGATAGCATTTGCGGTTCCCGATCCAGCCTCGCATCAGAGGACGGATCGGGAATCCCATTCACTAGCTATTTCCGAATCAGCTCAATCCACCAGCGATGACCAGGGTTTCTCCGGTGATCCAGGACGATTCCGGAGACGCGAGGAAGACGGCAGCTGGAGCGATGTCATCGACCTGACCAATTCGCCCGAGCGGAGTGCGCGCTTCGAGGTCCTTGCGGAAATCGCTCTCTGGCAAACCAGCTGAAACTACACCTTCAGTGATCACCATTCCGGGATTGATGGCATTGACGCGAATCTTGCGAGGGCCAAGTTCCTTCGCGAGAGCCTTGGTTACTGCGTCGACGGCTGCCTTGGTCGCGGTGTAAACCACGGCGTTCGGCACGGCGGATTTGCTGACCAAGGAACTGACGTTGATGATGCTGCCACCGGTGCCGTCGAAGTATTTGGCGGCTTCTTTGGAGGCAAGAACCACACCGAGTACATTCAGATCGAATTGCTTGTGGAAGTGCTCTTCGTCGACCTGTTCCAGTGGACGGAACTCGTAAATACCCGCGTTGTTGACGAGAATATCAAGTCGGCCGAAAGCCTTGTTGGTCTCTACAAACAGACGGGAAATGTCCTCTCCCTTCGCTAGGTTTGCCTGGACAGCCAGGGCCTTGCCGCCATTTTTCGTAATCTCGGAGACTACACGCTCCGCGTCTGACTTGCCGGCAACGTAGTTGACGACGACAGATACTCCCTCCGCTGCCAGGTGTTTGGCGATTGAGGCTCCTATGCCTTTTGAACCACCAGTGACGATTGCGACTTTTCCAGCTAGTTTCTGTGCCATGGTTCGAATCCCCCAAAAGAGTTTGATTTCTGTACCGACTGGTAAAGATGTTGCAGCGGTGGCAGGCGATTCAGGAATAATTTACCGATTGGTACAGAAGGCGTAGACTGGAAGAAAATGAAGAGCAGAAACAATGCGAGCCACAAGGGAAGGCCTCGGGAGTTCGACGCCCACGATGCCTTAGACCGAGCTCTGCACGTCTTCCGGGAAAAGGGGTACGAGGGCGCCTCGCTGAACGATTTGACGGCAGCGATGGGAATCAATCGGCCAAGTTTGTACGCCGCTTTCGGTGACAAGCGCGCTCTCTTCGAGAAGGCTTTGCAGCGCTATGCCGAGGGTCCGGCAGCCTTTATGCGAAAGGCACTGGAGGAGAACACCGCAAGGGAAGTTGCCGAACGACTGTTGCGAGGATCAGTCGAACTGCTGACCAGTCCTGGGAATCCCCCTGGATGTCTGACGGTCCAGGGCGCGCTGGTGTGCGGAGCCGAGGCGAAGGATGTACGAGAGGAATTAAACTCTCACCGGGCGTGTGCTGAGGAGTCGATTGTTCGCAGGCTCAAACGCGCGAAAGCGGAGGGCGATCTTCCGGCAGAGACGAACCCGACGGATCTGGCGCGATTTCTGACTTCCGTAATGTACGGCATGTCGGTACAAGCGGCGGGAGGTGCGTCGCGCGTAGAACTGAAGCGGATTGCGAAAACAGCAATGCAGGCATGGCCGAAGTGATGTCGGTGCTCGCGCCCAGAGAGTCATGAGCGAGGGGCGGACATTGACTGCAACGTGCTTTCTGCAATCTGAAAAGCCCGCTGGAGGCCAGCGGGCTTGATGATCTTCTTAGGCAGCAGCTTCGCTCGAACGCTTCAGGAACGAGAGTAACTCCTGGTTCACTTCATTTTTTAGTGTCGTGCAAAGTCCATGGGGCGCACCCGGAAAAACCTTCAGAATGGCACCCTTGACTAGTTTGGATTGAAGCAATCCGGCGTTGGGATAGGGAACGATCTGATCGTCGTCGCCTTGGATGATAAGAGTAGGTACGTCGAACTTTTTCAAGTCTTCCGTCTGATCGGTTTCCGAAAATGCCTTAATGCACTCGTAGGCGGCGGGAAAGCCCGCCATCGTACCCTGAAGCCAAAAAGAGTGGCGTACTCCTTCTGAAATCTTTGCGCCGGGCCGATTGTAGCCGTAGAACGGCAAGCTCAGGTCGGTCCAGAATTGCGAGCGGTCGGCGAGAACGGCGGCGCGCAATTTGTCGAACGCCTCGATCGGCAGTCCACCGGGATTGCTGGGAGTTTTCACCATCAATGGCGGCACAGCGGAGATTAATACCGCTTTGGCGACACGCTTCGTGCCATGGCGCGCGATATAACGTGCGACTTCTCCGCCGCCCGTGGAATGTCCTACATGGATCGCGTCTTTGAGATCAAGTTTCTGTACCACTTCGGCAAGATCGTCCGCGTATGTGTCCATGTCGTTGCCATTCCAGGGTTGGCTGGAACGACCATGACCTCGGCGGTCGTGCGCGATGCAGCGATATCCATGTGACGCCAGGAAGAACATCTGGTCTTCGAAAGCATCAGCACTCAGCGGCCATCCATGGCTGAAAACGACGGGTTGTCCCTTGCCCCAGTCGTTGTAATAGATCTGGGTACCATCTTTGGTGGTGATGTAGCTCATGGAACTTCCTCCTCACGGTGAAATCGATTTGTATGTGTTGCGATTAGCGTGTCGCGCCCGCCAGAACTGGGCTCGACGGAGCGATACGGAATTTCTTCACGGCAATTGCGGTAACGATGATGAAGAAGATCAGAGCCACGGATTGCGCAACCAGGAACGGAGGTTCCGTTTGTGTGGGCGCAAGTGCTTTGAGCGGCGGGGCCTTCTCGAATGCCTGCACGATGGCCACGAATACGTTGAAGTACAAAGCGATCTGAGCCGTGACCACGTATATCCAGCGCCAGGAGCCAGAGAGCTGCCGGGTATAGCGCGCGTATATTGCGATCGCCAGCACGATCAACGACATCACGCCAATGACGATGCCAGGCGTGACCTTATGAAACGGAAAGAGAAAACCTGTGACGCTGGTTAGAACTGTCGTCAGGAGAAACAGGGCTGTCCAGCCATTCAAGCGTTTGCCGGCTAGCAGACCGAACATTGCCACGAGCCCTGAGCCGATACCGATAAGGCTCAATAGCACGTGAATGAGAGTGAATGTCGATAACGACATGCCCAAGATCATGAAGTGTTCCTTTCAGAATCGTTCCTTAGATTGTGTGGCCCAAGGTACTGCTCCCAGGTGCGAGCCTTCTTTGAAATGGCAGCCCTGGTTAATATCGCCTTATCTGTGGAATCGGGTTCGCGTGCTACTTTCGAAGCATCTGGATTCGTATACGAAGCAAGCAGGTTCGCCATTCTGTCGTACGAAAGATGGAGCCTTTCTATGTTCGTTTTCCTTCATCTACAGCCCAAGGTCACTCAGACCTGGATGGTTATCGGGGCGACACCCAAGGGGCCAGTGATACTTGCGATCAGCTTCGCGAATTGAGAGATCGTTGATGCTCGCAAAGCGCATCCGCATCAGTCCTTCTTCGTCGAACTCCCAATTCTCATTGCCGTAGGATCGATACCAAGTGCCCGAATCGTCGCGCGATTCGTAGGCAAACCTGACCGCGATTCGGTTTTCAGTGAAAGCCCAGAGTTCTTTGATGAGCCGGTAATCGAGTTCTCTCGTCCACTTTCGCTTTAAAAAGGCGACAATCTCTGCTCGGCCATTTACGAACTCAGAGCGGTTTCGCCAGCGTGAATCGACTGTGTAAGCGAGAGAAACCTTTTCCGCATCGCGAGAGTTCCAGGCATCCTCGGCGAGACGAACTTTCTGGATTGCGCTCTCGCGTGTAAACGGCGGTAGTGGTGGACGTGCACTCATTCACTAACCTCACACTCAACAGCTCAAAAGCTGCCTGCGCTATAGATGTGGCAGGCGAAAAAGTGTCGCTAATTCGTACAAGTAGACAGCTGATCGGCTTGAGTTCGCTCAAGCCTGCCGTCGACAAAGTTCGACCGGCAGAAGCTTCATCGGCAGGATCCTGCAGGAGGATCTCGATGAATGGTCTGAGGCGAGGGCTCACATCCGGGCCCGGGCAGTTCTTTGCTTTCATGGGGGTGACCTCTCTGGGAAACGATCTCCGCGCTAGGCAATAGTTTTAACGTTTTGGGAGTTGGACGCCATCACGAGATGGAAGGTTTTTTCGATAACTCCGTAGAAGGCCAGAGCTATACCTCGATAGTGGTATCTGTGGTGGTCAGCAGAAGAATGCCGAGGAGAATCGCCGATTTTTGAAGCAGATCGGCTTTGAGGATCGAACGGAGGCTAGCGTTCGGCTAGGGCCCCAACCAGGGTTTCGAAGATTCTGAAGCCGTCGGTGGCACCCATCTCAGCTTCACTGGAGCGCTCAGGATGCGGCATCATCCCCAGGACGTTGCGGCCTTGGTTGCAGATGCCGGCGATGTTGTCGATGGACCCGTTTGGATTGGCGGTGGGCGTTACTTCGCCTTGGGCGGTGCAATACCGGAAGACAATGCGGTTCTGACTTTTCAAGTCGCTGAGCGTTGAGTCGTCACAGAAGTAGTTGCCTTCCATGTGGCCGATAGGAATCAGAAGTGATTCGCCGACGCTGCAATTGCTGGTAAAGGGCGTGTCGTTGGTTTCGACGCGAACATGAACTGGGCGGCAGATGTATTTCAATCCGGCATTTCGGAGCAGAGCTCCCGGCAATAGGCCACATTCGCAGAGAATTTGAAATCCGTTGCAGATACCAAGAACAAGACCGCCATTGGCGGCGAACTTCTTGACCGACTCCATGACAGGCGAGAAGCGCGCGATGGCGCCCGTGCGCAAATAGTCCCCGTAGGAGAAACCGCCAGGAACGATGACGACGTCGCTGTTTTCCAGGTCGTGAGATTCATGCCAGAGATAGCTGACGGGCTGTTTCGCAACCGACTGCAGAACCCAGAAGGGATCCTGATCACAGTTGGAGCCGGGAAACATAATGACGCCGAATTTCATGCTTCAAGTCTAGCACGCAAAAAAAGCCTGGTACCCAGAAACGAGTACCAGGCGCCGTAGGCGTTACGGGAGGGAACCTTGAGGAGGCGGTGGCGCGTCTGCGCTCGGACCACCTGGACCAGGCCCGCCGGGGCCGCCAGGTCCGTGCCCAAACCTCTTCATCATGCCCGGGCCAGGGGGCGGCATCAGGGCGCGCAATTGCTTCCACTGATCGGGCGTGAGGATCTTGCGAAAGTCCAGCGTCATCTGTGTGAATTCGCGGTCCAGCTGATTCCGTGCGGCCGAGCGCTGATCCACCTGCGCCAAGATGGCAGAGTCGTTTGGCGTGGGGGCGTCCAATAATTGCTGCAGAGTAAGGTCCTGCTTCTCGATATTCGCGCGGAGATCGGCGAGTTTCAGCCGGTGCTGATAGAACGTATTTTCCAACTGCTGCACTTGCTGATCGCTGAGTTGCAACTTGCTGGCGACTTCGGAATTCTTCCACCAGGCGCCCATGGGCCTGTCGTTCATCATTCGATGCGGTTTCCCGCCGGGTCCCCCTGCGTTGGCAGGTGGTGGCGCCTGAGCGAACGCAGTCGCGCTCGCGACCGCCAGGGCCAACCAACACAAGAACTTAATTTTCATTTGGGCTCTCCTTGGTTGCTGGTTGTGACTGAGTGCTGGTTGTTTGTGTCATCGCGTCTACCAGATAGCCAGTAGGCTCAAGTGGAGGCGCAATCTTGGAGTCGAGCGTCTGTTCAACATCCACCATTAACTGCTGATCGTTTTCCGCAATCACCGGCGTTGGATGTACGGGAGTTGGAGGACTCGTTCGCAACAGAAGTGTCATCGCTAGAATCACGGTGGCAGCAAGTCCAGCCAATGCAAATCGAGGAGCAAAGAAACTGCGCGGCTGTGGCGTGCGATTGTGGATCTGACGCCGCTGCGCGATCCAGAACGCTTCCGGCTTGTCCGCCAGTTCTTCCGATTCGACATTCAGACTGTGGAAGAGATACTCCATATCGTCGCGGGTAGAACGGCAGATCACGCACTCGCGGAGATGTTCTGCGATCTCCAGGGGCGAATTACCGGCCAGCACTTCGTTCAGTTCAGCTTCATTTAAGTGGCGATCCACTGCGATGCTCCTTCACCCTGGCACGTACTGTGCTTAAAGCACGTGATAGGTGTGCCTTTACAGTTCCCAGTTGCACTTCCAGAGTCTGCGAGATTTCTTCCAAGCTCATGTCCTGCGCGAAGCGCAACAGGAAGACTTCGCGCTGCATGGGAGATAACTGCTGGGCCGTCCTCCAGACGAGATCGACTTCCTCTTTTGCGAGCAGGTTGCGCTCGAGAGAGGGGCGCTTGTCCGGGATTCTTTGCGCCACGTCTTCCAGGTCTTCCGACGGCGACTGCTGACTCGCAAACAGCCTGCGCCAGAAGGCGATGCGCCGGTTGCGAACGTGATCTCGAGCCAGGTTTACCGCGATGCGATAGAGCCAGGTTTCCACCGAGCACTCTCCGCGGAAGCTGGATCGGCTGGTGTAAGCCTTCAGAAAACATTCCTGCGTCAACGTATCCGCAGCATCGGGATCGCGCAGCAGAGAAATCAGCAGGCGGTAGATGCGTTTCTGATGTAGTGAGACAAGTTGGTCGAAGTTCTCGGCGGAGAACGCCTCCGTCGATGCCAGTTTTCCGACCATGCTCAGGTTTGCCAGAGCGTCTGCCACCAATATCTCCGTGCTGTCATGATGGACGAGGCGCGGAAAGTGCGGTTTACAAATCGTAATGGTTTTTCGCCCAAAACGCAGCTGCTGTGATCAGGCGAAGTCCATTATTCACTCGCCTGCAAGCACTTACGGCGACGTTGTGTAATCATTCTGAGCCATGAAGGCGGCCGAACATCTGCGGGTTACGGGCGGGGCCTTAAAACAGTGGTTCATTGCCCAGAGCTATGACGCCTTGGCGGTTGGTGGGCTGTGGCTGATCGGATTACTGGTCTTGCGCGTACCGCTGGCAGTTCTGTGGGCTGTACTGGGCGGGGTGCTGCAATTTGTGCCGAACATCGGACCCGCGTTGGCTCTGATCGGGCCTGCGGTGGTGTTGGGGGTGCAAGGGTTGCTGGGCGGCGACTGGATGCGACTCGTTTACCTGCTGATCCTGTATGCGGCCATCGCCGCAATCGATGGGTTTATCCTCCAACCCGCCATCATGAAGAGAACCGCACGGGTGCCGGTCTGGGCGTCGATCATCACGCCGATCGCATTCGGATTGTTATTGGGCTTTTGGGGCGTGTTGCTGGCGGCTCCCTTCCTGGCGATTGTGTTTGCCTACCGTCAGCGGGCGCAAGGTGAAGATGTACACAAGCATTTACCCTAGGCGTGCGCAATCCAGCGATGCTGGTGTGTGACAATAGAAGGATGCGAAAATCCTCTATCCACCTACTTACCGCCTTGACCTGCGGACTGATGGTTGCGTCGAGCGCCGGGGCACAACAGACTGCAGCACCAAGTACGACGCACTCTTCTTCAGCAGCAAAGACAAGCACAACCGCGAAGACAGGCTCCACCGCCAAAACTTCGACGGCAGCGAAACCCATCGTGCTCGCCACGGACAAGCAGAAGCAAAGCTATGCACTCGGAATGAGCATTGCGAAGACTCTGCAACGGCAATCATTGGACGTTGATCCCGCCGTTGTGGCGCAGGCACTGAAGGACACCTTCGCGGGAAAGAATGTCCTGACGGATGAGCAGGCGAAAGCGACACTCGACTCCCTGCAAAAAGAGATGCAAACGAAGATGGAAACAAAAATGAAGGAAGTATCAGACAAGAACAAGCAGGAAGGCGAGTCGTTCCTCGCGGCAAACAAGGCCAAGGAAGGTGTGGTCACGCTGCCCAGCGGTCTGCAATACAAGATCCTTAAAGCAGGAACCGGACCGAAGCCGGTCGCAACGGATTCCGTCGTGTGCAACTATCGCGGAACGTTTGTCAATGGCACGGAGTTCGATAGCTCGGAGAAGCACGGCGGTCCCGCGACATTCCCGGTGAATCGAGTGATTAAAGGCTGGACGGAAGCGCTACAGTTAATGCCAGTCGGATCGAAGTGGCAATTGTTTGTGCCTGCCGATCTGGCATACGGAGAACGTGCGCCAGGAGAAATCGGGCCGAACTCGACATTGATCTTCGACGTAGAACTGGTTTCGATCCAGGGAAAGAATCCGTAGTCTTCAGCGATCGTGTGCGTCCCACCCACGCCTACAGATGCCAAGGGTGGGGCGCTCGGGGTTTGTGGTGAGACAATAGCAAGTTCGCAAGCTCCGGGACTTCATGTTTCGTCGCCCAGGCAAATCGAGGCATGTAATACGAGTTCTGTTGCTCGGCGTTGTGCTGGCCGCTGTGTTTCGTTCGTCTTTTGCACGCGCACAGGCGGGCGCTCCTGGTCCTACATCCCCTCCGTCCAGAGTCGCGATTACGGTCGTTGACGAGAACGATGTCGCCGTTCCGTCTGCGCGCGTTCTGCTGCGTAGTTCTCCAACATCAGCGTGGGTTCGTTGTGACACCGACTTTGCCGGCCGCTGCAATTTTCCTGGAATCGCAACTGGGACGTACGAACTTCGTGTCGAGAAACCGGGATTCTACGCCCTGGATCAAAGTATCTCGTTGGGACAGGAGCCGGTGGTCGAAGTGCGACTTTCGCATTTTCAAGAGGTACACCAGAAAGTTGACGTCATGGAGTCGGCTCCGACTATCGATCCGACGCAGGTAGCATCAACAGAGCAGCTCACAACAAGCGATGTGCTGAACATTCCTTTTGCAGGCACACACGACTATCGGAACCTGCTCAACTTCATTCCTGGCGTAGTCAACGACAATTCCGGTCAACCACACCTCGCGGGCGCCGAGACATATCAGACCTATGTGGTCCTGGACGATTTCAACGTCACACAACCTGCTAATGGTCTATTGCTGCTTCGTGTGAATACTGACGCGATTCGATCGATAACAGCGCAGACCAGTCGCTACGCTGCGGAGGACGGCAAAGGGTCGGGAGGAGTGCTGGACATCAAGACTGGAATCGGGGACGACCACTTCCGATTTAACGCTACAAACTTCATCCCTTCGGTACAGAACAAGAATGGACTGCAATTCGACAGCTTTATCCCGCGATTCACATTGTCCGGTCCAATCAAGAAAGGGAAGGTCTGGTTCTTCGAAGGCCTTGATGGTGAGTACGACA
>Ga0335085_10009838_pt1 | contig 14364 bp, 19 predicted proteins | sample Lox_Sample_45_FD_206712 | JGI IMG/M metagenome (GOLD analysis project Ga0335085, IMG submission 206712) | Soil microbial communities from Loxahatchee National Wildlife Refuge, Florida, United States - Lox_Sample_4.5 | ecosystem: Environmental > Terrestrial > Soil > Wetlands | place: USA...
CGCTTGATCGCCGGACTCTTTATCCTGGTTTCGTTAGCGCTCGGCCATTGGGTGAATGAGTACTGGTATCTCTTCACGGCCTTCGTGGGCCTTAATTTGTTCCAGTCGGGATTCACCAACTGGTGCCCAATGATGACGTTCCTGCGTAAACTGGGCGTTGGCGGCCAGGAGACCGTGAAACATGCCTGAATGGGTTTGGATGGTTGCAATCGCAACCGAAGTCTAACGGCTGAGGCCAATCGGAGAGCGGCCCTCGGGGTGGCGGACCAATCGTGCAGGCGTATACGCTCCCATTCCTCCGCGACTCACTAAGAAATCGCCCTCAAAGGCTTGTCGGGCGTTTGGCCACTCTGCTGAGGTCATGCCGCACAATTATAGCCCTGTTGTGCGGCTCAGCTCGGAGTGGTCGCGGTGATGTCTGGCTGCCATCACCAATCCCACCGCCTCGGGCACTCGCCATCCCACCCTCCTCTTGATCTGCGCAGTCTGGACCTTGTCATCGTATCGTGTGTCAGATTTCAGAATATTCGACAATTCGTCCAGCATTCCCTATCCAGGGAAGCGACAATGGCGCATAGGTATCAACGCAGTCGCGAGCGGTTATTTGACCGAGTAGCCTTTCCCTTCCATGCAGGCACTAAAAGCTTTCTTGAAATTCTCGAGCCCGGCTTTCTGTGTCTGTGATTTCGCATGAGCCTGCTGTTGAGCTTGAGCTCGCCTCTGCACGATGCGTCCTCGTATGCCGCCTGCGGTTGCCCCGATCTCAGCGCCTTTGCCAGCATTTCCGGCGATGGCTCCGATTGCTGCTCCTCCTGCCGCTCCTGCTGCCGCCCTACGTATGCCTAAACCTGCTTCAGCACCTTCTGACGATCAATCGCGAGCAGGTTAGGAATGACGCCGTCCGTGGCGCACTCAGCCAGCGTTCGTTTGGAACAAATGAGACCCCAGCGGATAGTGTCGTAGCTCGTCGTGGATGACGTGGTGAGCACCTGTGGGACTACGATCTCTACGCAGTCAGCCTTGCTTCCCTGCCGGTAAATCCTGCCAATAATCTGCTCATAGGCCGCAAAGGTCCACGGCAGGGAGAGAAAGATCATCCGGTCGCAACGTTCCTGAAGACCGTCTATCTACCTGAGCGGACCTCTCCCTCTCCCAACGAACACGCTGGGCCGCGCGAGCCTGTTCGCTGCGCTTCGGATCGACCTTGGCCTTCGAGATGACATCCGGATTCGGCGTACAGTGCACAGTAAAGTTCGAGCCGCGATTGTCCTCACGCTTCGTCCAGTCCACATAACCGAGTGACTGCCAGCGCTTCAGCTTTGCCCGAACAGAGGATTCGTCATAATGGGTGAGTTCGGCGATCTGAGAGGCCGACGCTGATCCGTTCACCGTAAGAGCGGATGTCAGGTCTTCGTCCGTTCGGTTGTTGAGATTCAGATGCGAGAGTAGTGCCATGAGTGTGCTCATTTCTGACTCCGCTACATCTTCCGGCATCTTCTTCACGACGTAGCGCAGGACAGCGAGGCTGTGAACGAACTTCTGCTCGTCTTGTCCATTCGGCTTCATGTTAGGCTCCGATCTTCTTGCCCTTCGGCCCGCGCTTGCGAGCACCGATGTTGAACTGCTTCATGACCCGGCGAATCACCGTCTCACTGATTCCGAAGTCCTTCCCGATGTCGGTGTAGCTCAGGTCGGGCCGGGCGATGAGCACTTCGGCCAGTCGAGTATCAAACTGCAACCGAGCCGCCTTGAGCGTGTTTTTCAAACTGATCTGCATTCGCATTCCTCCGTGGCGATTGCCTATACTCTCAAGTCGGTAGTTCAGAAGTTTGCGGCGTTATCGTGGGGAATAGTGGAGGGGCTAGGCGAAACGGCGAGGTAGGCAAAAAAAAAGGGGAGCTTTTGGAAGCTCCCCTTTTGTTCTTTCCGTTCCTTTCTTTGTCGAGTTTTGTCTCGTACAGGAGGCACTCTCCAGCCAGCGTTTGAAGTTCGCCGGGAACTTCTCCTTGCTCATCCTGCTTCCTTGTTGTTCCGCTCTTGAGCATCACAAGGGATTGCGCCAGCGTACAGCAACACTTTCTCAATCCCGTTCGTTATTTCGAGTGCGAGCTTTGAGTCTCCCGCGCCGTTTCGATATTGCAAGAGGAGATTGCGAGCGGACTGAAGAAGCTCAATCGTCTCCGTTTCTTCCTCTTCACGGCGGCAGTTCAAGCAGCAGTTCCAGCAGCCATCGCCGTGGTGGCAGGTTTCCCCCTCCCCGCAGAACGTGCAGGGATCACTGAGTTCTTCTGTTGTTTCTTCTACCTGTGACATGTTCTTTCTCCTCACTTGTAAAGCGGGCCGCGTCCTGCTCCGCTGAGAGAAGGTGACGCGGCCCTTTGTCGCGACAATCCCGTGAATGTCAGATTGCCTCAGCGGAGCAATTGTTGTGCTACAGGTCTATTACTGTGCGAAATCGGATATGCTGTATTTTCCAAATGAACTGGGTACGTGATTTCGGAATGCAAGAAGGAGCACAACCAGCACGCGCGCTCGAAGATGCACCTCGCGAGATGCGACAAGAATTGGTGGACGTGTTCTTTGGACTGCGGCTGCGCTTGAGGCCTCGTCGCCTCTTTGCGCAGCCGTTGGTCGGGTTAGTTGTTATTCGACGCAGTCCTGCAACTTCTCGCGATAGTAGAACACGCAGGACAGTCGCTGATACTCGCCCTTCACCCCCACGAGAGGCAGGTTTCCATGCAGCTCGTGAACATTGCAGAGCAACACGTCTCCATTGCTAAGGTTGAAGCCGAGATTCCATTTCGGAAACACCAGCGTCCCGCCTGCGAACTCCCCTGAGGTGAAGCAGGTGATCACTCCGGCTCCCTCGGCGAGATCACCAGAATCCCGATGACAAGCTGTGGCGAAATTCAGATTGACGGTAACTGTCGAGAACGCCGTGCCCTCAATCGCGTAACCGGGAGTCGTGCTAGCCACGCTGGCCTGAGCGGCGTACCACTACTACAGAACCCGCGATACGGACGGCCACAGGGTAGAGAACACCGTCGTTGTCGGGGCGCTGTCCTTTCTCCCAAGAGAGAAAGACGCCTGGGCGGAAGTGGAGCATCGTGGTCTTAACCGCAACCACGAACTGGGCCTGACTGGCCGTGTTATGTTCGGCGATCTAGCGCGGCACTATATCAAGTATGAACTAGGCGAACTTGCCGAAGCGGACGACCAGAAGTCTCACACCACCATAGAACGCTACCTTCAAATCCTGAACAATCGATTGATTCCTCGCTGGGGAAATCGTCCAGTGCTGGAGATTGAACCCCTGGAGATCATGCAGTGGTTGAAAGCCAGCAAGCGAATGGAGAATCTTGAGAATCCTACTGTGGACAAGATCCGCCGTGTGATGAATTTGGTCTTTAAACACGGGCAGACCTATGGGCTGATTCCTCGCACCGGGGAAGCTAACCCCATGAAGTTTGTCCGGGTCAAAACTCAGTCCGAGTACGAGGCGAAGATCATCACACCGGAACAATGCTTCAGGATTCTCATGGCAATGCCTCAGCCGGAGCGGACTCTCACACTCCTCATCGCGGCTACGGGGCTTCGCATTTCCGAGTGCCTTGGTTTGCAGTGGGCAGATGTGGACTACGACAACCAGCAGGTTTTCGTCCGCCGCTCGTGGACGGGCGGGAAGGTGGGTAAGTCCAAGAGTGCGGCAAGCAAGGCTCCCGTTCCCTTGGTCCCGCTACTCGCAGGCTTCATTCGCCAATGGCAGGAGCAGACTCCCTACGGTCGGCCGATGGACTGGGTGTTCGCAAGCACCCGGCTAAAGGGCAAGCGGCCTCGCGTCGCAAACATGCTGGTCGAGGATTATCTCCGTCCGGCTGCGGTGAAGGCGGGTGTACTTAAAGAAGGAGAGAAGGTGCGCTTCGGGTTCCACAACCTGCGTCACAGCTTGGCGAGTTTCCTCGTGCGAAAAGGGACGGACGTGAAAACAGTGCAGAAGATGCTCCGCCACAGTGACGTTGCTACGACGCTCGGAATTTACGCCCACAGCATGAGCGAGGATCGTCTGGCAGCGCAGGATGACATGCTGGCGGCAATGATGACGCCGTCAAACGTGGTGAACTGAGAGGGCACAGGTCAGAAATAAAGGGTAACCGACTGCCGCCAGATTGCTCGCGAGTTCGGCCACGGATCCACTGAGAAAAGTGCGGCGATCGAGCTGCCGAGAAGATTCGCCCATGACTCCTCCCAAGAATTTTGTTCGCGGGAAAAGTACAAGACTCCGAACAATCAGCGCAGAAGAATCGAGACGCGGGAAGCTCCAGGCGTTAGCAAAACCTTAGACGCCGCCCCTGCCCTCCGTGCCGCGAAGTCGCTGATTCTTCGTATCGCAGATTGGCGCCGATTCCGTTAACAAAACTGATATTTCCCGTACGGTGTGTATGGTGGGCTGATCTGAAGTTCTTCGGTCTCGTGGTCAACTTCTGTGTTGCCCGTCATCAGGGACACAATTCTTGAAGTTGATGGGTGCTCCCCTGGCTTTTAACCAAATGCTCCAGCTTAGGCTTAGCTTCCGAATTTGCCGACCGTCAGACGCCTCGGAAACAGCGCCGTCATACTATCTGCTGGTCGATACCATTGCAGTTCCGTCGCGGTGCGCCTTCGCATCTCGCATCGGTGGCTGACCGAAGAGGCGGCTGTATTCCCGGTTGAACTGACTTGCGCTTTCGTAGCCCACTCCAAAGGCGGCGGTGGCGGCATCCACTCCCTCGCTGAGCATCCGTTGACGTGCAACGTTGAGCCGGATCTGTTTCTGGTACTGGATCGGACTCATCTCAGTCAGTGAGCGGAAATGGTTGTGGAACGTGGAGATTCCCATTCGCGCTACTTCAGCCAGTTCCTCTACACGCAGCGGCTTCGCATAATTGTCCTTTAGCCACGCGGCGGCCTTCGCCACTCGATTCTTCTGATCTCCTGCCGTCGCAATTGCGCGAAGATGTCTACCCTGAGAGCTCCGAAGGACGCGGTAAATGATTTCACGCTCGATAAGACCGCTGAGAAATGGAATATCGGCAGGAGTGTCGAGCAGGTTCATTAGCCTGGAGAATGCGTTCAGAATCTCCTCCGAAGCTACATTCACAGACATTCCGCGGGTGTCTGAAGAATCGTCAGGAGAATCGAAGTCCTCTTTGTTGAGAAGTTCTCGGACGATCGTCATGTCCAGTCGCAGGATCATCGCAAGCATCGGCTCATCTTGACTTGCTTTGATCACCTGACTAACAACCGGCAGATCGACGGACGTCAGCAAAAGCGAGGAGTCGCCGCACAGGTAAGTAGTCTTGCCGACATTGATCCGCTTCTTGCCCTGGAAGAAAAGAATCAGCCCAGGCTCGTATGTAGCAGACGCGCAGTAGCTCGGCACCGAACGTCGAGAGAGAACGAGTTCTGGGATCGCGGTCGGATTCAGTCCTTCGGCTAAAGCATGCGCTGCGATTTTGCTCACTAGCGCGGCTCGGGTGTCAGTTGCGTTCCCAATAGTTCTCGCGTCTGTGGTCTTGTCTTTGACCGGGTACATTCCGCCTCCCTCCCCACTATTAGCCTACAGCGCAACAAGCCGGTTGTCTGCACAGAAATAGAGCTATCGAGAGGATTAGGCAATGAATCGGTAGGAATTGGATACCGCTCTTTTGGCCGAGTTGGCTACGCTTCATGATAGGGGATGGGCAGGGCTGAATCGAGCGCTCTCGGAACCGGGAATTGAGATGGAGTTATCCAGATGAGGCGAACAGCAATGAAGGCTACCGTTCTGGTTGCAATGATCGGGGCTTCGTCAGGCGCGGCCCTGGGGGCCGACTATAAGCAGAATCCATTCACCTTGACCTACGATGGTGCGATCACAAAGAACGAGCCGGGCAAGGTAAATATTCATCCAGTCACGTACAAGCTCAACGGCTTGAATATTTCCGCCAACGTTTACACCCCGGCGAACTACGATCCGAATAAGAAATATCCTGCAATCGTCGTGGCACACCCGAACGGCGGAGTGAAAGAACAGGTCGCGGGCTTATACGCCCAACGCCTGGCGGAAAAGGGCTACATCGCAATCACCGCGGATGCCGCGTATCAGGGCGCCAGCGGCGGTGAGCCCCGCAACGTAGACAAACCCGAAAACCGTATCGAGGATATCCACGGAATGGCGGACTTCATTTTGGGTTATCCGGGCTCCGACAGGACGCGCTTGGGCCTGCTCGGCATCTGTGGTGGCGGGGGCTACTCGTTGGCTGCGGCGCAAACCGACAAGCGATTCAAGACGATCGCGACTCTGAGCATGTTCAACTCCGGACGCGTGCGTCGCAATGGCTTCAAGGATTCGCAGCTCGACACAGTCCAGCAGCGACTGCAGCAAGCCTCTGATGCCCGTGCCCAAGAAGCGACGGGCGGGAAGATCCTCTACGTCGGCGATGCGAACTTGACGGAGGAACAAGTCGCGAAGCTGCCGTTCGATCTGTATCGGCAAGGTTATGAGTACTACGGAAAAACTCATGCGCACCCGAACTCAACCTTCAGGTACACCGTGAGCAGTTTGCTGGACCTGATGCGCTTCGATGCCACCGACCAGATCGAACTCATTGACAAGCCGCTGCTGATGATCGCCGGCAGCAAGGCCGACACTCTATACATGACCGAGGATGCGTTCGCTAAGGCTACCGGCACGAAGGACAAGGAGCTGTTCAAGATCGAGGGGGCAACACACATCGAAACCTATTGGGTGCCTAAATACGTGGATGCCGCGGTGGACAAGCTGACAGCGTTCTACGCCAGGACTCTGTAGTCCAGCGCAAATACCGAAATCTTTGGAACCGCACTGAGCAAAGGACCTGATTCGATGACTACCTCTACACGAAGCATCTGCATTGGACTCTTGCTTGCATCGGTCGGCATACTGCAAGTGTCAGCGCAAACAGCAGGTTCAAAGGAAGGGCCTGCGCCGCTGATGATCCAGGAACAAGCCAGCTTCGCGGTCGGCGGCTCGGTCACCACCGCTCCCGGCGCTTTCGACCCAATCAAGCAAGGGAACTACGACCCCACCGGCGGCAGTTCAGCGGGGCAGACCTTGCATGGCGACCATGCGTATGTCTTTTACCAGGTTCCGGTGAATCGACGTAAGCTGCCGCTGATATTTCTGCACGGTACCGGCCAGTTTTCCAAAACATGGGAGACCACTCCCGACGGGCGCGAGGGGTTCCAAAACATATTCCTGCGCCGCCGTTTCGCCGTCTACCTGATCGACCAGCCGCGGCGTGGTAATGCGGGACGCAGCACTGTATCGGCAACCGTCCCAGCCGTACCGGATGAACAGACGTGGTTCGGTACCTTCCGGGTTGGCATCTGGCCGGACTACTTTCCAGGGGTGCAGTTCTCGAAAGATCCAGAGGCACTCAATCAATACTTTCGGCAGATGACACCGAATGTAGGACCGTACGATCCAGCGGTAATCTCCGATGCCTGCGCTGCGCTCTTCAACAAGATCGGCCCCGCTGTTTTCGTGACGCATTCGCAAGGCGGTGGTCTTGGATGGGCCACTGTCCTGAAAAGCCAGAACGTAAAAGCCGTCATCTCATTCGAGCCGGGGAGCGCCTTCGTTTTTCCCGCAGGCGAAGTTCCGGCCGCGCTGCCAAGCTCCGGTGGAACGTTGTCAGCGATTGGCATTCCGTTGGCGGAGTTTATGAAACTCACCAAGATTCCGATCGTCATCTTTTACGGCGACAACATTCCCGACAAGCCGAGCGAGTATCCAGGTCAGGACGGCTGGCGGGTTCGGCTGGAGATGGCGAGGAAGTGGCGGGACACCGTTAACCAGCATGGGGGCGATGTCGCCGTCGTGCACCTTCCGGAGATTGGCATACGTGGCAACACGCATTTCCCGATGTCGGACTTAAACAACGTGCAGATCGCAGACCATGTATCGAAGTTTCTTTCAGAAAAGAAGCTGGACTAGTCAACGGCTACAGCGATTCGCCTCGCTTTCCGTGATGAGCGCGCTCGGGTTCGCGGACTGGGGATTTGAAGAGGAGAAGCGACATGAAACTACCCGCCACGATGATGATTGCGATTTTCCTTTTTGTGTTTCCTGCGGTCCTTACGTTTGCACAGACACAAACAGGATCAAGCGCTCCCGCTGACCCGGCTGCGTTGTTGCCTGATTCACGGTTGATCAAAATCGTGCGTGCAGGGTCGCAGCCTGCCAGCAGTGGCCCCGAGGAACACTTCACCGGTTCCGTACGCGTAGAACCTCTCTTCCGTGCGCATGATCCAGCACGCGCGTATGGCTCCCTTGTTACGTTCGAGCCGGGCGCGCGAACTGCCTGGCACACTCACATGCTAGGGCAGACGCTGATCGTGACAGACGGCATCGGATGGATTCAGCAATGGGGTGGTCAGAAGCAGGAGATCAGGAAAGGCGACGTTGTCTGGATTCCGGCAGGTCAGAAGCACTGGCACGGAGCCACCGCCAGCGCCCGTTTGTCGCACATTGCCATTGTCGAGCAACTGAATGGAAAGGGTGTTGAGTGGATGGAGAAAGTCAGCGAAGAACAGTATGAGGATTCTAAATCCACTTCAAAAGGAGTCACTGGCATGAGTAAAGAACCCTCTGCAGCCCAGAAATTGATGGGCGACATCGACCCCAAGCTGGCCGAGTTAACAGACAACGTCCTATTTGGTGATGTCTGGGAACGTCCGGGGCTTGCGAAGCGTGATCGTAGTCTCATCACCGTCGCGGCGCTCATTGCGCTGAATCGGCCGGAACAGTTGCGGTCCCATATTCGGCTGGCCCGCGAAAATGGCGTAACCCAAGACGAAATTGTGGAGGTGATTACGCATCTGGCGTTCTATTCCGGTTGGCCGAATGCAATCAACGCTGTCGGTGTCGCCAGGGAAGTTTTCGGGAGCAAGTAAGAACTCCGTATCGCTGGATAAGCGTTGTAGAAAGAGGAACACCTAATGAGCAAGCAGGCATTTGTGGGAACCAGTGTCAGAGGAGCAAACCGCGTCAGTGCGAAGCAGACGATGCTCGTGGTGCTCTCGTTGGGAGCTCTTCTGATCACTTCGTTGAGTGCACAAGAGTCCAAGCAGGAGAAGCCAGAACAGACTCCTAAAGCGACTTCCGCCACCGCCCCTACGGTAGCTACTGCGTCGGGCGTTGTGCGCGGAGTAACTGAGGACGGGGTCTCCAGTTTCAAGGGAATTCCGTTTGCGGCAGCCCCCGTGGGGGAGTTGCGATGGCGTCCACCTCAGCCGGCGACGCCGTGGACCGACGTGCGCGAAGCAACGGAATTCGGGGCGGACTGCATGCAGGGACGGTTCGGCCCGCCCTCGGCGCCTGGTGCGCCTCCGGAGCGGTTGCCGTCGGAAGATTGTCTGTTCCTGAACGTCTGGCGTCCCGCGAATGCCTCGTCCGGAACGAAGCTACCCGTGATGGTCTGGATTTATGGAGGCGGGTTCGTGTTTGGCTCAAGCGCCATGCCAATCACATCGGGAACCCAGTTCGCTAAACAGGGCGTCGTGCTGGTCGCTGCCAATTACCGCGTGGGGCGCTTCGGGTTCTTCGCCTTTCCCGCATTGAGCCGCGAGCATCCAGAGGAGCCCAAGGGCAACTACGCCTACATGGATCAGATCGCGGCCCTGCAGTGGGTTAAGCGGAACATCGCCGCGTTCGGAGGCGATCCGGACAACGTCACGATCTTTGGATTTTCCGCGGGCGGCGTTTCGGTGCACAGCCTCCTGGTTTCGCCAATGGCACGCGGTCTGTTCCACAAAGCGATCGTCGAGTCCGGCGGTTCGCGCGACAGTGTGCTCACCGCGCGGCCGATGAGCAAGGATGGCGTCGATCCGAACTATCCAGTGTCGGCAGAAACAATCGGGACCAACTTCGCGCGCTCGATGGGCATCGAGGGCACGGATCAGGCCGCGCTGTCCAAGCTGCGTGCGCTTAGCGCCGAGCAAGTCCTTCATGGCGCGCCGCAACCTGGAGTCAGCACTCCGTCCTACGAGACGACGCCGGTCCTTGACGGCAAGCTGGTCACCGAGACTGCGGAGACGGCATACAAAGCCGGCCGTCAGCAACGTGTTCCGATCATGCTCGGAAGCAACAGCGCCGATACTGCGGGCAACCGGATAAAGGCGACAACCAAGGAGCAGCTGTTCGCCCGGTTCGGGAAGTGGAGCGATCAGGCGAAGGCTGCCTACGACCCCGACGGATCGACGGATTTGGCCATGATGATACCGAGGGCAAACAACGACTTCGGCCAGGCCGAGCCTGCCCGTTTCGCAGCCGGTGCCTTCGCGGCTAAAGGTTCGGCGGCCTATCTCTACCGGTTCTCTTACGTGCAGAGTGCGGTGCGGGAACAGTTGCGGGCTGGGACTCCGCACGGTGGCGAAATCCCCTTCGTATTCGGGACCTTGGGTACAGGAGGATTCGGCCCTCCGATCCCGCCGACAGCCGAGGATCAGGCGGTCTCCCGGATGGCGCAAAGCTACTGGGTTAACTTCGCAAAGACCGGAGACCCGAATGGCACGGGCCTGCCGCCCTGGCCGCGTTACGAACCCGATAAGGGGCTGATCTTCGATTTCCATCCCGACGGTTCGGCAGGTGCGATCCCGGATCCCTGGAAAGCGCGGCTGGACGTAACGCAGTTGGCTACCGAATCGGGGAAACGCGCCGATTTCTGACACGAGTGCGGCGGCCGGCGCGGCTGTTTGAAGATTCGCGCCTGATGAACATAGGAGACGAAAAGTGAGTGACTCAAGGAAGGCTGCGCCACGCGGGGAACGCCCCGAAGCAACTGGACGCCGCGACTTCATAGTCAAGACCGTGCTAGTCAGCGCGAGCCTGTCATTGTCCTCGGTGCCTGGAGCCGCATCGCAACAACAAGACGCATCCACAAGCCGGACGCCCAGGCTCAGTGGACGGCGTAAGCTCGGTTCGCTTGAAGTCTCAAGCGTAGGGCTGGGCGTCCAGAATATGAGCCGGAAGTATGAGACTACGCTCCCGTACCGCCCAGAAATGATCAACATTATCCGTGCCGCCTACGACCACGGCGTAACGTTCTTTGACACGGCAGAAGCCTACGGACCTTTTGAGTGTGAGCGAATCCTGGGTGAAAGCATTGCACCCTTCCGCGACAAGGTCGTGATCACGTCGAAGTTCGGCTGGAACATTGATCCTGAGACCGGTCAATTCCAAATGGGGCTCAACAGCAAACCTGATCACATCAAGCGCGCAGTCGAGGGGTCGCTAAAACGGCTCCGCACCGACCGCATCGATCTTTTGTATCAACATCGCGTCGACCCACAGGTCCCGATAGAGGATGTAGCAGGTGCGGTAAAAAACCTGATGTCGCAGGGTAAGGTTCTGCACTGGGGGCTGTCCGAGATGGGCCCGAATACGCTGCGGCGGGCGCATGCAACCCTTCCACTAACAGCCGTGCAGAACGAGTACTCGATGCTGTGGCGCGGCGCGGAAGAAGTGATTGTCCCGCTGTGCCAGGAGCTGGGAATTGGCTTCGTACCGTGGAGCCCGCTGGGTGTGCAATTCCTGACCGGGGCCATTGACGAGAACACCCGCTTTGCACCTGGCGACATCCGCAGCATGGAATCGCGCTTCTTGCCGGAAAACCTCAAACACAATTTGGAGCTCGTGACCCTCGTGAAGCAGTGGGCCGATCGGAAGCATGCTGCTCCGGGCCAGATTGCACTGGCGTGGCTGATGGCGCAGAAACCATGGATTGTCCCTATTCCGGGCACGACGGAAATGGCGCACATGATCCAAAACGCGGGCGCCACTTCGGTTGCATTCACTCCGGACGAGATTAAGGAGCTGAATGCGTCGGCATCGAGTATCGAGATTCGGGGAAAACGTCTACCGGATGGAGTTCTCGCACTCTCGGGTGTAGAGGCGCCGCCGAAGTAGAACGTGTTCTTCAAATGAGTCAACCACACACACAGAGGGAGAGCCATGAAAACCTTAATGCTAGGTCTATTTCTATCAACCCTGATTGCGCCATCGCTCTACGCACAGCAATCGCCAGCGCCACCAACCGAAACCATTAAGACTGCCGCAAGTCATACACCCGAACAACAAGAAGTCATCAGCCTCTCAAACATGAAATGGGATTGGATGGCAGACAAGAAGGTTGATTCCTTAGAGACACTATTTGAAGACAAAGCCATGTTCACTCACATGGGAGGGACTTGGGGAAAAACCCAAGAACTAGCCACCATTAAGAGCGGCGGCATCTGGTACAAAAAAGCCGTAGTTTACGCAGTTGATGCTCGCATACTTGGTAACACAGCCATCCTGCTAGAGGACATCGATTTACAGGCAGCTGTCGGTGAGCACGAAGTCACTAATCCGTTTATGGTGACTGAGGTTTATATCAGGGAAAACGGCAAGTGGAAGCTCGCCCAACTCACGTTCTCGCATCTCCTCAGGCCGGTCAAAATGAATAGCAGTAAGAATTAGCCGCAATCCTCTGAAGTGGAGGATCTGCGACGAGATTCGGCGCTCGTGGAGTTTGTGAAGAGATGGGCCGTGCGAGAACAAGCAAACGCTGAGCGTCGGCGATCTTAAAGAAAGAGGAAAGAAGTGGAGACAGTAACCCTGAATAACGGCGTCGTCATGCCGATTCTTGGATTTGGAGTCTTTCAAATCGCGGACCTCAGCGAATGCGAGAGAGCGGTAGTAGATGCGATCGACGTGGGATACCGATTGATCGACACCGCTGCTTCCTATGAGAACGAAGAAGCTGTGGGAAGAGCTATCAGGCGAAGCGGAGTCCCGCGCGAGCAATTGTTCATCACGACTAAGTTGTGGATCGCTGACACTGGCTATGAGAAAACGAAACAAGCCTTCCAGCGGTCGATGAAACGTCTTCAGGTAGATTATTTGGACTTGTACCTGATTCACCAGCCGTATGGCGACGTGTACGGATCATGGCATGCCATGCAGGAGCTTTACCGCGAGGGCATTATCAAAGCCATCGGCGTGAGCAACTTTCATCCTGACCGCGTAATGGATTTCATCATGCACCAAGAGGTACGCCCAGCGGTGAACCAGGTGGAGACACATCCCTTTCATCAACAGGTCGCCACCCAGCAGTTCCTACAAGACAACAAGATCCAGATTGAGTCTTGGGGTCCATTTGCCGAAGGAAAGAACAATATCTTCCACAATGAGGCGCTCGGCGGGATCGCAAAGAAGCACGGGAAAACCATAGCGCAGGTGATCTTGCGTTGGCTGATTCAGAGAGGTGTCGTCGTTATTCCAAAGTCGGTCCGAAAAGAGCGAATGGCCGAGAACTTCGATGTATTTGGTTTCGCACTCGATGCTCAAGACATGAGTACCATCAAGTCTCTGGATACGGCGGTTAGCCTGTTCTTCGATCATCGCGATCCGGCGATGGTGAAGTGGCTCAGCCAAGCAAACCGTCGCACCTAACTACGAACAGCTACGCACCGGAGCAACAATCTTCCTGATCCGAGACTAGGGGGCTCGGTTGGGACGATATTCAGTTTCTGTATCGTCGACAATTGGGAAGTCAACTTCTGGCTTGCTCGTCATCCGGGCGCAGCCCCTAGAGAAGAGCCTCATTTGTTTAGCGCGAAACCGGTGAGGTCCCGAACGCACGCCATCGCGCGGTACGCGATGGATCCGCCGAAACAGGCCATGAGATAAATCGCTTGCGCTAGACGCGAAACGCCCAAGGTACCTGCCCGGTTTTTCTCAGAGAAGTTACTCCGAAGCCGACATTGATCTGGCACTCGGGCCTAGCAAAGGCTACAGACTGAAGATGCCCGTCGTGGGCTTGAGTTGCGCCGCCGGCAGGAGAGCTGAACGAAGCGGGGCACATCACACGCGTGTGTGACGAGGCTCACACAGCCAAAGTGCGTATCCGTGTTGAATGTTAGAAGGAAGCAACTTACGCGGCGGGTAAGGCTGAAAAGCGTTATTGCGCTCACACTCCACATCTCCACAACGCTTCTCCTTGACTTGGTAAGAGGAGACCCTGAACGAATGAGATGCCTCGTAAACTCCCCCGACACTACGCTTCTTCCGCAAGTTGAAGAAGAAATCGGTCGCCGCGTGGCCGAGGAAAGGCTGCGACTGGCGCAAGCCGCGGGGTTGCAGAAAGAACCCGTCGAGCACTTCCACCGCCCCGTAGAGCGGTCCTTCACCGCTGAAGAACGTGACCGTGTGACCATCCTTTTCGGAGGCTTTACCTGGAAACACGAACGCTTCATCGAAGCCGTGTTCCGTGGCTGCGGCTATCGTTTCCAGATGTTGCCTGACCCCGACGTAGCCGCCTT
>Ga0335085_10009840_pt1 | contig 14363 bp, 8 predicted proteins | sample Lox_Sample_45_FD_206712 | JGI IMG/M metagenome (GOLD analysis project Ga0335085, IMG submission 206712) | Soil microbial communities from Loxahatchee National Wildlife Refuge, Florida, United States - Lox_Sample_4.5 | ecosystem: Environmental > Terrestrial > Soil > Wetlands | place: USA: Florida...
TGATGGAGCGGTCAGCCGGACCCCGGAAGCTATCGGCCCAGATACGCGCGGTTCGATACTGCCGCTCCGCCCTGTTTCTGGCCTCGGTGTTTTCCATACTGACGGTCTCGCCGGTCTTAGCCGCGGATCCGCAGCCGTACACGGTGAAAATCGAAGATACCGGTGTTCCCGGCATCGCCCAGATGTTGCGGGCAAGCTCTCTGCTAATCGAGTTGCGAAAGAAGGCGCCCGCCGGGCCGTTCGCGCTGATTTCCCGCGCCCGCGACGACATGGGCCGATTCCTGACGGCGCTTCAAAGCCTGGGCTATTATCAGGGCCGAATGAGCATCGTCATCGACGGCCAGCCCTTCGATGCAAGCGGTCTTGCCGATCGTCTGGATGCGATCCCTAAGGGGAAGGCCGTTTCGATAGATATCGCCGCCACGCCGGGCCCCCTCTACCGTCTGCGCCGGGTAGAAATCGAGGGCGTTGTTCCCGCTGGCGTAGATGCCAGCCGGCAACTCGGTGTCAGGGCAGGTCAACCAGCCATTGCATCGACGGTGCTGGCGGGGACGACCAGACTCCTTACGGCCCTTCAGGAAAGCGGCTACGCACTCGCCAAGGTGTCCGAACCCGTTGCAAGCGAGGACGACCGCGCTCACGTGCTCGACATTTCGATTGCAGTGAATGCCGGTCCCAAAGCGAGCATCGGCCAGATTGCAATTCACGGTCTTCGTGACGTCCACGACGACTTTGTGCGTCGGGCGCTGCCTATTCACACAGGGCAGCTTTATCAGCCAAGCAAGATCGAAGCGGCGCGGCAGGCGCTGTTGGCACTGGGCGTGTTCTCGGGCGTGAGTGTTCACGCCGAAAAGCAGGTGGATCCGGAAGGCGGGATACCGCTTGTCTTCGATTTGCGCGAGCGACCGAAGCATGCGGTCACCTTCGCGGGTGCCTACTCGACGGACCTCGGATTGAGCCTGTCTGCAAGCTGGTCCGACCGCAACCTGTTGGGCGACGCGCAACAATTGAATTTGTCCGCTGCCGGAACAGGACTGGGCGGTACGGCGACGACCGCGCTGGGCTACGATCTTTCGGCCCAGTTCATCGAGCCGATGTTTCTCGAGCGCACGCAGGATCTGGAACTTGATCTCACCGCGCTCAAGCAAGCGTTCCTGGCGTACGATCAGACAGCCGAGACGCTCAGCGGCTTCTTGCGCCGCAAGCTGTCCCCTGAATGGAAGGCCAGCATCGGACTATCTGTGACCGAGGATCGCATAGGACAAGAAGGGGTCACGACCACCTATCAGCTCCTGGCACTGGCGCTCAGCGCGACGCTCGACAGCACCGGACTGACGGACCTTCTGCAAGACCCGACGCGCGGTTTCCGCGCCAGCCTCTCGGTTACGCCCACCCATGCCTTCGGCCGCACCGGCAATACGTTTTTCATCTTCGTGGGTTCGGCATCCACCTACCTCGATGTGTCGGGGACCGGCCGCACGGTGATCGCAATGCGGGGGCTCGTCGGCAGCATCCTAGGTACAAGCCAGTTCGGCTTGCCGCCCGACGAGCGGCTTTACGCCGGCGGCAGCGGAACAATTCGTGGTTTCAAATACCAATCTGTCGGACCGCTCTTTGGCGATCTCAGTCCGGAGGGGGGCCTGTCGCTCAACGCCGCCACCATTGAGCTGCGTCAAAGGATCCTTGAAGATTTCGGGGCTGCGATTTTTGCCGACGCTGGCCAAGTCAGCGCGCAAAGTGCGCCGTTCACGGGGACCATGCGTGTCGGGGTTGGGACGGGCGTGCGCTATTACACGCCGATCGGTGCCGTCCGGCTCGATGTCGCCGTACCCGTCAAACGCGTTCCCGGCGGGGATGCGTTCGAACTTTATATCGGTCTGGGACAAGCATTTTGATGCGCGAAGCGCTTCTCACGACAGCCCGGGTATTGGGCATTTTGGCAGCCGGACTTTTCATGCTCGTTGGCGGCGCGCTGCTCTTCGCCAATACCGATCCCGGTCGCAGGGTGGTGGCGTCGCTGCTTAATCCGCTGCTCGGCGGAGACGTTGTCATCGAGGGATTGGGCGGGCGATTTCCGGATGCGCCCTCTGCCGCTCGGGTGGAAATCCGCGACACACAGGGACTCTGGCTCACGCTCGATCATGTCGTGCTGAAGTGGTCGCCGCTGGCACTGCTGGGAAATCACGTCGTGGCCAGCAGCGTCAGCGCGGATCGTGCCGTCGTGTTGCGCTTGCCAGTTCCGAGCGGATCGAAGGCAGAAACTCCTGCAATCGATGTTGGGCAGGCAAGGATTGATCGCATCGTGTTGGGCCGTGCCGTAGTGGGCCGGCCGGCCATACTCGCCGCGTCTGGGCACATTCACTACGTCGGTTCGACGCAATATTCAGGGGTGTTGCATGCCACGCGATTGGATGCGCCCGGGTCGTACGACGTGCGCGGCGCATACAGCGGAAACGACGTGGCGGGGTCCGCCGGAATCCGCGAGCCGGCCGATGGGCTTGTCGCGACCGCGATTGGGCTTCCGGACCTGGGTTCAGTCGCAGCGTATGCAGAGGCTGCTGGCGCAACTGGCGGTAATCGCTGGCGCGCCGCCATTTCTGCAGGAGTGCTACGCGCCGACGCCGAAGGTCTGCTGGACCTGCGTCATCGTCGGATCGCGATGTCGTTCGTGGCAAGTTCGCCCGCCATGAGTCCAAGACGAGACCTCGCCTGGCAATCCGCTACGCTCAAGGGGACGATCAGCGGTCCATTGAGCACGCCCGATATGACGGGACGGTTGGCGTTCGCGGGCCTGAAGGCCGCCGATGGCTCGGCGAGCCAACTCACCGCCGCACTCCAGGGCCGGAAGGGGAACATTCATCTCACCGGCAAGCTGACCGACATCCGGATTCCTGGTTCACGTCCGGATGTGCTGTCCGCTTCGCCCGTCCTTCTCGAAGCGCACGCCAGTTTCGCCGCGCGAAGTTTGGACTTCGTGCTGACCCATCCGCTGCTTGCGCTGACGGGTCACGTGATTGCCGATGATTCCGCTACGCGGGGCGTGTTCGGACTCGACATTGCGAAGCTCGGCCCCCTGACTCAGGCCGCCAATTTCGGCATGACCGGGTACGGTCATGCGAACATGATTCTGACGATAAAGCCGCCGCAAACGGTTGTCGCCCTCGACGGGACGCTCCGGGTGGATGGCGGCACATCGGTAATCTCCACGCTTCTGGAACCGGCTACGGAATTTACTGCGCTTGCCAGCGTCCAGCAGAGCCGGGTCACTTTGGAAACTCTCACAGTTGAAAGCGCAGCTGCAACGGCTTCTGCGCGCGGCGATGTGCAGAATGGCAAAAGCAACTTCTCCTGGTCGCTGGCGCTCAGGGACGTTTCGCGTGTGGCTCCGACACTGCGCGGCAGTCTCGTGCTCCAGGGCTCTCTCACGGGCATGGCAGGTGTGCAGCGTGTCACAGCGGCCGGCACCGGCAACATCTCCACGAGAGGCATTGCTAGCGGCCCCTTGCGTTTGGCGCTCAACGCCAGTGGATTGCCGGATACGCCACAGGGCAGTCTCGACGCATCGGGCAAACTTGCCGGCGCGCCGATTGCGGTCGCGACAAAACTTGTGCGCCAGCGCAATGGCGCGCTGCAGCTTTCGATCGAAAGGGGCTCATGGAAAAGTCTGCGCGTTGCCGGCCGCCTCGCCGCAAATCCGTCCTTTCATGCCCCGTCCGGAGACCTGGAGCTTCATGTCGGCCAGCTGGCCGACCTGGCACCGCTTGTCGGACACACCCTGAGCGGAGGATTGGAAGCACGGACGGCATTCGTTGCCACGGCGGGAAAGTCGCGCGCCGACGTGCTGTTGGCGACACACGCGCTTCGCTACGACAGCCTGAGCGCTGAGGATGTCAAGATCGCGGGCAATATCGCCGATCCGTTTGCAAAGCCGGTCGCAGCGCTTTCGTATGCCGTGAAGAATCTCGCGGGCTACGATGCAAATGGAACTGCGAACGGTGAAGTGCACGGACCGTTCGATGCCATGGCCGTGACGCTTGATTCACAATGGCACGTTCCGAACGGCATGGAACTGCAACTTGCAGCGGCAGCCATCACGGACGTGACGCATGAATCGGTTGCGCTTACGCGATTGACCTTGAATTCTGCAGGGCAGGAAGCGCATTTGCTGGCGCCATCCCGCTTCGATTTCGCCCATGGTATGGCAGTGGATTCCTTGCGTCTCGGCAGCGGCGCGTCGGAGTTCGACATCTCGGGTCGCTTTGCGCCCGTCCTTGCGGCGTCGTTTCGCGGCAATGCCGTCGCCGGCAGCATCGCGAAACTGTTTGACCCCACCGTTGTGGCGCGAGGAAGCCTTTCAGCCACGGGCGCGCTGTCGGGCTCCCTGACGGCGCCGGAAGGCCGGCTCGCGCTGACGGGAAAAGGGTTGCAAGTCGACATGGGCGCGGGCGGTGCCCTGCCGCCGTCCGATATTTCTGCCGAGGCTCTCCTGCACAACAAGGACGTGACTCTGAATGCCGTACTGCACACCGGCAGCAAAGCCAGCCTGACGGTCGCCGGCGAGGCGCCGTTGTCAACGCATGGCGCGTTGGGCTTGCGCGTAGCGGGCAATGAAGATCTTTCGCTGCTGGATCCCGTCTTGAACGCGTCCGGTCTTGCCGTCCACGGCGCTCTTGCGATGAACGGGCTAGTGACCGGCACTTATGCCAGCCCCCGCATGAACGGCAGCGGAGCGCTTTCGAACGGCGAATTTGTCGACTATGTGCGCGGAATTCGTTTGTCCGGCATGTCGGCGCAATTCGATGCGAACGGCGATGCCATCGCGATCAACAATTTTTTGGCGCACGCGGGGGAAGGCACGCTTGCCGGGAGCGGTACACTCGACCTCCAGGCCCCGGGCGAACCCATAAGCCTCACGATTCGGGCAATCAACGCCAAGCCCGTTTCGAACAACGTGCTGGATGCCGTGCTGGATGCCAATTTGAAACTCTCGGGCGGCCTTGCGCGGAGTTTCGCACTGTCCGGCGATGTCAACGTGCGCCGGGCCGATGTAAACATACCCGACCATCTGCCGCCCGAAGCGCAAGTGTTTCGGATTCGTGGACGCGGCGAGCCGCTTCCTCCGCCGCCGCCTTCCGTCGCACTCGATCTTCACATCCGGTCTGGCGGAAATATTTTCATTCGCGGCCATGGTCTTGACGCGGTTGTCGGTGGCCAGGTGCATATCGCGGGCACCACCCTTGGTCCCTCTGTTTCCGGTGGCTTCGATCTGAAACGTGGCAATCTCAGTTTCGCTGGTCAGACACTCGACTTCACGAGTGGCCGCGTGAGCTTCGACGGGGAGAGTTTACGCAACAGGATCGATCCCGCCCTGGACCTTGTCGCCCAATCGAGTTCGGGCGGTACCAGTGCCACGTTGACGGTGAGCGGCCATGCTTCCGCGCCCAAGATCGAGCTCACCAGCACGCCGCCTCTGCCGCAAGACGAAATACTTGCTCAGCTTCTGTTCCAACAGAGTTCAAGTCAGCTGAGCCCGTGGCAATTGGCGCAAGTGGGCGCGGCGCTTGCGTCGCTGGGGAACATGGGTGGTCTGGGCGATCCGCTTTCCCGGGTGCGCAACAGCCTGGGTCTTGATCGGCTTGCGGTAACAAGTGGCGGCAGCACGGGGACGGATACCGTCGTCGAAGCAGGCCGCTACGTAGCACACAACATCTATGTCGGCGCAAAACAGGGCGCCGCCGGAAGCACGCAAGCCGTCGTGCAAGTCGACGTGACGCGGCATCTGAAGGTGCAGACGCAGATCAGCAGCAACAACACGCCCACACCCGTCACTCCCGGCACGGCGCCCATCGATACCGGCAGCAATATCGGGCTGAGCTATCAGTTTGAGTATTGACGGCGACGGGCGCTTTTTTTGAGGGGCTGAATTCCACGAGCAGCCCGCAACACCAAGGCGCTCAGTATGTGTAAATGCTCGGTGCCTTGGCGTCTTTGCGCTTCGAAGACAATCGCGCTAAGAAACGAGTGTCGATACGGAAGCGGTGGACGGAAATGGTGGAGCGGCACGGAGATGTAGGGATCACACGCGACGGTTATGTTGCGGTACTCGAGATCCGGCGGCCGCCCAACAATCACGCGTCCGTCGAGCTGATGCGGCACCTTGCCGACGCGTTGCACATCATCGATGGCGACCGCAATACGCGCGTGAGCCTGTTATGTGCGGAGGGTAAGAACTTTTGCGCCGGCGCCGACTTTTCGTCGTCCAGTCCATTGGGCGGTACGGGCGAGGACGATACCCGTCAGCTCTACCACGAAGCGGCACGTCTGTTCGCAGTCAGGAAACCGATTGTCGCGGCGGTCCAAGGTGCAGCCGTGGGCGCAGGCTTGGGACTGGCTCTGGTCGCCGATTTTCGGATTGCCGCGCCGGAGGCCCGTTTTGTAGCCAATTTTGTCAAGCTGGGGTTTCACCCGGGATTCGCGCTTACCTACACGTTGCCTCGCTTGATCGGCCATCAGAAAGCGCTGTTGATGTGCCTCACCGGGCGCCGGATAAAGGCCGAGCAGGCGCTCGATTGGGGGCTGGTCGACGAGGTGGTGCCGCTCGAGCGCCTGCGTGAGGCGGCCCTCGCGCTCGCCCAAGAGATTGCCGAGAACGGCCCGATTGCCGTCGAGGTTACCCGCGCAAGCTTGCGGCAGGATCTCCTTGCCGCAGTCACGGCGCATACCGATCGCGAACACGCCGAGCAGGCCCGGCTGCGCCGGACCGACGATTTTCTCGAGGGCATCCGGGCGGTTGCCGAGCGCCGGCCAGGCCGCTTCACCGGGACATGAGGTGATTGGACGGCGCGCTCCCCAGCGCGCATAAGTGCAGGAGTGCGTTAGGTCCCGGGCCCGGAGGTCCACGGTCCTTGACGCCTCAGATTCGCCATAGGACCGGGCTAGGTGGCCCGCGCCCATTCGGAGAGGGAGTCACCGTCCATGCCGCGTCTCGCAGCGCTACTTGTCGCTGTTCTGGCCCTTGCAACGGTTTCGGCCCGCGCGGCCGACAGCGCGTTGAGCGCACAGGCCAATGCCGACTTTCTCAGCGCCAATGCCGGCAAACCGGGGGTCGTGGTTCGTCCGAGTGGACTTCAATACAAAATCCTGAGGAGCGGATTTGGCAAAAGACCCGGGCCGTTCGACTCGGTGACCGTCTACTACACGGGCACCCTGATCAATGGCTCCGTGTTCGACGCGACCGAAGAGGGCCTGCCCGCGACATTTGTCGTCAATCAGCTGATTCCGGGCTGGACCGAGGCGCTCGAACTGATGCGGGAAGGCGATCATTGGCAGCTGGTCATACCCGCCAACCTCGCCTATGGCTCGCGTGGTGCGCCCGGTGGCGTCGTGCCGCCCAACCAGGCCCTGGTGTTCGATCTGGAACTGGTGAAAGTGACGCCGGCGCCTCCGCCCAAGTCCGACGATCAGAACGGGTCCCAGTGAGGCCCGGGGCGAGTTGACGCAAGTCTGTCTTGAGTTCTGCGACTCTTGATATGATCTTATCGAAGTGCCGGCCGTTCCCAGCTGGCGTCGTCGGCTGAGGAGAGTGGCCCTGTGTTGTCCTGGTTGTCTCGCCTGAACGGTGGCACAGGGCGTATCGCCATCGCGCTGCTGCTTGTCGTCGGTGCGAGCGCCCTCTTCTGGGCGAGCCGCGATTACGAGGTTATCGCGCCGGACTGGGACGGACTGGTGCGGGGTATCTCTTACACGCCCAGCCATTTGTTCACGCAGCACGACCATGACTGGACGTCGCCCGAGCAGATCGATCGGGATATGGCGCAGATATCTCAGATCACGGGCCACATCCGCACCTATACCGTGAGCAACGGATTGGATCGGGTCCCGGAGATCGCACGTAGGTACGGGCTTACCGTGACTCTGGGGATCGCCATCGGTTCCGACCTCGACGCCAATGAAAGCGAAGTCGAGAAGGGGATCGAAGTCGCACTGGCCAACCGGCGTATCATCGATCGCGTGATCGTCGGCAACGAGTCCATCCTGCGGGGCGATGTGACAGTCGACCAGCTCAATGCCTACATCAAGCGCGTGCGCGATGCGCTTCCCAACCGCATCAAAGTTTCAACTGCAGAAACATGGTCAACGTGGCTTCTCAATCCCGAACTCGGACAGAACATTGATTTCGTGACCGTGCATCTACTCCCTTATTGGGAAGGCGTGCCGCTCAAGACGGCATTGGATTCGCTGCCGCGCTGGTTCGATCTGGTGCAGCAGGAATTTCCCGATAAGTCCATCGTGATCGGTGAAACGGGTTGGCCGTCGCAAGGACGCACCCACAAGCTGTCGGAAGCCTCGCTCGCCGACGAGGCCTATTATGTCCGGAATTTCGTCAGGCTCGCCATCGACAAAGGTTACGACTATTATTTGATCGAGGCCTACGACCAGCCCTGGAAGGGACGCGATGAGGGAAGTGTAGGCGCCTACTGGGGCCTGTTCGACGCGAGCGGCAATCCCAAGTTCGCCTTCAGCGGCATGTTGCGCGCCTTTCCGCTGTGGCGCAATTATGCGCTCGGCGGCGCGGCATTATCATTCATTCTGGGACTTCTGATCCTTGGCCGCATGCCGCGCGTTCGCCAGCCGGGTTACCTCGTCATGGGAGCGCTGGTCGGGCTAGTTTCGACGGGGCTGCTTATCCTGTGGGATGCAGGAACGCTCGAATACATCGATCCCAGCGACGTCGCCATGACCTTGGCCATGATCCCGCTCGTGTTCTTCGCCGCGGCGATTATCTTGACAGAAGGCATCGAGCTTGCAGCAAGTCTCTGGCGAGTGGACCGCCGCAGCGTGCGGGCAGCAATCCCAGAATTCGCGCCGCGCGTTTCCATTCACGTACCTTGCTACAACGAGCCGCCCGACATGCTCATCGAAACCCTCGATGCTCTGGCACGTCTGGATTACGAAAACTACGAGGTGATCGTTCTCGACAACAATACTAGAGATCCTCAGCGCTGGCGGCCCGTGGAAGCACATTGCGCGGCCCTCGGATCGAGATTCCGTTTTTATCACCTGGACGACGTCAAGGGATTCAAGGCGGGCGCCCTCAACGAAGCACTCAGGCTGACCGACTCTCAGGCCGCCTATGTCGCCGTGATTGACAGCGACTATCAGGTCGAACCGTTTTGGCTGCGCCGCGCACTTCCTTCATTCGCATCGGACAAAGTCGCGCTCGTACAGGGACCACAGGATTATCGCGACGGCCGCGACAGCATTTTCAAGTTCATGTGCTACGAGGAATATAGCGGCTTCTTCCACATCGGCATGGTGGAGCGCAACGAACACGACGCCATCATCCAGCATGGCACAATGACCATTGTGCGCCGGGACGTGCTTGAGAATGTAGGCGGATGGGCCGCGTGGTGCATCACGGAGGACACCGAGCTTGGGCTCAAGCTCTTCGAGGCCGGCTATAGCGCGGCCTATATTCCGCAGAGCATGGGCAAGGGCCTCACGCCAGACACGCTTGCAGCGTTCATGAGTCAGCGTTACCGCTGGGTCTATGGCGCCATGCAGATCATGAAGCGTCACGCCGGAGCGGTATTTCTCGGCCGGACGAAGCTCTCCTGGGCGCAGCGTTATCAGTTTCTTTGCGGTTGGCTGCCGTGGATTTCCGATGGCATGGGGCTCCTCGTCACTGGGTTCGCACTCGTCTGGACGCTTCTGATGACGGTGGCGCCGAATTACTTTGACGTACCCATGGCGGCACTCTCGGCCGCGGCGATCGCTCTGTTCGTCGCCAAGTCGCTTAAGACCCTGCTCTTGCATCCGCAGAAGGTCGGATCGGGCGTAGTGGGAGCCGTTGCCGCATCCGCAGCGGGACTTTCTCTGACCCATACCGTCGGCAAAGCGGTCATCACCGGTATTTTGTTCTCGCAGCAAGCGTTCCTGCGCACGCCGAAGTGCGAGGATCCGGCCGATTTCCGCCAAGCGCTGCGCGTGGTCTGGCAGGAAGCAACGCTCCTGGCGTTGTGCGCACTGGCAGTGGGCGCGATGCTTTACGAGCGCGGCACCGACGATCCGGCAGCGATGCTGTGGACCGCCATGCTCGTGATTCAAAGCCTGCCCTATATCGCAACCTTTGTTACGGCCGGATTGAGCGCGCTTTCGAACCGGCACGCCTCGCAGGATAACGCTGCGATTGCTGCAGGGTCCGTACCGGGAGTCGCACCTGACCCCGTATTGCCCAAGGCTGCATAGGTCCCCCAGGGAGCGCGCTCCCTGTCACACCGCCACAACTTTTCCCGGATTGAGAATGCCGTTTGGATCAAGCATGCGCTTTAGCGCGCGCATGACGTCCACCTCCTCTTGACTCTTGTACCGGAGAATTTCGTCTCGCTTCATGACGCCTAAGCCGTGCTCGGCACTGATTGATCCGCCCAACCGATGCGCGAGGTCGTGAATTGCGCGTGCAATTTCCCCCCATCGTGCGAGGAAAGCCGCATCGTCGCCCCCTTTGGGAACGCTCACGTTGAAGTGGATGTTGCCGTCGCCAAGATGTCCGAATGGCACCGGGCGGGCGCCGGGAACGAGCGCCGTCACGATGGAAATAGCTTCGCGCAGAAAGCTCGGAATTCTGCTGATCGGTACCGATACGTCATGTTTGACCGATCCGCCTTCGTACTTCTGCGCCTCTGACAACGAATCACGCAGCCGCCACAGACTAGCGCGTTGCGTTTCGGAGCCGGCGATAACCGCATCGATTGCGACTCCATCATCGATAGCGGCCGCCAATGCGCTCTCCAGAATATTGCGTAGGCCAGGCGCCGCACCGCTGGTGACTTCGACGAGGACATACCAGCTGCAGGGCGCCGCCAGCGGATCGGCAACTTGCGGAATATGGGCAAGGACGAATTCCAGTCCTGTGCGGGGGATCAGCTCGAAGGCCGAGACAAGTTCGCCGGTTCTTTCCTCGAGCCGGCGAAGCAACGCGATTGCGGCTTCGGGATCAGGCACGGACGCGAAAGCCGTCTCGCGCTCCGCCGGCATGGAAAACAGCTTCAGGGTCGCCGCAGTGATCACGCCCAGCGTGCCTTCGGCGCCGATGAAGAGCTGTTTCAGGTCATACCCGGTGTTGTCTTTCCTCAAGCCGCGCAGAAGATCGAGCACCCGGCCGTCCGCCAATACCACTTCGAGTCCCAGCACGAGATTGCGCGCGGAACCGTAACGAAGCACATTCACCCCGCCGGCATTGGTCGATAAATTGCCGCCGATCGTGCACGACCCTTCCGCCGCCAGGCTGAGCGGAAAATAAACGCCGCTCTCCGCTGCGATCTGCTGCACGTTTGCGAGCACGGCGCCGGCTTCGATGGTCATGCTCATGTTCTGCGTATCGATTTGGCGCAGCCGGGTCATGCGCTGGAGGCTCAACAGGATTTCGCCGTCAAACGGCATCTGACCGCCGACAAGGCCGGTATTGCCGCCTTGCGGAACGATGGGAATCTGCGCCTCGTTGCAAATCCCCAGGATGGCGGACACTTCCCCCGTCGTTGCCGGCTTCAGGAGCAACGGTGAATGTCCGTGATACTTGTCGCGCCACTCCGTGAGATGCGGGGCGATCTCCGCTGGATCGTCGCTATAGCCCCGCTCACCTACGACGGATTTGAGGTGTGCAAGCGCCGTCGAATCAAGTGACAGCCTAGTCATCGTGTGCCGCCGCCCGACGCAGCCTGTCGTTTATGGCCTCTCCCAGGCCTTCGTCGGGAATAGGCATGACGGCGATGGCGCTCGCGCCCATTGCGTCGAGTTCGCGCAACGTCGCGAAAAAATGAGCGGCAGCCTCCGCCAAATTGCCGTGGATGCTGAGATTGCGCACGACGCGGGCGCCACGCAGCTCCGGCGCTCCGAATGCCAGCAATGCCTCTTCTGGGGCCACGTCTCGCGCTTCGAGCCGAATGGGCGTCTTGGGCGCGTAGTGGCGCTTCAGCTGTCCAGGCGCGCGAATGGACCCGGCTGAAGGCGGCGACAGGGGACCGACCACGGCTTCAATACGGGTTCGCGGTACCGCGCCTGCCCGGAGCAACACCGGCCTTCCGCGTTCGAATCCCACGACCGTCGATTCGATGCCGATGTCGACCGTTCCCCCGTCAAGGATCAAATCCACTTTTTCACCCAAGTCGGTCGCAACATGAATGGCGTTTGTCGGGCTTACGCGTCCCGAAGGATTGGCGCTCGGCGCGGCTACGGGAAGACCACACGCATGCAGCAACGCCTGCGCGACCGGATGAGAGGGGACGCGCACGGCAACCGTATCGAGGCCGGCGGTCGCCAGCAGCGAGATGCGCACGTTTTTCTGTCGCGGCAGAACCAGCGTAAGGCCGCCCGGCCAGAAGGCGTGCGCAAGCGCGTGCGCGTCGGCATTGAATTCGACGAGGATCTCGGCCCGTTCGAGATCAGGCAGATGGATGATGAGCGGATTGAACCGGGGCCGCTCCTTCGCGGCGAAGATGGCGGCCACCGCAGCGTCGCTGGTTGCGTCCGCGCCGAGGCCGTACACCGTCTCAGTCGGGAATGCGACGAGGCCACCGCACCGAAGGGCTTGTGCAGCTGAGGCAATCCCCGCGGCGTCGGCCGGAACGATTTTGGCAGTGCCTGCCTTTTGCATGGATCAACGCATAGCGGTGAGATCAATGGTTACAGTCACGTCGTGGGCAACGGGCTGAGGCGCAGCCCACTGAGCCAGTCCCACACCAAAATCCGTCCGCACGACCTTCGCGGTTCCGATCATATGTGCGTTCGAACCGGAAATGGACAACGTGAAGGGGAGGGTGACCGGTCGCGAAATACCCTTCAGCGTCAGCACGCCGGTCGCGACGTAGGCATCGGCGTTCTTGCGCACGAAACCCGTCGTGACGAACCGCGCCTCGGGAAACTGCGAGACCTGGAATCCCTGCGAGCCTTTCAGGCCGTCGTCGAAGTCCGGCTCGTCGGATGCCTCGCTCGCAAGATCAATCGTCACGGTGACGTGTCCTTTTTCCGGCGCGGCCGGATCGAACTCGACGTCGGCCTTCCAGGATTTGAAGCTGGCCGAGAACGGCTCGTTGCTCCACAGAACGGAAAAGCCGAGCTTGCTCTTGGTGTAGTCCACGTTCCAGTGCGCAGCTATCGCCGCGGGTGGAAGCACTAGGGCAAACCCGATCCCGACAAAGATCGCGCGCGTCATGCGACTCTCTTAACCCGTGTCCCTGGCAGCATGCGTTTGAGAATTTCATCTCGCCTGATGAATTGATGATAAAGGGCGCCCGCAACATGCACGATGACCAGAACGATGGCCGATGTAGCCAGCGTCGCGTGAACGGCCATCAATTCGTGGCTCAGGGGAGATTTCTGCGCACGCGGCAGATGGGCAAGGATGGGAAGGTGCGGCCACTGGAACAAACCGAAATACAGCGTGGGAAGCCCGATGGGCGAAGCCGATACCATCGCCCATCCCGACAGTGGAATCCCGATGATCAGAAAATAAAGCAGGACATGGGTTGTCAGCGCCAGCGCACGTAAGGACTTGGGCATGGCAGAGGGCAGCGGCGGAACCGGGTTGAGGAGGCGCCAGCCCAAGCGAAAAATGCTGAGAACCAGAACCGTCAAGCCGATCGACTTGTGGATTTGCACGAGGGCGAACAATTGGGGATCGCTCTTGGGCAAATCGCCGAAATACTCGCCGAGGCACAGATTGGCTATGACGAGAGCCGCAATCAGCCAGTGCAGCAGGATCGCGACGCTTCCGTACCGTAACAAGGTGTTGCCGGATTGCACGCTCAGTCTTTCGGCTTTTGGAACATGGCCTCGATCACAAGCTGCACGTCGTCGCTCACGAAGGAGTTCCACGGCATCGTCGTCAAGCCGTAATCGCTGCGTTTGACGACTGCAGTGGCGTGAAATCCCAGGGCGTAGTTGTTGTTCATCGGGCTCTGTTCGCCGCCGTTGAAGGTGACGTCGAGGGTCACGGGCTTCGTGACGCTCTTGATCGTAAGATCGCCGGTGATGCGTCCCGTATCCGGGCCGGTCTTTACGATCGCGGTGGATTTGAAGGTCGCGGTGCCAAAGTGGGCGGTGTCGAAGGTATAAGGGGCTTTCAACTCTTCGATCAACCGGCTGCTGGGCGTGTCCGCGCTCGTCGTATCGATGGTGATTGTTACCGCGCTCTTCTCCGGCTGATTGGCATCGAAGTTCAGGGTTCCGGAAAGCTTGTCGAAGCGGCCGTAATAATTGGTGAGGCCGAGATGGAGCACGGAAAAGAGTATCTGGCTGTGCGAGGGCTCCAGCTGATACGTACCGCTGGGGGCTCGCGAAGCCTCCTTGGATACGGATTGCGCGAT
>Ga0335085_10009841_pt1 | contig 14362 bp, 9 predicted proteins | sample Lox_Sample_45_FD_206712 | JGI IMG/M metagenome (GOLD analysis project Ga0335085, IMG submission 206712) | Soil microbial communities from Loxahatchee National Wildlife Refuge, Florida, United States - Lox_Sample_4.5 | ecosystem: Environmental > Terrestrial > Soil > Wetlands | place: USA: Florida...
TGCGGTTGCCAATTCCGGCTCGGTCGCTCAATTCATGCCCGAACCCAAAGCGAGTTTGATTTTTGGCCCGTGGTCCAGGACTGAGTTTTACGTACAGGGCGGATTCAGTTTCCACAGCAATGATGCGCGTGGAGCGACGCAAAGGGAAGAGCCGATTTCGCCGGACAACCCATTTCCCACAGCCACCTCGCGAATTCCAGCCCTCGTCCCGACAAAAGGCACGGAAGTCGGCGTGCGCACTTCGGCCCTGTCTCATCTCCAAAGCACGTTTTCACTCTGGTACCTCCACAGCGCTTCCGAATTGCTGCAAAGCGGCGACACCGGAGGCACGGTTGCTTCGCTATCGCCAAGCAACCGCTATGGCGTCGAATGGGCGAACTACTACACGCCCCTGGAACATTGGGCCTTTGATTTCGACCTTGGGGATTCCAGAGCTTTTTTTGCTTCGATCGACCCGGATGATGCAGCGCCAGGCAGTCCCGGTGGAAAGCGGGTGCCCGAAGCGGTTGGAGTAGTGGCCTCAGCGGGCGCCACGATGCGCGATTACAAGGGCTTCTCGGCCAGCCTGCGCCTACGCGCCTTTGGCCCGCGCGATTTAACGTCCGACGGAATCTACCGCTCCAACGCAACAGTCCTGCTCAACGCGGAGGTCCGCTATCGAATTGCCCCCAGTTGGACAGTGGTTGTCGAAGCTTTGAACCTGCTGAGCCGCCGCGATCACGATATCGACTACGCCTATACCTCCCAAACAGTGCCAGGAGGCGCCCCGGCATTCACCGACGTTTTCCATCCCGTCGAACCGGTTCAAGTGCGTATCGGTTTGCGCAGGACCTTTTGAGAAGTTCCGGGGATGATCTTCTTAACGCATGAGGCGCTGTCAAACGGCGTGATTGACGCTGTCGTTTTTGGGAAGAATTTTGGAGAACGGAACGTAAGCTAATATAGACTCTTGCGGCGGATCTCGGCCATCGTTCTGCTCACCCTCATCAGCTTGTCGCTGTTGAGTCCCCTGCTCGCCTCGGATGCGGAAAGCAATCTTCCTGCATGCTGTCGCCGAGCAGGAAAGCACCACTGTGCCATGTCATCACAGGCCGGCGACTCAACCGGACCCGCGCTGAAAACTGGCAGGTGCCCGCAATACCCACAGAGCGGCCCGGCGATTCGAAGTGCTTCGGCAGTGGTAAATCCGGCAGCCCTCTCGGGTTTTGTATCCCTGAAAAGGGACGACGTATCCGCCGTTTGCCAATCACCGCGATTCACCAGGCGAATCGGCGCCCACGCGGAACGCGGCCCGCCTCTCGCCTAAGCTGACAGCTCATCTATAGCCTCGGTCTGTCCGGGTTGCGATCCTTCGCCCCCGTCCAGATCCCGGCATTCTTTCCTTTTGCGAGGGCAGCTATTTCTTTCGTTACTCACTCCACGCGTAGTGTCCGAGCGCATGTCCATTCATGCATTGCGCTTCTGCTCGCGCTGATCCTCGTCTTCCCGTCCTTTGCCGCCCTACTGGCACCGGCGTCTTCAGACTGCACAGCATCGTGCTGCAAAGATTCGAAATTTTGTCACCGGCACAAACACTCCACGGAAAACGGACCGCGCGCGACCAACGCGGATTGTACCGACTGCTGTGGATCGCCGGGGATGCCCAGCGTGGCTACCGGTGTTTTCCCGTTCGATAGCCAGTCAGCCTCACCGATCTTATCGATTTCTCCTCTTCGATCCCCTGACCGTACGAGCCTGGTACGGAACGTCAACGACATCGTCCTGTCGCCCAGACCTCCGCCCGCTCTCTGATTTCGGCCACATCCCCGTCGCCCATTGAGTCAGCAAGGAGATCGAAATTGAGAGGAACTTACAGAGGCTTCACCATATTTCTACCTGCGCTCGCGATGCTCATCGCCATCAGTGCGCCCGCGCAGGAAACCACCAATTACGCCAGCCTTGGAGGCCGGGTCACAGACCCCTCCGGAGCTGCCATATCCAACGTGCAGGTCACTGCGCGTGAAGTCTCCACCAATATCGTCAATACGGGCAGCACAGACCGCGAGGGGCGATTTCGCTTCCCATACCTGAAAGTCGGACAGTACGAAATCGAAATTGTTCACCAGGGTTTTCAGCCGATCAAACGACAGGTTACTCTGACCGTCGGCTCAGCCTTCGATCTGCCCCTGCAACTCGCCATTGGCATCACCACATCGAATGTAACGGTTTCGTCCGAAGGACCGGTTCTTGAAGCCGCGCGAACGCAAATCGCGAGCACGATTTCCCAGACCGAAGTCAAAGAGCTTCCGCTGAATGGACGCAGTTATTTCGACATTGCGTTGTTCGTTCCCGGCGTTTCCCCCACCAATACCGCCGCCAACCAGCTCTTCGCGGAAACGTCGGAGGTTCCTGGCCAGGGCATCTCCGTAGGTAGCCAGCGCAACTTCTCGAACAGCTTCATCATCGATGGCGTCAGCGCCAACGACGATGCCGCCGGCGTCGCCGGGGCCTTCGTCGGACTCGACGTCGTACAGGAATTTCAGGTCGTGACGTCCGGAGGTCAGGCGGAACTGGGCCGGGCACTCGGCGGCTACATCAACGTTGTCACCAAGAGCGGCGGTAATAATCTTCATGGCGACGTCTATGGTTACTTCCGCAACAGCAGGTTCAACGCCGCCAATGCCCTTTCGCACAGTGCACTGCCGCTAACGCAGGCGCAATACGGCGCCAGCCTCGATGGGCCGATCGTCCACAACAAAACCTTCTATTTCGCCAATTTTGAAGCACGGGATCTGAATCAGTCCGGCTTCTCCACGATTTCGGCTCCCAACGTCGCAGCCATCAATGCTCGGCTTTCCGCAGTCGGATATCCTGGCTCGCCGATCACCACCGGGCAGTTCCCCAACCCCGTTCACACCGAGAATTTCTTCGCGAAAATCGACCACCACTTCAGCAATACCGATCAGTTCAGCGCCCACTACAGCCTCTATCACGTCGAGAGCATCAACTCCCGAGGCGCAGGCGGGCTGAGTGCTCCGACCGCATCCGCCAACCTCTTCGATACTGATCAGACGATCACCGCCAGCAATATCAAGACCATGACTCCGCGGCTTGTCAACGAAAGCCATGTGCAATTCACCAACAGCAACCTTTCGGCTCCGCCATCCGATCCGGTCGGTCCGGCAGTCAGCATCTCCGGCGTTGCGTCGTTTGGAACGCTCTCTGGTTCGCCGACAGGCCGTCTAAACCGTCTCGCCGAAGGCAGCGACAGTCTCTCCTGGCAGCAGGGAAACCATGCGATCCGGGCAGGCATCGATTTCCTCTACAACGATGACACCATCACCTTTCCCCGGTCGATTCGCGGAAGTTACTCATTCTCGTCTCTGGCCAACTTCCTGGCAGGGACATATAACAGCTCAGGGTTTACGCAGACGTTCAACGTTACGACAATTCACCAGACCAACCCGAACGTGGGCTTCTTTCTGCAGGATGAGTACAAACTCACGCCGAGTTTCACCCTCAACGTCGGCGTTCGCTACGACCTTCAGTTCCTCAAATCCATCACGACCCAGACCAACGTGGTGTCCCCGCGCGCGGGCTTCGCGTGGACACCGTTCGCATCCCGGCGCACCGTCGTCCGCGGCGGCTACGGACTCTTCTACGACCGCATTCCGCTCCGCGCGCTCGCCAACGCACTGCTTTCGGCGGGCAACACAACGGTCGTCAGCAACCTGCAGCAACTGAGCATCAGCCTTTCGCCTGGACAGGCCGGTGCACCCGCGTTCCCCAACATACTGGGCAGCCTCACCATTCCCGCCGGAGTTCTGTTCAACTTCTCCACTATGCAGCCGAACATGAAGCACGCCTACTCCGAACAGGGCAGCTTCGAGATCGAGCAGCAGCTCAGCAGCACCTCGACGCTGAGTGTCGGCTACCAACACCTCCGCGGACTTCACCTCATCGCCTCGGTGAATCAAAACGTGCCCTCCTGCACCGCCGCCGGAACCAACAATGGATGCCGTCCCAATCCAAACTTCGGCAACGACAGTCAGTACTCTTCGCTCGCCGATTCGCATTATGACGGCCTCCACGTCTCGTTCAATCAGCGGCCGGTCAAATGGGGCAACTACCGTATCTCTTACACGTACTCGAAGGCTCTGGACAACGTGGGCGAGTTTTTCTTCAGCGCCCCAATCAACAACTTCAATATCTGGCAGGATTACGGTCGCTCAGATGACGACCAACGCCATCGCGTGGCTTTTGAGGGCGCAATCCACTCTTCCTACGGCGCTGCCGGCAGCGCATGGGAGCGCTTCAGCCACGGATTTGAGCTGAGCACCTCGCTGACCGCTTACTCTCCTCTGCCGTTCAACATCACGACCGGCAGCAATACGATTCAGGGAACCGGGGCACGCCCAACCATCAGCGGCGTCTTCATCAACCGCAATGCCGGCGAGAGCTTCAGCACGATCAACCTCAACGTTCGGCTCAGCCGCACGTTTGCTCTTTCCGAGCGGTGGCGGCTGCAGGCGCTCGCCGAAATGTTCAACACGCTCAATCACGTCAACGTAGTCACGCTGAACGGCGTCTTCGGAACCGGTGCGTACCCCACCAATCCGTCGGCGACGTTCCGCCAGATTACGGCCGTCAACGATCCCCGCAGCGCGCAGTTCGCACTGCGCCTGAGCTTCTGAGGAAATCGCCATGCACAAACTAATCGCCGCTTTCGCTGTCTTTAACGCTTTCGCGGGCGCGCAACTGACTGCGCCATCGCCTGGCGCTCCCTATCGCGAGCCGCAGATCGCCGCGTCGGGCAAGCTTACCGCGATGGCATTTGGATCAGGCTCGAACATCTTCGTCTCTGTGTCCACTGACTACGGAGCGACGTTCGCCAAACCAGTGCGTGTCGCTGAAGCGCCCGTGCTTCCCCTCACCCGGCATCGGGGACCAAGGATCGTAATCTCGGGCAACACGCTCGTGGTCACGGCAGTCGTCGGAGAGACCGAGGCCAAAGGAGAACACTCCCACGGCCTTCCCTCCGATGGAAACCTGGTTTCATGGCGCTCCGGCGATCTGGGTCAAACGTGGTCGAAACCCATCCGCGTGAACGACGTTCCCGCCGCACCGCGCGAGGGTCTTCACACGCTCGCGGCTGACAACCGCGGCAACCTGTTCGCCGCCTGGCTTGACCAGCGCGGTCAGGGCGTCCAGCTCTACGGCGCCTGGTCCACTGATTCGGGCGCGACATGGTCGAAAAATGTGAAGGTTTACGAATCGCCCGACGGAACCATCTGCCAGTGCTGCCACCCAACTGCCGTATTCACGGAAAACGGCAATGTGGAAGTCATGTGGCGCAATGTGCTGCAGGGATCACGCGACTTCTACGTCATGACCTCGGACACTAATCACCACTTCAGCGCCCCTCAGAAAGTTGGCGATGGCACGTGGAAGATCAACGCCTGCCCGATGGATGGGGGCGGCATGGTACGCGATCACGGCAGGACGATCACAGTCTGGCGTCGTGAAAATGGCATCTTCCTCGATGAACCCGGCCAGCCCGAAACCCGAATCGGGGACGGCAAGGATGTCACTCTCGCGGTTGCTGGTGGCACGCCCTACGCTGCGTGGATCAAAGACACCGAGCTCGTCCTGTGGCGGAATGGCAAGCAGGAGGTAATCGCCTCGCCGGCCGCATTCCCCAATCTCGCGGCTCTTCCTCACGGTGGCGTGCTGCTTGCGTGGGAAGCGGACAACGGAGTCTCGGTAAGGCGCATCCCGTGACCATGAGGGGTTAGCAGGAGCCCGCGCTGGATGGCCGGCAGCCGCTTCTCATTTTTCGATGAACTCCTGTATCTTCGCTTCGAATGCCTCAATCGGTTGCGCGCCGACGAAGAGTACGCCGTCGACGCCCGCTTCCGTGGTCTTGCCAATCACAAATGACGGCGTTCCGCTGACGCCGGCCGCCGTTCCCTTCTTCTGGTTTTCGACAACGAGCGATTTGTATTTCCCGCCGTCCAGGCAGGATTGAAACGTTTTGGTGTCGATGTACAGACCCTGGGCCCAGGCTGCAAGATCCTCCGGAGCCAGTTTCGCGGCGTTAACCGAAAGCACATCACGCATCCGCCAGAACTGCCCCTGGTCGCCCGCGCAGTGCGCCGCCTCTGCCGCCTTCTCCGCGTTGGCGTGAATGTCGAGCGGGTAATCGAGCGTCACAAAGCGGACCTTGCCGGAATCCACGAATTTCTTTCTGATCTGATCGAACGTCGTCGCATGAAACTGGCGGCAGAACGGGCATTGATAGTCGGTGAATTCGACGATCGTGACGGGGGCTGTTGCGGAACCGAGAAATTCGGCGCCTTTGGTTTCGACTGCAGTTTTCACCCGCGGCTCGGGGGCCGCCACTGGAGCGGCTGCGGGCTGCGCAGGCCGCACCAATGCCTCACGGATGGCTTTCAGTTCGGCGAGAATCGCATCCGCCTGCTGCCTCGTGATGCCCTCGTCCCGTTGCCCTGGTACGCGTTCGGCAGCCTGCAGAACCGCCATGGAAGCAGCAATCAGCCCTGTCGCGATGAGTCTTCTCATATACATGTCCCGTTCTGACAGACTTGGCCTGCAGTGCAGGTGTGCCCGCACGTGCCGCAGCTGGCGAAGCTGTTGGTGAGATTGGTTTCACAGCCGTCGGCGGCATTATTGTTGCAGTCGGCAAAGCCGGCGTTGCACTGCAGTATCCCGCAGGTTCCGGCGGTGCACGATGGCGCCGCCACATTGGGGCCGCCACACGCATGGCCGCACGATCCGCAGTTGTTGACGTTGTTGGTGGCGTTGGTTTCGCAGCCGTCGGCGGCGTTATTGTTGCAGTCGGCAAAGCCGGCGTTGCACTGCAGTATCCCGCAGGTTCCGGCGGTGCACGATGGCGCCGCCACATTGGGGCCGCTGCACGTATGGCCGCACGATCCGCAGTTGTTGACATTGTTGGTGGCGTTGGTTTCGCAGCCGTCGGCGGCGTTATTGTTGCAGTCGGCAAAGCCGGCGTTGCACTGCAGTATCCCGCAGGTTCCGGCGGTGCACGATGGCGCCGCCACATTGGGGCCGCCACACGTATGGCCGCACGATCCGCAGTTGTTGACGTTGTTGGTGGCGTTGGTTTCGCAGCCGTCGGCGGCGTTGTTGTTGCAGTCGACGAAACCGGCATTGCAGGAGGCGATGCCGCAGGCCCCGCTCTGGCAACTCGTGGCGCCGTTCGCCACCGCGCCGCACGTGTGGCCGCAGGAGCCGCAGTTCGCCGAATCGTACTGCGTTGCCGCACAAACTCCGCTGCAGGCCAGTGTGGATGCAGGGCACGCGTCGGTATCCCCCGCTACCGCCGCGCGGTACTGAACGAGAATGTTCGCGTCCGCTGCGTGTGTTCCGCTGTCACAAACCGGAGCGGCGCTGAGGTCCAGCCTGACCGGTACATTCGCCGGGAAAGTAAGCGAGTGTGCGCCCGAATCGTATTGTGTCTGGCCGGGGGACACGACGGCATCCTCTCCTTTCGCGCCGTTGGTCAGCAGAAAGACTGCCTGTCCCGGACAAAACGCCGCGGCGGCTGTCAACTGGTCCACCGAGATGCGCGTGATCGTGATGTCCTGATCGGGTGTAAAGTGCGCGATCGTGCCGGGTGTCTTCAGCGTGAGATCGCCCGCCACAGAAGCGCCGGCGAGCAGGACTGAAGAGGACGCGCCAGGCGCGCCCTGAGGTCCGGTCGCTCCCTGCGGACCTTGCGCTCCGGCAGAACCTTGTGCGCCCGTGATGCCAATCGGCCCACCTGGACCTTGTGCGCCCGTAAGTCCGGCTGGCCCAACCGGACCTTGCGCACCAGTTGGCCCTGCCGCACCCGTTGGACCCGACGGGCCTGTCGGACCCTGTGGTCCCTGGGGTCCGGCCAGCGTTATATCGAGCGTGGCGGGATGACTGGTCGAAGTGTTCTCCTTGCTGTCAAAAAAGATCGCGGTATTCGGCGCCGATGCGTTAGCGATGATCGCGAAACCGTTGTTCGGGTAGAAAGAAGAAAGGAATACCTGATTCTGCACCAGCGTTGTGACATCGACCGTCAGATACTCGCCTGCGGTAGTCACCGGAATCGCCGTGGCGACAGCGCCGCCCAGCGTGGCGGGGAACTGACCTGTGATCGTGCCTTCCACCCATGGGCTGGTCACCGCGAGCACATCGACCGCGCCGGGCGTTCCGATTTTGTTGACGAACACCCGCAGCGTGGCGCGCGAGATCGGGGCGGATGGCAGAACGCTCAGATCGAACTTCACGAGCGCGACGTTATTCGCCGCTGCGTTACCGACGCTGAGGTTGACCAGCCCACCGAAGTTGATATTCGGGTTGACGCCGCTGGTGTAGGTGTCCGCTACAAGAGGGGCGTCGGCCGCACTGAGCACGGCGGGTGCAAACAAAGCCAGTGCCGCAGGGATAAGTACCAGGCTTTTTGTCATCGAGCATCCTTCCGGAGTAATTCGGTCATGGCAGTTAGTTGAGCGCGCTTATCTGCGTCATGACCAGGTTGTAGTAAACCGAAAAGACTCCTCCTACAAGACTGGAGCTGCAGTTCATATCCACGTAGGTCGTGGTAGGCAGCGTAAGCGTGCCGAGCATAGGAAACGCGTAGAACAAATTAACGATGGGGTCGCCGTTGGGAGCAGCAAAGTCAGCGGTAATGAAGGTGCCGGAGTCGGAGACCCAATTGTAGCTACCCGGTGAATTGTCTCCGATCCGGCAGTTTACCTGCGTTTTGGGGTTTGTCCCACCAACGTTCCTGACCTGAACTTTGGCCTGCAATACGTAAATTCCGGCGGGCACGAAAGTGCCCGTCATCGTGCAATTGTCGCCGCTGCAATCCACCGAAGTATCCGGCCTGTACGTGTAAACATGGGTCGCCCCGGCAGGACCCTGCGCGCCTTGTGCTCCCTGAGGGCCGGTTAGCCCAGCCGCACCGGTCGCTCCAGTATCGCCTTTAACGCCTTGCGGTCCTGTTGGCCCGATCGCACCCGTTGCGCCTTTACTCGCGAGGACGAGCCAAACATACTTAAAAACGGGAAGGTCGGGCTCCGCGTTCGGACCGTTCGGGTATGCGGCCACATAGCTTGTCCCATTGAAATTGACGGCGTCGTTCACGTTGTAGGTAGCACTTGCAGACCATGCTCCTCTGAAGTTGATGCCAGCGGGACCGGCCGGGCCTTGCACTCCCTGCGTCCCAGGCGGTCCTTGCGCACCGGCGGAACCTGCTGCTCCAGGTGCGCCTTGAGTGCCTTGTGCGCCGGTTGCGCCAGCCGTGCCCACACTTGCCAGCAGGCTCCACGATTGAGAATTGATGTCGGGCTGCTCCCCGCTGTTCGAGCCCAGTGCAATGTAACTCGATCCGTTGAAACTCACGGCGTCGTTCGCACTATAGAGAAAGTTCGGGTCCGGGTTCCATGGGCCCCGCCACACCAGCCCCGGTGTGCCGGCCAGTCCCGCAGCGCCCTGCGGACCCGGAGGTCCCTGCGCTCCCTGCAGCCCCACGGCGCCCTGAGCACCCGCGGGGCCCTGTGCGCCAGCCGGTCCAACGGGCCCGATCGCCCCAATTTGGCCAGCAGCGCCCGGCGAGCCCGTCGCGCCAGTGGGACCCTGCGGCCCCGGGGGGCCCGTGACGCCGGTGAGTCCAGTCTGCCCCGGCTGACCCTGTGGTCCCTGGGGTCCGGCCAGCGTTATATCGAGCGTCGCGGGATGACTGGTCGAAGTGTTCTCCTTGCTGTCAAGAAAGATCGCGGTATTCGGCGCCGATGCGTTAACGATGATCGCGAAACCGTTGTTCGGGTAGAAAGAAGAAAGGAACACCTGATTCTGCACCAGCGTTGTGACATCGACCGTCAGATACTCGCCTGCGGTAGTGACCGGAATCGCCGTGGCAACCGCGCCGCCCAGAGTGGCGGGAAACTGGCCTGTAATCGTGCCTTCCGCCCATGGACTGGTCACTGCGAGGACATCCACCGCACCCGCCGTACCGACTTTGTTGACGAACACTCGTAAAGTGGCGCGCGCAATGGGAGCGGATGGCAGCACACTTAGATCGAACTTCAGCAGCGCCACGTTGTTCGCTGTGGTGTTGCCCACACTAAGGTTGACCAGCCCACCGAAGTTGATGGTTGGATTGACGCCGCTGGTGTAGGTGTCGGCCACAAGAGGGGCGTCTGCGGCGCGAAGGACAGCGGGCGCGAGGATCAGCGCAAGCACGGTCAACCCCGGGATAACGACGACCCTCGATGTTGCGCTCGATTGACGGATTTGCAAACGGCCAGATGTTTTCATGTATTCCCTCACTGAAGCCTTCGTTTTAATTGATCGTCGTTCGCCTGAGAGATGATGATCGCCGTCTGAAGCGTAATGAGTGCAATTCCGTTGGTGGTGCCGTTTTCGCTCACCTGCCGCAGATCGGCGAGGCTTCCGAAGTTCAGATTGGGAATCGATCCGCTGACGTATGTGTCGGCAAGCAGCGGCACGTCGTCAGCCACAGCCGCCTGCGGCGCAAGTATCGCTAACATCGAGCCGGACAGCATCCAGGCTGCTCGCCAACAGCACTTTAAGCCGCGCGCCCTCTCCATGTTTTCACTCCCCCTCTATTCATTTGCGGCCTCGCCGCACGAAGCCGACAAGGAGCATCCCGCAACCAAGCGCAGCCATCGCCGTCGTGCCTGGTTCCGGGGCGCCGGTGCTGAAGGAGGTCGCAAATGGCGCGCCTGAACCGACGTACCCGCCGCCCGGCGTCAGCACGTCCAGGGCAAAGAGGCCAGTCGAGCTCGCATCCGCCGTCGCAAATCCTTCCTGCGCCTGTGTCTGCGCTGTGAGATCGGCTCCAATATCGAAATAGGTTCCGACGGGGACCGTGAACTGGTAATCGAGCGTCAGCGTTGCGGCGGGCTGATCCGCGGCATCGTGAATAAACAGCGTCGCGATCTCGCCCGCGCCCGTGTAGTTAACAAACGAACCGCCTCCGTATTGCCCATAATTTCCGGCGACCAATGTGTCGTGCAGCTCTATGGCGGCATCGAATGTCACGCCTCCGGGACAACTCGCCGGCGGAGCGCAAGTCGCCAGCAGTGTCGCGCCCCAATAGGAATGCCCATCGGCCTGCACTTCGGGAATCGGAACCGTCGCGTCCACCTGGCTGAATGCCTTCAGAGTGCCGAGATCATCGGCACTCGACCATCCATCTGCGTATTGCGACCCATTGGAGCCAGGATAGTTATCGGTGAAGGGGCCGCTCGTCTCAGAGACGAAACCCTGGCTGAGCTGGCCCGAGTTGGCCGAGCTGCCGACATCCCACGGAAGTCCATTGCAGATGCAGGCCGATGATGTCGCCTGCACCCAGGCCGAAATACCAGAGGCCCTGGCTTCACGCACGGCCGCGCAGGCCAGCAGCAGCGCCGCGCATGAAATCAGCCTGATCAGGTTTCTCATTTCGTATTCGCCTCGCCATTTCCCCGGCGACGCCGCCCGCTCACGATGACGGCCCCGCCTGCGGCGAAAAGGGCTAACAGGCCTGTACCTGGCTCCGGCGTCTCTGACGCCGAATCCGCGTACGATATGTCGACCGCGTACTGGCCATCGCGGAAGGCCGGCGTCGCGTCGCAGAAAGCGCCGTCCATACTGAGAAACTCAGGGCACGTGAAGTTGCCCTGCCCGTCCTGGGTGAAGCCATCACTGATGAACTCATCGATGGCCGTGTTGTCCGATTCCGTTAACACCAACTCATAGAGACCCGCGGCCACATTGACCGACAGCAGCGAATCGAATGCATTGCCGGTAACCGGATCGGCCTCCACAAGTCCGGTCCCATCGTTATTCGCGCCCTGCCAGTTGCCGGAGTTGTCGAACAATGTGAGCACCGGATCGAAACCGCCCGCCGCGATGGAAACGCCGGCGTTATTCGTTCCGCCGCCATAAGACCACGTCCGCATCGTCACGATTTCCTGAGACGGAACGCTGAAGGAAAACGTCGCCTGGTTATCGTCCTCCGTGAAGTTGCCGGTATACGAGAGGCTGGCCGCGGTCAATGGTGCGGCCAGGGCCAGTACAGCGGCGGCGCCTTTCAGAGCATACGCGGAGATCCCTTTTCGAATCCTCGCAACAGTTTTTCTTTCCATGCTTCCTCCGTCTGACGCCTCACCCAACTTTGCTTTGCGATCAACGCCATATTTCACTCGCCACGTATTGCGCAAAGCAGCACCGGGACAGCTCAAAATTCCTTCCCGCGTGAAACTGTTAAACCAGCGAGAGGCGAAGGCCGCTTATCTCCACATCGCGAAGACGGAAGGAAAAACGGTCATTTCGCTCTTCCGTTCACCTGGAAACCGGCTGGATCGCCCGCGACCGCGGTTGCTTCACGCCGCGCCGTCCCATTGGCGGCCATGCGGCGGTTTTAGAAAATCTCCACCGGACCGATGGCCGATCAGTAAGAAGCAATCTTAAAGATCGGCTGGCGCGGGTTACAATGCCCTAAAAGATACCCTCCTTGACTTCCTCCGCACTGGTCGCAGGAAAACTTCGCTGGCGCGACGCTGTTGCAGCGGACCTGGAGCTCTGTCTGGAGCGGCAACCTGACGCGTGGGGTGACGAAATCGTCGGACGCGCGCGCGCGCTTGATGTCTGGAAAGATCTCCTTCGGAGCCGCTCTCTTATCTCCGGCGTAATCGAGACGATATCGCCAGGCGGCGCTCCTCGCATCCTCGGTTTTGGGTCGTCGGTCTTCGTCACGCCTGAGTTCGTCGACCTGGAAATTCTGAACCCCAGGCCGGGTATCAATTCCCGAATCATTGCCGGCGTTGAGGCCGGCAAGTCGGTTGTCCTGGGCCAACGCGATATCGCACGCGGCAACGGCGGGAACGGTCTTGACGCAATCTTTCTTTCCTCCGTCTGGTGGAACACCTCGAATGCGGTTGAATTCTCGGAAATGATGATGGCATCGGCGGGCAGTTGCGTGGAGGCCCACGCCGGTTATCGCATCCGAAGCGTCATGGTGGAGTTGTCCGGGGAACAGACGCGGGCTCTGGGCGCGGGTATCGCCGGCTTCGATGTCATTAAGGAATTTCGGGACGTGGATCGCGCTTTGCTCAGGCAGCGAAAGGAGGATGCGGCCGGCGTGTCGACCAACGTCTCTAATCTTCTTTTTCAATATCGGGAACCTCGTCTCCATCTTCGGAATCCTGACCAGCGGATACTCATCGGAGCGCTGAGGGGCACAACCGATCAGGAACTGTCGATAGAGTTCGGCGTAAGTGTGCCGGCAGTCAAGAAGCGCTGGCGCTCGATATTCGTTAACGTCGAAGACCGCATGCCGGAACTGTTCGGGAGCTACATTGCGGCGGCAGATGGAAAGCGCGGTCTTCAACGGCGGCATCTGGTCCTTTCTTATATGCGTGAGCATCCCGAGGAACTGCGGCCTTTCGCCCGATCGCGCCCGGCCTGAATACTTTCCCTGTAGCGGCTCATCACACCCGATCCCAGACCGTAGTCTGCCGGAACTGCCGCAGTTGCGCGTCGAAGCCGAAACTCGTAACCGTCTTCGAGGCGCCATCGGCAGCGACGACCGTTGTCCCGCCGACTACTACCGATCCGTCTTCCCGACGGGCCTCTGTCGTGATGGTGTTCGGCGCTGGTCTTTGCGCCACGTATGTCAACCCCGGAAAATCCGGCACGGGATGTGGTTTACTGTCGGGGATGAACCTCAGCGTCGCTCGACAGCCTTTTCTCCCTTGGCGCTGAGACCCTCTGCCTTTTGCACGTAATAACCGTCCGCGTCGAGTTCGACCTGCTTTTGTCACGCCCTTTAGCGTGTGGGTCGGCGACTACTTGCCTACCAGATGCGGCAGGCTGCGGTTGTTTTCGGCGCAAACGAACTCAATCAGCTCAGCGTTCGGCATGAGGCGCTGCGTCAACTTTACCGTCCACGGTTTCGTATAAGCCTTCGGATCGTCCACCGTGATCTCAATTTCCAGCGTTCCGAAATTGAGCCTGCGGAATCGCTCGGTGAGTTTGCCGGACTCGGTCATCACGCTGCCTTCTTCATCGATCCAGCTCCTGTCGCGAAATCCGATCGACTGCACTACCAGCGTGTCACCATCCCATTTGCCGATCGAGTAGCCGAACCACCACGGCTCGGGATCGCGCGGCAGCGGCCGGCCGTCAGTGAATATCTGCCGCAAGCCGTCGTTGGCTTCGTAAATAATCAGCACTTCGCCCGGTGTCTGAACGATCTTGCGCGGTTGAGGATGACTGTGCAGCTGGACCGGATGCAGCGGCAGACAATGCGCATCCGGATGGTCTTTGCTGTTCTGTTCGAGCCGCTGTTTGCGCAGCTCAG